>Ga0157378_10002540_pt1 | contig 16243 bp, 15 predicted proteins | sample M65metaG_FD_115309 | JGI IMG/M metagenome (GOLD analysis project Ga0157378, IMG submission 115309) | Miscanthus rhizosphere microbial communities from Kellogg Biological Station, Michigan, USA - M6-5 metaG | ecosystem: Host-associated > Plants > Roots > Rhizosphere > Soil | place: USA: Michigan...
CAGGCCGACCTCGAAGCCCGCCTCTCGGTCCGGGGGGAGGACCGCCCCTTCAACGAGGCGCTGGCCCGGCCGGGAATCTCCTTGATCGCCGAGTTCAAGCGCCGCTCGCCCAGCGCCGGCCAGCTTGCCGCTGAGCAAGCCGACGTCGCCACCCAGGTGGCGGCCTATGAGCGAGGGGGCGCCGCCGCGCTCTCGGTCCTGACCGACGAGCCACACTTCGGCGGCTCGCTCGCGGACCTGCGGGCCGCCCGCGCCGCCTGCGGGCTGCCGATCATCCGCAAGGACTTCGTCGTCGACCCTTACCAGCTGTACGAGGCGGCGGTCAACGGCGCTGACGCCGTGCTGCTGATCGTCGCCGCCCTCGGCGACCGGCAGCTGCGGGAGCTCTACCAGGAGGCGCGCTCGATCGACCTCGACTGCCTGGTCGAGGTCCACGACGGCGAGGAGCTGGAGCGGGCGCTCGAGGCCGGGGCGGAGGTGATCGGGATCAACAACCGCAACCTCGACGACATGAGCGTCGACATCGCCACCACCTACGAGCTGATGCCGAACGTACCCGCCGGCAAGACGGTGGTCGCCGAGAGCGGCATCTCGGGGCGGGCGGAGCTGGAGGAGCTCGACCGCGTCGGGGTCGACGCGGTCCTGATCGGCGGCGCCCTGATGGCGGCTCCGGACCCCGAGGCGAAGGTGCGGGACCTGACCGGGACCGACGAGAGCACCCGGGAACACCTCGTTTAGGAAAAATTTGAAGAGCATTTAGGGGCCGAACAGCTCCTGCCGTCATCCTGCTGCTCATGTCCAAGCTCAACGAAAAACTTCGCAGTCCCTTCGGCTCCGCTCTGTTCGGGGGGCTGGTCGTCGCCGTGCTCGGCTTGATCGCCATCGCGGCTGGTCTCGTCGGCTCCGGCGACTCGACGACGACGACTGTCGCCGCGCCGATCACGGCGCCGGTTGACAGCAAGTCCGGCGACGAATCGGCCAACGTCGTCAACCAGATCTACAAGACCGACGGCCAGGGGGTCGCCTTCATCGAATCCCAGCTTGAACCGAGCGAAGCCGAAAGCCTCAACCCCTTCGGCGAACCCGAACCGGAACCCGAATCCGGAGGCGTCGCCACCGGCTCGGGCTTCGTGATCGATGGCGAAGGCCACATCCTCACCAACAACCACGTCATCGAAGGCGCCAGCAAAGTGACGGTCAAACTCGGCGACTCCGAAAAGACCTACGACGCCGAAGTCGTGGGCGCCGACCCCGGCACCGACATCGCCCTGCTCCAGGTCGACGCGCCCGCCGACCAGCTGCACCCGCTGACGCTCGGCAAGTCGGCCGCGATGGAAGTCGGCGACCCGGTGGTCGCGATCGGCAACCCCTTCGGCCTCGATCGCACCGTCACCAGCGGCATCGTCTCTGCCCTGCAGCGGCAGATCGAAGCCCCCAACGGTTTCGCGATCTCCCACGTGATCCAGACTGACGCCGCGATCAACCCGGGCAACTCCGGCGGGCCGCTGATCAACGCCTCCGGCGAAGTGATCGGGATCACCGCCCAGATCGCCACGGGCGGGGGCGGCAACGGCAACGTCGGCATCGGCTTCACGATCCCGATCGACACCGTCCGGGCCGAGATCGAGCAGCTGAAGACAAGCGGTGAAGTCGAACACGCCTTCATCGGGATCAGCGGCGGCACCGTCACCAGCGAACTGGCGAAGGCGATCAACCTGCCGGTCGACGAAGGGGTGATCGTTCAGTCCGTCGTCAAGGACGGGCCCGCCGATAAGGCCGGGATCGAGGCCGGTGGGACCTCGGCGACGATCAACGGCCAAGAAGTCCGGCTCGGCGGCGACGTCATCACCGAAGTCGGCGGCAAGAAGCTGAAGAGCATGGAACAGCTCGTCGAAATCATCCAGGGCCACAAGCCCGGTGACGAGCTGGAGCTGAAGATCGTCCGCGACGGCGACGAAAAGACGGTGAACGTCACCCTCGGGAATCAGCCGGAGGGCAGCGGCGGCGAATAACGGCCTGTTGGGGTCGTCCTTCGCGTACGCTGGGGTTGTGCGGGTTAAGTTCTGTGGCATTACGAATTTGGACGACGCGGCGGAGGCGGTGCGCCTCGGAGCGTGGGCTATTGGGCTGATCCACTTTCATGGCAGTCCTCGGGATGTGGATCGGGCTGTGGCGGCTGAGATTGCTGCTGCTTTCAAGCGGAAGTGCGAGGTGGTTGGGGTGTTTGTGAATCCCACCTTGGACGAGGTGGCTCGGGCGGTCGAGGACGAGGGGTTGACGATGGTGCAGCTGAACGGGGCCGAGGGGGCCTCGTTCTGCGCCGAGGTGAAACGGCGGACGGGGTTGAAGGTGGCAAAGGCCGTCCACGTCGCCAGCGCCGCGGACATCCACGGCGCCGAGGCCTTCCGCACCGACTTCCACCTCTTCGACCGGCGCGGAAAGGGGATGTGGGGCGGGACCGGCGAGAGCTTCGACTGGGAGCTGCTGCGCAACCACCGCTCCGAAGTGCCGGCGATCCTGGCCGGCGGGCTGCGGCCGGAGAACGTCGCCCACGCGGTCGACGTCACCCGCCCCTACGCGGTCGACGTCGCCAGCGGCGTCGAGCTGGAGCCGGGGCGCAAGGACCACGCAGCGATGGAGGCCTTCTTCGAGGCCGCAAACTCGGTCGGCGCCAGCGCATGAGCGTGATCGAGGAGAGGTTCGGCCCCTACGGGGGGCGCTACGTGCCGGAGACCCTGATCCCGGCCCTCGACGAGCTCAGCGCCGCCTGGGCGGAGGCGCGCGAGGACGAGGAGTTCATGGGCCGCCTGCGGCAGCTGCGGCGCGACTTCATCGGCCGCCCGACGCCGCTCTACCTGGCGCAGCGGCTGTCCGAGCGGGTCGGCTCGCGGGTCTACCTGAAGCGCGAGGACCTCGCCCACACCGGCGCCCACAAGATCAACAACGCCGTCGGCCAGGCGCTGCTCGCCGCCCGGATGGGCAAGCCGCGGGTGATCGCCGAGACCGGGGCCGGCCAGCACGGCGTCGCGACCGCGACCGCCTGCGCCCTGCTGGGCCTCGAATGCGTCGTCTACATGGGCACCGAGGACATCCGCCGCCAGGCGCCCAACGTCGAGCGGATGAAGCTGCTCGGGGCCGAGGTGGCGCCGGTCGAGGCGGGGGCGCGGACGCTGAAGGAGGCGGTCAGCGCGGCGATCCGCGACTGGGTCGCAAATGTCGCCACCACTCACTACGTGATCGGGTCCGCGGTCGGGCCGGCTCCCTATCCGGCTCTGGTGCGGGATCTGCAGCGGGTGATCGGCGAAGAGGCGCGCGAGCAGGCGCTTGCCGCTGAGGGCTCGCTGCCCGCCCGGGTGATCGCCTGCGTCGGCGGCGGCTCTAACGCGATCGGGATCTTCACCCCGTTCGTCGGCGACGCCGAGGTGGCGCTCGTCGGCGTCGAGGCGGCGGGTGAGGGGCTCGACACCCAGCGGCACGGCGCCTCGCTGCAGGGGGGCGTCAAGGGCGTCCTCCACGGCTCGCTCTCCTCGGTGATCGCCGACGAGGAGGGGCAGATCCTCGAGGCGCACTCGATCTCGGCCGGCCTCGACTACCCCGGTGTCGGCCCCGAGCACGCGCAGCTGCGCGACAGCGGCCGGGCCAGCTACGTCGCGGTGACCGACGACCAGGCGCTCGCCGCCTTCCAGGAGCTGGCGCGACTGGAGGGAATCATCCCGGCCCTGGAGTCCTCGCACGCGATCGCCTGGCTGGGGGAGAACCCGCTGGAGGGCGACGGCTTCGACGTTCTTTGCCTCTCAGGCCGCGGAGACAAGGACATGGCGGAGGCCACGGCTCGTTTGAAACCACCTAGTGAGGTGCTGCCGTGAAGGGGGTCGGGGGGTGACCCTGCGGGAGAACAGCGGGGAGGCTCCCTCGGGTCACCCCCCGACCCCCGGGCGGGATCGGATCGCGGCGGCTTTTGCTCTCGCGCGAGATGAGGGGCGCGCGGCGTTGATGCCTTACATGATGGCCGGGTATCCCGACCGGGAGACGGGGTTGGCGGTCGCCGAGGCCTATGTGGATGCGGGGAGCGACCTGATCGAGCTCGGGGTGCCGTTCTCGGACCCGCTTGCCGACGGCCCGACGATCCACGCGGCGGCGACGAAGGCCCTCGAAGAGGGGGCGACCCTGTCTACCGCGCTCGAGGTGTGCCGGGCGATCGGCGAGCGCGTCCCGGTCGTCTTCATGGCCTACGCGAACATGGTTCTCGCCCATGGCGGCTCGCGCGAGTTCGCCGAGATGGCCCGGGCAGCGGGGGCCGCCGGGATGATCGTCCCCGACCTGCCGCTGGAGGAGGCGGGGGAGGTGCGCGAGAGCTTCGAGGCAGAGGGGCTAGCGCTGGTGCCCCTGCTGGCGCCGACTACGCCGGCCGAGCGCCGCCGGCGGATCTGCGAGGCGGCCAGCGGCTTCGTCTATGTCGTCTCCACCGTCGGCACCACGGGCGAGCGGGCGGAGATCCCGGCGGCGCTGACCGAGCTGGTCGAGGCGACGAACGCCGACGCCGAGGTGCCGGTCGCCGTCGGCTTCGGGATCGGCACCCCCGAGCAGGCGGCCCAGGTCGGCGGCATCGCCGACGGGGTGATCATCGGCAGCCGCCTCGTTCGCGCCGCCGGCGAGGGCGGCTCGCCCGAGGGCGCCGCGGACGCGGTCGCTTCCTTCCTCGGTCAGACCCGCGACGCGCTCGGCGCCGGGTCGATCCAATAGGATTCCGCGCGATATGGGAATGGTCGTAACCCTCTTCCTGGCGATCGCCGCGATGGTGATCGGCTACGCAGCCTTCGGACAGGGCGGCGGCGTCGCCGGCATGATCTTCTTCGGCGTGCTCCTGATCGGCGCTGCGATCAGGACCCTGCAGCCGCAGAAGACCGACGCCTAGCTCTAGGCGCGGGTCGCCAGTACCTGGAGGTATTCGGGCTCGACGACGAGCGCGTCCTGGTCGCCGACGCTGAGCTTCGCCAGCAAGGCTTCGAGCTCGCTGCGGAGGGCCTGTTCGCCCTCCGGGCCGACGGCCTCGAAGGCCGCCTGAATCGGCCCGAAGTAGTCGCGGAAGAAGTCGATGTAGTGCTCGGGGGAGCGGAAGGCCTGGCGGGACTTCAGCCGCTCGGCGCGAAGGTCGGTGACGGAGTCGCCGAACAGCCCCCGCACGTGGTCCTCGGCTCCCCAGAGCACCGGCGGGGAGCCGGGCGGCGGGTCGCCGGTGTGCTTGACGATCGTGGCGAACAAGTCCTGCAGGCCCCCGTCCGGGCACCAGCTCGCGACTCCGATCCGGCCCCCCGGCTTGGTCACCCGCAGCAGCTCGCCGGCCGCCCGCTGGTGGTCGGGGGCGAACATCACGCCGAAGACGGACATGGTGACGTCGAACTCGCCGTCCCCGAACGGCAGGTTCTGCGCGTCGGCCTCGACGAACTCGACCCCCAGCCGCTCCGCCGCCGCCCGTTCGCGGCCGCGCTCCAGCAGCGCCGGCACGAAGTCCGCGCCGGTCACATTCCCCCAGGTGCGGCGGGCCGCCGCCAGCGCGCAGTTGCCGCTGCCGCAGGCGACGTCGAGCACCCGTTCGTCGGGCAGCAGCTGCAGCGAGTCGGCGAGCCTCTCGGAGACGGGGACGACTAGAGGGGCGACCTCGGCGAAATCGCCTTTCGCCCACATCGCCTGCTGCACCGCGGTCGCCTGCTCGTGGTCGGGTCGATCTGCCATCGCGTTGAACCTATCGCGCTTGCTCCCAAGGCGAGCTTCTAAGCTCAGGGCATGCGGATCGGAGTGCTTACCGGCGGTGGCGACTGCCCCGGCCTCAACGCGGTCATCCGCGCGGTCGTGCGCAAGGGCGTTGGCGTCTATGGGCATGAGTTCGTCGGCTACCGCGACGGCTGGCGCGGTCCCTTGGAGGCGGACAGCCGTCCCCTCGGAGTGCCCGAGGTGCGCGGGATCCTGCCGCGCGGGGGAACGATCCTCGGCTCCTCGCGCACCAATCCCTTCGCGGACGCAGCGGCGCCGCGGCGGGTTGCGGAGAACCTCGAGGCCGCCGGCATCGACGGGCTGATCGCGATCGGCGGCGAGGACACCCTCGGTGCCGCCTCCAGGCTGCACGCCGAGCACCGGATTCCGATCGTCGGCGTCCCGAAGACGATCGACAACGACCTCGGCGCCACCGACTACACCTTCGGCTTCGACACCGCTGTCAACGTCGCGATGGAGGCGATCGACCGCCTTCACACCACTGCTGACAGCCATCACCGAGTCCTGATCGTCGAGGTGATGGGCCGCCATGCAGGCTGGATCGCCTTCCACGCCGGTCTTGCCGGCGGCGCCAACGTGATCCTGATCCCGGAGCGGAATTTCGACGTCGAGAAGGTCTGTGAGCTGGTGGGCCGCCGCTTCGCCAGCCAGTTCGCCCCGATCATCGTCGTCGCCGAGGGGGCCGAGCCGGTGGGGGGGAGTCCGGACCGGGACGAGGCATCCACCGATGCCTTCGGCCACGTCCGTCTCGGCGGGATCGGCCACTGGCTCGAGGGTGAGATCGAGCGCCGGACCGGGAAAGAGGCAAGAGCAACCGTGCTGGGCCACGTCCAGCGCGGCGGCACCCCGACGGCTTTTGACCGGGTGCTGGCAACCCGCTTCGGTCTGCACGCCATCGACGCCGTCCACGCCGGCCGCTGGGGGACGATGGCGGCGCTCCGCGGCACCGAGATCGAGCTCGTCCAGCTGTCCGAGGCGACCGCAGAGCTGAAGACGCTGCCGCCGGCGATGTATGAGGAGGCAGAGGTCTTCTTTGGCTAGGCGGGGCCTTGCGGGCCTGGTGGTTCTCCTTGCCGCGGGGCTTCTCGCGGCGGCGAGCGGCTGCGGCGAGGAGGGGGCAGCGGCGGGAACGACGGTGCGCGTCTATGTCAGCGCGCCGCTGCAGGGGCCGGAAGCGGCGGCCGGGCGGCGGCTATGCGACGAAGCGCGCGAGCAGGCGACCCGGGGGAAGGGCGGCGAAGGGCATGAGCTGCGGGTGGTCTGCCTTGATGCCTCGGGCACGGGGGGCAGCTGGACGCTGGCGCAGGTAGGCGCGAATGCGCGCAGGGCGACGGAGGACTCGGCGGCCGTCGCCTACCTCGGCGAGCCGGACCCAGCGGCCCGCAAGCAGTCGCGCCCGATCGTCGAAGCGGCCGGGATCGCCGAGCTCGGTGGCCTGTCGGGCCGCGAGGCGGTGGCGAACGTCGTGAAGGCGATGGAAGAAGGCGACGCGAGCCAGCCGCGGGACGCCCTCTTCGACGCCTTCGGCCGCTGATGGGCGAGGGGCGACCGCGGATCTCGGTGGTGGTGCCGACCTGCGGCCGGCCGGAGCTGCTCCGGCAGTGTGTGGCGGCGCTGGAGGCGCAGACGGTGACGGCGGAGATCGTCGTGGTCGAGGACGCGGAGGGACGGGGGCCGGCCTGGGCCCGGAACGAGGGGGTGCGACGGGCGCGCGGGGAGGTCGTCTGCTTCACGGATGACGACTGCCGTCCGGCGGCGGGGTGGGTCGAGGCGCTGACGGAACCTCTGTTTTGCGGGGTAGGGCAGGTGAGCACGGGGCCTGTGCTGGTGGGCCAAGGCGCGACGGCGGCTGACAGGGCTTGGGAAGCGATCGTCAGGTGCCTGCAGGAGCAGGCGACGGCGCTCGGCTCGGCCTCGCCTGGCTTCGCGGTTACCGCCAACCTCGCTGCCCGCCGGGAGCTTTTGGAGCGCCTGCCCTTCGACGAGTCCTTCCCTGCGGCAGCGGGCGAGGACCGCGACTGGGGTGAGCGCGCGGCCCAAGTCGGCGCCACGGTGGCGTTCGTCCCAAGCGCCATCGTCCTTCACCGCAGCGGCATGGGTGTTCGCGACTTCATGCGCCAGCAGTACCGCTACGGCCAAGGTGCTGCCCGCTACAGAAGCGCCGGCGAGGCCCGCCGCCCCGGCGCGCCCTCGTTCTACCTCGGCCTCATGCGCGCCGCCTTCCGCGCCGGTCCCACCCCCGGCCTCCTAGTAACCCTGGCTCAATTCGCCACCCTCGCCGGAGCCATCCGCGAGACCGCAAAAAAGCGTCGTCAAGACGTATTTTTGCGGTCTCGACGTTAGCGCTCGAGCAGAGGCTCGCCGCTGAGCCCTTCGAGCGACACGTCGCAGAGGGCGGCGACGGTGGCGGGGATGTCGGTGACGCGGGCGGGACGGGTGAGATCGCGAGCGCGGCCGCTGCGGGGGGCGAGGATTGCCCAGGCGTCGCTGTCGGTGTGGTTGCCGGTGCGGCCGCTGCCGTAGCCCTGGCGGTGGACGCTGCCGAAGCGGGGGGAGTGGACGGCGGGGAGGGCGACCGAGGAGGTCGGGCGCCAGCGGACGACGAGGTCCGGAAGGTGGCCGGCTGCGGTGCCCTGCCAGCGCTCGGATACCTCGTCGACGGCGACTACGGCCGGCTCTCCGTCCGGGTCGCCGAAATCGAGCAAGCCCTCGCGTATCCGCTCCGTCAGCTCCGCCGCCTCGCTCTCGTCGACGATCCCGTCACGCTCGCGGCCCCGGCGGTTGAGGCTGACGTAGCCCTGGTTGTCCGCCGGCTGGGCGAAGGCGCGGGTGGAGGACCAGTCGACGCCGCGCAGCTCCAGCCGCGCCGTCAGCTCCAGCGCCATGCGATCTGGCATCGCGGCGGCGATTCGCGAGCGCAGGCGCCCGGAGAGCGTGGCGCGCAGGCGCCAGATCGCCCCCGAGTCGGAGTCGCCGCCTCCCTCGCCGGCTCCTTCGCCGAGGACGGCGCTCAGCATCCCCGGGAGGAGGTCGGCGCGGCTGGTGTTCTCGTCCATCCCGAGGACCGAGCAGACGATCACGTCGCATCCGTCGGGGAGCACCTCGAGGACGCGCCCGAGCTGGGCGTCGACCTCCTCATAGATCTTGGCCAGGGTGGAGTCGAGCTGGGCGCGCTCCTGCGCCGGTACCGCCTCCTCGCCGAGGTAGGGAGGGACGGCCCAGAGGCGGTGGCCCGCCAGGTGCGGAGCCGCGAAGACGATCCAGGCAAGGTCGAAGGGGCGCGCCCCCAGGCGCTCGACCGCCAGGTCGGCGACCCGGCGCGGAGCCTGCAGAAAGCGCTCGCGCAGCCGGCGCAGCTCCCGCGGGGTCTGGGCGCCGAAGACCTCGGTCACGTCCGGCGGCCGGCCATGGCGGCGCCGGGCTCCGCGGTCGCCGCCATCGGGGACCGACCAGCGCTCGAGCACGACCCGCTCCCGCATCCCCCAGCCGCAGACCAGCTCCCCCTGCGCGTCGTGCGGGCGGTGGCACTCGTAAGGGTCGATCGCGAGCGTGCTGCGGCCGGCGCGGCCGAGACGGTCCCAGATCGGCGGCGGGGCGTCGAAGCTCGCCGCCAGGCATACGCGCTGGTCGCCGGCGGCCCACTGGAAGGGGTAGTAGAGCCCGTGCTCGCCGACCTCGACCCCGCGGTAGAGGTCCTGGTAGGCGCTGGCGGGGAAGTGCGCGGCCGGGGTCTCGAGCTCCAGGCGGGTCCCCTGCCGGCGCAGCGCCGTCAGGTTCGGCAGCCGGCCCTCGCCCTCAAGCCCTGCGAGCAGCGAGGCGCTGGCAGCGTCGAACTGGATGACCGCAATCACGCTGAGGCTCCGAGCGGCGCCACCGTCACCTCGGCGCCCCGGAGCGCGGCCGAGCGGCGCGCGGCTTCGACCACCGCCATCGCTGCGATGCCGTCTTGGGCGGTTGCGAGGGGGCCGTGGGGATGTCCCCGCTGGAGAAAAGATTGGGGAGGCTCCACCGGGGACACCCCCACGGCCCGGATCGTTTCGAGTTGACGCTGGAGGGACAGGACCAGGGGGTCGGGTCGCCCTATTAGAGAGGAGAGGCGGGTGCGCAGGCCGCCCCAGGAGGAACTCGCGAGCAGCTTCCCCGAGCGGTCGCGAATGGCGACGACCTCCCTGTGTCCGCGGTCGGTGGCGCAGACGATGCGGGCGCGGCCGCGGGCGAGCTCCAGCTCCAAGCTCGCCCGCTCGGGCTCGATCTGAGCTCCTCGTACGGCGATCGGCGTGGCGCCGCTGAGGTGGCAGGCGAGGTCGATCAGGTGCAGACCGGCGTCCAGCAGCGCCTCGTCATCGGCCTGGTGCGCGCCCCAGTCGCCGCGCCGGAAGCGCAGCTCGAGGTCGAGCTCGAGCCAGCCCCCGGCCGGGACCGCAGCGCCTAGCTCGGTCCCCTGGAGGAAGCGGCGGTTGAAGGCGACGAAGGGCTGGGGGTCCAGCGCCGCCAGCCGCTGCGCCGCCACGACGTCCGGGGCCGGGGGCTTCTCGACCAGCGAGCGGACCCCGGACCTCGCCGCCTCTTCGGCAAGGGCGACGTGGTGGGCGGCAGGTGCGGCGACGACGAGCAGGTCGATCGGTACCTCGGCCAGCAGCTCAGCGGCGCTTGCGAAGGCGGGGGCCTCCTCGCCGCCACCGCGCGCCCAAAGTGCGGCGCACTCGCCCCGACGCTCCGCGTTGGGGTCGGCGAAGCCGGCGACCGCGATCCCCTCGGCGCTCAAAGCTGCCGGGATGTAGCCACGCTCGGCGATTCGCCCGCAGCCGGCGATTCCCAGCCTCATCGCCGCTCCTCGGCGAGGTTGAGGAAGAGGGCAGCGGGAACGGAGGCGGCGGCGCAGAGCTGGTGCAGCTGGTGCAGGCTGATGCCGGCGGCGAGCAGCCGAGGGCCGCCACGTCGGGCGAGCAGCGCGTAGAGGTCGCGGTCGAGAGCGAGGCCGCCGAGCAGCGCCGCCGCCGCGGCGCGAGGGCGGCGGACGAGGAGCGAGCCGAGCAGCGCGACGCTGGTCGCGGCGCTCAGCCGTCGTCGCCAGCCAAGGTTGAGGGCGGTGCTGCCGGACCCCTCGCGGAGGAGCAGCCGCGACCAGGGGACGCCGCGCCGCCCGAAGTCGGTCTGGACCATGCTCGCGACCGTCCAGCGCTTGAGGTGGCGGCCGCGGACCTGCGGGTCGAGGAGGATGCGCGCGCCCTGTCGCCGCAGCCCCATCCCCAGCTCGATGTCCTCAACGCTCGGCCGCGGGTAGCGATCGGCGTCGAAGCCCCCAGCGGCCTCGAAGGCGTCCCGGCGCACTGCGCCGAGGCCCGCCCAGAAGGTCTCGGCCTCGCCGGCCGCGCCGGAGTGGACGTGGTGGTGGAGGAGGTTCCGGTACTGGGAGGCGAGCCCGGGGTCGGCGGGATCGTCGTCGTAGGCGCCGAAGACGGCGGACAGGCCGGGGTCGTCGCGGAAGTGCCGCTCGATCCGGGCCAGCGCGTCAGGGCTGACCTCGACGTCGGAGTCGACGAAGACGAGCACCTCGGCAGTCATCTCCTCGCTGCCGGCGTTGCGCGCCGCTGCCGGCCCTGCGCCCAGCGGCGCTCGCTGGACCGCCAGCTCATCTGGGGGTCGATCCCCCTGCTCGAGGGCCGCCAGGCATCGCTCGAGGGTCGGCGGATCGTCGGTCGCGGGGACGACGACGGCGAGGGTGGGGGTCCGCATTAGGGATACCTAATAGCATCTCCCTGCTCGATGACGATGCCCGCCGCCAGCCCCGACTCCGCGCCGGTCGCCGTGCTCGGAGCTGGCCCGGCCGGGCTCACCGCCGCCTACCAGCTGGTCCAGCGGCGCGTCCCCGTCGTCGTCTTCGAGGCTGGCGAGGAGGTCGGCGGCCTGGCGCGGACGGTGGTCCGCGACGGCTACCGCTTCGACCTTGGCGGCCACCGCTTCTTCACCAAGAGCGAGGAGGTGGAGAAGCTCTGGGAGGAGCTGCTGGGGCCGGAGCTGCTGGTGCGGCCGCGGCTCTCGCGGATCTACTGGCGCGGCCGCTTCGTTGATTATCCGCTGCGGCCGGCTGACGTCTTCGCCAAGATAGGGCCGCTGGAGCTGGCCCGCAGCCTCGCCTCCTACGCCCGCGCCCGCCTCGGCCGCCGCGGCGAGGCCGAGACCTATGAGGAGTGGGTCAGCGCTCGCTTCGGCCGCCGCCTCTTCGAGCTCTTCTTCAAGACCTATACGGAAAAGGTCTGGGGAGTGGGGACCGATGAGCTGCGTGCCGAGTGGGCGGCGCAGCGGATCGCCGACCTCTCGCTCGGCTCTGCCCTGCGGGCGGCGCTGCCGGGCGGCGGCGAGACACCGAAGAGCCTGATCGAGCAGTTCCGCTATCCGCGACTGGGCCCGGGGCAGATGTGGGAGGAGATGGCGCGGCGGATCGAGGACGGCGGCGGCGAGATCCGCCTCGGCGCCTCCGTTGAAGGCCTCGAGCACGAGGCCGGGCGGCTGACCGCCGTCCGCGCCGGCGGCAAGCGCTTCGAGGTCAGCGCCGCGATCTCCTCGATTCCCCTGCGGACCACCGTCGGCGCCGCCGAACCGGCGCCTCCGCCCGAGGTCACCCTTGCCGCCGCCGGCCTACGCTACCGCGACTTCCTCACCGTGGCGCTGCCGATCGACGGCGAGCCACCCTTCCCTGACAACTGGGTCTACGTCCACGACCCGCGGGCGCGGGTCGGCCGGATCCAGAACTTCCGCGCCTGGAGCCCTTGGATGACCCCCGACCCGCGCCGCTCCTGCCTCGGGCTCGAGTACTTCTGCTTCGAAGGCGACGATCTGTGGTCCAGCGAGGACGAGGAGCTGGTCGCGCTGGGCCGGCGCGAGGTGGCGGTGCTGGGGCTCGTCGACCCCGAGCGGGTCGCGGGCGGGCACGTCGTCCGCGTTCCCAAGGCCTACCCGGTCTACGACGCCGAGTACGCCGGGCGCGTCGAGCGGATTCGCGGCTGGCTCGACGGCTTCTCCAACCTGCAGCAGATCGGCCGCAACGGCCTCCACAGGTACAACAACTCCGATCACTCGATGCTGACGGCAATGCGCGCGGTGGAGAACCTCTGCGACGGCGCCGACCACGACGTCTGGGCGGTGAACGCGGACAGCGTCTACCACGAGCGCGACGAGGCGGCGGAGCAGCCCTACCGGGTCGCGCCGGAGACTCCGGCTATGGGCCGGCCGCTGGCGGAGTTGGACTAGCCGGGCAGGGGAGACGGGTCGCGCGCCAGCCCCCGGCGTGGGCAATGACGTCACCGTGGCCGAGGGGTTTGGTCGAGAGGGCGACGCCGTATTTCGGACTTCGGCGGAAGGGGACGGTGGAGATGGGTTCTTCGAGCTTCCAGGCGAGGGCGGTCTGCTCGCGGACGCGAGTCATGCGGACGCGGCCCTGGCAGGCGAGCAGGGGAGCCTTGCCGGCCTCCTCGACGAGGTCGAAGAGGTGGTTGATGGAGCGGGTCTGGCGCTGGACGACTTCCAGGTCACCCGGCAGCTGCGCGATGCGCCAGGCGAAGCCGGCGAGGGCGAGGACGAGAGCGACGGTCGCCAGGACCTGATGCTGCCGAGCGGCGCGGGCGATGCCGACGCTGCCGAGGATGGCGACGATTGCGGTGGCGGGAGCGAGGAAGCGGGGGAGGCCGGCGAAGCCGGCGACGGCCATCAGGGCGACGAGGAGGATCCAGCCGGCGGCGCCCGCGAGGAGGACGGCGAGGGTGCGGTCCTCGCGAGGCGCCTTGGTCGACCCACGGTTCACTAAGGCGCCTCGCCAGAGCAGGAGCGCCAGGCCGATCCAGCAGGCGGCGAAGGGAGCCGCAAGCGCTCGTCCCAAGACCGCGAGGCCATCGAGGGGCTCAAGTCCGCCGGCGCGCGCGGTTTCGCCGCCCTCGAGAGGGTTGCTGGCGCCGAGGAGGTCGGGGACGAACCAGGCGACCGGGATCAGGATCGCGACCGCGATCGCCGCCGCTCGCAGGCGCGGCCGCTCCCGGCTCGCGAAGTAGGCCCAGAGCGCCAGGAAGGGCCAGCATTCGGGACGCAGCAGCGCCGCCGCCGTCCCCAGGCCGAGCACCCAGCCGGGCCGCTCGTCGAGCGCCGCCCAGATCGCTCCCAGCACCAGCGCCACCAGCAGCGGCTCGGAGAGGCCGCCGGTGAGCTGGCGCAGCGGCGGCGTAAAGGAGTCGGCCGTCAGCGCCACCGAGCCGGCCGCCACAACGGCGGCGATCCAGCACCAGCGCCCCGTCTCCTCGCCGCTCAGCCGCGCCGCGAGCAGCCCCGCCAGCAGCGGCGCGCAGATCCAGCCGGCGCGGGCGACCAGCAGCCAGGCGGTCGGCGCCGCGTCCCCCAGCAGCGAGAGCGGCGCGTCGACCAGGACCGGCAGCGGCTTCCAGGAGGGTCCGCCGGTCGTCTCCAGGCTGCCGTGAGCCAGTTCCCGGCCCCAGACCAGCCACGCCCATGGGTCGTAGACCGGGTGGTAGGGGAGGGCGAGCGAGACGGCGACGAGCGCCAGCGCCGCCCCCACCGCCAGCGCCGGAGCGCGCCGCAGGCTCACCGATCGGCTCAGGACGGCGCCGCGCCCTGCTCGCTCAGCAGGTAGACCGGGATCGCGGCGACCGCGAGAAGGACCAGGGCCGGGATCGCGCTCGCCTCGTAGAAGCCGTACGTCGTCTGCGTCCAGATGTCGGTCGCCAGCGTTTTGAACCCGATCGGCGAGAGGATCAGGGTCACCGTCAGCTCCTTCATCGCGTGCAGGAAGACGAGCGCGGCACCGGCCATCATGCCGCCGCGGGCGAGCGGGATCGTGATCGTGCGGAAGACCTCGGCCGGGCCGCGGCCCATCCCACGCGCCGCCTCTTCGATTCGCGGCGATAGCTGGACCAGGGAGCTGGCGATCGGCCCGATCGCCAACGGCAGGTAGTGGATCGTGATCGCGAAGACCAGCAGCCCGATCGTCTGGTAGAGCGCCGGCGCCGCCCGGGTCGCGAAGAAGACCAGCCCGAGGGCGACGAGGGTCCCCGGCAGCGCGTAGCCGCCGTGGGCGAGCCGCTCGACCAGGCGCGTCGTCCGCGAGGGGTAGCGGACCGCCAGCGCCGCGACGACGAGCGCCGCCACCGCCCCCACCACCGCCGCCCAGACCGCGATCAGCAGTGAGTTGCCGCCCAGCGCCGCGATCGTGTTCAGCGAGGTGCTGCCGGTGGAGATCCCTTTCGAGGCCCAGTAGATCAGCACCCCGACCGGGAGCACGAAGGCGACCAGCACGATCAGCGAGCAGAAGATCAGGGCGGGCCATCTCCAGCGACCCAATCGGTAGGGCTGGGTCGGGCGCAGCGTCCCCGGGCCGAGCCGGTGGACCGCCCGGGCGCCGCGCACGCGCGAGCTCGCCAGCAGCAGGACAAGCATCGCGACGACCAGCACGGCGCCCAGCGCCGCCGCCGCGACCCGGTCGAAGCTCGACTGGTAGGCGACGTAGATCTCGGCGGTGAAGGACTGGAAGCGGAGGATCGAGACGGCGCCGAAGTCGCTGATCGTGAAGAGGGCGACGAGCAGCGAGCTGGCCGCCAGCACCGGCCAAAGCTGCGGCAGCACCACCGTGCGGAAGACTTCCAGCGGGCTGCGGCCCATCGCCCGCGCCGCGTCCTCCAGCTGGGGGTCGATCCGCCGCAGCGTCGCCCGCAGCGGGATCAGCGCCAGCGGGTAGGTGAAGAGCGTCAGCACCAGCCAGGCGCCGGTGAAGCCGTAGATCGAGGGCAGGCGGTTGACCCCGAGCGCTTCCTGCAGCAGCCCGTTCGGCCCCAGCGCCGCGACCAGCAGGTAGGCGCCGACGTAGCTCGGGATCACCAGCGGCAGCGTGCAGAGGACGGTCCAGAGGCGGCGGCCGGGGAGGTCGGTGCGGACCGTGAGCCAGCCGATCGGCAGGGCGATCGCAAGCGAGGCGACGACGACCGCCGCGGTCAGCGCCGCCGTCCGCAGCAGCGTTTCCAGCGCCCGCGAGGAGAAGGCGGTTTCCAGCGCCGCCGGGAGGTCGCCGGCGATGACGACGACGAGGTAGGCGGCGGGGAGGACGGCGGCGGCGCCGACCAGGGCGCCGAGGGCGAGCAGGCCGAGCGGCGCCCGGCGCGCCGCCGGCATCTACAGCGCCCCGCTTTCTTTCATCAGCTCGATCGTCCCCTGCAGCTCCTTGAGGTCGACCAGGCTGGAGTCGGAGACGGGGATCTTGTCGATCGGCACGCTCAGCGAAGGGTCCGGCTTCGAGCCCTTGGCGAGCGGGTACTCCTTCGAGCTCGAGGTGAAGAAGGCCTGGCTCTTGGGGGAGAGCAGCGAGCGGACGAAGGCGAAGGCTTCGGGCTTGCGGTCGCTCGATTCGAGCACGCCGACGCTGGTCAGCAGCATCAGCGAGCCGAGCCCGCCCGGCGGGAAGTAGACGGCGACG
>Ga0157378_10002546_pt1 | contig 16220 bp, 14 predicted proteins | sample M65metaG_FD_115309 | JGI IMG/M metagenome (GOLD analysis project Ga0157378, IMG submission 115309) | Miscanthus rhizosphere microbial communities from Kellogg Biological Station, Michigan, USA - M6-5 metaG | ecosystem: Host-associated > Plants > Roots > Rhizosphere > Soil | place: USA: Michigan...
GTTCATCTGGTGACCGCTTCCGTCCAGGAACATCAGGCCTTGATCGCATCGGCGCACCTGGCGCACCTGCCCGTGGAAGAAACTGTCTTCGAGCCGATGGCCGCGGCGTACGCCTGCGTAGGGCCTGAGGAACGCGCCCGCGGAGTCGCCGTGGTCGATATCGGTCTGGAATCGAGCGGTCTGGTCGTGTACGACGGCGAGAAGCTGATTCTTGCTTCCAGCATCCCGGTTACCGCCGACCACTTCACGCGCGATATCGCCTGGATGCTGAAGGTCTCGTATGAGGACGCCGAGAGCCTTAAGCAACAATATGGCTGCGCGGTGCTGGGGCTTACCGCCGAATCGACGCTGATCGAGATTCCGTCGCCCGAGGGCCGCATGCCGCGCGAGGCGCATCGCAGCGAGCTGATCGAGGTGCTGGAAGCCCGCGCCGATCAATTGTTCAGTTTTGTGCGCGCCGAGATTCAGCGCGCCGGTATGGATCGCAGTCTTCTGGAAGGCGTCCTTCTCACCGGCGGCGGCGCGATGCTGCCGGGAATGTGGGATATGGCTGAGAGAAAACTCGACTGCACCGCCTGCCTGGGCCTGGCGAAAGGGATCGGAGATTGGCCCGAGGAACTGCACAGTCCCGTTTGGGCGACTGCCGCCGGGCTGGCGATGTATTCGGCCAAGTTGAAATTGCACCGGCCGCCGCCGCGGCGCAGCCGGGGGTTGATGGGACTGGTGATGCGATGAAGGACTTGAGCGGTCAGAAGAAGAGGGAAAACATGGCACTCGACAAATTGAAGTTCGTGATTCAAGAAGAGCCTGCGCCCCGGACTCGGATCCGCGTATTTGGCGTGGGCGGGGGCGGCTCCAACGCCGTCGCGCGGATGCTGCAGGAAGGTCTGGCAGGCGTGGAGTTCTGCGTCCTGAATACCGATGTGCAGGCTCTCGCGTCGTCGCCTGCGCCGACGAAATTGGCCATCGGATCCAAGATCACCAACGGCCTGGGCGCTGGATCCGACCCGTCTGTCGGCCGGCAGTCCGCGCTCGAAGATACCGAAAAGATCATCGACATGCTGGACGGCGCCGACATGGTATTCGTCACGGCCGGATTGGGCGGCGGCACCGGAACGGGTGCTGCGCCGGTGGTTGCCTCGCTCGCCAAGGAACTGGGCGCGCTGACGGTGGCGGTGGTCACCAAGCCGTTCGCCTTTGAAGGATCCAAGCGCCGCAAGCAAGCCGAACAGGGTCTCCTCGAACTGGGCGGCGTGGCCGATACGGTGATCGCGATACCCAACGACCGCCTGCTGGATCAAGCTTCGCCTGACACCAGCATTTTCGACGGATTCCGTCTGGCCGACGATGTTCTGCGGCAAGCCGTGCAGGGGATCAGCGACATCATCACCACGCCCGGCCTGGTCAATCGCGACTTCTCCGATATCCGCAACATCATGGTCGGCATGGGCTACGCCATGATGGGCACCGCAACGGCCTCAGGCCCGAATGCGGCGGCGGCCGCGGCCGAGAAAGCCATCGGGTGTCCCTTGCTGGATGAAGGCGGCGTGCGCGGCGCTCGCGGCGTGCTGGTGAATATCACCGGCTCTCGCAGCCTGGGCCTGCACGAGGTCAACAAGGCCTGCACGCTGATTCGTGATGCGGCCGGTAATGACGACGTCGAAATCAATTTCGGAGTGGTACTGAATGAAGCTATGGGTGATGAAGTGAAGGTCACCGTGATCGCCACCGGATTCGAGCGCGCCGGTTTGCCCTCGATTGCTCGCCGCCCGCGCACCGCCGATGTGCCGGCGTTCGAAATGCCGCGGATGCCGGCCGCCCATGTGCCGGCGGCCGAGCCCGCCGCACTGGATACGGCGCCGGACGAACTCTCCCAAGTGGAAGAACTTCAGCCGGAACCGGAGCCCCAGCCGCACTACGAAGAAATTCCCAAGGCTGCGGCAGCCCATGCCAATGGCGGAGCCGAGCCCCTTTTCGACGATCTGGATGTGCCGGCAATTCTGAAGCGCGATCGCCGGTTCGTGCAGTAAAGCGACTACTCGGAGACGATTCGCAGGGCGGCTTGGAATCGTGCCGTCCGCGTGTTCTGTACTAGTTCTTCCCAATGGACCCGGCCGTAGACGATTTTGGTATCGATGTCTTTCAAGTCGACCTCGCCCGCCCAGATCCGCCGATTGAAGTCCTGGAACTGGGGCACGCTCTTACTCCAGTCGATCGGTTTGCCCGCTGAGCCCTGCCAAAGGTAAGCCATGGCGTAGAACATGTGGCTCACCTGCTGCATGAGGAAGAATCGGGCGAGCTGGTACGAATCGGGCGGATGTCCAAAATACTCCTGAAGATAAATCCTTTCCTCTGCGTCATTGGCCACCACCAGATTTGCAACCACCGCCAGGTCGGCATACCGATCGTTCAGGAAAGCAGCTTCCCAGTCCACCAGCCATACACGGTGTCCGTCAAACAGGACATTGTCCGGCTTGAACAAGTCGTTGTGACTCGACACCATATCCGCATCGTGACGCGGGTAAACCGCCGCCACTTGCGCGTGCCAGGCGAAGAGTTCCTCGCTGTAGGCTTTCGGGAGAATGTTTGCGGCCTGAAACTTCTGGAGGAATGCGTCCAGGGCAGCCCCTTTGTTGATCAGGAACATGCATGAGGTGTTGAGATGGTCCGCGCGACTGGGAAACGGCGGGAGTGCATGCAGGCTCCGCAGTGTAGCGGGCATCCGCACCAGCGCGTCGGCGACCGGAAAGGGTACAGCCTCCAAAAAGTCCGTGATGGAAATCTTATCTTCGATGTTGGTGTACCAGACACGCGGCGCCAGGCCCGCCTCTGCTGCCGCCTTCATGCAAGCGTAGTGGCAAGTAGGATCGTCGGTACGCATGACGATCTTCAAGAGGTAGGGAGATCCTTTCACAACGATGCGGAAGACCAGGGACGTAGCGTTACCCCTGGTGATCCCCTGGATGTCTTCGAATCCGGCCACCCCAAACGTTTCCCGCAGCGCGCGCGCAACGCCATCCTTTTTCGTTTCCGGAAGCATGCGATCCTCCTTGGCTCGGCTTCCCATGCTAACCGAAAAACATATCGAAGAATACATTGTTTTCAGTTAGTTACGCGTGCTATACTCCAATTGGCGGGGCAGTTCGCACGCTAAAATTTCCCCTCGATCGCACGGAAGTCTGTGCCGTGCCGCAGCGTCTAAGCAACAATGTCTCTGCCCGGTGACGTTCGTTCAGGCCTTCGGGCACTGCTCAAGAATCCCGGTTTCACAGCCGTCGCCGTCATCATGCTGGCGGTGGGCATCGGCATCAACGCCACGGTTTTCACCGTGACCAATGCTGTCCTTTTCAAAGGATTCGCGCTGGTCTCCAGGAACGACCGACTCCGTTACCTCGGCTACAAGAATTCCAACTGCTGCGTCTCCTATCCCGATTTTCTGGACTGGCGCGCTCAGTCGAAATCCTTCGAAGGGATGGCGATCGTCCACGGCGTGTCGCTTACGCTCACCGATTCGGGCGGTTTCCCGGAGAGCCTCAGCGGCAATGAGAACAGTGCTGAAGTCTTTAGAGTCGTTGGTGCCAAGCCGATCATGGGGCGGGATTTTACGCCTGCCGATGAGGCTCCTGGCGCAGCGCCCGTCACGATTCTCCACTACGGCTTCTGGGAGCGCAGGTACGGAAAGGATCCGGATATCGTCGGCCGGACGCTCCGCATGAACGGTGCCCTGACGACCGTGATCGGAGTAATGCCCCAAGGCTTTTCGTTCCCCCAAAGAGTGGACGTCTGGGTGCCGCTGGTGCAGACCCCTCGCGTCATGAAGCGGGAAAATCGCGACACCTGGATGGTGGTCGCGCGGCTGGCCGAGGGCGTCACCGTCGAGAGCGCCCGCGCGGAGATGGACGTTATCGGCAGGCGTCTTGCGGCGGAGTATCCTCTTACCAATCACGACCTGCTTCCCGACATACAGACCTTTACCCAGTTCTTCATCGGACCGAACGGAGCCCTGATCTATGGGTCCATGTGGGGCGCGGTTGGATTTGTGCTTTTGATCGCGTGCGCCAATCTGGCGAACTTGTTGCTGGCCCGTGCGCTTGGCAGGTCGCGCGAGATTTCCGTCCGCATCGCGCTGGGGGCCGGGCGCTGGCGGATCATCCGGCAGCTTCTCATTGAGAGTGTGATGCTATCGGGCCTCGGCGGCTTTCTCGGCTGGTGGATCGCGAAATGGGGCGTGCGCGCCTATGAGCTGGCGATGGCTCAGAAGTCCTCCTGGTTGATCGTCGACTATACGATGGATAACCGCGTACTTGCGTACCTCATCGCGATTTCGATCGGCACGGGCATTCTCTTTGGACTCGCACCGGCACTGCGGCTATCCAGACTCGACGTCAATTCGGCCTTGAAAGACGGTGGCCGCAGCACTCATGGGTCGATCGGCGCTGGCGGCCGCGGGAAACATCTGACGTCTCTTCTGGTGATCGGAGAAATGGCGCTGGCTATCGTGCTGCTGGCGGGCGCCGGGGTCATGATCCGTAGCTATCTGAAGATCCACAACGCGGATATAGGCGTCGATACCACTAATATTCTCGGAGCGGCCATGGACCTCCCTCCCGCCAAGTATGCGCGTGACGAGGATAAGATTTCCTTCTACGAGCGTCTCATTACGCGGCTTGGAGCCATGCCGGGCGTGGAATCCGCAGCAACGGCCGACGGCCTGCCTGCGTGTTGCTCGAACCGGCTTCCGTACGAACTGGCGGGCGCGCCGCCAGTCGACGACTCGCGCCGCGCGCGGCTTGCCGAGATGAAAATCAGTCCCGGGTATTTCCGGACTGTGGAGGCGAGGCTGCTCTCCGGCCGTGAGTTCACCGATGCCGATGGCCCTTCGGGAGTTCCGGTGGCGATCGTGAACCAGTTGTTGGCGGCACAGTTCTGGCCGGGGGAAGATCCGCTCGGCAAGCGTCTGCGGTTTTTCACTAGAGATGCGCCGGGGCCGTGGTTGACCGTGGTCGGCGTCGTCTCGAATATCATCCAAAATGACGTGAATCGGCAGAGGTTCGATCCTCTGGTTTATCTGCCGTTCCGGCAAGACCCGGGAGGGGGTGCTTGGGTGCTGGTGCGAACTCGCATTCGTCCCGAGAGTCTGGCAAATGCCTTTCGCATGGAGGTCCAGGCACTGGATTCCGGCCTCCCCTTATACGGACCAATGCCCATAGCGGAACGAATGGAGCGGTTCTGGGACAGCCGGTTCTATGGATCGATATTCCTGATTTTTGCCGCAGTTGCGCTGCTGCTTGCGTCGATCGGCTTGTACACCGTGATTGCGCATTCGGTGACCCAGCGCACGCAGGAGATCGGCGTTCGGATGGCGATCGGAGCAACGACCCGCGATATTCTTACGCTGGTGTTCCGGCAGGGAATGATTCCGCTAGGGATCGGGCTGGCTATCGGGCTGAGCGCGTCGTTGGCGGTCAATCAGCTCCTGAAATCCATGCTGGTCCAGGTCTCGCCCGCCGATCCGGTCACGCTTCTGGTTGCGTCCGGCGTGCTGACTTTGGCGGCGATACTCGGCTGCCTGATTCCTGCACGCCGCGCGATCCGTGTGGATCCCGTGGATGCCCTGCGACACGAATAGCATCCACGGAATCGTTGGACTGGCTGGTTATTTCCCCACGGCTTTCCACACATCCGCCTTGGACTGCGGAGTGGGGGAAGTGTGCACGTTGATGTACCGGTCAAAGTCGGTCAGATTGAGCTTCTCAAGAATCGGGACCAGGGCTTTAAGGTGATCGTTCGCCGGTTGCCCGGGAGTCACCGTGAAGTCGCCCTGGAACAGGATCTTCTCCTTGGGAATGTAAGCGATCATCAAGCCGTTGGAGTGCGGAACCGGAGAGACATGGTACAGCTCGACGGTTCGCGTTCCATCCGAGTAGACCTTCTTCTCCGCAACCGTTTCGATTTTGGCTTTCTTCGGATTCTTGGCGAGAACGTCATCCAGCAGAGTTCTGGGAGTGTTGAGCGCTTTCTCCAAAAACGCCTCGTTGTTCTTCTGCGTGACGATCGTTGCGCCTTCGGCTACCAGCGCCGGAAGCCCTCCGGTGTGATCGGAGTGGGGATGCGTCACCATCACGTAGCGGATCGGTTTGTTGGGGAACAGCTCCTTGGTTTTGGCGATGTACGCGGTACCACGGGCCACGGATTGTCCGGCCTCCAGCATCATCACGTGGTCCTTGAACTCCACGATCAACGAATCGTAACTGCCCGGTCCGGTGGTGAGCCTGTAGAGGCCGTCGCCCAGCTTTTCCGTAGTGACCACGAGAGGAGCCGGAGCACCGCCGCCCCCGCCACCGCCTTTACCGGCAACCGGCGCCGGCGCGGGAACCAGCGTGGCGAGATCGGAAGGATTCCCCTTCGCCGCTGCTACGTTGACTTCGAAGTAGGGCCATCCGCCGCGCGTTTGCACGATCTTCGCCGGAGCCATGACTCCGCCGAAATCCTTCCAGCCACTGTAGTCGGCCAGGATGTGCATGTCGCCCATAATGTTGTCACCCAGCCATGTCTCCACCCGCTCGACGATGTTCTTGTCATTGACATAGCCGTTGATCACGTAGCTCTTGCCGGAAACCGCCTTGACGGTCGGGCTCCAGGTCAGCATGGTGTAGTTCTTGCCATCCACCTTCTTCTTGCTCACCGTCGCGTTGTTCGCGGCGGCGCCTTTAAGGAACCCCCAGGGCGTGATGTAAAACTCCAGGGAGTTGTTCCAGGGTTGCGCGACGTCGGACTGCTGCGCCGTGACCTGTTGAAAGAACGTTCCGGGCATCGGCTGGGTGGCGCCGCCACCCGCGGGATTGTTCGTTGCTCCGGTGGCGCGTGACGCCGGTGCTGTCAGATCGATGACGCGGACGTAGTTGTTGATCGGCCGCATGGGATCATGCGTTCCCCTGCAGTTCATGTCGGCGGCGTTGGATCCACATTGCTGGAAAGCAACATCCTTCGCCGATCCTGAATAGGTGATGGATTTCAAATCGCCCATGGCTTTTTGCGCATTGGCGATCACGGTTTTGGCATCCTGCGCGATGGCGCTCGCACACAGGGACGCCAGGCAGATTGCGGCTACAGCAAATTTTTTCAACACAGCTTCTTCTCCTATGAACCTCATGGTTGCTCGATACCCTTCTGGAACATTAACATTCTATAACCAATGGGTTCCACGTGGGGTTGGCCAGGTCAGCAGGGCTTCGTATCTGCCTGAAATAGTGCTATCTAAGTAGAGTCATGACCAAACTCACTCGGCGGCAGTTCGGCGGAACTCTGCTTGTTGCAACGCAGGCAGCCCCCCGGCTTTTTGGCAAATCCGCATCCACTGGCGCGATCGATAAGGTTCTGCGCGAAGGCATCCAGAGCAGGCAGATTCCTTGCGTCACCGCCATGGTCGCGTCCACGGACAGCATCCTCTACAGCGGCGCTTTCGGCAAACGCGATTCGGCATCCGGTATCGACGTGAAACCCGATTCGATCTTCGCCATCGCGTCGATGACCAAGGCGATTACCTCCGTCGCGGCTATGCAGTTGGTCGAGCGCGGGAGATTGAAGCTGGATGAACCTGTGGCCAAGCATCTTCCGGAGCTGGCCAAAATGGAAGTGCTGCAGGGCTTCGATGCGGCCGGAAAACCCGTGCTGCGCCCGGCCACGAAGCTCATCACCCTGCGTCATCTTTTGACGCACACTTCCGGCTTTGCGTATCCCACCTGGCATGAGGGAATGTTCAAGTACACGCAGGCCACTGCGCCGTTGCCTCCTGGAGTGGTGGCCCCGCTGGTTCCCCTGATGTTCGAACCTGGGACTGCCTGGCAATACGGATATAGTGCCGATTGGACCGGGCGTCTGGTGGAGGCGGTGAGCGGCCTGAACCTCGAACAGTATTTTCAGCGTAATATTCTCCAGCCGCTGGGGATGAACGACACGTCCTTCATTTTTCCGGCGGAGAAGTTCGATCGTCTGGTCGGCCGGTCGCAGCGGCAGAATGGAGGCCCGCTACAGGAAGTTCCTCGCACGCTGCCGCCGAAGCCCGCCGCGTTCAATGGCGGCGGAGGTCTGAATTCCACCGCGCCCGACTACATCAAGTTCACGCAGATGATCCTGCGCTACGGCCGCTCCGGCGTTCGCGAGGAAATCCTGACGGCCAAGTCGGTGGAGGCGATGTCGATGAATCAGATCGGCGGCCTGAGTGCGGGAAAGCTGAAGACCTTTTTGCCCAACATCTCGAGCGAGGTGGATGTGCATCCGGGATTCAGCGACAAGTGGGGTCTGGGGTTCCTGATCAACACCACTGCGTATCCCGGCGGCCGCTCGGCCGGGAGCCTGGCTTGGGCCGGCGTATACAACACGTTCTACTGGATCGATCAGCCGCGCGGGCTCTGCGCCGTCATCATGATGCAGTTCCTGCCCTTCGTGGATAAAGAAGCCGTAGGATTGCTGGGCGATTTCGAGCGCGCGGTCTACGCCAACACCTAGCCGCAAATAAACGCGAATTAACGCAGATGTAAGACTATGCTTCGCCGCTGCGGACCGGAGCGGTGCTCGAAGACATAGATCCCTTGCCAGGTGCCCAGCGCCATCCGCCCGCCGATCACCGGAATCGACAGGCTGGTGCCCGTGAGAGCCGTACGAATATGCGCCGGCATATCGTCGGGACCTTCGGTGTCGTGACGATAGCGCGGCGCTTTCCCCAATGTGTCTTCCGGAGCGATGCGCTCGAAAAAATCCGCCAGATCCAGCACCACGTCGGGATCGGCATTCTCCTGAATCACCAGCGACGCCGAAGTGTGCTGGATGAACAGCGTCAACAAGCCGGTTTCCGCTTTGGTCGAAGCTACCCAGGCCGCCACTTCGCGCATGAAAGGATACAGACCTTTCCCGCGCGTGCGGATTTCCAGCGTGTGGTGCACTTACTCTACGGTGACGCTCTTGGCCAGGTTGCGCGGCTGATCCACATCGCATCCGCGCCGGACGGCTATGTGATACGCCAGCATCTGCAGCGGGACCACTTCGAGTATCGGCAGCAGCAACTCGTGGGTGGAAGCAATGGGAATCACGTGGTCGGCGACTTTTCCGACTTCCTCGTCGCCTTCGCACACGATGGCAATCACCTTGCCCTCGCGAGCTTTCACTTCCTGGATATTCGAAAGCGTCTTCTCGTACAACAGCCGGCTGCTCGGATCTGACAGGTCGTGCGTCGCCAGCACCACCGTGGGCAGATTCTCGTCGATCAAAGCGTTGGGGCCGTGCTTCATCTCACCGGCCGGATAACCTTCGGCGTGAATGTAGGAAATTTCTTTGAGTTTCAGGGCGCCCTCAAGCGCGATGGGGAAATGAATGCCGCGCCCCAGATACAAGAAATCCGTAGACCGGAACAACGTCTTGGCCAGATCGTCGTAGATGTGGTCGCGCCGCAAAATCTCTTCCATCTGGCCGGGCAGATGGATCAGGCGCTCCACTAAATGGATGGAGGTGGCTTCGTCCAGCGCTTCACGGCGCTGTCCCAGGTACATCGCCAGCAGGAATAACGCCGTCAACTGGCAGGTGAATGCCTTGGTGGACGCCACGCCGATCTCCGGACCCGCATGCGTGATCAGCGTGCCCGACGCTTCGCGCGTGATCATGGAGCCGACTACATTGCAGATCGCCAGGGTCTTCGAGCCTTTGCTCTTCGCTTCACGCTGCGCCGCCAGGGTGTCGGCGGTTTCGCCCGATTGCGAAATGACAACCGTCAGCGTGTCGCGCCCGACCAGAGGATCGCGATACCGGAACTCGCTGCCGTAGTCCACTTCCACAGGGACTCGCGCCAGCCGCTCGATCATGAACTTGCCGGCCAGCGCCGCATGCCAGCTGGTTCCGCACGCTACGATGCGCACCTGGCGGAATTCCTTGAACTCTTTGGCCGAGATGTCCATCTCGTCCAGGAAAATGCGGCCGGATTCCTGCCCCACTCTGCCCAGAGTGGTGTCCCGGACCGCGCGCGGCTGCTCATAGATTTCCTTGAGCATGAAATGCTTGTAGCCGCCCTTTTCCGCCATGATGGGATCCCACAGGATGTGCGAGACCTGGCGCTTTACCGGACGTCCGTTAAAGTCCGTCAGATGCACGCCGTCGCGGGTCAGGATGGCCATGTCGCCGTCGGCCAGGAAAAACATGTCGCGCGTGTAGCCCAAAATCGCCGGCACGTCCGACGCGACGAAATACTCGTGGTCGCCCAGGCCTACGACGACGGGCGGTCCCGAGCGCGCGGCCACAATCTTATCCGGATCCTTGCGCGAGATCACGCTCAACGCGAACACGCCCGTCAGCTCGCGCACGGCGTCGCGCACGGCATTCTCTAAATTCCCGTCAAAATGCTTTTCCACCAGGTGCGCGATGACTTCGGTATCGGTCTCGGTGACAAAGCGATGGCCCTCTTCCATCAACTTCTGCTTCAGCGCCAGATAGTTTTCGACGATGCCGTTGTGCACCACTACGATGTCGCCGTGGCAATCGCGATGCGGATGAGCGTTTTCTTCCGTGGGGCGGCCATGGGTGGCCCAGCGGGTATGGCCGATTCCGTACAAGCCCGCCAGCGGATTCAGATGCAGCGCGTCTTCAAGATTGCGCAGCTTGCCGGACGCCCGCCGCACGTTCAGGCAATTGCCCGCATCCAGCACGGCAATTCCCGCCGAATCGTATCCCCGGTATTCCAGCCGCTTCAATCCATCCAGGATGATGGGAACGGCCTGCTGCTGTCCGATGTATCCGACAATTCCGCACATGGTTCTAGTCCAGAATCTCCACGCGATAGTCTTCCATGACAGGGTTGGCCAGCACGTCCCGCGCTACCTGATCCATTTCCTGCGCTGCTTGTTCCCGCGCCGTACCGGGCCGAATCTCGATATCGAAAAACTTGCCCTGCCGCACCGCGCTAATGGTCTTGTGTCCTAGCCCGTTCAGCGCGCTTTGAATGGTCTGACCTTGTGGATCGAGCACCGTAGACTTGTAAGATACGTAAACGCGAGCTTTCATAACTATAAAACCATTGTAGTGGGTTATCATTCAGTCTTAGGGAGAACTGTTTATAGTAAAGGGCTGGGTACTCGCGTCCTCTAGTACTGGGAACGCCACATTGCTGGCGACCGAGAGGACCCGTCTCTTGATTGATGCCGGGCTCAGCCGTAAAGAGACCTTCGAGCGCCTGGAGCGGATCGGCGTTTCTCCCCAGTCTCTCACCGCGATTCTGATCACCCACGAACACAGCGACCACGTCGCCGGCCTGCCCGTTTTGGCCAAGCCTCGCGACGGCTGCCAGATTCCGGTTTACGTATCCCGTCTCACGGCGCCCGTGATTCCATGGGGGGACTGCGTTCCGAATCTGGAACTCTTTCAGGCCGGGTCCGGCTTCACCATTGGGGATTTCGAGGTTACCAGCTTTACGATTCCGCATGATGCCGTGGATCCCGTCGGATTCTCATTCCGCGCCGAGGGTATTAAGGTTTCGATTGTCACCGACCTCGGCTACATGCCGGACTCCGTGCGCATGCAGTTGCGCGGCTCCGATGCGCTGCTGCTCGAATCCAATCACGATCTGAACATGTTGAAAGTCGGGCCGTATCCCTGGTCGGTCAAGCAGCGCGTCATGGGGCGCATGGGGCATTTATCCAATGACGCCGCCTGCTCGTTCGTGCGCGAAGATCTGGATAACCGCACGTCCACTCTGATCCTGGGGCATTTAAGCGAACACAACAATCATCCGGAGCTGGTCCGCCAGGCCGCGATGGAGGCCCTGAACGGCCGCAGCCTGTTCACCCGGCTGCTGATCGCCGAGCCCGGCAAGCTGGTGGAAGCGTTTTGTTACTAGTAGGCGCGAGGCATGCCTCGCCCCACAACAATCATGATTAATCGATACACGCGGCCCGCCATGGGCCGGATCTTCAGCGAACAAAATAAGTTTGACCAATGGCTCGCCGTGGAGCTGGCGGCGGCCGAAGCGCTGGCCGAATCGGGAGAAGTTCCCGTGGAAGCGGCCCGCGCCTTGCGCACGCATGCGGCATTCGACATTGCCCGCATCGATGAAATCGAGCGCGAGACCAGGCACGATGTGATCGCGTTCACCACAGCCGTCGCCGAGAAGATGGCCGCTGCGGGCGATGCCGGCGCCTCCCGCTGGCTGCATTACGGGCTTACCTCCAACGACGTGGTGGATACGGCGCAGGCGCTTATGCTGAAGCAGGCATCCGCGCTGCTGGTGGCCGGCGCTCGCGGGCTGGCGGAAATTCTCAAGCGCCGGGCGTACGAATTCAAGGACACGGTCCAGATCGGGCGCACGCATGGTATCCATGCTGAACCCATCACCTTTGGATTGAAATTGGCCCTCTGGTATGACGAGATCGTCCGCGGCACGCGACGTCTGGAAGCTGCCGCTGAAGATCTTCGTGTGGGGAAAATCTCTGGCGCGGTGGGAACCTTCGGGCATATCGGACCGGAAGCCGAAGAGCGGATCTGTACCCGGCTGGGACTGAAGCCTGCTGCGATCTCATCGCAGGTGATTGCCCGCGACCGGCATGCGGCGTGGGTGTCTTCGCTGGCGCTGATCACCGCCACGCTGGAGAAGATCGCCCTCGAAATCCGCCATCTGCAGCGAACTGAAGTCCGCGAGGCCGAAGAGCCATTCGGCCAGGGCCAAAAGGGATCGTCGGCGATGCCCCACAAGCGCAATCCGGTGGTATCCGAGCAGATCTGCGGGCTGGCGCGTGTGGTTCGTGCGAACACCCAGGCGGCGTTCGAAAATGTTGCACTGTGGCACGAACGCGACATCTCCCACTCGTCGGTGGAGCGTGTCATTCTCGCTGATTCTGCAATCCTTACGGACTATCTGCTGGCCAAAACCCAGTGGCTGGTAGAGGGGATGCGGGTCCATCCAGAGCGCATGCTGCACAATTTGGAATCGACCCACGGGCTCATTTTTTCGGGGCAGCTGCTGCTGGATTTGGCCGCTGCCGGCATGCTGCGCGAGACGGCTTACAAATTGGTGCAAACACACGCGATGCAGGCCTGGGAGAGGGGAGGAAGCTTCCGGGCCGCCATCGAGTCCGACAAAGAAGTTCTTTCGTTTCTGTCGATTGAAAAGATTGCAGCGGCTTTTTCCGTGGACCGGCAACTGGCGCACGTGGATCGCATTTTTCGTCAGGTTTTCCGCCAAGACGCTCAAAATTAATAACTTACCTGGATCCATGGGAGTACTAAGAAAATCTCGGGATTCGAAATAGAGCTTCTGGGTTAAACTGTAGATGGCAATCGGATGATTCCTGCTTTCCATATCTCCCAGTACGAGTTGGCGCGGGTCCTGCTAGTGGACGGCGATCCAGCGTCCCGGCTCACGCTTAAGACCGTTCTCGAAGCGGGGGGCTATAAGGTGAGCGTCGCAGCCACTGCCGCGGAAGCGGTTGGCAAACTGGAAGAAGGCGAGTACGAGCTGGTTTTGAGCGATCTGCAGCTGGAATCGCCCGAGGCCGGTCTTAAGGTTCTGGGCCATGCGCGGATGATGGACTACAAACCAGCCAGCGCGCTCATCACTGCCTATCAGGATGCGCCCTCGTACGCCGAGCGGCAGCAGAAATCTTTGCTGATCAAACCGGAGGACATTCCCGATTTGCTGGGAAAGATCGCCGATCTGATCGCCGAGCGAGCCACTCGCCGCATGCGTCGCGAATTACTGCTCGCGCGCGCCTGACCTTCGTTTTATCTCCTAGTACTGTACCGCCCATTTTGCGATTGTAGTACCTTCCGGCGGGCGTTTTCAGCGTATACTGACATCCGCTGCAAGTGCTCTGTTGCTAGGCACGCGTAGCCCATCACCTTTCGGAGGAGACCAACTTAGTGAGACTTCACAAGATCGCAGGATTCGTGTGTGCGTGCGCGTTTGTCGCGGCGGCCACACCGGTAACATATACCTTTACGGGGAATGGTGGCACCGTCGGCGGCAGCAGCCCTTTTGGAAATACTCGGACTTACACGAGTGGTGCGAATTCCGTCACCGTCAGTTCGTTTTCGCTTCCCGACAGCTTGAGCGGGAACTTTGTGCCCGCGCAGTTGGGGTGGTACAACACCCTGGGCTTAGCCTCCTGCAACAACACCGGTGAAGGCGCCAATTGCTCTAATCCTGAGCACCAGGTGGACAACAACGGCAGCTACGACTTCGTGCTGTTTATGTTCAACTCGACCGTGGATCCCACCTCCATCGTGATCAATCCATACGGAACCTACGATCGCGATGTCACCTACTGGGTCGGAAACCTGGGCGCAAGCCTTTCGACTCTAAACTTGGGAAACATGAACCTTGGAACCCGGATGTGGGACGACTCGACCTCGAGCGACAACTCCCGCTCCGTGAATCTCCTCGGTGGTACCGGGAATGCTTTTCTTGTTGCGGCGCGGCTGCCTGGAAACGGAGCCGACAGTTACATCGATCGCTTCAAGATCGAGAGCCTGAGCATCAACACGGTGGCGGCGCCGGAACCTGCCACGTTCGGTCTCGCGGGCATGGCTCTGCTCGGCCTGGGCTTGCTGCGCCGCCGCTCCGGAAAGTCTGCTTAATCCAAGGCAGCTACGTTGCCTTCGAGAACATCCAGGGCGCCCGCGAAGAAGTGATCGCCGGCGTCTACGGGAACCAGTTTCTTAGGTTCCTGCAACCCGGCGACCAAGGGCTCCAGCTCGGACAGGGGTCCATACTGGTCCCGGATGCTCTGGATAAATATCCGCGGCACCGTGCAGTTCTCGAGGAAAGACCGGTCTTTGTAGACCGTCGGAAAGCCCACGGCGATCACTCTGCGGGCGCCGGCCCCTTCGCAGCCTAGCCGCAGCGCGATACGCGAGCCGAAGGAAAATCCGGCTAGCGTGAAGGGCAGGCCGGGATAGCGTCCGCGCAGATACGCCAGAGCGACGCGAGCGTCTTCCAGTTCGCCTTCGCCGTGCGCGTATTCGCCTTCACTCAGGTTCACGCCGCGATAGTTGAATCGCAGCACTACGGCTCCGCTGTTACGCAGTCCGCGAGCGATGCGGTAGACCACTTTGTTGTGCATGGTGCCGCCGTGCTGGGGATGCGGATGACACACCAGCGCGGCTTCCCGCGGCTCACCATATTCCGGTTCTTCCAGCAGGGCCTCCAGCCGTCCTGCGGGCCCCTCCAGGAAGAGCGATTCAATCTTTCGAGGCATCGATTAGCAGGCACAGGGCCGGCGCAGCGTGTGCAACGTTGCGCATGCGTACCGTGTCCGGCTGCGCCAGGCTCCGTTGTGCATGCGAGATCTTAGTTGGTCCGGTAGTTTGTGAATTGCATGTCGATCCCGAAATCGGAGGAGCGCAGCAGTTGCATAACGTCCTGCAGCGTGTCGCGATCCTTGCCCGCAATGCGCAGGAAGTCGCCTTGAATCGACGCCTGCACTTTTTTCTTGCTGTCTTTGATCAGCTTGACGATTTCGCGGGCTTTCTCGATGGGAATACCCTGTTGCAGGGTGATCTCCTGCCGCACGCTGGATCCGCCCGCCGCGGTCACCGTGCCGTAGACCAGTCCTTTCAATGGGACCTTGCGCTTGACCAGCTTCTGTTCCAGGATCTCGATGACGGCCTTCAGCTTGTACTCGTCCTGGCTCTGCAGGAAAATCTTGTTCTCCTTCTCCTGCAACTCGATGTTCGAGTGTGAATCCTTCAAGTCGTAGCGCTGCTGGATTTCTTTGAGCGCCTGCTGCACGGCGTTGCTGACTTCCGGCAGGTCGATCTTCGATACTACGTCAAAACTGTTATCAGGCATAATCGGGAACCGAGCCGCGAGAGGCGACGGGCGCTCAGTGACCTAAGGCTACCAAAACCTTCTCGGTAATTTCACGCACCAGGTTCGGCAGCGCGGCATCCAGCGCCAGAGTGATGGCCGCCTGAACGCGTTCCGGATCGGGAGGAGCCGGGCGTCCGGGGGCTGCGGTTGCCAGCGCATCGGAAACCGGCGCCGGGACAGCAGACGCGAGCGCATCGGAAAACAGCCCGCGTGCCAGGCGGGCTTCCTGCACCAAGGGCCGGATGGTTTCCATGACCACGGAAGCTTCAAAGGGCTTGCGCAGCACAGCATCGCAGCCGGCTTTGCGAGCCTCATCGGCGTCCAGCGGTTCCAGCAGACCCGCGGTCAGGATCACGCGCACATGACGATGGAA
>Ga0157378_10002547_pt1 | contig 16220 bp, 13 predicted proteins | sample M65metaG_FD_115309 | JGI IMG/M metagenome (GOLD analysis project Ga0157378, IMG submission 115309) | Miscanthus rhizosphere microbial communities from Kellogg Biological Station, Michigan, USA - M6-5 metaG | ecosystem: Host-associated > Plants > Roots > Rhizosphere > Soil | place: USA: Michigan...
GATGTCGCTGCGAGTCGCTCATTCAGAAGAGGTTATAATCCGCCGCATGATCAAAGCGGACATCGTCAACAAGGTCGCGGAAGTGTCCGAAATTTCGCGCGTCAAGGCGGCTCAGGCGGTCGATACGGTGATCGAAGGACTTCGCAACGCGCTCGCGCGCGGGCAGCGCATCGAGCTCCGCGGATTCGGCGTTTTCCAGGTCAAGCAGCGAAAGAAAGGGATCGGACGGAACCCTAAAACCGGCGTCGAAGTGAAGATCCCGCCCGGGAACACCATCCGCTTCAAGCCCGGCAAAGAACTGCGGAACCTTCTGTAGTGTCTGAGACCGTCCTCGTCCTCGATTTCGGATCGCAATACACGCAGCTCATTGCCCGCAGGATCCGCGAGCAACGCGTTTACTCCGTCGTCCTCCCCTTCGATACCTCGGTCGACAAGATCCGGGCGATGGCGCCGAAGGCCATCATCCTCTCCGGCGGTCCGCAGTCGGTCTACGCCGAGTCCGCGCCGATTTGCTCGCGCGAAATCTTCGAGCTCGGCGTGCCGATCCTCGGCATCTGCTACGGGATGCAGCTCACTGCGTATCTTCTCGACGGCAAGGTCGAGGCCTCATCGGAACGCGAATACGGCCGTGCCGAGATCGACGTCCGCGCCACCGATTCGCCGCTCTTCGCGTCCACGCCCGCGCATCAACGCGTGTGGGCCAGTCACGGAGACAAGATCCTGCGCCAGCCGGAAGGTTTCCGCACCACGGCGTCGTCCGCGAATGCGCCGATCGCCGCGTTCGAGAGCGCCGCGCGGCAATGCTTCGGTATCCAGTTCCATCCCGAGGTCACGCACAGTGAGGCGGGAAGCTCCATCCTCCGCAATTTCCTCTTCGACATCGCCCACTGCACGCCGTCGTGGGATCTCGGCGACTACCGCAAGCGAAAGGTCGAAGAGATCCGGGCCACTGTCGGCGATCGAAAGGTGATCGCGGCCGTCAGCGGCGGTGTCGACTCCTCGGTGGCCGCGGTCCTGGTCGCGGAAGCGATCGGCGATCAGCTCACCGCCATCTTCGTCGACAACGGCGTGCTCCGGAAAAACGAAGCCGTGCAGGTCATGTCGCGGCTCTCCGACGGCCTGGGCATGCACATCGTCGCCGTCGACGCACGCCAACGCTTCTACGACAAGCTCGCCGGCGTTGAGGACCCCGAGGCCAAGAGGAAGAAGATCGGCAACGAATTCATCGCCATCTTCGAGGAAGAAGCGAAACGGATTGCCGGCGCCGAGTTCCTGGTGCAGGGAACGCTCTATCCCGACGTGATCGAATCGGTCTCGATCAAGGGCCCCTCGGCGGTGATCAAGACCCATCACAACGTCGGCGGCCTCCCCGAGAAGATGGGCCTCAAACTCATCGAACCGGTTCGCGAACTGTTCAAAGACGAAGTCCGTCAGCTCGGCATCGAGCTCGGTCTCGAAGAGGAGTTCGTCTGGCGGCATCCCTTCCCCGGCCCCGGTCTGGCCGTGCGCATCCTCGGCGAAGTCAACGCCGCGCGCGTCGAGATCTTGCAGAACGCCGACGAAATTGTGATCGACGAGATCCGCCGCGCCGGCCTCTATCGCCAGATCGCACAGGCCTTCGCCGTCCTGCTGCCGGTGCGAAGCGTCGGAGTGATGGGAGACGAGCGGACCTACGAGAACGTGGTCGCCGTCCGGGCAGTGTCGACGACTGATTTCATGACCGCCGACTGGTTCCGCATGCCGCACGAGCTGCTCGACCAGATCAGCCGCCGCATCGTCAACGAGGTGCGCGGGATCAACCGGGTGGTCTACGACATCTCGTCCAAACCGCCCAGCACGATCGAGTGGGAGTAGCTGAAGGCCATTTGTAAACCGGATGTAAAAAGCACCTTTCCGTAACCTCAGTTACGTCACTTTCCATTTTTGTGTAGTCGTAGCTCAACAATTGCCGTAAGTTACGCATACGCGTCCACCATCACTGGCTTTCCACGCGCATATCGCGCGTGGGTTAGGAGGAGAATCGATGACACAGGTCCGGTCTATCTCTCGGTTTGTTCTGATTTCTCTCAGTTGTTTGCTGCTACTCCCCACCCTGTCTTTCGCGAAGTCGGGCAACGCCGATCCGGTCGGCCGCCTGATGGCCTCGGGGACAGGCGTCCAATGGATGGCGACGTCCGCCGACCATGAGAAGGTCACCCTCACGGTGGTCGCGCCGAACGGCGCCGTCTTCCACAAAGAGTTCGCTGCCGGCTCCAACCCCACGTTCCGCCTGCAGGACCTCGGCGGACGGCAGACCGACGGCTCCTACACCTACGAGCTGCGCGCCGTTCCGCGTATCTCCGCCGAGGTGAAAAGCCAGCTCGCCGCTGCACGCGCGGCGGGTGATGACGAGGCGGCTACGCGCATCCTGAGCGCCGCGGGCATCAATCCGGACGCCCTCGTGCAGTCGGGAAGCTTGATGGTCGTCAACGGCGCCTTCGCGTCGACCGATGCTCAGGAAACTCCGGTGACGAAGTCGCCGGTTGCGTCCAGCACGAGCCCTTCCAAGGTCATCAAAGCGCTCGACGTCGTCACCGCGGATGACGCCATCATCCAGGGCAGCCTCTGCGTCGGCCTCGACTGCGTCAACAACGAGTCGTTCGGCTTCGACACGATCCGTTTGAAAGAGAACAACACTCGCATCAAGTTCGACGACACCAGCACGTCGACGGGCTTCGCGAACCATGACTGGCAGCTGACGGCCAACGATTCCGCCAGCGGCGGCGCGAACAAGTTCTCCATCGAGGACATTACCGCCGCAACGGTTCCGGTTACGGTCACCGGTTCCGCGCCGACGAACTCGATCTTCGTCGACAGCACGGGCCGCGTCGGCTTCCGCACCTCAACGCCGGTCCTCGACCTTCACGTCGCCACCAGCAACACGCCGGCGATGCGCCTCGAACAGAACAACAGCGGCGGATTCACCGCGCAGACCTGGGACGTCGCGGGCAACGAAGCGAACTTCTTCGTCCGTGATGTGACCGGCGGCTCGCGCCTGCCGTTCCGCATCCGTCCCGGCGCGCCGACGAGTTCCATCGACATCGCCGCCAGCGGCAAAGTGGGCGTCGGCACCGCCAGCCCGGAGAGCAATCTGCACGTGTTCGGCGCCAGCAACACGGACGTCTTCATCGGCGTCGGTGAGGACCCGGATGGCAGCACGGGTACGCAGTCGGCCTTGACCATCGGCTACGGCGGCAACTCGCTCGGCCTCGCTTCCGGCTTCTTCAACGTGCGCCCGGACTCGAGCGCCGTCGCTCCGAACCCGTCGCTCCGGTTCTTCACGGCGAACGTGCAGCGGGCCATCATCGACAACGAAGGATTCTTCGGCATCAACGTGTCGAATCCCGCGTTCCCGATCGAGCACAGCAGCGGCGCCCATCTCACCGTCGGCGGCGTCTGGACTGATGCCTCGAGCCGCGGGTTCAAGCAGGACATCGAGAACCTGGAGACCAACGAGGCCATGCAGGCGCTGAAGGGTCTGCAGCCTGTGCGCTACGCCTACAAGGTCGACCCGACCGAGCACCACGTCGGATTCATCGCCGAGGACGTGCCGGATCTCGTGGCCACGAAGGATCGTCACAGCCTCAGCCCGATGGACATCGTCGGCGTTCTGACGAAGGTCGTCCAGCAGCAGCAGAGCACGATCGACGAGCTCAAAACGCGGATCGATCAGCTCGAAGCGAAGAAGCAGTAACCAGTCACGGAATCCAACCACGGCCGTGCCGTGCGGACCTCAAAAGGTTCGCACGTGCACGGCCGATTCATTTGGTGGCGTTGCGGATTGCGCGATCGAGCCACTCGTGAATGCTGATGCCGAGACGTTGCGCTTCCTGCTCGGCCAGCCGCTTCGCCTCGGGTGAGACGCCTTCGAGCTTGCCATAGCGCCGCGACCGCAACGTGCCGCCTCTGCGGCCGGGAATCGGCAAGTCGAGGTTCAACGGCGGCGCTCCTTCACCAACCTCGTAGCTGACGAAGTAAAAGGCATTGCCGAGGAACCACTCCACGCGAACGTCACGGGCGCTCTCCGGAAGGATCTCGATCGGCACCGGATCGGCGTAGAGCGGATTGGCCTCGAGCAGAATGGCGCCGTACTCGGTATCGCGGAGCCAAGGCGCGAGACTCTCGTCTCCGAATACGACCCGCCCTCCCCTCCGCGCGGAGCGCGTCATTTCCGCGAGGCAGCCTCGAAGGTCCGGAACGACGTTGAAGGCGCCGAAGGTGTACACGCAGTCGTTCGTACCGTCGGCGAAGGGAAGATGCGCAGCACCGGCGATGAAGTACTCGATCTCGCAGTCGAAGGTTTGTGCGTTCACCATCCTCTGACGGCCAACGTTGAGGATCGAGGGCGAGAAATCCTGCAGAAAAAGACGAGCGCCGCGCGACATGCGCGACGCGATGCGAATCGAATCCCGGCAGGTGCCGGCGCCGATCTCGAGCACTACGCGAGCATGTTCGAGCGGCAGTTGCTCGATCAGGCGGCCCCGCACCGCCTCCTCGTCTTCCGAAAATGTGGCGAACAACCAATCGAGCGCCGTGTCATACGCGCCGCTGGTCGACTGGTAATAGTCGAATTGCTTCTGTTCGACTTCCCCCATCGGATCGCGCGACGGATCGCGAAAGTCGGGGATTCCGTCCTGGATGAGGTACTTGTGCCCGGAGCCGTTGACGAGCGCGCCGGAGATGACGTGCTCTCCCTCGGCACGCTCGACGAGCAATTCGAGTGTGGACGCCGTGTACGGGCAGCGATAAAACGGAGCAGATTCTTTCTTCATACCGGGGGCGCATTCTGGCACAGGCTCGACGATGCGATACTGCGCTCGTCATGCGAGATGCTGGAAAAAAGCCGGTGGTCGTCGTCGGGACGGGCGACTTTGCCCGGATCGCGCGCTACTACCTCGAGCACGATTACGAACATCCGGTCGTGGCTCATGCTCTCAGCGCCTCGCTGCTCGACGCAAACGACTTCCTCGGACTGCCGCTCGTGGCATTCGAGGAGCTGACGCAGCGCTATCCGCCGGACGACCATCTCCTGATGATCGGCATCGCGTACAGCCGGTTGAATCGCAACCGCCGCGAGATGTTCGAGGCCGCCAAACGGCTGGGGTACGAGATCGTGACGTACGTCTGCTCGAAGGCGATCACGTGGCCGGACCTCGACGCCGGCGAGGGTTCGTTCATTTTCGAAGCGAACGTCATTCAGCCGTACGTTCACATCGGCAAGGACACGGTGCTCTGGAGCGGGAACCATATCGGGCATGACTCCACGATCGGCGATCACGTCTTCCTGGCGTCGCACATCGTCATCTCCGGCAATTGCCGCATCGGCGACAACACGTTCATCGGCGTCAACGCCACGATCCGCGACGGCATGACCATCGGCGCGAACTGCGTGATCGGCGCAGGCACGCTGGTTCTCGATCACGTCGCCGACGGCAGCGTCCTTCGCGGTACCGCCACCGCGCCCCTGCCGATCGAGAGCGGCAAGCTGTCGAAGATCTGACGCGGCTTACCGCGATTCAAAGAAGCGGCGGACCAGATCGATCACGCGAGACTGCTGCTCCTCGCTCAGTCCGAAGTAACAAGGGAGGCGAACGAGGCGACGGCTGATGCTGGTCGTATTCGTCATCTCCCCCGCGCAGCGCCCGACACGCTGTCCTACGGGCGAATCGTGCAGCGGAACGTAGTGGAACACGGCGTTCACACCGAAGGACTCGAGATATGCGAGGAGCGCCTCCCGCTCGCCCGGCGTCTCCACGATGACGTAGAAAAGATGTCCGTTCGGAACGCAGTCGGTGGGCACGGACGGCAGACGGAGACGGCCCGCCGTCTCCAGCGGCGCAAGCTCGGTCTGATAGCGCGCGAAGATGGCTTTCCGCTTCGCCAGAATCTCATTCGCCTGCTCCAGCTGCGCGAAGAGATACGCAGCCACCAGCTCGGAGGGGAGATAGGAAGAGCCGACGTCGACCCACGTGTACTTGTCGACCTCACCGCGGAAGAACCTGGTCCGGTTCGTGCCCTTTTCGCGCACGATCTCCGCGCGCTCGACGAGCTCGGGATCCTGGATGACGAGCGCCCCTCCTTCGCCGCTGATGAGGTTCTTCGTTTCGTGGAAGCTCCAGCAGCCGAGGTCACCGAGCGTTCCGAGAGAGCGCCCTTGATACGTGGTACCGAGCGCCTGCGCGGCGTCTTCGATGACGCGCAGACCATGGCGCCGGGCAATAGCGCCGATGGCGTTCATGTCGCAGGCCACGCCGGCGTAGTGAACCGGCACGATCGCCCGCGTGCGCTCGGTGATGGCGTCCTCGATCAGTCGCTCATCGATGTTGAGCGTGTCGGCACGGATGTCGACAAACACCGGCCGTGCTCCGCGCAGGACGAATGCATTCGCCGTGGAGACGAAAGTGAACGACGGCATGATCACCTCGTCGCCCTCGCCGGCGTCGCAGAGCAGCGCCGCCATCTCCAACGCCGCGGTGCAGGAATGCGTGAGAAGCACCTTGTGAGCGCCGCAACGTTCTTCGAGCCACTGCTGACAGCGCCGGGTGAAGACGCCGTCGCCCGCGAGGCGTCCGCCCCGCACGGCCTCGATGATGTATTCGATTTCCCGCCCGACCATCGACGGCAGGTTGAACGGGATGTAGTCGGGCCTCAGCACCCGGCCGCCTCCGCGGTCGCGCATCCAAATCCCGTCGCGCCATAACCGTTGCCGTTGTAGAACATCAACCAGCGGCCGCCATCCCGCAGCACCATCGGATAGGCCTGCATCTCCGCGTCCCACTCCGCGCATTCGGGAGCGGCAGCATCCCGGCATCGCCGCCACACCACGGCGTCGTCTGATTCCGCGCAGGCGATGCGGTAGCGATCCCCGCGACTGCAGAACCACATTCGATACAAACTCCCCTCTTTGATGACGTGCGGCCGCCCCATCGCGTGCTCATCATCCGCCTCGAAGGGAATGGCCACGCGCCCATCACGTCTCCACTGAATGCCGTCGTGCGATTCGGCATACTTGATCAGGTACTGATGCCGCACGCCCTCCGGCCGGCGCTCCCAGGCGATGGCCGACACGTACCACATCCGCCAGGTGCCATCGTCCAGCAGTACCGACGGCGAGGCCGTGAGAAACGGGTCGGCGGCATTGCGGTCGAGAAGGGGTGCCGGCGAGTGCCGGCGAAACGTGCGGCCGTCGTCCTCACTCACCGCCAGACCGGCCGCAAGATAGAACGGCACCGTGCGTCCGAGCATCCAGCCGGTGTAGTAGAGCAGCCACCGATGTCCGAGGCGAACGACGCACGACACCGTGCAGCCGCTTTCATCGAACGCGCCGAGGGGGCCGGGCGCGAGGAGCGGCTCGCGCGTGATGCTGTCCGGATCGACGGTGAGCGAATCGAGATCGACGATGCAGGCGCCGATCTGGCTGCGATTCTGCTCGTCGCGGCCGGTGAAGAAAACGCGCGCGCGCCGTTCGCCGGTATCGACGGCAAACGGAGCCGCCGCGCATCTTCGAATCCACGCCGGAAGCTCGACATCCGGCGGAGGAAAGATGCGGCCGCGCGGCGTCCAGATCAGCATGCAATCTCCTCGCGCTCCGAGCGGCTATGCGTCGCCAGGTAGTCTGTGGTACCGCGCGGGCCAAGCCACGCCAGCGCATCGATGATCGAAAGGTTCGGCACGAAGGGCTGCGATCCGCGGAAGTACGGAGGATAGTCGTACACGATGTACCGCAGCTCGATGCCTGCAGCCGCGAACGCACCGGGATCGATGTACTCCCGCGCGGCCGGCCCGGAGAGATAGACGTCGCCCCCCACGACGCGGCAGAGATCCCGGAGCCGCTCCTCGCGATCGCTTTGCGCGTGCGGCAATTGGGAGCTGCGGAGAAAGTCGGGCGACAGACCGAGCTCCGCGCAGATGGACTCGCTCAGGCGGATGGTGAGATCGGCGAGCCGCACGTCGCCGGCCGCGAATCCCTTTTCGACGATCGAGAACATCGGCTCGAAGAACGGCGCCCGCGCGTAGCAGCGGCGGATGCTCTCCAGGTGTTGCCGCCTCCACGGTTGCGAAAGGTCGAGCTCGACGTCGCGGATTCGCTGTGCGAAACGCCCCTTCGTTTTGACCGGTATCGTCAGCCATTCCGCACCGCCCGCGGCGGCGATGCGATTGCGATTGCGCCAGTCGCGCTTCGTGTATTGCACGTCGTCATACCAGATCCAGACGTCGGCCTGGCGAATGAGGTCGAAGTAACCGATCCAGGGGAGATAGTTCGGCTGCTCGATGACGACCGTTCGTCTCATCGGCTAACACGGACGGCGGCGGACGCCGATCGTGAACTCATAGAGCTCGTAGTCGTGAAGAAGCGAGACCCACCGCGAGGCGGAGTGCTTACACCAGTCGAAGATCGCCGCCGGACCGGCGTAGTAAAGGTCGGATCGTTTGCGGTCTTCATCCGAGTATGCCGTGAGAAAGTTCGCCGCCCATCCAGCGGACGCTCTCTCGTTGATGGCGGCGAGCGTCTGCAGTACGTACACGCTCCACTCCTCGGCGGAGCAGCCGAGACGGACGTTGAAGATCCCGCTGGCAGCGATGAAGTCCGCGGATGCGACGGCATCCCAGTCCGACGTGAACGTCGCGTCGTCCGCGTCCTCGTGCAAGCGTCTGGCCTCGGCGATCATCCGAGGCGAACGGTCATAACCGATGTAGGTGAACTGATAACGCTGACGAAGAAACGGCAGGAGCGCACCGTAGCCGCAGCCGAAGTCGACGAGGCTGAAGGCACCGGCGTGGTCATCGAGTCCGAGCGCGCGGACGAGTTGCTCGAAACGCTTCGTCTGAGAGGCTTCGTCCTTCCAGTCCACGCCCCGCGCGGTGGCACCGAAGGTGGCGAGCTTCCCTTCGTAGTAATCGACGACGTCGCTGACGATGTCTCTCTCTCGCATGGACCGATGTCGACAGGATACACAATAATTGCGCGATGCTTTCTCACCCGTTCCGCGAGCGCGTGCGACACCTCAGGCGGCTCAACCGCGATGCGTTCCATCGCTGGTCGGGCGTGCCTGTGATCTCCGTAGTCAGCCCCGTGTATCGCGCCGAGGACATCGTCGATGAATTCGTGCGTCAGGTGCGGCAGGCGCTGGAGCAGGTAACGGCGGATTTCGAGATCGTGCTCGTCGAAGACGGCAGTGGCGACGGAACCTGGCCCCGCATCGCCGCCGCCTGCGCGGCCGATCCACGCGTGAGAGGCATCAAACTGAGCCGCAACTTCGGCCAGCACTACGCAATCACGGCCGGACTCGAGCACGCCCGTGGGGCGCACGTGGTGGTGATGGACTGCGACCTGCAGGACGACCCCGTCTTCATCGCGGATCTGTATGCAAAGGCGCGCGAAGGATACGACGTCGTCCTCACTGCGCAACGCCAGCGCGCGCAGGGATTGTTCAAGCGCGTGTCGGCGCGTCTGTTCGCGCGCAGCATTGCCTGGATGAACGGCGGCGACGGACACGATTGGCTCGTCGGCGGATATTCGATGCTCAGCCGCCACGCAGTCGACTCGCTGCTCCGGATGCGCGACGTTCATCGCCACTACCTCAGCTTGATCCGCTGGGTAGGACTGCCCACCGCGCACCTGCCGGTCGTGCACCGGCCGCGCTACTCCGGCAAGAGCTCGTACACGTTCCCGCGGCTCGTGCGGCACGCCATCGATGGCTGGGTGTCGCACTCGAACCGCCTGCTCTATCTATCGGTGGCGCTCGGCTTTTCGTTTCTGGTGGTGGCGATCGCGCTCGTCGTCGCCATCCTGATCCTCTATTTCGTGCACGGTTTTGCACCGGGATGGCCATCGCTGGTCGTGCTGATCCTGACCTGCACCGGAGTCCTGCTGATGTCGGCCGGGGTCCTGGGCCTTTATGTCGGCAAGATCTTCGACCAGGTGCGCGCCCGGCCGCTCTACGTCATCGAACGGACGCTGAACGCGCCATCACGACAGACTTCGCCGGATCGCTGACCGGCGCGAGCCTGCGAACGACCGCTTCCGTTCCGATCGCCGCGAGCAGGATCATCTGCGGCATCAGAGGCAAACGGTACCGCCAGTCGTAGTCGAGAATCGAGACCGCGCTGAGAGCTGCCGCCGTCAGGATCCAGAGGAGCGCGACGTGCACGACGGCACTTCTCCGGCGATCGTCGCCGCGGAGCGCGGAAACGATCCCGACCAGCGCCAGCAGATACAGCAGTCCGTAGTAGAGGAGCGAGTAGAGATTGTGCGTCCGCGAGTTGCGCTCCGACGTGACCTGGAAGAACCGCACAAAGCGATCGGCTTCGATGGCGACATGGTCCGCGAACGAAACCGGACGGGCGTGCGCCGTCTCCGGATGACCCCAGACCACTTCACCGCTCTGCTCGCGATCGGCGTACTCCTGCAGCTTCGGCCTCATGAAATCGCTGGGCCACCGGCGCATGTCCTGGAAAAACCAGGCGTGTACGACGATCGCCGCGACCACACCGGCGGCGAACAGAATCCACACCGCGCGCCGGTTCGCTTTCGTATCACGCCTGACGAAAACCCAATCCGCCACTACCACCAGAGGAAGGAGCACGAAACCGACGGGCCGCGTGATCACGGCAAGAGCGAGGGCCGCATACATCTTCAGACGTCGAGCGAGATTGACCGCGTTGCCATTCACGATCCCGCGGACGAGAAGAGCGAAAACGATGACGCTGAGCATCGTGTAGATGTGGTCCGTCAGCAACCAGCCGATCCACACGAAGATGTCGTACGCGCAAACGTAAAACAGAAGGGCGGCAACCGCCGCTGCGACCGAGTCGGTGACGGCACGCACGAGTTTCATCAGGAACACCGCGGTGACCGCGGCGCAGATCACGTTCATGGCCAGCATCACCGCTTCCCAATGCCCGGGCGTCACTTTGCGGATGAGCGCGATCAGCGCCGGGAACAGGACGATCGTAAAGTTCGCCTGCGTCGAGGTCGTAAACGTGCCCACCTTTCCCTGCTGCGCCGAATCGGCGAGGGCCAGGTAGGTTGCCGAGTCGTACGACTGCCGAAGATGTCCCCGCGTGGTGACCGCAAAGACCGCGGCCACGATGATGAACACCACGATGCTGCTGCTGACGCTGCGCCGCAGCAGGGCGGAAATCGAATGCTCATTCATGGGAATGCGCTCATCGTATCGTCGAACGTCGTACAAAGTAACGGGGCGCGGCGGAGAACCGCGCCCCGTCAGGAGCAGTTGATCCCGGGTCCCTCTCCCCTGGATCTCGGGCGGCGCGCAGGAGGGGCGCGCCGCTTTGGGAAATGCCGATTAGTCGCTCAAGTTGCGGATCACCGTCGGAATATCGAGGTCATTGCCGAAATCGCTCGACGCCATCGGCCCGAAGCCGCCGGAGCCGTCGGGCCGGCTGAATCCTTTGCGAAAAAAGGGCGGATCGTAGATCTCTCCCTCCGATCCCACCTGCGGCTGCGTCGGAATCTCCGGCGCAACCTCGTGCTGCGCCGCGATCTCCTTCGGCGCAAACGGCCGGAACGGCGCCTGATTCGAGCTCGACGCCGGGCGGGCATTGTTCGAGGAGAGCTGCTCGCCGCGCGTGTTGAGGAATCCCTTCGTCGCCGAGTCGAACCCGGTGGCGATGACCGTGACCTTGACCTCGTCCTTCATCCTCGGGTCGATGACCGTGCCGAAGATGATGTTCGCTTCCTCGTCGGCCGCTTCCTGAATGATCGACGCCGCTTCGTGAACTTCGAAGAGGGTCATGTCCGGCCCGCCGGTGATGTTGATCAGAACGCCCTTCGCCCCTTCGATCGACGCCTCCTCGAGGAGCGGCGAGGAGATGGCGCGCTGTGCCGCTTCGACGGCGCGATGCTCGCCCGTGCTGACGCCCGTGCCCATGAGGGCCATCCCCATGCCGTGCATGATCGTCTTCACGTCGGCGAAGTCGAGATTGATCTCGCCGGGCACCGTGATGAGGTCCGAGATGCCCTGCACTGCCTGGCGGAGGATGTCGTCCGCGATGGTGAACGCCTCGTTGAGCGAGGTTGCCCGCTCGACGAAGTTGAGCAGCCGTTCGTTGGGGATGGTGATGAGCGTGTCGACCGTCTCGCGCAGCGAGCGGATGCCCTGCTCCGCCTGAATGCGGCGGCGCTTCCCTTCAAAGCCGAACGGCTTGGTGACCACCGCCACGGTCAGGGCGCCCAGCTCGGCGGCCAGCGAAGCGATGATCGGCGCGGCGCCGGTGCCGGTGCCGCCACCCATGCCGGTGGTGATGAAAATCATGTCCGCGCCCGAAAGCGCTTCGAGAATGCGATCGGTGTCTTCGAGCGCGGCCTGCTTGCCGATCTCGGGATTGGCGCCGGCGCCGAGGCCCTTGGTGAGCTTGCCGCCGATCTGCAGTTTCACAGGCGCAAGCGAGGTGCGCATCGCCTGGACATCGGTGTTGGCCACCATGAACTCGATGCCCTTGATCCCGGCCTGAATCATCCGGTTGACCGCATTGCCCCCGCCACCACCCACGCCGATGACTTTGATTCTGGCTCCGAGCTGCTCCTCATCGAGCATCACCGCCAACCTTCCGTCACCAGGTTTTTCGTCAAATGTGATCATTTACCGTCTCCAGGAAGAGTAATCATTTTGTGTTACGTATTCAAACAATATTTGGAAGTACTACGTCTGCGTGAAGAGTGACTTGAACCCGTCGGCGATCCGCGCGAACCCGCGGCGCGGGCGTTTGCGCACCCGCGCGCGATCGCGGAATCCCCACAACAGCAGTCCCGCCGCCGCCGCCCACTCCGGCCCAGCCACGGTGTCGGAGAGTCCGCTGAGACCGCGCGGGATCCCTTTCCGGGCCTGCTGGTCGAACACCTGCTCGACCATTTCCACCATGCCCTCCATCTCCGCGCCGCCGCCGACGACGACGACGCCGCTGCGGATCTCTTTGTCGAGACCCACCTTCTCGATGTCGCGGTAGACCAGCTTGGCGATCTCCGCGGCCCGCGGCTCGAGGATGTTGGTCAGCTCGTGCTTGGAGAGGATCTTCGGCGCACGGCCGCCTACCGTCGGCACTTCGATCGGATCGTCTTCGGTCACCAGCGATCCGAGCGCGCAGCCGTAACGCTTCTTGATGCGCTCCGCATCTTCCATCGGCGTCCGCAGCACGACCGAAATGTCGCTGGTGAAGTGCCCGGCACCGACCGGGAGCACGTTGGTGTGAACGACGTTGCCTTCGAGGAAGACCGCGTAGTCGGTCGTGCCCGCGCCGAGGTCCATGAGCAGCACGCCCATCTCGCGCTCGTCCTGCGTCAACACCGCCTCGGCGGCGGCGAGCTGTTCGAGCACGAGCTCCTGCACGGCGATGCCGGCTTTGTTCACCGCCGTCAGCACGTTCTGGTTGTGCGTGCGCGCACCGGTGACGATGTGAACGTTGGCCTCCAGTCTGCCCGCGGTCATGCCGAGCGGGTCGTGAATGCCGTCCTGCCCGTCGACCACGAACTCGCGCGGAATGACGTGCAGCAACTCCAGCTCGGCCGGCACATTGATCGACTTCGACGCTTCGATCACACGGTCGATGTCCTCGCGCGAGATTTCGCGATGCTTGCCGGTGACCGAAACGACGCCGCGCGAGTTGACGGAGCGGATGTAATCGCCGGCCACGCCGACGTACACCGATTCGATCTGCAAGCCCGCCATGACCTCGGCCTCGTCGACGGCTTTCTTCACCGCCTCGATGGCCTGGTCGAGATTGATGATGTTGCCGCGCCGGGTTCCCTTCATCGGCGAGGTGCCTTTGCCGATGATCTCGATCTGCCCGCGGTCGGTCACTTCCCCTACCAGCACGCACACTTTGGAAGTTCCGATGTCGAGCGCGACGATGTATTTTTCTTCGGTCTTCGGCATTCGCTGTCTCCTGAACTAATTCGTTATCTGCGTTGAAATCACTTGCGGGTGCGTCAGCGGCGGAAGCACCGCCGCATGAATCGGTTTGATGACGATGCGGCCGGCAAAGCGGAGGTCCGCGTACTCGATGTCGTGCGTGCCGAGGTGCTCCGCGCGGGCGACGGAATAGAGGTCGCGCCACTTCGCAGAGAGATCGCCCTCGTCCGTGTAGACGAACGCGCCGAGCTCGCGATCGAATAGCGCGAATCCGTTCGGCGCGACCGGCCTCACCTCGGAGATGCGCGAGTAGACCTGCGGATCGCGCGCGCGCAGGTCGCGGAGAAGCACGACGCTGCGTGCCAGCTCGGCGCCGTCAGCGTTCGTGATCAGCGGCAGATCGGCATCGCCAACCGCCGGGGAGAGATCGGCGAACGGTTCGCCATTCTCGTCGACATAGGCGATGCGTCCACCGACCGAGGCAAGAGCAACCGGCGTGCGCTCGACGATGCGGATGCGCAACGTATCCGGCAGCTTCTTCTCCGCTTCGATCCGCTTCACCCATCCGATGCGGCGGAGATCCGCCTGCAGACGGGCGATATCAATTCGAAAAAGGTTGGCGCCGATGTACTGGCGCGTGACCGCGTCGATGGCCGCGCGCGACGTGTGGGTGGTACCGGCGATCTCGATCGTCTTTACCGCGAAGCGCGCGTCGCCCTGGGTCTGGCGGTAGGCCACGACCACGCCGATGACAATGGCGAGAACGATCGCTCCCTTGCCGCCGATCGAGGCCAGCCGCTGGAACTGGATGCGCCGCTGATTGCGGCGGAGCCGGGCGACGTCGGCCGGACGGAAGAAGCGAGGCGAAGTGCTGTCGTAACCGGCCGACATTAGCTCCTCCCCTCGCCGTCGCCGCGCACGAGCTCTTCGGCGATCTCGTGGACGTCGCCGGCGCCCATGGCGATGAAGACGTCGTTCGGCTGCAGCCGCCGCCGCAACTCATTGACGATCTCGACGTGGCTGCGGTCGAGGAATTCGATCTCGCTTCCCGAGTCGGCAATCATCCTCGCGGAGACTCCGTCGATCGGCTTCTCGCGCGCGGCGTAAATCGGGGCGACGAAGGCGACGTCTGCACCGCGCAGCGATTCGCCGAACTCGCGCGCGAAGTCGCGGGTGCGCGAGTAGAGATGCGGCTGGAACAATGCCACGACGCGCCGCTGCGGATAGCCGCTGCGCGCGGCGTCGAGCGTGGCCCGGATCTCGGTGGGGTGATGCGCGTAGTCATCGACGACGAGCGCGCCGTTGTAGTCGCCAAGAATCTGGAAGCGGCGATCGACGCCGAGAAACTTGGCGATCCCCGCGGAAGTCGCCTCGGGGCTTACGCCCAGCTCGCGTGCGACGGCGATCGCGGCCAGGGCGTTGCGCACGTTGTGCTGCCCCGGCACGAAGAGCTTGAAGAAACCGATGCCGTCGACGTCGAACGCCGCGCCGCGTTCATGAAACTCGAGGTTGCGCGCGGTGAGATCGGCGCCCGGGCCGAGGCCGTAGCGGATAATCCTCGGACCTGTGCCGCGACCGCGCCTGTCCAACAGCGCTGCGACTGCCGGATCATCGACACAGCCGATGATCGCGCCGCCCGGCCGCACGTTCTCGGTGAAGATGCGGAACGCTTCGACGATGTTCTCGAAGCTGCCGTAGTACTCGAGATGGTCGGCCTCGATGTTGGTGATGACGGCGATCTCGGGATGGAGCTCGTGGAAGGTGCGGTCGTACTCGTCGGCTTCGACGACGATCACCTCGCCCTTCCCCTCCTTCGCGTTCGAGGCGAAGTTGGGGAGCATGCCGCCGACGATGATGGTGGGATCGAGTCCCGCCTCTTCGAGGACGGTGGCGATCATCGCCGAGGTAGTGGTCTTGCCGTGCGTGCCGGAAACGCCGATGCCGCGCTTCTCGTCGACGATCGCGGCCAGGAGGTCTTTGCGCCGGACGATGTCGATGCCGCGCTCGCGGGCGGCGTCGACTTCGACGTTGGCGCCTTTGACCGCGGCGGTGACCACGACGGTGTCGATGCCGGCCAGGTGGGCGACGTCGTGCCCGATGCGCACATCGACTCCTCGGTCGGTCAGAAGGCTGGTGGCCGAGGAGCGTTTGAGGTCGCATCCGGAGACAGCCATCCCGCGACCGGTGAGGATCTCAGCAATGCCACTCATTCCGATTCCGCCGATGCCGACGAAATGAATGTTCTTAATCTTGTCTAAATTCATCTCAGTTAGTGGATTGCTAATAAACAATTTTATTCGCTTCGCTCTA
>Ga0157378_10002552_pt1 | contig 16206 bp, 18 predicted proteins | sample M65metaG_FD_115309 | JGI IMG/M metagenome (GOLD analysis project Ga0157378, IMG submission 115309) | Miscanthus rhizosphere microbial communities from Kellogg Biological Station, Michigan, USA - M6-5 metaG | ecosystem: Host-associated > Plants > Roots > Rhizosphere > Soil | place: USA: Michigan...
CCAAACTTCCGTTTGATAAGGTATGCGTGCACGGAGAAGCCCGAGCACCGCGGTCAAGACGCCGAAACCGCCGAGCAATACTACGAGAGGCCTGCGACGAAACCAGGACTCAGTGAATCGAGTTCCAGCGCTGAAGAGCAAACCCGCGATAGTAAGAACAACGGCAGTTTCGATTACGCCGAGAGGACCGCGACGGGCCGAACTGGCAAAGGTCCACAAAACTGTCCCGAAGCTTAAAAGAATCCGGCGGTGCTGAGGAAAGGTCGTCAAAACCGCCAGCAGCAACAGAATCGGCAGCCAATACGGGCTGGCGAAGCGAAGACCGATCCCGAAAACCGAAAGCAGCACGAGTTTTCCGGTAGTGGTTTGCACGAACGATAGAACCGCCGGATACGTTTCTAAGGGCGGGATCAGACGCAACCAGCGGAAAACGGGTCGCTTATGCGGAAGCGTGCCTATCGTAGGAGCAGCGGAAGTGGTAGCCATTGTCAGTTTCCCACCAGTCGCTGTTGCAAAGCGTTTCGATCGACCTTGCCGCTAAAGGTCAGAGGCAGGCTCTCGAGGACGAAGATCTTGCCAGGTACCATGTATTTCGGGACGCACCGACTCATGTCCTCGCGTATGAGTGCAACTGAAGAGTTGCATCCGCTGACAAACGCTACGATGCCTTGTGCCGACCCGTCCACAACCGGCCAGGCGACGGCGGCCACAGACTCCGTCTTACAAATGAGACGCAGGTAACTCTCAATTTCTTCTAGCTCAACTCGATTCCCCAGAACCTTAACCTGATGATCTGTCCGGCCCAAGTGGTGGAAGAGGCCGGATTCATCCATGTAGGCAAAATCCCCAGTCAGATACCAAACCTCACCCGTTACTACAGGAAAGCGCGCCGCAGTCTTTTTGGCGTCGTTCAGATAGCCGCTCGAAATCTGACCTCCGGAAAGCGCCAACTCGCCGCGCTCTCCAGCAGCTAAAAATGTATTCGAAGGATCGACGATTGCGGCATTCGTGCCGGCGAAGGGCTTTCCAATCGCGATGATGCCGCGCTCCTTAGTAACTACAGGCTCATCGGGGACATAGCGCTGAGCAAGGCACGCAATTGTCGCTTCCGTCGGGCCATACAAATTGTCAAGAACTGTTGGGTGCCGCCGCGTGCCACGCCTCGGCGGAAGCCAGCGGTAGTGGTTCCCCGCAAAAGCCGGAATAACGCAGAGTCGGAAAGGCTCCTGGAGTCAGCATCCGTAACGTTCGCATGCACGCGATCGTCGACGGCACAGAAAACCAGATGGAAAGCTGCTTTTCTCGTATGAAACGCGAAGGCCCCATAAGCTGGTTGGCGGGCACAACGTGGAGGGAAGCACCGGATGTCCACGCGGCAAGCATCGACATCACCGATAAATCAAAAGTTAGCTCAAATGTCTGGGAAACCCGGTCCTCGGGAGCAAATTCGAAACGGTTCTGGAATCCCACTAGAAAATCGGACATATTACCGACCGAGATCATCACCCCCTTCGGCAATCCTGTTGTGCCGGAGGTGAACATTAGATAAGCGAGTTGACTGGGTTTAGTTTCCTCGGGGGAGGAATCATCCACTGGCGAAAGGACGTCAGTTCCGCAGACGATAGTGGTTGGCCGGTCCGCTCCCAGCGAAAAAGAAGAGTTGCTGGACGGTAGCAGGAGGTTCTCAGGAACAAGTCTCGATAACTTCCCGGAGAGAAGGATTAGCCCCTGGTGATCAAGGATCAGAGCGTCCAACGCAGCTATATTAAGCGCATTGGCCAAACGCTCCTCAGGCCAGTCCGAATTTAAAGGCACGTAGGCCCCGCCAGCCCACGAAGCCCCCAGAATCCCGGCGTAAGCTTCCCAACTCCTCGAAGCCAAAATGCCAATTCGAGGAGATTCACGAGTGCACCGTGCCCTGATCCAATTGCTTATGCGATTAGCATAAGCTGAAAGTTCCGAGTACGTTACGTCGCGATCTCTTACAGACAGCGCCAACGCATTTGGTCTTCGACTTGCGCTTAGGAAGAAATGCGTCGCGAGACTTGGACAGGCCTCTAGTGCTCTAATTTCGACACCCGTTTCCCTGCACACGCCCAACGTTTGAGCTTAGACTTTTAGACTAGAAGCTCTAGGGCATTCAATCCAGTTTTATCCCTATTTGCCGACAACAATCCTATTAAGGGCACCAGGTTTGAGCGTGAATCAAAGGCTTATTGGGAAAAAATGCCCGCAATATCGAGCCATGGCGCGGAGATTCAGAAGAGACTCGGGTGCTGGGTACTCGATCAATCGCAATCACCGTGGGGGATCTAATCTGCCGGCGCTTTCCCGATCGCGGTCAGCAGATCGTTCATTGTCGCCAATCGACCATGGAACGGTGCAATCTGCACCACGTCGAGCTTCAATCGCTGAATGTTGTCGAAGAGGGTCAAGTATAGCGGACTGACCGTCGGAGCAGGCGGAGCGTCCGAAGGCGGCGGATTGTAGGCGTCTGCCTCAATCAAAATTCTTTCATTCGGTAAATAACCCATAAGCATTGTGTCAACGTGGCTGAAGCCCTGAATGCGATAAATCTCCAGTTTTCGAGTTCCATCCGTCAACACTCGCGTCTCGTCAACTGTTTCAATAACAGCCTTTTTGGGTGATTGGGCCAAACGGTCTGGCGAAATCGTGTGCGGCCGGGCGAGCAATTGCTCGTAGAACGGCTTGTTCGCCGTCTGAGTGATGATAGTAACGCCTTCGGCCACGTCGTAGCGTAATCCGCCGAGGTGGTCGAAGTGGTGGTGCGTATTGATCACATACTTGACCGGCTTATTGGGAATCGCTTTCCTGGCAGCCTCGAAGATGTCACGCGCCCTGCCGTCGTTTTGCGGCGGGTCAAAAAGAACGATGAAATCTTTGAACTCTACGGCGACGCTGTGCAGAGTGCCGCCACTGAAATGGTAGACGCCTTCGGCGAGCTTCCGTGTGTCCACAGGCACTGGAGCTGCGGTTGGCGCCTGTAGTACGTTCGGGGGTACGTCGATGACCACGTTCGCGTTGGGACGCACGTCCGTGACCGTCAGAGTCAGCGTCGGAAAGCCGCCCTGTTTTTGTTCGATATGCGCCGGGAATTTAATTCCGCCGAAGTCGCGGTAATCAGAATAGATTGTTTCGGTGATCATGTCGCCAAGCACCGGATCGTTCCCTCGCGTCTCGACCCGCTCGACCATGTTGTCTGAATTCAGCGTTGCTTTCGCTTCAACGCCACCCACCGGGTAAACGATGGTCGAAACGGTCTTCCCATCGCCTGTCCGCTGCCTTGTAACTTTCGAGTTCGCACCGGCGTTCTGTGCGGCCTTGATGACACCGTGTGGAGTGATCCAAATCGCGCGAATTCTGTCCTCAACTGCGCCTTGCGCGGGAGTCGCGTTCTGGCCGGCCACATTCCAGGCGAATGAACCGCTTAGGACCTGGATCTGTTTTTTGCGGGGACAGGAGCGGAAGCCCGCCTCCTCCGCGAATTTGCCCGTCGGGGTTTGTGCGCTCAAACTCCACGCGCATAGCCGGCGTTGTGTAGTTTATGGAGGCGGTGTAGCTGGTCACTTTAAATGCCGGCCAGGGTCCTCCGGGCGCGTACGCTTGCCCAAACGCGTTGTTTGTGCCAACTCCAGAATACTGGATCGAGTTCAGATTCGTCGAGCCGAGCGCCCGGCCCGCCGCGTCGAGGATGGTTTTTCCATCCTGGGCATCCGCAGCCAGCGATGCGAGCATTACTGTTACTAAGGCCACTAAAACTATCTTTCGCATAGCGTCCCCCCACTCGTTCAGAATCAGATCGCCTCGCCAGCGCATTTGCCGTAACGCTGTACTCGAACGCCAAGTCGAGTGAGGCCCCAACCAGGCTTAGTGCACATTCTTGTCGAGCCAGTCCATAAAGAACTTGGAGATCCCAGCGCTGTTTTTCTCCGACATGAACTGGTGCCCATTGCCTGGCAGCCCTACATCCTCAAGCCGCACAAATTCCGTCTTAACGCCTGCCTGATTCAGCCACTTGGCGACGCAGTGCGAATACGGACGGTGATAGCTTGCTTCTCCGGAAACTTCGAGCACTGGAATTCCCTGGAGGTTGACCAGTTTGTGCGCCGGTTCCTGCTGCACCCAGCAGGGATGGAGGTCCGGACCATCGGGCTTCTCTTGCTTGACTGGGTGCAATTCAGCGGGATCGTTTACTGGCGGTTCGTAGTGAATCGGAAGATTGGAAAGACCCCACAAGCGCCCCGGGCCAGTCTGACCTCTCTCCTCGTTTACGATCGGTGGCGCCACCGGCTCCGCGGCGACGATTCCCTTGATCACTTTCGAACGCTGATCGGCAATCACCCAGCCCGTCGCCGACTCACCCGAGTGCAACAGCAGGATAATCGGCTTGTTGATCATGTCAATCAATTGCTCGACGTCGGCGATGGCTGCCGCTTCCAGGTGAGCCCCTCCGGACACGCCCTGCACTTCGGTCCTGGCGTAATTATCAAATACCGGATCGCCCATTTTGCCCGTGCCCGGCCACTGCGTCTGCTTAGTGTACTGCGGCCAACTGGTCTCTGGAGTCGCCGGAGGACGTCCGCCCGACCAGACCTCCTCCATCAACGGACCTGAACGCGGAGGAGTCAGTTTGCCATCAACGCCCGGAATAAAAGCCGACCGTCCGTGGCCAGGGAAATCCATCATGTAGACGGTGTACCCGCGATTCACGAAATCATAGGCCCAGCCGGCTCGTCCGTCGGGAGTCTGCATCAATTCATACTCGCCTTGCCCGGCGCTGGACACGACGAACACGACCGGGTACGGATGCGTGATCTGCTTCGGCTCCCACATCTCCACGTACATAGCGCCGTCCATGGTTTCATTGCCAGGCTCGGTCGTCCATTTGCCGCCCACGTAGAAATGGCCCTCGCGTCCGATATTGGCGGTGGAAAATGTGGGAATCGTTGCCGGCGGAGGAGATCCTCCGCGATTCTGGGCGTGCACTCCGAACCAGCTGAGAACTAGAAGCGTGATTAGCACGGAGAGCACCGCGCACCATTTCATGAGCTTCACGGCAAGATCCTCCTGTCCTTGAGAAACCTGATACCGCACAGTTTGGGGATCCAGCAGTACTCTGTCTCGTCTGGCCCGTCAAATGATATCCACATGAAATTTTAGGCCGCGGATACTACGGCAGCACAGCCAGCATTAACCGCATCTTCGTAAATCCTCTTCAGACGTTCATTATTTTACGAGCTTCTTGCGGTATTTGAATTCAAGGTGGACAGCTGAAATTCCTCATTCAGCGAAACGCGTGTCCGCTGCGCCGATTCCGACGCAGCGGAAACAGCGGGCTTAGTGCGCTCCTGTATTCGTGCGGAACTGCACGCGAGCGATCTTTCCCGCTCCCGTGTAAGGCACCCAGACGGTCGGAGGATCGGTACTGTTGTCGATAGCCAAGTGGCGAGAGTTTGTGCCACGCGTTGGGAGGGGGTACATAGTGAACTTTTCGGTCATTGGATCGAACTTACCCAGAAAATCCGCGGCGGAATTGCTAAACCAGACCATATGGTTCTTGTCCGTCATCATTTTGTAAGGCTGCGCCCATCGGCCATTCGGCACTTGATAGACCGCGGACAAGGTCTTTGTTCTGACGTCCACCTTTGCGATGGCACCCGACCAATACAAGCCGGTCCAGACGAAGTCACCCGTCCGATCTGCTCCGATGCGGCGAGGCCCCTGCTGACCAAGCGCGGCGTTGTGATCCCAGGATCCGATGTTATTAAAGACTTCGACGTCTTCCGGGCGGAGATCAGCCAATTTCAATGGAGGCAGGGGCACTTCGGTGACTTTGCCCGACTTGCTATCCACAACCGCGATCTTGTCAACGGCAAGCTCTGTAAACCAGACATTGTCCAGGCGATCTATGCTCAAGTCATAGGGTCGGCTCCACGCGGTCGGCGATTTGAACTCTTTCCATTCGCCGGTGGTGGTATTCATGCGGATCGCGCCGTCGTTTGATGATCCCCAGACATAGCCTTTGGTGTCGACGTCTTTGCCGTGGGACATGACCGGTATCTTGGGAAATGCGGTGATGGTTTGAGTCTCGATGTCGAGCTTGTTGAACTCGGTTGTCCCGTACCAGACAAAGCCTCGGGGATCTGCAGTCATCCCGTTTGCGCCGTAATAGAGTTTGCCATCGGTGCCAAGCGCCACATCGTGCGCCCCGCGTTCCTCGCCTTCGTGTCGTGTACCTAACATCCAGTCGCTTCCGCTCCTGAATTCATTGATGGGCAACAGGGGCATCTGTTCCGTTTCGGTGCGGCCATTGCGCATAGCCAGCGTCGTTACCCGTCCAGTTCTGGGGTCGAGGCTGTATACGCTACCGTCGCGTTCGCGGGGCAGGTCATATTCGGTGACTACAAGTTGGGTGGCTATGCCGGTTGGTCGAGGGAACGGCTTCAACTTCAGCGGAACCGCTTGCTGGCCGCGAACGCGCGCCAAATATTCAATAACGTCCTTCCGATAGAATTTCCAGAGCTTGGTGTGGATGCCAGCCAGATTGCCGTTGGCATCCAGCTCCCCGTCGTCGAATTTGCCGCCGCCCGGTTTGATTCCGTCCGGATCCCCGGCCGACGTCAATGGCGGACCTCCGTCTGCGGTGATCTTCGCCATCTGGTTCATCAAGATTTCCCAGCCCGCTGCATCGAACCGCTTCTCCAGAATGAAAGCGGGCAAATGGCAATTACTGCATTGGTTGAGTATCACCATCTTCATGCGCCGATCGGCGCTGGTTTCGTCAGGCAGGCTCTCCAGCCATTCCGCCGTCGACAGTTGCCGTTCGAAATTCTGAATGGGTTTAAGAGTGAAGTTCTGCTGGGTTGTCTTGCCGGAAGTGATTACATCCTGGGCCACCGGGCGGTCGAACCCGACGGCCTGTGCCCACACGTGGTAGGAACCTGCTTCGAGCTGCGGGAAAGTATAGGCGCCGTCATGGTTCGTCCACACAGACGTCGTCGTTGTTGCGCCCTCGGCTTTGGACGATACCGCCACGCCTTCCATAGGCGTTCCATCTGCGCCGGTGACCGTGCCGGCGAGTACGGTACTTGGTACCGCGGATTTCTGGGAGGCTCTAAGGTGAGCCGTCAAAAACACAACGGCGGCGAGACCAGGAATTAGGAGCACCATATTAGTTCTCGACATCACCGTCCTCCTTATCGATTCCTGCATGGAGCGTCTTGCATCGAGAGATTTAGCGAATCTTCAAGTAGGCCATTAAGTTGTCAAGTTCCGTGGGCTCCAGCGTGTACTTGAAGCCTGGCATCATCTTGGGAATCCCCGACTGAATCAATTGACGTACCGCATCTTCACTGATCGTGGAATCCTTGAACAAGCCGACAAGGTCCGACGAAGCTTGGATCTTCAGATTTTTTTTCTGGTTCGTGAAGATGTGACAGAGGGGACAGTGTTTGGCAAACAGGGCTTCGCCCCGCTTCTGTGGTTCGGTTTGCGGTTTGCCGGGTACGGCCGTGGCAGCATTTTGCCCTTCCTGCGCGACTGCAGCGAGAGGAAAAGCCAGGACAGACGCGAAGACCAAAAGTCGGGTTACTTTGCGAAGACCCAAATGTCAGCCTCCAAGACTTGAAAGTTTCTCCAGCCCAAATTTTTAGTTGATCTACCGGCTAGGCACACTTATACACCCAAAGGCTCTCTTAATTGAACCATCTTTCGCCCCGTTCGTAGCGTGACACTCGGATACTCAACTCCCGATATGCCGGGTGGTCTCAATGAGTCAGTGCAACACTCGCCTGCCGTTGCACCTACGACTAGGTGCTGATCAAGAAAGAAGAGATGATTCGCGTGCTTCACGCGGAACTCGAGATGTCCGACCGTAGATCACCTCTTCAACTCCAGCGAGAAACAGCCCGCCCGTGCCCTCGAATAGGTAGAACCGGGCGCTCTGGGCACCCGGCGTTCTCATAAAAACTTCGTTATGCAAGGGAAAATGGCGGGGCCGACGAGACTCGAACTCGCGACCTCCTGCGTGACAGGCAGGCGTTCTAACCGACTGAACTACGGCCCCGGTGTGAAGATTCTTGATTGGTGGGCAGTGCGTGATTTGAACACGCGACCTTCCGGGTGTAAACAGGAAGATGGCCCGTGCGTAGTGTAGCACAGCGAGTTATCCCGTGCATTCTGAATAGCCGATAGATTGCGTTGAGAGCATAACGGACATAAAATGCAGGCAGTGATTTGCAGTAACCGACACCAGCACCGACACCTATGAGTGATGAAACCAAGCGCGTGGTCCTGCTCCTGTCCGAAACGGAATATTGGAAACGCATCGAAAAGCTGCAGAAAAACCCCAATAGCAAAGAGAGCAGAGAATTGCGCGCGCGCGCGCCGAACATCTACCGCCTGAACCATCCCAAGGCCACGTACACGCTGGAGCAGACCGTCACTCTCAACGCTGTTCTGAAAGGGTGCGACACGGGGACCACTGAAGAGAAAGCCGCCATGGAAAGAGCCGCGCTCAACAAGATTGACGCATTCTTGCGGGGCGACGACGTAGACCTTGCCGCAGTTCATAATCAAAAAGTCCTGGCGGTCGCGCTGCGTTACCGTGCGAACCCGCGCGCCATGCGCGGTAGGCTATATTTCCTAGAACTGGACAAGCAGCCTAACATCTCGCCGAAGTGGCGCGGCGCGCCGAAAACCTATGCCGGGTGCTACGAGCGGAAGTCCTTACGCGATAAAGTGTACGCCGAACGAAAAGCCCTTCTAACCGCCTTCGATTTACATCAAAAGTAAAAAATTAGCTGGAACGCTGAACCCCGCATAAACACAGGCTAAAACCCCCGTTTTTCACCTTACAAATCGCTGAAAAGCTTGGACGCGACCGCCGACCATGTGTGTTTTACTGCGCCCATGCGATGCGATAACAGCGGACCGATGTTGGCCAGCATAAGCGAGACAAGCTTCCAACTCAGCTTGCCGAGAGAGGCGATTTTGCAGCTCGTCCGAGACGGCGAATTACTGGCCATCGAAATCCTTGACCGCAAGCTAATTGTCGCGGAGTCCATAGAAGCTTTCATTAAACGCCAACGCAAGGCGGTGGAAGCATGATTGGCAAGCTCGGACTGAAGATTCTGTTGTCACCCGAAAACGCGTCTGAACACTTAAATGTGTCGGAAGCGGAAGTCCAAAAGCTGATTAGCGCAGGCGAGCTGGACACGGTTCAGGTTTGTGCGAAAGAGCTTGTCACCGCCGACAGCGTGAAAAGTTATATGCGAAAAACGAAAGGGGAACGTCAATGTTAGACAAACATTTCTGGGAGACCGCAAACAAACTGGCCGCCGGTCCACTGGTTTGCGAGGACTGCGGCGTGCACGACCGTGAAGTGAAGAGCGCTCGTGTCCGCGTCACGCTTCGTGACAATGAGCCTGTCGCGTCCAATCTCGCACTGCTGTGCACGCGTTGCAAGCCTGAACCAAAGACGCGCAGCAAAGCAAAGTTTGCAGAGATAGACGAAACGTTACAGATGTCTTTGTTCGAATAAAAAAGGCCCCAGGTGATGCGGACCCAGGGCCAGAAGAAAGGGAACTAACCATGTCAACCGTAACACGACCAGACGAAGAAAAGCAAGGCGGCACGCCATGATGCGCATGCCGTTCGGCAGACATAAAGGCGTCGCCCTCGATGCTCTTCCACTTAAATATCTGAAATGGCTCGCCAACCTTGATGATTTGCGAGAGCCGCTGGCATCGGCGGTATATGCGGAAATGGACCGCCGCGAGGGCCGCCACAGCGAACCGCGTAACGAGAGACCGCGCCAACTCCCGCAACAGGAAGTGCTCGTCGAAATCATCGACACGGGGTTTCGCACCCTTGCAGGCAAATATCACCCCGACCACGGCGGCAATCACGAAAAAATGGTGCCCCTTCAACAATGCCGTCGAATGGCTGCGCGCGGCGGTGCAGCCGTGACGCACTTCCGCAGGCTGTCCACGATGAAAGAAGCCGCGCTCGAACTCGCGGCGCTCGGAAAAACAGTTTTACCTGGCACGCGTAGCAGCGCGCTAATCATGATGTGGTGGGACCGATGGCCATCGGCATCCATCGGCATCCTTGATGACGAGGTGGCCGAATGAGCACGCAGGCCTACGCCCGTCTGGACCTCGGCGACCTTGCCGCCGTGCCCACTGAGTTGACGCGTCTCGACAGTTGGGTGTGTTGGAAAGAAGTCGCGAAGCCGAACGGCGCGAAGCCCGCGAAAGTCCCCGTTAACGCGCGCACTCTTAGAAACGCGAGCGTCACGGAACCTGACGACCTGTCACCGTTCGACACGGCGGTGGGCGTATACATGAAGAATCCGACACTCGCGGGCGTCGGTTTCGTGTTCACCGAGGCCGACGAATACCTGGGCATCGATTGTGACAAGTGCCGCGACAAGGACACGGGCGAGCTGGCCGCGTGGGCGCAGTCGCTCGCCAACAAGCTGAACTCGTACAGCGAGGTTAGCCCTTCCGGAACTGGCATTAAAATAATCGTGAAGGGGCAGCTTCCTGAGGGCGGGACTCATTTCCAGTTCCACGGTCGCGAATTCGAAGCATACGAGTGCGGCAGGTACTTCACGATTACGGGCCGTGCAATATCCGAAGCGCCGCTGGAAATCTTCAATCGGCAGGACGTGCTGGATGGCATGACGCCAGCGCGTGAGCAGTGCTACGCTCGTGACCACGTACCAGCGATTCCGCGCGCTAGCGACCCGCTCGCGCCGCTCGTTGACGCTCTCAGCGATGACGAGCTTCTGCGGCGCATCCGAAACTCGAAGCAAGCCGAGAAATTCGAATCCTTCATGGCGGGCGATGTCACTGGACTTGGACGCTTCGCGGCCTCGGGCGGGCTGACCGCGATACTGGCCTTCTGGACGCGCAGCGAAGCGCGACGGATAGATAGGCTATACCGCACGTCGAAACTCTACGAGCAAGAATGGTGGGACGACATCTGCTATCGCGGCAAGCGCGCGCGCGGCGAGGTTGTCATCGAAAATGCCATCGCACTCGTGGGCGGCAAGTTGTACGTCCCGCACCTAAGCCCCGACGCACCGATGGATACAGCTCGCGCCTTCCTGGCCGAGACGTACGTCATAGGTGGTGTGCCGACACTGCGCCACACGGGCGGTGTCTTTTACGCGTGGCACCCTGAGCACGGCAGCGCTTATGTCGAGCACTCGCCCGAGCAGATGCAAGAGGAGCTTTATAAGTTTCTGGAACGACAGACGTATATCGTTCCCAAAACGGAACGGAAGGATGCGCACGAAGTTAGGTTCAATCCGACGCAACGGAAGGTCAGCAATACACTGGATGCTCTTCGCGCCGTGGCACAACCCCCCGAGAAATTCAGGCCGCCCTGTTGGCTCGCGGGTGGGGACGGTTTCGACCCGCTCAACATTCTGCCATGCGCCAACGGCTTACTGCACATCCCGACGCGCGAACTGCTTCCAGCAACGCCGCTCTTTTTCTCGCACAACGGCTGCAATTTCGCTTATGACAAGGACGCACCCCAGCCGCAAGTGTGGCTCAAGACTCTAGGTGAACTCTGGAAAGAAGACGAAGACTCCGTCAAGTTACTGCAGGAGTTGTTTGCCTATTTCCTGACACCATACACACATCTGCAAAAAATTGCATTCCTGATTGGGCCGCGACGCGGCGGCAAGGGGACCGTTTGCCGCGTTTTGCACAACCTCGTCGGCGAGAGTAATTGTTGCGCTCCAACTTTGAATTCTCTCGCAGAGAATTTCGGGCTTCAAGCTCTCATCGCGAAATCACTCGCCATCATCTCGGACGCACGCATCGACTGGCGCTCGGACTCGTCGCAAATCGTCGAAAGATTGCTGAGTGTGTCAGGTGAAGACGCCGTGAGCGTCAGCCGAAAATTCCTGCCCGATTGGAACGGCACACTCGGCACGCGCTTCCTCGTCACGACAAACTTATTGCCGTACCTGCCCGACACTTCCGGCGCGCTCGCTTCGCGGATTGTGATGCTGAAATTGACGAAAACTTTTCTCGGCAAGGAAGACACAAAGTTGACCAGCAAGCTGCTCGCTGAACTTCCTGGAATTCTGAATTGGACACTGGACGGGTGGGACCGCTTACATGCGAACAAGAAATTCACCATGCCTGCGAGCGCCGCCGCTGAAATCATGCGAATGGAAGAGCTGTCAAACCCCGTTGGAAGCTTTCTGGACTCGAACTGCGAGGTCAAACAAGGCAGCAAATTCCAAACATCAGTCGATGACCTGTACCAGAGCTGGGTGCTCTGGTGTGGGGAAAATGGCCAGAACCCAGGATCGTCAGCAATCTTAGGACGAAATTTGCATGCACACTTACCGTGGCTCGAAACGGTGCAGGCCACAAATGGGAATGGCAAACGTGTTCGAATGTGGGCGGGAATCCGCATTTTATCGCGTGCAGGGAGCGACGCAAAATGATTGCGCAACTGGAACACACGCGTGCATCGCGTGCCGGAACCGCCTCGGAAGTGCACAACGACCTGGCATACACGCGTGCATCGCGTGTCTTGCACGGGCTGCACGGGGTTGTCTCTATTGCAGCGTGTATTCGGTGCATGTCAGTAGTTAGAAGTAGAAGTAAGAAGACCGCGTGCTATCGCGTGCAGGCGGAATGGAACGCACGCACTCGCGAGACGAAAAACTCACCGAATCGCACACATCGACGTGCGTGAGGTGCCCGAAAGGCGGGAATGATGCTTTCGACTGTGAATGAGGCAAGCCAGGTCTTGAAGGTCTCGAAGAGCGAACTGTACGGCCTGATTCGTCGCGGGCTGATTCCTTCCTATCGTCTCGGCTCGGTTGTGCGCGTGAACCTCGTCGAATTGCTGGATATCATGCGCCGACCGTCCGTGAAAGGACCTGAAGGCCGCTCAGAAGCCGCTAAAACATTGGGGAAACAGTGAGTTATGGCGCTGGGTGTCGATAAGGTGTCCATGGAAAGAGGGAATTTTATGATCGACGCTGACAAACAAAAGGACTGTGGCGGGCTGAGTTTGTACAACAAGAACCACCACCGGTATCCCGAAATCGAAGCGCAGGCTGCGCAATTTGACGCCGACCTTCGGGCGCAACTCGGGACTGCGCCGACCGTCGCACAGGTTGCATTGGCGGCGGCTGCGACTGCCCATTTTGCCGCTATCCTGCTGATAAAGAACCGCTTATTTGCCAGTCTAGGCCGCTATAGCAGGATAGAGACGTTAGTCAGTCAGCTTTCGAATCTTACGGGCACGCTACAGCGGACGCTAAGGGACCTGGGGATGTCGGCTGACGCTGGCACGGATGACACTGCGGGATTGACGTTGCAGGAATACCTGGCGCAAAAGGACGGAATAAAGCAATGAGAGGCCGACGCGAGGAAGCTGGAGTGATCGTCCGACTAGATCAACTGGACAGAGCGTGCCATATCAACGTGTCGATGTGGCCCGCCATGGCCCGCAGGATGGCGAAGCGCTACGGCCCGTCGCTCGATGCGCGGCGCGGCGGCGATTCCTTGCGCTGGAAAGTACCCCTGAACGCCATCACGTTCCGCACGCTCCGCACGGATAAACCATCGCGTAAAAGGGCCATTCCTGCTGCCAGACTCCGCAAGAACGGCCAGTTTGACGATGCAACGCGCGAATCTGGGGTAAGGGCATGACCATCATCGACGCAATGGATGACCCGTCACTGTTCGGCCCCTGGTTTCAGGGGGATTCCTGGTTCGCATGGCGGGTGCTGCTTAAGTCCGTGTTCGGCCTGCCGCTAGATGAAGCGGAGCTTGTCATCTTTCGTGCCGCAACAGGTAGAACACAATCGTTGTCCGTGCCGCCAAAAATAATTTGGGTTGTGGCGGGACGCCGCGCGGGAAAAAGTTTGGTGGCAGCTCTGATAGCCGTCTTCTGTGCCTGTTTTCGCGACTACCGTCCGTTTACCCAACGGGGAGAAGTGGCCACCGTCATGGTCGTTGCCGCCGACAGGAAGCAGGCGCGCGCAATTCTTCGATACGTAAAGGCGTTTCTATTTCAGACCGCCCTACTCGCGCCGATGGTCACTCGGATAACCCGCGAATCCGTCGAACTCGACAATAACGTGGCGATAGAAATTCACACTTGCAGCAGCGTGTCTACCAGAAGCTATTCGCTGGCAGCAATACTAAATGATGAAGTGAGCTTCTGGCCATCGGAGGAGTCAGCCAACGCGGACGCGGAAATAATGACGGCCCAGTTGCCAGGACTCTCAACGATACCGACAAGTTTAATGTTCAACATTACGACTGGATATGCGCGCAGGGGCGCCACATTTGTCGCGTTTGAAACCCATTACGGTCACGATGATTCGCCAGTCTTGTTCTGGAAAGCGCTATCACGCGCCTTGCCCGAGCATGAAGCCATCGTCGAAATGAATCCGACCATCGACATCGCAACGGTCCAGCAAGCGTATGCAGATGATCCCGTTGCCGCCAGCGCGGAATGGGGCGGCGGCTTCCGGTCCGACACGGAATCACTTTTCACGCTGGAAATGTTGGAAGCTGTCACCGATTATGACAGACCCTTAATTCTACCCTACTCAGAAGAGGAGGACGTGGCATGAGGTACTTCGGTTTTGTTGATCCTAGCGGTGGTTCCAGTGATTCAATGACGCTAGCCATCTCATACCTATCACGATTCAGCCACAAAGCGATTCTCGCCGGGTTTTGGGAAGCGAAAGCACCGTTCAATCCAGACATCGTGACTGAGGAATTCGCTGGCATTCTCCGCGAATACCATTTGGCGTCAGTTGTTGGCGACCGATATTCCGCCGAGTGGGTACGTCAACGATTCTCCGCATACGGCATTAACTACGTAACGTCTGAGAAGACGAAATCTGAAATTTTTCTGGAATTCCTAGCAGCGGTGAACAGTGGCCGCGTAAAGATTCCAAGCGCCAAGCGCCTCAAAGCGCAGCTTGTGGGACTGGAACGACGCACAAGTCGTTCAGGGAAAGATTCCGTGGACCACGCTCCGTCTTCATCTTCACATGATGACCTTGCAAACGCCGTGGCTGGCGCGCTCTGCCTGGCCGCCGCACCACAAAAAAAGAAAGCGCCGTGGGTGCCGATGCTTTTCGGGATGGGACCGAACGGGCAGTTGTCGGACAGCAATCCGCGCGACCCGAATGGGACAAGGAATCTGGACGACCCGTTCTACGATTCGGGGCACGGCAACTGGACGAAATTAAATTGAACGACTTTCGGCCAACCTCTGCACCACCCGCACTCGTGGCCGAAGCGGAATGGTACTCCGTTCACAACGGGTGCGGAAAAAAGTTTCGGGCCGTCTCCTGCGTTAACCCGCCGCCGAGGCCCGAGGGGCGGGCGTGCACATCGAGTCGCGTCCGTTTTCATTTCGACGGCGGCGGGAAAATTTGTAGGGCGAACGCACCAACAAAAGCAGAGCGAGGAGAATAGGACAATGAAAAATGCGATTCGAAACGGAGACGAATATTTCTTTGTTAGAACGGCTGGCGAAACAGAAGTTGGAACGTACCGCACGGCGGCGACCGGTCACGCAAGCTCAGATTCAAACGGTTGTGCGGGAGATTATCGCGCGCAGTGACGCACAGCGTGACGATGGACGCGAGAGGTTCAGCTTCGCGCGTGCGGTTCGTGGCTTGTGCGTACTAAAACGTCAACCGATCGTGATGGAATCTGCGCAAGAGGACGCTGAGTACGTGTCACGGACACTGACAACTGGGACAACCCCTGGCAGCTACTTAAGTCCCACGGCTCAGGCGAACGCCATCATCGGGCAGCTCGCGCAGTACGCGACAGCGCGTGCGGCGGGCGCGCGAATTTGGCAGATGAAAAATTTGCAGTACATGAATGTGCCTGCGGCGGTTGCTGGCAGTCCATCATTCGTCTGGATGGCTCAGAATAGTCGCCAAACTTCTAGCGACATGAATTTAACGCCCGTCGCGTTCGACCTGAAACTCCAGCAAGCTTTCCTGCAAATCCCGATGGAACTTTTTCGGGCGGCTGTGCCGCAATGGGACATTATTTTGCAAGACAGTTTCGCGCTGGGTCTCGCGGAAAGTGAAGATGCCGCCATGCACGCGTCCAGCACGCTGGCGAACGCGCCGACGGCGATCATGAGTCAGAGTGGAATCACCAC
>Ga0157378_10002553_pt1 | contig 16198 bp, 13 predicted proteins | sample M65metaG_FD_115309 | JGI IMG/M metagenome (GOLD analysis project Ga0157378, IMG submission 115309) | Miscanthus rhizosphere microbial communities from Kellogg Biological Station, Michigan, USA - M6-5 metaG | ecosystem: Host-associated > Plants > Roots > Rhizosphere > Soil | place: USA: Michigan...
TGATGGCGCCGTTTCGCAAGACCGAGATTACGGACGCGGAACTGCAGGCTCTGGCCGCGTACATCGCCCGCAATTTCGACAAGGGTCGATAGATGCAAACGGCGGAAAGTCACCCCATCGGCCCGTCCCACCCACCCGGGCACTCCCACGGTTAGGAATCAGCACAGGAATCATCGAGTTAGACTCTGTGAGCGCGCCTCGGCCTGTGTAGCTCCCGTTTGTCGCACACCACACCCGTGGCGAAACCGCTCGTGCTCAACTTTGACGGCCTCGGATAGAATCGCGCTGCTGGACTAGTGACTGTTCATGCGCCGCGGGCGCCCACGACCGAAGACGTCGACTCTGTGGGCGCGCAACTGATCCAAGAGGTATCGGATGCAGGGGAACGCTGACAGCGCAAGCCTTCTGACGGCTACGCTCGCCGAGTTCACCGCGTTGCGCGGTGAGATCAAGGATCGCGCCGACACCGCGTACACTCTACTCAACATCAACATCACTGCCACGACGGCAGTGGCGGGATTCGTTCTGACCGGGAAGGCGGATCCGGCTCTCCTGCTGATTCTGCCGCTGCTGTCGCCGGCGTTGGGCATGCTCTTCGTCGACCACTCCTACAACATCGCCAATCTCGGCCAGTACATTAATCTGAAGTTGCGGCCACTGGTCGTTCAAGCGGTTGGCAATGCACAGGTATTGGGATACGAGGAATTCGTACGTCAATACGAACAGAAGAGGACACTTCGGTTCCTGCCGCTCGGCGTCCCGCTCACCCTGTTGTTCGCCGCGCCGCCCTTCGCGGCCCTCCTGTTCACATGGCGGCTCACGGATCGCTGGCTCCGCGCGCTCTGGGTCGCCGGCCTGCTTCTGTTCATCGCCTTCATCGCCTTGTGGCTCGTTTTCCTGCTGGCTCCCTACCGGCCCAAGCCGAAAACGTAGTCCGTGGTAGCTGGCAGCCCCACGGTGGACGGACCACGTGCGCGGGTTCGCGTCGGACTGGTGCATTGGGCGATACCACCGACGACTGGCGGAGTGGAGTCACACGTTGCGGACCTGGCCGGCTCGCTGACGGAACTTGGTTGTACCGTCACGATCTTCACAGGTGAACGCGCCGCTGCCGCACTCCCCGGTGTGGAGATCGTTTACCTTCGGCACCTGGATGTCGAACTGATCCGCGGCTCCCCTTCGACTTCCGCAGACTCCACGCCAGACTGCAAGCGAGCGCTGGGCGAAGCGATTGCGGCGCGGCGGCTTCAGGTCATTCATGGGCATAACCTGCATCATTTCGCGGCGGCGCCGGCTCTCGCGCTCGACGAGCTTCGGCTGCGATTAGGATTTCGCTTGCACCACACGTTCCACGAGACTTGGCCCGACGTCCTGCACCAGCGGCCTGTGTACCGCGAGTGGGATGGAAACTATGCCGTGTCACGCTTCGTGCAGAGCGAATGCGCGCGTTACATAGGCTTTACCCCGCGCGTACTGCTGCTTGGAGTGGACGTGGACCGTTTCAGGGCGCGTCGGCTTCCCATGTTGCAATCCGCTCAGGCCGTGATTCTCCATCCTGCACGGGTGCTCCCCTGGAAGGGAGTACACGTCTCGGTCGAGATGCTGGCGCTGCTCCGGCAGCGTGGCATCGGCGCGCGACTCATCATCACCGATACCCAGCGGATCGTTGACTGGAATGAAGAGCTGGTCTCGTATCGGAAGCACTTGCTTGCGTGCATTCAGGCCCGTGGCCTGGGAGACTCGATCGAGTTTCGTGCGACACGCTATGCCGATATGCCGCGGCTCTACGAGGAAGCGGATGTCGTGGTCTACCCGACTGTCGGGGAAGAGCCTTACGGACTCGTACCGCTCGAGGCAATGAGCATGGCTCGCCCGGTGGTCGGCTCACGTTCTGGTGGAATGCTCGAGACGATCGTGGACGGAGAGACCGGGTTCCTGGTCGAACGAAGTGACCCTGAAGCGCTGGCAGACTGCGTAGCGGCCTTACTGAGGGACCCAGAGCGTTGCCGGCGCGTGGGGCGCGCTGGTCGCGCGCATGTTGTCGCGCATTTCAGCGCTCGCCGGTACGCCGAGTCTCTCCTGGAGCGCTTCCTGGCGAGCGGCGCCACCGAGCCGACCGCGTGAAGGTCTCAAGTGGAGACAAGCCGGGAGATCCCACGCGCGCATGACGACGCGGCGAAAACTGCGGCAATGGACCGTGAATATGCTGGCTTCCCGCAGTGACGCCCCGCTCGTAAGCGCAGCACGCAATGTGGCCCACCGGATTACGGCGCTCCTGCATACCGAGAATCACGATATTCGCACCAACGGCGAAGCGCGCGTTCTCAGATGCCTGAATCCGGGCGCCACTACGATCGTGGATGTCGGTGCAAACCGCGGAGCGTGGGCTCTTCTGTGCCACCAGCTCGTGCCGCGCGCGGATATCTACTGTTTCGAGATCGCCTCGGCGACCCGCCAACGCTTGCGCGAGAATGTGGCGGCAGTGGGGAACATTTACGTTCATGACTCAGGTCTGTGGGACGCCGCGGGATTCACTCGCGTGAAGTACTACCCGGAACGCGACGTCGTTACGTCTATCTATGATTACCCGCACCCGGGTGCCAGCGTGTGGGGCGAGGAACGCGTTCAGACGGGAGACTCGGTGCTCGAAGAGCTGCGGCTGTCGCACGTCGACCTGCTGAAGATCGACACGGAGGGGGCGGATTTCCACGTTTTGCGCGGTTTCGAGGCCGCCCTATCGAGGCACGCCGTCTCGGCTGTGCAGTTCGAGTATGGGTATGCGTGCATCCTGGCACGCAAGCTGCTGATCGATTTCTACGAATACCTGGAACCCAAGGGCTTCGTCATCGGCAAAGTGCACTCCCGGCGTGTCGATTTCCGGCCGTACCGGCTACTCGATGAGAATTTCTTCGGCCCCAACTTTCTGGCCGTGCATCGCAGTCATCAGGCGCTCATAGAGCGGCTGGCTACCTGCGCAACATGATCGAGGGGGTGTCCTCGCCACGAGAAGAATACGAATCGGTATTGGTACCCACTCCGCGCCGTCGCAGCGCACCGAGGTAGTGCGCGCCGATCCGATGCCCACATTCCCCGCTACCGACGATGGCCCGCGTCGCGGGTACCTCCGGCTAACGGGCAATCACGCCTTCTCCCCCACCTGTAACTCCGCGACTTTGAAGGGAACCCCGCACCCTCCAATCCCGCAGTACCCGTCCGGATTCTTCGCCAGGTACTGCTGGTGATAGTCCTCGGCGTAAAAGAACTCCGGCGCGTCACGGATCTCGGTCGTGATCGTGCCGCGGCCGGCGCCCGTAAGGCGTGCCTGATAGGAGCGCTTGGATTCCTCGGCCGCCGCGCGCTGCTCGGCATCCGTCACGTAGATCGCCGATCGGTACTGCGTGCCGACGTCATTTCCCTGACGCATGCCCTGCGTCGGGTCGTGCGACTCCCAGAACACCTTGAGCAGATCCTCGTAGTCGGTCTTTGCGGGGTCGTAGATCACCTTGACGACCTCGGTGTGTCCGGTCTCGCCCGTGCACACTTCCTGGTAAGTCGGATTGGGTGTGAAGCCGCCCGCGTACCCCACCGCGGTGGAGTACACGCCGGGCAGTTCCCAGAACAGCCGCTCAGCGCCCCAGAAGCAGCCCAGCGCGAACACCGCCTCACGCATCCCGGCCGGGAACGGCGGCACGATGCGGTGACCATTCACGAAATGGGTCGGCGGCACCGTGAGCGGCGTGCTGCGCCCCGGCAGGGCTTCGTCCCGGGCCGGCAGCGTCGACTTCTTGCGGAACAGCGCCATGGCGGATCTCCTTCGAAGCGGTACATCAGTGTGGGGATGCCGGCGCCATGACTCAAGACGTACCGCCACAGACTCCTAAGTCATTGTCAATTCTGGCTTCGGCTTGCCGCGCCGCGGCGCGGCACCGTAAGCTTTCGCCGCTATGGCCATCAGTCAACCCCAGAACCTGCGCGCCCCGCCCGTCGAGCGGCTGCGGCCCTACGGCATCCGCATCAGCCTTCCGCCCGGGGATCCGTTTCGCAAGCTCCTGGGCCCGGAGTGGCAGCGCCTGCACTGGTACCCTTCCCCGCAGGAGCGCGATGCGGCGATGGCGGACATGAGCCGGCGTCACGAGTACTCGCGCTCCGAGGACAAGCCGGCCCTGGTATTCCAGAAGATCGAGAAACTGGCCGAGAGCCGCGGCCTCTGACAGCGCGTCCGCCGCCGCGGGCGACGTGACGCCGGAGAAAGCACCCGTGAGCCAAGCGCAGGATTATCCGTACGCGACCTACCTGGACGTGAAGTTCGCGCCCCTGAGCGTGGTCGACGTTCCCGGGCTCATCGCCCAGTGCCAGGAGCGCTGGTACAACCAGACCCTGTGCAAGGTGAACGACTCGGTGATCCGGCTCGGAGTGATGCAGGGGGAGTATCACTGGCACAAGCATGACCACGACGATGAATTCTTCTTCGTGCTCGAGGGTCGTTTCATCATCGATCTGGAGGGGCGCTCGGTCGAGTTGAAGCCACTGGAGGGCTTCGTGGTCCCCAGGGGCGTCGTGCACCGTACCCGCGCACCGCAGCGTGCCGTGATCCTGATGGCCGAAACCAGCGCGATCGTGCCGACCGGGGATGCTTAGCGCTTCGCAGGCACTGTCTCAGAAGGTGCGCCCGAGGAACAGGTAGAACGCCTGGCTGCCGTGCTCGTCGAAGCCGCTCGCCAGGTACACCGGACCCAGGAAGGTATCCAGGCCAAGGAAGATACTGGCGTCCTTGCGGGTGTTGGAGAAACTCGCCTCGCTGCGCGTCTGCCACACGTTGCCCGCCTCGAGTGAGAAGCCCAGATACGTCGGTACGTCAAGATACCCAGGGCCGCCGCGGCCGATCTGCCGGTAGTAGAGCACGCGCGCGATGCCGAAATTTGGCCCGGTGAGGGAGTCGGCACGCAGCCCGGAAAGATTCAGGAAGCCCCCGAGCGGGAACAACTGGTTGATGTTGGTGATCTGGGACTGCAGCGTAGTGCCGCCCGAGGCTGAGAACTGGAACGTGTCGCGGCCAAAGGAATAGGCGCCGATGTAGTTGAGCGTCACCTGGTCGGAAGTCGGCTGCATCCCGGCGATGTTGCGCACCCCGGTCCACTGCAGCGCCGCCTGCTGCCCGCGATGCGGGAAATTGATGTCATCGAGCCGATCGTAGGTGAAGCGCACGAAGTAGTTGGTCGTGTCGAAGGGTTGGGCGCTCAAGTCCGGCAGGTTCGGATCGTTCGGGTCGCCGATCTTGAGAGTGAAATGACCCTCCTCGCGCACCACGCCGGTGCGGATCTCACCCCAGTTGCCGAACTGGTGTCCGAAATCCAGGCCGAAGTTGAAGGTGTGGGCGCGGTACTCGGCGAGCAGGTTCTGGTCCGCATCGAGCACGTCCACGTCACGCGACAGCGTCTGCACGTGCGGCATCACGAACCAGCCCGAGAACGGCGCCAGCGGCAGGAACAGCTCCGTGGATATCTGGGCGATGTTGCCGATCTGGAAGTCGGTGACCCACTCCCCGGCGTTGCGCGTGACGTCCGACACCACGAAGCGCACCGCGGCGTTGTAGGTCGAGTTGCCCTCGAAATCATCCTGCAGGCTGAGGCCAAAGCGCATGTAGTCCGTCCCCCAGGAGTTGGGGCGCGCCTCGATCGCCAGGCCGTAGCGGCTGTCGGTGCCGACCACGTGGTAGTCGAGGGTGTCGAGCCCGCCGCGGCCGTAGATCGCGGTCACGCGCCGCGCCACGGCATCCGGATCGAGCGGCTTGCCGATGACGCCCTCGAACAGGCGGTCGGCCGAGGGCACGTAGTGCTCGGACCCTGTCTGTACCTGCACGAAATCGATCACCGGCGGGGCCGCGGCGCGCGGCGCCTCGCGCTGCGCCAGGTAGGTCTGCATCTCCGCCTCGGGGACGGTGAGCGCGGCGAGCTGCGCGCCCTTGGCGAGCGCTGCGAGCTCGCCCGCCCCGATGCCACGCGCCACCCGACCGAAGTCGAACGAGGAGGCGTTGCCGAGCGCCGGCTGGATCAGAACGTCCTTGGGCGTGAGGGTGGCCAGCTGCGCCTGCGCATTGCGCCGGATGAGGATGGCAAGCATCTGGTTGGAGATCACCGGCACGCTGGTGAGTTCGTCCCGGGCCAGGAGCGGGAAGCCGACGTCCACCACGATGACGATGTCCACGCCCATGGCACGCGCGATGTCCACCGGCACGTTGTCCGCGATGCCACCGTCGACCAGTACTCGTCCCTCGCGCTCCACCGGTGAGAACACCCCGGGGGCGGAGAGACTGGCGCGCATGGCACTGGTGAGGTCCCCGGAGCCCATGACCACCGCGTCCCCGGTCTCGAGGTCGGTGGCGACGGCGCGAAACGGCGTGGGCAGCTGATCGAAGTCGCTGATGCGCGCCACCGGCAGCGTCAGGCGGCGCAGCGTCTCGATGAGGCGCTGCCCCTGGATCAGCCCGCGCGGCAACACCACGTGGCCGTCCTGCAGTCCGAGGGGAAACTTGACGAGGAAGGTCTCGTCCTCCTGCTTGCGCCTGAGCGTCAGGTCCTCGCGCGACGGGCGGTCGCGGAAGGCGTCCTGCCAGTTGATCGAGGTCATCAGCTTCTCGATCTGACGCGCGTTGAGACCGCTGGCGTACAGCCCGCCCACCACCGCGCCCATGCTGGTGCCGGCGATCGCATCGATCGGCACGTGCATGTCTTCGAGCACCTTGAGAACGCCGACGTGCGCGACCCCGCGGGCCCCGCCGCCGGAGAGCACCAGCCCGACGCGCGGCCGGTGCGGCGCGGCCGGGGCCGTACCGGGCAGTTCCGGGGGCGTCGGCGCGGCGGCGGCGGGCGGCGCGGCGAGCCACAGGGCGGCGAGGAGGAGACTCAGTACCCCGAGACGGGGCGTGACCGCCCGTGTAGAACTCACCGTGCGAAGAATAGCAGCATGCGGGCGCCCACGCGCTTTAGCTCGCGGGCAGTCGGCACGATCATCGATAATGCCCGCCATGATGGAATCCTCAGCCATGGCGCGGGTGCGCGCGCGCAGGGTGTGCGCCAGCTCCTTGATCGCGCTGCTGGCGCTGCCGGCCGCACACGCCCAGTCGCGAGGCGCGAGCGACTGGGGCTACTACGGCGGCGACAGCTTCGGGCGGCGCTTCTCGAGTCTGGACCAGATAAACCGCAGCAACGTCGTCCAACTGAAGCTCGCCTGGGTCTATCGCACCGGGGAGCTTGGCGCCGGGTTTGCACGTGCCCGCAAACTGACCTTCGAGGTTACGCCGGTGCTCGCCTACGGCTCGCTGTACCTCGAGACCGCCACCAACATCGTCATCGCGCTCGATGCGCAGACCGGCGTGCAGCGCTGGCGCTTTGATCCGCACGTGGATCGCGCGCGCCATTACTCGGAGGCCGCCGCCCGCGGGGTGAGCCTGTGGGAGGACTCCGAGCGGCATCAGATGCCGCTGCGCTGCCTGCGGCGCGTGTTCACCGGCACGCTGGATGCACGCCTGCTGGCGCTGGATGCGGACACCGGGCTGCCCTGCGTGGGCTTTGGCAACAAGGGAGAGGTGAACCTGGCGGCGGGGATCCACATCCGCGACGGCGGCGCGTACCTGGTCACCTCGCCGCCGGCGATCTACGGCAACCTCGTCATCGTCGGCTCCGCGATCGGTGACAACCGCGCCGTCAGCGTCGAGCGTGGCGTGATCCGCGCGTTCGATGCCCGCAGCGGCGCCCTGGCATGGGCCTTCGACCCGCTCCCGGACTCTCCTGAGCATCCGGCGGTGGCTGACTGGCAGCTGGCGCAGGCCCTCAACGTCGGGGGCGGCAACGCCTGGGGCGTGATGAGCGTGGACGAGGAGCATGGCCTGGTGCTGATCCCCACCGGATCGGCCAGCCCGGACTACTACGGCGGGCTGCGCGTCGGGTCGGATCGCTTTGCCGATTCGCTGCTGGTGCTGGAGGCCCGCACCGGCAAGGTCGCCTGGCAGCAGCAGCTCGTGCACCACGACTTGTGGGACTACGATCTCGCCGCTCAGCCGGTGCTCGGGGACATCGAGGTGGGTGGGGCGCCGGTGCCGGCGGTGATCCAGGCGAGCAAGACCGGCATGCTGTACGTCTTTGAGCGCACCCACGGTCGCCCGCTCTTCCCGGTGACCGAGCGGCCGGTGCCCGCCAGCCGCGTCCCCGGTGAGCAGGCGGCGCGCACCCAGCCCTTCTCCGCGCTGCCGGCGCTGGTGCCGCAGGCGCCGGTGCGACCCGAGGACGCCTGGGGGATCACCTTTTGGGACCGCGGCAGGTGTCGCGCGCTCATCGCCAGCCTGCGCAACGAGGGCATCTTTTCCCCGCCGGACCTCGGCGGCACGCTGCTCACGCCTGGTTACCTCGGCGGCGTGAACTGGGGCGGCGTGGTGTTTGATGAGCAGCGCCAGCGCATCATCGCCGCCGTCAACAACCTGCCGATGGTGGTGACGCTGCTGACGCCGCAGGAACTGGAGTTCCAGACGGCCTCGGGCCGGTTTCCGCACGCGGAGTTCGGCCGCCAGAGCGGCGCGCCCTATGGCGTGCGCCGCGAGCCACTGCTCTCCCCTCTGGGTCTGCCGTGTACCCCGCCGCCGTGGGGGACGCTGGTAAGCATCGACCTGCGGCGCAACCGCATCGCCTGGCAGGTGCCGCTCGGCTCGACCGAGGGCCTCACGCCCTGGTTCCTGCCGGTGCGCGAGTTCGGCATGCCCAACATGGGCGGCCCGATCGCCACCGCCGGCGACCTGGTGTTCGTCGGCGCCGCCATCGACAGCTACCTGCGCGCCTTTGACATCGAAACCGGGCGCGAATTGTGGAAATTCAAGCTGCCCGCAGGCGGCCAGGCGACTCCCATGACCTACCGCGCGGGCCCCGAGCAGCGCCAGTACATCCTCATCAGCGCCGGTGGCCACGGGCCCCTCGGCACCCCGCGCGGCGACTACGTCATGGCCTTCGCGCTGCCGAAGGCCGCCGCGAAAAACTAGCTTTCCCGGAGACCGAGCAACATGTCGATCCTGATCATCTCGCTGCTCATCCAGGTAGCCTTCATCATCCACGTTATCAAGACGGGGCGTAACTTCCTGTGGATCTGGGTGCTGATCATCCCCGGCATCGCCGTGCCGGGCATCATCGCCTACATCGCCATCGAGATCATTCCGGGGCTGATGAAGAGCCGCACGGCGCAGCGCACCGCGCGCGGCTTCAAGAAGGCCCTCGATCCGGGCCGCGACCTGCGTCGCTACGAGAACGAGGCGCGCCTGGGCGCCAACGTCGCGAGCCGGCAGCGCTACGCCGAGGAACTCGTGCGCCACGGACGTTACGAGGATGCCATCGGGCAATACCGGCAGGCGCTCACCGGCCTCTACGAGCACGACCCGAACCTCATGCTCGGGCTCGCCCAGGCGCAGTTCGGCAAGGGCGACGCCGCGGCGGCGCGTGCCACGCTCGATGATCTCATCCGCCTCAATCCCGACTTTCGCTCACCCGCCGGCCACCTGCTGTACGCGCGTGCGCTCGAGGCGGAGGGCAATGTGGGCAAGGCGCTGGAGGAGTACCGCGTCGTGGCCGGTTCCTTCCCCGGTGCCGAGGCCGCGGTGCGCTACGCCCAGCTGCTGCAGGCGCAGGGCCGGCGCGAGGAGGCGCAGAAAGTGGCGCAGGAACTGCTGCAGCAGGCGCGCATCGCCCCCGGGCACTACCGGCGCGCGCAGCGCGAGTGGCTCGAGGCCGCGGAGCGCCTGGCGTAGCGCCCCGCGCCCGATAAGGCCGCGGCAAGCAGCGTCAGCACCAGCGTGCTCGGGTCGAGGACCCCGCCGCCGCCACCGCCGCTGCTGTTGCCACTGGGAGTTTTGGGCGGCGGCGCCGAGGCATCGAACACCACCCTCGTCAGGCAGGCGCTGCCCCCCGCCGTGGCGGGCGCCGAGGAGGTCGCGCGCGTCGCGGTGATGACGACCGGCGCGGTATCGGTGCGGCCGGCGTCATCGGTGACGGTCAGCAGCAGCTGGTAGCTGGCCGGGGCCGCGGGGGCTGGGATGCTCGCGTGCGCCGTGTCGGCGTTCTGGATCGCCGGCCCGTTGGCCGGCTCGGCCAGCGTCCACTGGTAGCCGACGATCTTGGCCCCGCAGGCGGCCGCGCTGCCGCTGCCATCGAGCGCAACCGCGGCCCCCGCGTGCACGATGCCCGGCACTGACACCGCGGCGATCGGCCGCAGGGCCTGCAGCACGGCCCCGTGTGCGTTTGCCATGCCGGCGCCGCAGGTGTCGGTGGTACACACGCACTCGTTGGTCTGCAGGTCGGTCGCGCTCGCCGGGATGTGGCAGGCCGCCAGGCCGGCGGGAGCGGGGAAAGGCGTGCTCGCTCCCAGCTGCAGGCGAGCAATGAGCTGGCCGGCGGTGAGGTTGCCGTTCACCGCGAGCATGAGTCCGGCGATTCCCGCGACGATCGGCGCGGAAAAACTGGTACCGACGTTGATGTTGAACTGGTCGGTGTAGGTGTTCTGCGCGGGGCTCGTGGTGCCGGTGTTGGAGGTGGTCTCGATGGAAAACAGGCACGGTTGACCCGCCCCGGTGTTGACGCAGTTGCCGGCCGGGGCGCTGAGCGCGACCTCCGGTCCCAGGCTGCTGAAGCCCACCTTGGTGCCCACGTGCCGCAGGCCCGCGACCGCAGCCACGCCGGCGCAGTTGGCCGGCACGTCCACCGGGCCGCCCTCGTTGCCGGCCGAGACCACGACCAGCACGCCTTCGCTCACGAGCTCGTCGACGATCTGCTGGTAACTTTGCGGACAGGCATCGCCCGGGGGCGCACCCAGACTCATGTTGATGATCCGCGCCGGATAGGGATTGTCCGGCACGCCGTCGACATGATTGCCGGCCGCCCAGGCCATGGCGGCGATGATGTCGGAGTCGTAACCGCCGCACTTGCCGAGCACGCGCACCGGCAGGATCCAGCCGCTCCAGGAAACGCCTGCGATACCGACGCCGTTGTTGGTGATGGCCCCGAGAATGCCGGCGACGCGGGTGCCGTGCCAGGAGCTGTTGGCCTTGTCGCACTTGGCGAACAGCGCGTTCTTCATGTCCGCCGCCGACACCCAGTCGCCCGGGTCGGAGGCGTCCGCGTCGCGCCCGCCACCGTCGTTGGTGGTGAGAAAATTGCCCTGCGAATCCGCGCCGATCATGTCGTAGCCGGGCAGCAGGCGGTTGGCGGTGGCACTGCGCAGGTCCGGGTGGTCAAAGCGCACCCCGGTATCGAGCTCGGCGATCACGACGCCGTCGCTGCCGGTCGTGAGGTCCCAGGCTTCCACGGCGTCGATCGCCGCCGGCTGCGTGTTCTGCAGGTACCACTGCCCGGCGAACAAGGGATCATCGGGCAGCGCCTGTGCGTAGCGGCGCTGGTCCTCCTCGGCATACTCCACCTGCGGGTCCGCGCGCAGGCGTGCCAGCGCTTGCGCGGCGCTCGCTCCCTCAACGCGCAGCAGCTGGATGCCGGCGACGATGTGGCGTGTATCGAGCACGCGCAACCCGGCGCGGCTCGCAACGCCGCTCAGCTCCCCGCCCGTGGCGCGCATTTTCACCAGGTAGCGCCCCGCCGGGACGCTCGCGGCAGCCGCGGCCGGCTGCGCCACGGCCGAAACTGGCAGCAGCGCGACGAGGAGCACACCGAGGCCCCGGGAAGGCAAGCCGAAGAAACGCATACGCAACGATACCGCAAGCCCCCCGCGGCAGCCCCGATCTAGCTCGCAGAGGGTGATGCGGTTCGCGTTCCGCGCGGGAGCTGCTGCGTGATGCAGTGGATATTGCCGCCGCCGACGAGGATCTCGCGCGCCGCAACCCCGACCACGCGCCGGCCCGGGAACAGGCGTTTCAGGCGCTGCGCCGCCGCCTTATCGGTGCGCGCATCGAGCAGCGGCATCACCACGCCGCCATTGGCGATGTAGAAATTGACGTAACTTGCCGCCAGCCGTTCGCCGGCCTTGCGCGCTTTGGTGCCCTCGCGCGGTTCCAGGCCCGCGGCCTCCTTCGCCGAGAACTTCAGCGGCCCGGGCATCGGCAGCCGCGTCACCTTCAGGCGCCGGCCCCGGGCGTCGCGCGCTGCGCGCAGCCGCTCCCAGGCATCCAGGGAGACCGCGTACTGCGGATCACGACGGCGCTCGGTCCAGTTGAGGCACACCTCCCCCGGGCGCACGAAGCAGGCGAGGTTGTCGACGTGCCCGTCGGTCTCATCATTGACCACGCCCTTGCCGAGCCAGATGACGCAACTCACGTTGAGGTACACACCCAGCAGGCGCTCGATGTCTTCGCGTCCGAGCTCGGGGTTGCGGTTCGGGTTGAGCAGGCTCTCCTCGGTCACCAGGGCCGTGCCCTGCCCGTCGACGTGGATCGCCCCGCCCTCGTTCACCAGGGGTGCGCGATAGCGCGCCAGGCGCTCCACGTCCAGAACCTTGCGCGCCACGAGATCGTCCTGGTCCCAGGGGAAGTACAGTCCGCCGTGCAGGCCACCCCAGCCGTTGAAGCGCCAGTCGACACCGCGCACCGCGCCGCGACGGTTGACCACGCAGGTCGGGCCGACGTCGCGCATCCAGCAGTCATCGTGCGCCACCTCCAGCAGGCGCACCTTGGGGTCGAGGAGCGCCCGGGCGGCGGTGTAATGCGCGCTCGAGACTCCCATGGTGACCGGCTCGAACTGCGCGATGGCCGCGGCAACCTGCGCGAACGCGCGCTGCGCAGGGCGCGCGCTGTCGCGCCAGTTGTCGGGGCGCTCGGGCCACAGCATCCAGCAGCCCGCGTGCGGTTCAAATTCCCCGGGCATGCGGAAGCCGTCCGCGGCGGGGGTACTGTCAAGCGTGCGGGACATTCGTGCGCAGGCGGCTGTGCCTGAAGCCGTAGAAGCCGTAGATCGCCATGCCGATCAGGGTCCACCAGAACAGGCGCTTCCAGGTCGCGTTGGACAGGAAGTACGTCAGCCCCAGGCACACCAGCGTGCCGAGCACGCAGGTCACTGGCGCCCACGGCACCCGGAACGGGCGGTATTCGTTCGGCCGCGTGTAGCGCAACACCAGTACTCCGGCGCACACGACTGCAAAGGCGAGCAGGATGCCGATAGAGATGAGGTCCGCCAGCACATCGAGCGGAAATACCCCGGCGATCAAGGCGGCGAACACTCCGGTCCACACGGTGGCCACGTGTGGGGTCTTGAAGCGCGGGTGGCAGCGGCTCATCGCCGCCGGCAGCAGTCCGTCGTCTGCCATCGACAGCAGGATGCGCGGCTGGCCGAGCAGAGAGGTGAGGATGACGGAGGTCATGCCGGCTATGACGCCGACCTTGACGAGCCAGGAGAGCCACGAGAGCTGCGGGTGCAGGTCGAGTGCGACGGCGACGGGTGCATCGACGTTCAGTTGCTGGAACGGAACCATCCCGGTGATGGTCGCGGCCATGGTGAGGTACAGCACGGTCGAGATGATCAGAGCACCGAGAATCCCGATCGGCAGGTCGCGCTGCGGATTGCGTGCCTCGAGCGCCGTGGTCGAGGCGGTATCGAAGCCCACGTAGGAGAAGAAGATGATCGCCGCGCCCTGCATGACGCCGCTCCAGCCGAAATGCCCGAAGGTGCCGGTATTGGGCGGGATGTAGGGGTGCCAGTTGGAGGTGTCGATGAACTTCAGGCCCGCGATCACGAAGATGATGATGATCGCCACCTTCAGGGACACCATCACCGTGTTGGCGCCGGCGGATTCGCGCACGCCAACATAGAGGACCGCGGTCATGGCGGCGACGATCAGGATGGCCGGTACGTTGATGATCGCGCCCGTGGCGACCAGGTGATCGTGCGCATCGGGCGCAAAGGGCGCGTTGACCAGAACCGCCGGCAGGTGGATGTGCGCGGCCGCGAGCAGGTTCACCACGTAGGCGGACCAGCTCACCGCGACCGCCGAGGCGGAGATGCCATACTCCAGCAGCAGGTTCCAGCCGATGAACCACGCCAGCGCCTCGCCCAGGGTCGCGTAGGTGTAGCTGTAGGCACTCCCGGGCACCGGCAGAAACGCGGCGAATTCCGAATAGCACAGTGCCGCCAGAGCGCAGCAGGAGGCGGCGATGAGCAACGACAGCGTGATCGCGGGCCCGCTGTGCAAAGCGGCGACGGTGCCGGTGAGCACGAAAATACCACTGCCGATGGTGGCGCCCAGACCGATGGCGATCAGGGCCCGCGCCCCCAGGGTCTGCTTGAGGCGGTTCTTGCCCGCGCTCTCGGTCAGGTCGATATGCCGTACCGCGCACATCTGCCGCAGCACCGATGGCCTGGCTGCCGCTGGTTCACTCTTATTGGCCGATGTCATACGCCCTTTCGCTGACCGTGCCGCCCCCGAGGCGTATTGGCGCGCCAGTCTCTCACAGGCACGGCCGGCTTTGGTACGCACCACGGCCCGCCGCGGCGCGTGTGCTAGCATTGCGCGCCCGGCGACGCCCGTTTCGCCGGCGATTCTCGAGGAGAGTCTCACATGACGACGGCCGCAAGCCCCAAGGCTACGCCCCCTGCTGGCGGCGCAAGAATCACGATCGCCAGTGGCAAGCTGGTAGTGCCCGCCAACCCGATCCTGCCCTTCATCGAGGGCGACGGTACCGGGCCGGACATCTGGCGCGCCTCGGTGCGCGTCATGGACGCCGCGGTCGCGAAAGCCTACGGCGGCAAACGCCGCATCCACTGGATGGAGGTCTACGCCGGCGAGAAGGCCAACAAACTCTTCAACACCTGGCTGCCCGAGGAAACCGTCGCCGCCTGCCGCGAGTACCTGGTGTCGATCAAGGGCCCGCTCACCACGCCAGTGGGCGGCGGTATCCGCTCGCTCAACGTCGCGCTGCGCCAGATGCTTGACCTGTACGTGTGCCTGCGCCCGGTGCGCTGGTTCAAGGGCGTGCCCTCCCCCGTCAAGCACCCGGAAAAGGTCGACATGGTGATCTTCCGCGAGAACACCGAGGACATCTACGCTGGCATCGAGTTCGAGGCGGGCACCCCCGACAACGCCAAGTTCATGGAGCTGTTCCGCCAGGCCTTCCCGAAGGCCTACGCCAAGATCCGTTTCCCGGAAACCTCCGGCATCGGCATCAAGCCGGTCTCCAAGGACGGCTCGGAGCGACTCATCCGTGCCGCCATCGACTACGCGGTCACCAACAAGCGCAAGAGCCTGACGCTGGTACACAAGGGCAACATCCAGAAATTCACCGAAGGCGCCTTCCGCAACTGGGGCTACCAGCTCGCCGAGCGCGAGTTCGCCGACCAGGTCTATACCTGGGAGCAGTGGGAGCGCGCCAAGGCGGCCCAGGGCGAGCAGCAAGCCAACGCGCAGATGGATGCAGCGCGCCAGGCCGGACGCATCATTATCAAGGACGCCATCGCCGACATCACGCTGCAGCAGGTGCTTACCCGCCCGGACGAGTTTGACGTGATCGCCACCCTGAACCTCAACGGCGACTACCTCTCGGACGCGCTCGCCGCACAGGTGGGCGGTATCGGCATCGCGCCCGGTGGCAACATCAACTATCTGACCGGGCACGCCGTGTTCGAGGCGACGCACGGCACGGCGCCCAAGTACGCGAACCTCGACAAGGTCAATCCCGGCTCGGTCATCCTCAGCGGCGAGATGATGTTCCGTTATCTCGGCTGGACCGAAGCGGCGGACGCGATCATCGGCGCGATGGACCGGACCATCGGACAAAAGACGGTGACCTACGACTTCGCCCGCCTGATGCAGGGCGCCACCGAGGTCTCGACCAGCGCCTTCGCCGACGCGCTGATCCGGAACCTGTAGCGCCCATGCGGCGGCGGTGCAGCTGCGATACCGCCGCCAGCCACCGGCGCCGATGAGCGGCTACTCCGGCACACCGCTGGCGCAGAAGCTCGGCCTTCGGGAAGGCAGCCGGCTGTTCGTGCACGGCGCGCCCGAGCACTACCAGCGGCTGCTCGCTCCGTGGCCGGCGCAGGCGCGCACGGTGCCCCGCATCGATGCGCGCACGGACCTCATTCACCTGTTCGCGCTGCGACGCGCCGCACTGGAGCTGCAACTGCGCGCGGCGCGCCAGCGCATGCGACCCGATGCCTGCATCTGGGTCAGCTGGCCGAAGCGCTCTTCCGGGGTGCCGACCGAGATTACCGAGGATGTCATTCGCGCA
>Ga0157378_10002555_pt1 | contig 16184 bp, 6 predicted proteins | sample M65metaG_FD_115309 | JGI IMG/M metagenome (GOLD analysis project Ga0157378, IMG submission 115309) | Miscanthus rhizosphere microbial communities from Kellogg Biological Station, Michigan, USA - M6-5 metaG | ecosystem: Host-associated > Plants > Roots > Rhizosphere > Soil | place: USA: Michigan...
TAGGCGGTGCCGACGCCGAGTTGCTGGAGGACGCGGAACTGGCGGTATTCGTTGGCGGCCAGCGGGATGGTGACCTTCGGGGCGACCTTGGCGTCGGGGAGGAAGACGGAGACTTCGACGGTGACCGGTTTGCCGCTCACTTCGGCGATGCCGAGGTTGGTGCGGTAGCGGGTCGAGTCCTCGACCTGCAGGACGTTGAGCGTGCGGCCGCCTTTGCCGGTGCCGTCGGCCGGCGTCACCGCGGCGATGTACTGGCCGTAGGTTCCTCCGCCGTCGACCTGGTTGTAGGTGCGGCCGGTGACGACGAGGTTGGCGTCGGTGAGTGTGTCGACGTGCATGGCCCCGCCGATGTTGGTGAGGCCGAACTTCGAGGCCAGAACGTTATCGAGCACGCTGACTTCGCCGGGATTGATGGTGAAGGAGCGGGCGATGGTGTCGGTGCTGGCGCTGCCGGTCTGCGGATAGAGGGTCATGGTCACGTATTGCGGATCGGTGCCGGCGTTGAAGAGCCGGAGGTCGGAGCGCCAGTTCGCGCCGCCGGTGCTGAGATCGGCCACGCCGGGGAGGACGAAGCTGCGCGCCGGCGTCTGCGCGAGCGGGACGCCGGTGACGAGCAGCGGGTCGGTGGTCTTGTTGTCGACGATCGAGGCGTAGGCGGTGACCTTGCCGTCGCCGCTGACGACCTTCACTTCGACGCGGCCGTCGGTGAGGGTGATTCCCTTCGCCGCCAGGAAGGAGTTGAGTTGCTGTTGTTCGCCGGCTTTGAGGTCGATGGGGATATCCAGCAGGTTCTTGCCGGCGGTGTCGAAGACGCTGACCAGGACCGAGACCGGCTTGCCTGCGGCTTCGACGATGCCGAGGTTCGTGCGGAAGGCGGAGGATTGGGAGATCTGCTGCAGGCTGAGGATTCCGGCGCGAGCATCGCTGCTGACTTTGCCGATGAAGTTGGCGAAGGGAACGGCCGGGATGTACTGGCCGAGCGTACCGCCGACGGACTGGTTGAAGGTTCTGCTGGAGGCGATGGTCGAGAAGGAGACGCTGACGTCGTCGGCTACCGGCGTGCCCTTGCCGCTGGTGTTGAGCGGGCGGACTTCGAGGACGCCGTTGGCGGCGTCGCCGAGCGCGCCGACGCCGTACCAGTTCTTGACGATGTCGTCGAGGGCCATGGTGTCGTTCGCGGCGATCGAGATCTGGGTCTGCTTGATGGTCGACGAATCGGCGGGGGTGAAGCGCAGCAGGTAGCTGATCTTCTGCGCTGCCGTGTTGGTAATGCGGACGTCGGAGCGCCACTGCGAGTTGATGCCGTCGAGATGGCCGACCGAGGGGATGATCAGCGAGTTCGCGGAAGGCGTCGAGCTGGTAGCGGGCGAGATCGGCGTGACTACGCTGACCGAGACCGGAATGCTCACCGCGGGCTTGGTGTCGAGCGCGCCGATTTTCGATGACGAGCCGGGGAAGGTGACGATGATCGTGGCGGTGAAGGTGCCGTTCGGCAGGTCGGCCGGATCGGCGGAGACAGTGAGGGTGAGGCCGGCGGCGGGAAGGATTCCGCTGCTCGGAGTCACAGTGAGCCACGGCTCGTCGGTGGTGGCGGCGAAAGCGATCGCGGCCCCCTGGCCGGGGATGAAGACCGTCTGCACGACGACGTGCTTGTTGTTGATGTCGACCGTGGAGCTTGGTCCCTGGGAGCTGATCGGAGGAACGGGGACGATGACCACGCGTTCGGAAGTCGAGTAGGCGCCGGGACCCTGGCCGCAGGAGTTCAGGGCGCGGACGCGGTAGAAGAAGGCCGTTGGTGTAGCGGCCGTCTTGGTGAACGCTTTCGACGTGCCGGAGACCTGGAAGGTGTTGGCGCTGTCGAACGACTCGGTCAGCGATTCCTGCAGCTCGTAGCTCGATGCGCCGGTATCCGTCCATTGCACGGTGTAGCTCTGGCCGGAGCTGGAGGTGCCGACGACGGAGAGGGTGGGCGTAGCGCCGCAGACGTTGAAGGTTCCGTTGGCGGAGACGAGCTGCGTGCAGTTGGCGATGCCGAGCGCCTGGACCGACCAGGTGACGCTGCCGCCGCCGATGGGAAGAGTGATCGAGGTGCCGGTGGTGTTGCCGATCTCCTGCGTCGAAGCGCCGCCGACCGAGGCGAACACTTTGTAGCTGGTGGCGCCCGGGACGGCGGTCCAGGAGAACGTCACCGGCGAAGTGACGGTGGCGCCGTTGGCCGGCGAGACCAGGATTGGCGGCTGATCCGGCGCGCCGCAGGTCGTTCCGATCTGGGTGATGACGTTCGAGGAGTCGTTGCTGGAGTTTCCGTCGGTCGACGTGCTGCTGACGAAGGCGGTGTTGGTGACCTTACCCGTTGTTGCGGTGACGGTGTAGGTGGCGGTGATCGTCGCCGACTGGCCGTTGGTGAGCGTTCCGAGGCTGCAGGGGAAGGCGCCGGTGCAGTCTCCGCTGTTGGAGACGAACGACAAGCCTGCCGGCGTCGGGTCGGCCACGCTGACGCCGGTGGCGGTGGCGGGACCGTTGTTGACGATGGTCAGTGTGTAGACGATGGTCGAGCCGGGCGCGGCGGAGGCGGGGCCGGTCTTGAGGATGAAGAGATCGGCGTTCGGCGCGCCGAACGGCGTGGTGACGGTGGCGGTGTTGTTTCCCGCGTTCGGGTCCGTCGTTGCGCTGGTCACCGTGGCGCTGTTGGCGATGCTGCTGCTGGTGAAGTTGGCCGGCGTGGTGAAGGTGGTGGTGATGGTCTTGGTCTGGCCGGCGGTCAGCGTACCGAGCGCGCAGGGGAAGGCGCTGGTGCAGGCCCCGCTGTTGGAGACGAAGGTCGTTCCGGCCGGAGTGGGATCGTTGACCGTGACCGCGGCGGCATCGGAGGGACCGTTGTTGGTTACGGTGATGGTGTAGATGATCGGGAAGCCGGCGGCGGCGGAGGGCGGGCCGGTCTTGGCGATGGAGACGTCGGCGCTGCTGGTGATGGTGGTGACCTTGGTGGCGCTGTTGCCGGACGGTACCGGGTCGACCGTCACGGACGACACGGAGGCGGTGTTGGTCACCGAGCCGGTGGCGCTCGGGCTGATGGTGTAGGTCGAGGTGATCGTCGCCGTCTGGCCGTTCGTCAGCGTGCCGAGCGAGCAGGGGAAGGCGCTGGTGCAGGCGCCGGTGTTGGAGACGAAGGTGAGGCCGGCCGGGGTCGGGTCGGTGACCGAGACGCCGGACGCGGTCGAGGGGCCGTTATTCGTCACCGTGATCGTGTAGACGATGCTCTGGCCGGCGATCGCCGAGGTGGGGCCGTTCTTGGTGATGGCGAGATCGGACTGCGCCACGACGGTGACCGATTGCGAGGCGGTGTTGTTGGCGCCGTTCGGATCGGCGGCGCCGGAGGAGACGGTGGCGGAATCGACGGCGGGACCTGAGGGAGGCGCCGTCATCGAGATGACCAACGGTGCGGCCGTGCCGCTCGCGGGGATGGGTGTGCTCGAGACGCAGACGATGGTGGAACCGGACGGCGCGCCGCAGAGCCATCCCGCACCAGAGCCGCTGACAGCCGTAGCGCCAGACGGGAAGGTATTCGAGACGGTGATCGAGCTGCTGGTGGCGTCGGGGCCGGCATTGGAAACGTTGAGCGTGAACGACAGCGGGCTGCCGGCGTTGACGGGGTTGCTCGATGCCGTATTCGTGATCGACACATCGGCGGACGGCACGACGGTCGTCGACGCCGGTCCGACGTTGTTGTTGGCGGTGTTGGGATCGAACTCGGTGGCGGTGACCGAGGCGCTGTTCGAGATCGAGGGGAGCGTCGTGGCGTTCAGGATCAGGGTGACGTTCACCGACTGATTGGCGGAGAGCGCTCCGAGGTTACAGGTCACCGTCCCGCCGGACGGCGTGCATGGGCCGACCGAGGTAGCGCTGACGAAGGTGGCGTTGGTGAAGTTGTCGGTGACCACGACGTTGGTGACCGGCGTCGGGCCGTTGGTGACGGTCAGCGTCCACGTTCCGTTCTGGTTGTGGAGCAGCGACGGCGGCGCGGTCTGTCCGATCATCAGATCGGACGCGGTGACGACGGCGGTGAGACGGAGCACGTTCGGTGTGCCGGAGACGAAGGCGTTCTGGAACGAGCCGCCGCCGGCGAAGGTGGGGAGGTTGTAGGTGGCGAAGTCGCCGCTGCGGGTGGAGAACCGGAGGACGTCGAAGGTATTGCCGTTCGCCGGAACGAAGGCGTTGAAGAGCGAGGCGTTGAGCGTTCCGCCGAGCGTGACGCCGGAGGTCGTGCCCTCGACGACGTCGAAGTTGGAGGTTCCGCCGATCTTGAGATTCATCGATCCGCCGGCGCCCTGGGAGTAGGCGCCGGTGATGATGATGGTGCCGGCCGTGGACGGGTTGCCCGGCGCGATGGTGCCGCTGCTGTTGTTGACCGCGGCGGAGACGGTGCCGTTGCCGGTGAGCGAGCCGCCGGAAAGGGCGATGGTGGACGGGGATGAGATCGAGCCGCCGGTCAGATTGGTCGAGCCTGCGGTCTGGGTGAGTCCGCCAGTGAAGGCGAGGACGCCGGCGTTCGCATTGATGATTCCGCTGTTCATGAACGGCGGCGCCATGGCCTCGGTGCCGGCCACGTTGCGCTTCGCCGTGCCGGCGTTGGAGATGGCCGTGCCGATGCCGCTGACGCCGATTCCGGGACCAGCGTCGAGGTTGAAAAAGCCGCCGGCTGCATTGGTGATGACGGCGCCGTTGGCGAGGATCAGGCCGTTGGTCGACGAGGAGTAGCTGAGCGTGCCGTTGTTCACCAGCGGACGGCCATCGAGGGTCATGCTCGCGGTGAGTCCGTCGAGCACGAAGTTAGCGCTGGCGTTGACGGTCAGCGTGCCGCTGCCGTTGATCGTGCCGCCCGTCCACTCGGAAACGGGGCTGGCCGCGGTGAGATTGATCGGACCGCTGCCGCCGAGGACCGCGGCGTTGTGCACGTTCAGCGTGCCGATGGTGGCGGCGGAGTTGAGCGTGACGCTGGCCGCATTGACGGTGAACGTCGCCGGCGTGACCGTGCTGCTGCCGATGGTGGAACTGCCGCCGTCGAACTCGATGGAACCCGATCCGGTGAGGGACGAGGAAGCGTTGAAGGTGTTGTTGCCGGTGAAAGCGATGCGCGCTCCGCTGGCGGCGGCGAAGCCTCCGCCGTGCGTTCCGGCGGCGCCGAATTGAAGCGTGCCGAGGTTGCCGGCAACCGTCCCGTCATTGTTGAACGGCGCGCTGAAGAGGGCCGTGCCGGTGCCGGCCGATTTCTGCAGCGTTCCGGCGGCGTTGTTGTGGAAGAGCGGCGGCACGGCGATATTCGCGGTGAGCGGAGCATCGCCCTGCACGTTGAAGACGCTGTTGTTGTTGAAGATGGCGCCGTTGGTGAGCTGGAGGGAGGAGCCGCCGTTCTGATAGGTGACGGTTCCGTTGTTGTTGAACGTGCGCGCGTCGAGGAACGAGTTGAGGTTGTTCGACATCGTCAGCGTGCCGCTGTTCGTTGTCGCGCCGCTGCCGGCCATCGTGCCGCCGCCCCAGGCGTTGGAGCCGGTGAGCGTGAGCGTGCTGCTGCCGTTGATCTGTCCGGAGTTCAGCGCCAGGTCGGAGAGCGAGAACGGCGCGGCGATGGTGACCGTGCCGCCGGTGACCCAGAAGCCGCCGCCGCTGCCGCCCCAGGTGCCGCCGTTGATGGTGAAGGTGGATCCGACGCCGAAGTTGATGGCGGCGGGGGAGACGGCGTCGAGCGTGCCGATGCTGCTGCCGGCGAGCAGCGTCAGCATCCCGCCGCTGGGCTTGATCAATCCCGTGGCGTTGTTGGTCACGGTCGGAGCGACGCTGGATGAGCCGGAAGTCAGGAAGTTGCCGCTGTTGACGATCGTCGTCGCGCCACCGCTCTGCAGGAACGCGGAGTTGTCAGTCACGTTGATCAGACCACCGCTCTGGTTGAGGATCGAGGCGGTGCCAAACAGTGTGAGCTGGTTTCCGTTGCCGCCGGCGAGCGGGTGATAGGTGATGGTGCCGCTGTTGTTGATGGTGTGGGACAAGAGGTTGAGCGGGGTGATGCTGGCGCCGGCGACGTCGAGCGTGCCGCCCGAGGAGATGATGAGCTGGGCCGGGCTGCCGGACATCGTGCCGCCGTTCCATGTGAAGAGGGCGCCGCTGCCGATGGTGAAGCTGGCCGATCCTGCAAGCGTTCCGGCGTTCTGAACGAAGTTGGTGGCTGACGTGGCGGTGTTGATGTTGACCGTCGCGCCGGTGCCATTGATGCGGACGGCGCCCGGTGCGCCGTTGTTGATGGTGCCGCCGTTGATGTTGAACGTGCCGTTGAAGAAGTCGACGAAGTTCGTCGCCTGCGTGGCCTTCAAGGATCCGCCGCTCATCACTCCGCCGGCGTTGAAGATGATGGTGCTGCCGGCCGATGCCGAATTCGCGTCGGTCGTGCCGGCGCCGGACTGGTTGTAGGACATGTCGAAGCGGAAGCCGGAGCCGCCCGCGGTCTTCTTGACGTTGCCGGTGTTGGTGAAGAGGTTGATTCCGACGCCGTTCGTGAGCAACGCCCCGTCGCTCTGGATGTCCAGGTTGCCGGTGTTGTTGAAGACCGAACTGTTGTCGAGGCTGGGCGGCTGGGTCGAAGCGACGAGTGATGCGTTTCCGGCGTTGTCGATCGCGTGCGTGTTGACGCTGCGCGCCGCGTTCTCGGTGGTCATGTCGAAGGTCGTGCCGCTGCTGATCACGGTGTGGCCAGCGCCGCTGAGCGTGCCGCCTTTCCACTTGAGCGTGCCCGGCGCGGTGACGGTGAAGGTGCTTCCCGTGGAGAAGGTGCCGCCATTCACTTCGAAGTTGGTGCTGCTGATGCTCATGGGGGTGCTGGTGGCGACCGTTCCCGATCCTTCGATGGTGACTTTGCCGCCGCTGAAGCTGGTCCCGCTCGCAAGCGTGTACGTTCCTGCAAACGGCGTCGGGAACCAGACCTCGGTGCCCGCACTCATGGTCCACGGTGCGCTGCTGGTGCCGGTGGAGTCGATGTCCAGAATGCCGCCGTTGACGGCGACGCCGCTGCCGGCGTTGTTGAACGCCGGCTGGATGACCAACATCCCGGCCGAGGTTTTGCTGAACTGGCCGTTGTTCGTGATCGAAACCGCGGAGCCGTCCGTGTCGATGGTGCCGCCGCCGATTCCGGTGAAGGTGCCGCTGATGATGATCGAGGCGCCGTTCTTCAGCGTCAGATTGTTCGCGGGGGAGTTGTAGACGACGGAGCTGCCGTCGTTGAGCACGCGGCCGTCCAGAGTCATCGGTCCTACGGCGCCGGAGATTGCCAGAACGCCCGTCGACGAGATGTTGAAGGGACTGCTGCCGGTGATCGTTCCGCCCGACCAGTTCGATGAGCCGAGGATCGTGATGGCGCCGGTGCCTGCGAGCGTGCCGCCGCTGATGTTGCGGTTCGGCGCGCCGCTGAAGGTAGTGGCGGTGTTGATGTTCAGCGTTCCGCCCGCGACGTTGACCGTTCCCGATCCCGAGAAGACACCGCTGCTGTCGAAGATCCCGCCAGTGACGTTGACGGCGCTGCCCGCGCCGGAAGCGCTGACCGAGCCGGTGGACGATCCGCCGCCGCCGAGGTTCAGCGGCGCCGAGGAGCTGTTGGCGATCGTGCTCCCCTGGTTGTCGACATAGGCCATGATCGCGGAGCCGGTCGTGCCGCCGGTCTTGTTCACGTTTGCCGTGCCGGTGATGCGGAGTTTCCCCGCGCCGGATGGAACGGCCTGGATGTCGAAATCACCGGCGATGGAGAGCGAGCCGGGCGTGGTGGTCTCGAAGACCGCCGAGGCGCCGTTGATGGTCAGCAGGTGGCTGATGTTCGACGGCGCGTAGGTCATCGTCGCCGCGCTCTGGATCGCGCCGGTCAGCGTCATCGGCGCGAAGGAGCCGTCGAAGAGGAACTGGGCGGAACTGGGGATGGTCAGCGGTCCCGTCCCGGCGATCGTTCCCCCTTCCCATTTCACGCCGGTGGCGGCGCTGATCGAGGCATTGAACGTCTGCGTTCCGCCGATGATTTTGATCGGGGTGATGCCGCTGAAGGTCGTGCCGCTGTTGAAGGCGTGACTGCCGTCGAAGCCGATGGTTTGCGAGGTGGAGCCGGTCACGAAGGAGCCGGTGTGAACGCCGCCGCCGGAGAGTCCCAGTCCGCTGCCGACTCCGGCGGTGGAGACATTGATCGATCCATCGTTCTTGACGAAGCAGGAGATGAGCGGGAAGCCGGTGCCCGAGCTCTTCTGCATCGTTCCGCCGCTGGAGATGGCGATCGATTCGGTAGCGCTCCCGGCGATGTTGGCGTCCGACTGGATGGTGAAGGTGGCGCTGCCGAGGACGTTGATCTTCGCCCCGGTGTTCAGGTTCAGCGTGTTCGAGGCCGAGGTGTAGCTGAGAAAACCGGAGTCGTTGAACGTGGTCTGGCTGATGAACATCACCCCGGCCGAGCCGGTGAACTGGGCGTTGTTCGCGGTGATGGTGCCGGGGCCGCTGAGACTTCCGCCGCTGAAGGTGAACGTACCGCTGCTGAACTGAATCGTCCCCTGGCTGTTGAAGGTGCCGCCGCTGACGTCGACGGAGCCGCCGAAGCTGGTGATGTTGGACCCGCTGTCCGATCCCATCGTGCCGCCGGACTGCACGGTGAAGGTGTTGTTGCTGGTGGCGGTGCTGGAGTTCTGGAGCGTCAGCGTGCCGCCGCTGGCGATCTGGATCGGGACGGAGCTGGCGGAGCCGCTGATCTGCAGAACGACCGGATTGTTGAAGGCATCGACCTTCAGGGTGTAGCCGCCGCCGAGAGTGACTACCGCCGTATCGCCGGCGCCCTGTCCCGGAAAGGTTCCGCCGCAGCCGCTCCACTTGGTGGGATCGCCCCAGAGCGTGACCGGCGCGGTGCTGGTCAGCGTGCAGGTGTTGGCGCTGGCATCCGTTGGCGCCAGCGCCATGGCCGCGAAGAGGACGATGACGGTGACGAGCGTTGCGCCGAGGGAGGCGCCGATGATGCGGAGGCTGCGCTTCTGGGCGGCGGGGTTCACGACGGCGGACAGATCGTTATTCAGTGTCGGCATGGGCGGCACGAGGCTCCTGTGGGCTGTTTCGAAATCGGGCTTGCGGACAGACCTTGCCCGCATCAAATAACGGAATGGGCGAATTGTAGGGCACATCATCGGTCAGGCCAGCGAGGGCGACCGTGACGAAACGCACTAAGTTGCGCTGCGCGCGTTGTCTGCGGGCTGCGCCGCGTTGTCGGTTGTCTGCGCCTGCGGGCGCGTGGTCAGAGCTTTTGCCTGCGTGCGGGTGTTGTCCATTACACGAAGTGGCCGGCCATCGAGGATTCAATCTCGATGACCGGCCCACGCGCCCGCAGGCGCAGACAACCGACAACGCGGCGAACGCCGCAGACAACGCGCGCGGAGCGCGCTATTTCGCCGCCACCGCCGTCCCGCCCAACCTCTCGGCCTGGTCGATCATCGCCAGGAAATCGCGGCGGTAGCCTTCGAAGTCGCGGCCGAGCGACTTCTGGGCGAGCTGGCGGGCCTCGTGATAGCTGGCGTCGCCTTTGTTCTTCGAATCGCGCAGCAGCATGCCGAATTCGGCGACGGCGGAAGCGAAGCGCAGGTTGTTCGAGGCCGCGGTGACGTCGGCGTTGCTGTCGTGCACCGTGTAAGTCAGCAGCTGCGAGCTCTCGCTCTCCGGCTCTTTGTAGCGGAGCTTGAGCGTCAGCATCTCGGGCGAGGCAGCCGTGATCTTCGTCGTCTGGTACTTGAGCGGATCGACGCTCGAGGTCACGGCGTCGGCTCCCGGCGGGACCAGCTCGTAGAGCGCGGTAACGGAGTGGCCGGCGCCGATGTCGCCTGCATCCTTCGCATCGTTGTTGAAGTCTTCCTTGCGCAGGATGCGGTTCTCGTAGCCGATGAGGCGATACGAGGCTACCTTGGCCGGATTGAATTCGATCTGCAGCTTGACGTCTTTGGCGATGGTGAAGAGCGTCGCCCCCATCTCCTCCACCAGCACCTTGCGCGCTTCGGACAGCGTGTCGACGTAGGCGTAGTTGCCGTTGCCCTTGTCGGCCAGCAGCTCCATCTTCGAGTCTTTGATGTTGCCGCTGCCGAATCCGAGGACCGTGAGGAAGATGCGATCTTTGCGCTTCGACTCGATCAACTGTTCCAGCTCGCCGTCGCTCGACGCGCCTACGTTGAAGTCGCCGTCGGTGGCCAGGATGACGCGGTTGTTGCCGCCTTCCAGGAAGTTCTGTTTTGCCACCTGATAGGCGAGCTTGATCCCGGCGCCGCCGGCGGTGGAGCCGCCCGCTTCGAGCGACTGGATGGCCGAGAGAATGGCGCCTTTGTTCGAGCCGGGCGTGGACGGCAGCACCAGCCCGGCGTTGCCGGCGTAGACGACGATGGCCACGCGGTCCTGCGGCCGGAGCTGGTTCACCAGCAGCTCGAGGCCTTGCTGGACCAGTGGCAGCTTGGTGGGCTCCATCATCGAGCCGGAGACGTCGATGAGGAAGACCAGGTTGTTGGCCGGCAGGTCGGCGGTTTTCATGCGCCGTCCCTGCAGTCCGACGAGCAGCAGGCGATGCCGTTCGTTCCACGGACAGCTTGCAACCTCGGTGGTCACCGAGAACGGCTGCGCGCCGGATGGATCGGGATAGTCGTAGGTAAAGTAGTTGACCATCTCTTCGATGCGCACGGCGTCGCGCGGCGGGAGCTGTCCGTCGTTGAGGAAGCGCCGCACGTTGCTGTAGGCGGCACGATCGACGTCGACGGAGAACGTGGAGAGCGGGTTGTCCGCCACGGCGAGGAATTCGTTTTCGACGAATCTCCCATACTCCTCGGTATTGAAATCCTTGGCGTCCGCTTGCTTGAAATAGAGGGCCGGGACAGTCGGGACTGGCGCGCCATAGCCACCGACTACGCCGCCGGCGATCCCACCTGCGACGCCACCCACGACACCGCCTGCGACACCCTGCTCGACTTTGGGTGCCGAGGCGACGCCGAGCGGTTCATCGATTTCGGCCGGCGCCACCTGCGACGAGGGCGGCCTGTTGCGCGCGAGTGGCGGCGGCGGGAGCGGCGCGGCATTCGGCTTCACTTCACTTTTGCAGGAGACGAAGCACAGGAATGAGAAAAGGATCGCGGAGAGGATGAGCACGACGCCATCGAGGGCGGATCGGATTTGTCTGTTTCGCATGAAGGGTTCCTCCGTTTCGTGTCGTTGGACACGGGTGATGCAGGGAAGGAAACTCGTAGCGAACGTAGCGAACGTAGCGAACGTAGCGCCGTCGGCTCGACGGCTGGACCGCCAGCGGCCCGCTGGCAGTTTTTCTTTTGCCGCCGAGCCGGCGGCGGTACAGCCGTCGAGCCGACGGCGCTACGCTGTCTCCCGCTACCTTCGCTTACCCGCCCGATGCACCTTCGGCCGTGGCACCTGCATCGGCTCTCGCGCCGGTGCCGCGCGCGGTGCTTGCGGGCGCGGGCCGGGATTGATGTCGCCGAAGTAGTGCATCTTCACCGCCGGCGAAAAGTAGGCGCCGAAGGCGAGTTCGCGGTTGATGAAGAGCGCGTCCGGCGAGCGATAGACCTTGCCGTTCTCGACGTAGACGTACGTTCCCGCCAGCGTCTGCTGCAGGTAATCGCGCGCGGATTGCTCATCCTCGGCAGGCACATCGACGTTGGTCAGATGAACGACCTCGGTCTTGTCGATGTGCTCGACGACGATCGTTCTGCTGTCGATGACTTTGCTGAATTTGGCCATCGGCACGGCTGCCATCACACGGGTGGATACGACAAGGGACACACAAAGAATGAATCGTTTCATGGTCGTTTGTGTGGTGCGGAAAGACGGAGAGTGAACCGCGCAGGAAGGGCGGCCTTCGGGTGGGAGGCGGGAGACTAGCACGGGTGTGCGACAATCCGCAACTGGCATGTCGGGACGGGAGGGGAAGCGCAGTTTGACGCCGCGATCGGGCTCGCACATCTTCGCCCTTCTGCTCATCCCCGTCGTCGCCGTCCTCGGCTTTTTTCTGTGGGGCTTCCTGCACGGCGCCGTCTCGGAGCTTCGCCGCCCCACTCCCATCCCCCACACGGAAACCTCCGTGCTGGCAGTGCAGCCGCGCCATCGCGGCAATATCGTGCTCATCCTCGACGACGTCGGTTTCGATCATCAGCCGCTGGCGACGGCGATGGCCATCGATCCGAATGTGAATTTCGCGGTCCTGCCGAACGGCAAGCGCTCGACGGAGTTCGCGGCGACGCTGCACGACCGCGGCTTCGAGCTGCTCTGCCATCTGCCGATGGAACCGGAAGGTTTCCCGCGCATCTCACCCGGCGACGGCGCGGTGCTGACGTCGATGTCCGACGCCGAGATCGGCAAGACGACGCGGACGAACATCGAAGCGATCCCGTTCGCGCGCGGCGTGAACAACCACATGGGCTCCCGCGCCACCACCGACCGCCGTGTGATGACCGACGTCCTGGCGGCGTTTCCGAAGGGGATGTACTTCATCGATTCGCGCACCACCGGCAGTTCCATCGCCGGCACCGTGGCGCATTCGATGCGCGTGAAAACGGCGTCGCGCAATGTCTTCCTCGACGATGTGCAGGACGTCGCCGCGATCCGCAAGCAGGTCGATGAGCTCGCGCAGACCGCGGCATCACACGGCACAGCCATCGGCATCGGCCACATGCATCCGACCACGATGCAGGTGCTGACGGAGCAGGCGCCTCGGTTACGGGCGGAGGGATTCCGGTTCGTGCGAGCCAGCTCGGTGGTGGAGTAGCGTAGCGCTGGCGGCCCGCCGGCTGTACCGCCGCCGGCTCGGCGGCGAGTGTTCGGCGCGTAATGCCGGCGAGCCGCCGGCGGTCCAGCCGGCCAGCGGCCAGCGCTACACTTCGCGCCCAATGCTCCTCGCCCTCTTTCTCATCGACCTCGCCGCCGGCCTCTACCTCTTCCTTCCGCTCGTCGGCCGCCGCAATGCGGGAGTCAAGTTCTACCGCCTCATCCTCATCACCAGCGGCGCGCTCGCGCTCTGCGCATTGGTGGCATCACGGCTGGCGCATGCAACTCAATCCAGCGTGCTCGAGGCCATCGTCGTCGGATTGACGATTATCGTCTACGTCACGCTGCGTTATCCGAAGCGGTTGATCTTCCGAATCCCGGCCGCGCTTCTCGGCGCCGTCTACATCGTCGCGCCGGTGATGGCCTGGCGTGAAGCGACCCACGCCTCGCTCGCCTGGTCGATCGCCGGCGCGATATCGAGCGTCGCGCTCCTCGGCAGCGTGAATCTGGCCATGCTCCTCGGGCACTGGTATCTGGTCGTGCGCGGGATGGCCATCGATCCGCTCAAACGATTGACCATCGCAACGCTGGCGGCAACGATCATCAAAATCCTCGTCGTCACCATCGCCACCATCGCCATCATCGCCGGCGGCGCGTGGTACGAGGTCGCGATTCGGCAAGGCATTTTCTTCTGGATGCACGCCGGATGGGGACTCCTCGGGCCACTGCTGCTCTATCCGATGGTGTGGGGAACGGTGAAGATCCGCTCGACGATGGCGGCGACCGGGATTCTCTACGTCGATGTGGTGGCGGTAGTGATTGGCGAAGTGCTGGGCGCGTGGCTGAGCGCGATCGTGCATCTACCGGTTTAGCTGTGCCCTTCTTCCGCGCCCGGCGGCGCAGAACCATACACGTGCCGGTCATGAATCACCAGATCGAACGGCTTGAGCGCTGGGTTCGCTGCGTAGCCCCGGTGCACCGCCTGGCATTCGTAGCAGACGATCACGTCCTTCACGATGCGCCAGACGATGTAGTCGAGGATCGTGACGCCGAGGAGTGAGAGTCCGTACGTCCAGGGGACGAAGATCGAGCCGAGGACGACCAGGGCGATGCCGGTCTTGCGGTTGAAATCCTTCTGAAAGTAGAGCTCTTCGTGTCCGCACGCGGCGCAGCGATCGATGATGGCTTCGGCGTTCGGCGCGACCACGTCATTCGCCGCACCGCAGAAATCACAAGGGCGCGACGCCTCGCCGGCATCGCGCCCGAGGCGCTGTTCGCAGGTGGGACAGAGGAAGTGGACGGAAGGCATGTTGAGTGGCCAGTTGTCAGTGGTCAGTGGTCAGAAGATTTCGCCGGCGTTCCTGACCACTGACCACTGACCACTGGCCACTAATCCACTACTCCTTCTTCGCCCGTTCCAGGTACCGGTTCTCGCTCGGGTCGACGATGATCTCTTCGCCTTCCGAGACGAACGGCGGCACGAGCACGGTCACGCCGTTATCGAGCTTGGCGGGCTTGTACGATGCCGAGGCGGTCGCGCCCTTGACCTGCGGCTCGGTCTCGGCGATGCGGACGCGAAGCGTCTTCGGGAGCTCGATGCCGATCGGCTTCTCTTCGAAGAACTGCACCTGCAGTTTCACGCCGGGATTCAGCCAGGCCGCGGAATCGCCGAGGTCATCCTCGGAGATCTCCACCTGCTCGAAATTCTCCGTGTTCATGAAGTGGTGGGCGTGGCCGTCGGAGTAGAGGTACTCCATCTCGTGCTGGTTGATGTACGCCTGCGTGATCTCGTCCTGCGAGCGGAAGCGGTGCTCGAACTGGTTGCCGGTGCGCATGTTGCGCAGCTTCGCCTGCACCATGGCGCGAAGGTTCCCGGGGGTGTGTGATTGAACTCCATCACCTTGCAGAGATCGCCGTTGAAGACGATGACGATCCCTCTCCGAATGTCGTTGGCCTGCATGAATGGGTGAATCCTTTCGCTGAATTCGCGGTTGCGCGGTCTCGCGGTTACGAGGTCTCGCGGCGACGGTTGTCGCTGCCGTCCGCCAAACTCAGGGGGCTGTGAGCGATATTCCTGTTGGACGGGGTTGCGCGATCTCGCAGCTGAGCCTCTTCCGCAATCGCGGATCGGCGACATGCCACCGGAGGTGGCTCGGATGGTAGCCGGTGGTCCGAGCGAAGCGAGCGACCACCGGTATTCGCCGCGAAAAGAAACCGACCCTGAAAGGGTCGCGGAGAGTTCGAATTCGCGTCGAGCGGGAAATCTACGCGACCCCTACCGGGGTCGGAGAGACGAAATGCACGAATTTCCGGTGGTCGGCTCGCTTCGCTCACTCGACCACCGGCTACCGTACGAGTCGCCTCCGGCGACGTACGAGTCGGGACAACTGGTCTGCAGTCGGCCCGCGAGACCGCGTAACCGCGAGACCACGCGAAGAACCACGCCACGCTGGTTGGCAAGGCCGGCTACTCGATGTTCATCTATCGCCTGGAGCAGCGTAAACTCCCGCCCCTATGAAACGAGTCATCGCCATTTCTCTCTGCATGGCCGCGCTCCTGAGCTGCCATCCCGCCGAACAAAAGACCGCCGCGCCCGAGGACATCGCCGTCGGCGTCTACGCCGCCACCAGCGGTTCCGAGGCCGCGTTCGGGCAGGCCACGGTGCAGGGCGAAAAGCTCGCCGCCGAGGAGATCAACAACAACGGCGGAGTCCTCGGCAGAAAGATCCGGCTGGTGATCGAAGACGATCAGGGCAAGGCGGAGGAAGCGGCGTCCGTCGTCACGAAGCTGATCACGCACGACAACGTGCTGGCCATCATCGGCGAGAACTCGTCGAATCAATCGCTCGCGGCCGCGCCGATCGCGCAGGCGGCCAAGGTGCCGATGATCTCGCCGTCGTCGACCAATCCGGCGGTGACGAAGAAGGGCGACTACATCTTCCGCGTCTGTTTCACCGATCCGTACCAGGGGAAGGCGCTGGCGATCTTCGCGCGGAACACGCTCCACGTGACCACCGCGGCGATTCTGCGCGACAACAAGAACGACTATTCGGTCGGACTGGCCGAGGTGATCCGCAAGGAGTTCACCACCCTCGGCGGCAAGATCGTGGCCGAGCAGAGTTACGCCGGCGGCGACAGCGATTTCCGGCCGCAGCTGACGGCGATCAAGGGGACCAACCCGCAGGTGCTGTTCATCCCCGGTTTCTACACCGAGGTGGGGCAGATCGCCATTCAGGCGCGCGACCTCGGCATCAGCGTTCCGATGGTGGGCGGCGACGGCTGGGATTCGCCGACGGTGATCCAGATCGGCGGCAAGTCGGTCGACGGCTGCTATTTCTCCGATCACTATTTCGTCGGCGAGCCGCGCCCCGCGGTGCA
>Ga0157378_10002556_pt1 | contig 16179 bp, 12 predicted proteins | sample M65metaG_FD_115309 | JGI IMG/M metagenome (GOLD analysis project Ga0157378, IMG submission 115309) | Miscanthus rhizosphere microbial communities from Kellogg Biological Station, Michigan, USA - M6-5 metaG | ecosystem: Host-associated > Plants > Roots > Rhizosphere > Soil | place: USA: Michigan...
AATTCCCTTACATTCTCGAGCGTAATTCCTCCGGAAGCTTCGGTGAGAATCTTATGAGGTGCGGAGTGCAGGCCAATCTCTTTGACCGCCTGTCGCACGAGCGTCGGTTGCATATTGTCGAGCATGATGACATCGGGATCGTGTGCCAGGGCTGCGCGCAATTCTTCCTGGTTAGTAACCTCGATTTCGATCCAGGCAACCTGGCCTCTCGCGGCCATCGCCGCTGTCAGCGCCGCCGAGACGCCTCCCGCGAGACGGATATGGTTATCCTTGATGAGGATAGCTTGGCCCAGGTCCTTTCTATGGTTCTTACCCCCGCCCATCAGAACCGCATATTTTTCCAGATCGCGCAGACCGGGGGTTGTCTTTCGCGTGTCCAGAATCTCGGCGCCCGTGCCTTCAACTGCGCGAACAAAACGGCGCGTGAGCGTGGCGACTCCGCTGAGCTGTTGCAATAGATTCAGAGCAACGCGTTCGCCGGCCAAGAGGGCGTGCGCAGATGCGGTTATGCGGGCTGGCATTTTTCCAGCCGCAACTTCCTCGCCGTCATGGAAGAAAAACTCTACTTTCGCGTTGGCGTCCAGAATGAGAAAGACCTCGGCGAACAGTTCAATGCCAGCAAGCACCAATGGCGCCTTGGCGATCACCTCGCCGCGGGCCTGTTGCGCGGGCGAAACGGTCAGCCGGGTAGTGATGTCGCCAGCCCGTAAGTCCTCAGCCAGAAAGGCGCGCAGCAGATTGTGGCACGCTGACGCATCAAGTAGAGAGGGCATAAGGGAGGACAGAAGGTTAACTCATCTCCAGCATTCGGAGAATGGGTTTTAAGGCGCGCTTGCGGAGTTCTTCGTCCAAGGTGATTTCCGGCTTGTGGTCGCGCATGCAGAGATAGAGCTTCTCCAATGTATTTAGCTTCATGTGGGGGCATTCGCTGCACGAACACCCGCCTTCACCCGGAGCGGAAATGAAAGTCTTGTCGGGACAGGCTTTTTCCATCTGATGCAGGATGCCGCTTTCGGTGGCGACGATGAATTCCTTGGCCGGATCCTGTATCGCAAATTTCAGAATCCCGGTAGTCGAACCCACGAAATCCGCGCGGCGCAAGACGGACTCCGGGCACTCGGGGTGCGCCAGTAGCAGCGCGTTCGGGTGGCGTTCCTTCAGCTGCACCAGGCTCTTTTCCGAGAACAATTCATGAACCATGCAGCTCCCGGGCCAGAGAGTCATTTCCCGGCCGGTCTTCTTGATCAGGTAGCGCCCAAGATGTTGATCAGGCGCAAACAGGATGGGCTTCTCTGGCGGAATCTGGCGGATGATTTTTTCCGCGTTGCTGGAGGTGCAGATGATATCGCTCAGCGCTTTGACCTCGGCGCTGCAATTGATGTACGTGATGGCCACGTGATCCGCGTATCGCTCGCGAAAGGCCTTGAACAGGCTAGCCGGGCAGCCGTCAGCCAGGGAACAGCCCGCGTTCAGATCGGGCAAGAGCACCAATTTGCCCGGGTTCAGGATCTTGGCCGTTTCGGCCATGAACAGCACGCCGGCAAACACGATCACATCCGCTTTAGTGGAAGCTGCTTGCTGCGAAAGCTGCAGGCTATCACCCACAAAATCGGCGAGGTCCTGAATCTCCGATTCCTGGTAGTAATGCGCCAGGATCATCGCATTCATCTCGGTCTTCAGGCGCATGATCTCGCTTTCCAGGTCGAGATGCGCTAAGGAAGCCGAACTTTGAATTTGTGCTGGAGCGATCATATCCTTGCCTTGGGCCTCGTTTTCGTTAGCACCTGTATTATACCGCTGGGTCAGAAGGAAACAATCGGCCTTGATCTTAGGGCGCGGTTGCGCATTTGCCCCGTCGAGTTCCGTCCCGTTGCAGGATCTAATTGGTCAAAGTGGGAACCGCCAGCACGGAAATTATCGACTTCTTTCCTTTATCCAATTAACTGCTTGATACGAAATGACTTGCATGCTTGAAGTTGCCACGTTGTGGGTTTCCACGTGCTCATGCGGTTTGGCGATGGCGATTGGCGGTTCTTCCATCAGAGGAACGCGGAATCGGGCACCCGATCGCTCGTATTCATGACACAACCTGTCGAATGTCCGCCCAATAATCGCAACCCCGCTAAGCCTGAGCGTGCCGCAGTAGGGCTTGGGTCCCCTGTTCTGCATCTTATTTTAGCTACCGCCCTGGTTTACCTTTGGTTTTCAACATTCTTTGTGTCTCCCGCATACGGCCAGGAACTGCGGACGGATCTCTCTCAATACACGATCGAAGATTTAATGAGGACCGAAGTGGGTACCGTCTATGGCGCGTCAAAATTTCAACAAAAAGTAACCGATGCTCCGGCGTCCGTGACCATCGTAACCGCCGAAGAAATACGCAAGTATGGCTATCGAACGCTGGCGGAGGTGTTGCGAAGCGTTCCCGGACTCTTTGTCGACTACGATCGAAACTACAGCTATGTGGGACTTCGCGGATTTTCGCGGCCCGGCGATTACAGCAGCGGGATACTTCTTTTGATTGACGGGCATCGTACCAACGACAACGTCTATGACAGCCCCAACTTCGGTACCGAGTTCATCCTGGATGTGAGCCTCATCAAGCGAGTGGAAGTCATTCGCGGGCCGGCGTCGGTGCTGTACGGATCGAACGCATTTTTCGGGGTGATCAATGTGATCACCAAGCGGGGGCGCGAGGTGCGGGGCGCGGAAATTTCCATCGATACCGGAAGTCTTGGAACATACCGGGCCAGAGCGACCTACGGTCTCGACAGGCTGAAGGGCCCGGAAATCCTGCTTTCCGGCACGATCTACGATAGCCACGGAAATCGAAATTTATTTTTTCCGGAATTCGATGACCCTGCGACTCACAGCGGCGTCGCGGTCGATGCAGACCGCGACAAATTCTACAATTTCTTCGGCAGCGTGCAATACCGCAATTTGTCACTGCAGGCGGCATCGGACTGGCGCGAGAAGGGTATCCCCACCGCGTCGTTTGGCACGGTGTTCAACGATCCGCGGAGTCAAACGGTCGACTGGTCCTCGTACGTTGATTTGAAATACCAGCGGACGTTCGACAACGGGTGGCAAATGTTAGGCCATGTTGCCTACGATCGCGTCGGTTACGACGGAATCTATGTGAAGGACTATGCGGAAACAGGGGCGCCGCCCTTCACGCTCAATCTGGACCATACCCGCGGAAACTGGTGGACAGTTGGGCTGGACGTTTCCCGGCAATTCTGGAAGAAGCATCGCATTACCTTTGGAACCGAGACCCGCATCAACGTCCGACAAAACCAAAGCAATGACGACCTGTTTCCTCCGGCTGCCTACTTTAATCTCCAGCAAAGCTCAACCATCCCCGCGGTGTACATTCAGGATGAATACTCGATTACGAAGAAGGTTATCTTTTCAGGGGGCGTCCGGTATGACCATTACGCGCTGTTTGGAGCCAGCACCAATCCGCGTCTCGCCCTGATTTATAATCCCTGGACAACGACATCCATCAAGCTGATTTACGGGCAGGCGTTCCGTGCGCCCAGCCCGTACGAATTTTTTCTTGCGGGGAACCCGAATTTGAAGCCGGAAACCATTAAGGCTCCCGAGTTTGACCTCAGCCACTATTTTTCTCAACATCTGTCCGTCAGCGCCAACGCGTTTTACAACCGCATTGGTGACTTGATTATTCAACAGACGGATGCAATGGGAAACTCATTCTTCGCCAACCAGGGCAACGTCCGGACCGAAGGGTTGGAGGCTACGATGACGGGAAAATGGCCGAACGGGTGGGAGGGGCGGCTGGCCTACACGATTCAGGACTCCCGCAACGCCAATCCAGCAGATCCGATCAACAATTATCCCAAGCATCTTCCCAAGATCAACCTGGTCGCCCCTATCTATCGAAAGAATTTCTTCGTGGCGTTTGAAGCGCGATATATGAGCAATCGGGAGACGGTTCTGGGCGGTCACGTGGGCGGCTATTTTGTTTCCAATGCCACGCTCTCTGCTGCCAATCTTGTTGAGGGATTGGATATTTCTTTCAGTGCGTATAACTTGTTGAACCGGTCTTATCAGGATCCAGGTTCCGCCGGGCTGGTCGAGAACGGCCTGACGCAGGATGGCCGGACGCTGCGCGTGAAGCTGACTTACCGCCTTGCCCCCAAGAAGTGAAGCGGAGCAATCCAGTCTCATACTCTCGTGAGATTTCTTCTCTGGACCTGACCGTCAGGCGTACAAGAGACCTTTTGCTACATCCGCGTGGGTCGGTTAAAATGTCACGTTTGCCATGAGCGTACAGCCGATCTTAAGCAGCGGGGAACGAACGGCGAAGAGCGAAATTCGCTTCCATAACACCCTGTCGGGACAGACGGAACCCTTTGTCCCACTGTCGGCGGGCGAGGTGCGCACGTACACCTGCGGTCCCACCGTCTACGATTTCGCGCACATAGGGAATTTCCGGACGTTTGTTTTTCAGGATGTACTGCGGCGGTATTTGAAGTCGCAGGGTTTTCGCGTCATTCAGGTCATGAATCTCACTGACGTTGACGATCGCATCATTCAAAAATCGGCTGCGGCCGGCCTGAGCATTCGTGAGTTCACCGACCAATATATTCAGGCGTTCCTGGATGACCGCCGGACCTTGAACCTCGAAGTGCCCGAACATATCGTGCGAGCTACCGAGCACATTGATGACATGGTCAAGTTGATCCAGCGCCTCACGGCTAAGGGATTCACGTACATGAGCGATGGCTCCACGTATTTCCGCATCGCGCAATTCCCAGCTTACGGAAAACTTTCCAAACTTCACGTCGAGGGCATGCAGGCCGGCGCGCGCGTGGACGTGGATAAATATGACAAGGATAACGCGCGCGACTTCGCGTTATGGAAAGCGCCCAAGCCCGGCGAGCACTTCTGGGAAACCCCCATCGGCCCGGGGCGCCCGGGATGGCATATCGAGTGCGCTGCCATGGCGCTGAAGTATCTGGGCAACACCCTGGACATCCACAGCGGCGGCGTGGACTTGACCTTCCCGCATCACGAAAATGAGATTGCCGAGTCCGAGGCGGCCACCGGAGAAACGTTCTCGCGCTACTGGCTGCACGCGGAGCATCTGCTGGTCGACCATGAAAAAATGTCCAAGTCCGTAGGGAATTTTGCGACCCTGCGTGAGCTGCTCTCCCACGGTCACAAGCCCTCTTCGATCCGGTTTTTGCTGGCGTCCGTGCCCTATCGCCGCCAGCTGAATTTTACGCCAGAAAGTTTGCAGGGAGCGGCGAGTTCCGTGGAGCGGCTGCGGAATTTTGTCGCGCGCCTCCGCGCCGAGAAGTTCCCCGAGGGCTCTTCGCCGGCAATTGCGGCGCGCGCCGCGAAGGCCCATGAAGACTTCGACCGCGGACTTGCCGACGACCTGAATACCGCGCAGGCGCTCGCTGCGATCTTCGATCTTGTGCGCGACGTTAACTCGGCGATGGACCGGGGCGAGTTCCGGCAAGGCGATGCTGCTCCGGTGTTGGAGATGATGGGTAAATTCGACGCGATCTTTGCCGTGCTGCGCGATGATGACGCGGAGAAGTTCCACTCGCTCGGCATTGGTCTGGATTCCGCCGGGCCTGACGATGCTGAGATCGAAACGCTCGTCGCCGAAAGGCAAGCCGCACGCAAACGCCGTGATTTCGCGGCCTCTGACCGCATTCGCGACGAACTAGCCGGGCGCGGTGTCATCCTCGAAGACTCCCGAGACGGTACCGTACGCTGGAAACGAAAGTAGGGCAGTCTTCACAGGCTGCGAAAAAAATCACTTGTTCTGTCATTCTGAATGAAGTGAAGAATCTCTCTTCGATTGAAGTACCAGCGAACAAACAAAGAGAGATTCTTCGCATCGCTCAGAATGACGGCGTTATGAGTTTTATCGCAGCCTGTTCAGCCTGTCTGGTTTAGTCCAACATTACTCTAAGGCAGCCAGGCTGAAGCCTGTCCTACCGGCGAGTCTGAAGCGTTAACAAGCCCGCGTTTCCTTTCCTCGACGCACTGCCTCGTTGGGCGTAAATTAGTATCGAGCCCTTCTCGTTCGATCGAACACCTGATTCTGGAGAGGCGCTTGCAGTTGCATGATCCGGGCTGTGGGCCAAAACCACGCCCGCTGGAGGGCCTCCGTGGATAAATCAGTGGGCACGATTGCGAACGAAGCCAAGCTGCCCAGCCTGGCGATGCCACTTCCCGGCCCGAAGGCGAAAGAAATCATTGCGCGGGATACGCGATTTGTTTCGCCTTCCTACACGCGCGGCTATCCACTGGTGGCCAAATCGGGCCGTGGCGCGATGGTTGAGGATGTGGACGGCAACGTTTTCCTGGATTTTGCGGCGGGCATCGCGGTCGTCTCGACCGGCCATTGTCATCCCCGGGTTGTAGAGGCTATTCAGAAACAAGCAGCCGAGCTGATCCACATTTCGTGCACGGATTTCTATTACCAGGGAATCGTGCAACTGGCCGAGCGCCTCTCGGCCGTGGCTCCCGGCAAAGAAGCGAAGAAAGTTTATTTCGGCAACTCCGGCACGGAAGCCGTGGAAGCGGCCATCAAGCTCGCGCGCTATCATACCCGCCGCGACAAAATCATCGCGTTTCAAGGCTGCTTTCATGGGCGCACGCTGGGAGCGCTTTCGCTCACCGCGTCCAAGGCCGTGCAGCGCAAAGGATTCGGAGCCCTGCTGGCCGGTGTGTTCCACATCCCATATCCCAATTCATATCGCTGCCCCTACGGCAACGCTTCACCGTGCACGTGCGTCGAGTCCGCGACGTTTCTGGAACGGGAATTTTTCAAGCGCATGGTCGATCCGGAGGAAGTCGCGGCAATTTTCATCGAGCCGATTCAAGGCGAGGGAGGTTACGTCCCCGCGCCTAAGGAATTTCTCTTGGAATTGCAGCGCATTTGCCGCAAGTATGGAATCCTTCTGGTCTGCGACGAAGTGCAGAGCGGCATGGGGCGAACTGGAAAATGGTGGGCCAGCGATCACGCCGGGATCGAGCCGGATATTCTTTGCGTAGCCAAGGGAATCGCTTCGGGCATGCCTCTTTCCGCGACCATCGCGCGCGCCAGCTTGATGGATTGGACGCCCGGGGCGCACGCTTCGACGTTTGGGGGAAATCCGGTGTGCGTGGCCGCGGCTCTGGCCACAATGGACCTGCTCGAAGAGCAATATATTGAGAACGCCCGAAGAGTCGGCGCATTTCTTCTGGGCCGCATGGCTGATTGGCCCGCGCGCCACCGGATCGTGGGTGACGTGCGCGGCAAAGGTCTGATGATCGGTGTCGAAATAGTGCGCGATCAAAAGACCAAAGAGCGCGCCGGCGATCTTCGCGACGCAATCGTGGACATGGCATTCGAGAAAGGCGTGCTGCTGCTCGGTGCCGGAGAGAATACGATTCGGATCGCGCCACCGCTGCTGATCGATGAAGAGCAGGCCGCTTTCGCGGCACAAACGCTGGGAGCGTGTATTAGCGAGGCGCAACGAGGCTTGTAGGTCGCCTGCTACGTTTCAGGTCTTCGATACCAGGTCGGTGGAATATCCTCCGATGGGGAAGTTAAGGTAACCGTGCCGATTTTAGCTTACGCCGTATTCAGCGTAGTGAACTGGGCCGCACGAAAGGGCCTGGTGGAGGCTTCCGCAGCAGCCACGCGCGAAGTATCAGGCGGACGAGCCCGGCGAACTGGGGTACGCGGTGAGACCTACGCCTATTGGTTTCTGCGCCGCAACGGCTATGTCATGATTGCTCGAAATTTTACTTCTCGCGGGCTCAAAGGCGAAATCGACCTGGTTGGCTACGATGGCGAGACTCTGGCTTTCGTCGAGGTAAAAACGCGAACGTCGCCGCGCGGTGAGTTTGGCTCGGCGGAAGATGCGGTGACGACCGGCAAGCAGCGGCACCTCTCGCACATGGCGCGGCAATTTGTGCATGAATACCGTGCCGGTGACGCGCCGTTCCGTTTTGATGTTCTGGCGATCGAAGCTCTGCCCGGGCAGCGTCCCATCGTCCGTCTGCACAAGGGGGCTTTTGCCGCCTATTGAGGAAAGATGAAAATTGATTCTTCCGTAAGGCGTGGCCCACGGCAGCGCTAAAAATAAGGCTTTTACGGCGGCGACCGATGTTAAAGTGTGACGTCTTTTTTATGATCAGGAGGAATAGTTGCCCGAATTAAGAAAGGATCCCATCACCGGACGATGGGTGATTATTTCGACGGACCGCGCCAAAAGGCCGTCTGATTTTCTACGCGAAAGCGTGGAGATCAAGGGAATCGGCATTTGCCCGTTTTGTTACGGCCACGAATCCAAAACGCCTCCCGAAGTTCTGCAATACGGCCGCAACGGTAGCGGACCGAACTCGCCGGGCTGGCAAGTGCGCGTGGTGCCCAACAAATTTCCCGCGCTGGGAATCGAGGGCGATCTGGACAGGGAAGGCGACGGGCTTTTTGACCGCATGAACGGCGTCGGCGCACACGAAGTGATCATCGAAACGCCCGACCATCGCAGCACGCTGGCCACCATGTCCGAAAAGCAAATCGAAGACGTGCTGTGGGCATTTCGCGACCGCATGCTGGACCTGAAGAACGACCGTCGCTTCCGCTACATCCTGATTTTCAAGAACCACGGAGAAGCCGCCGGCGCATCGCTCGAGCATCCTCATTCGCAGCTCATCGCGCTGCCGATCGTTCCCAAGCGAGTGCGCGAGGAAGTGGACAGCTCCCGCCATTATTACTATGACAAAGAACGCTGCATTTTTTGCGACATGATCCGGCAGGAACAGGACTCGGGCGTGCGCGTGATCGGCGAGACCGATTTATTCGTGACGCTGGCGCCGTACGCGCCGCGCTTTCCGTTTGAAATGTGGATTCTTCCCAAGCAGCACGCGTCGGCATTTGAGAACCATCAGAGCCTGATCTACGCAGCGCTGGCTAGAGTGCTCAAGGATAATCTTTCGCGCCTCGACGTGGTGCTCGACCGGCCCGCGTACAACCTGATGATCCACACATCCCCCATCGGTGAGGAAACCAGCGAGCATTATCATTGGCATGTTGAGATTATTCCCAAGCTCACCAAGGTGGCTGGTTTCGAGTGGGGCACGGGTTTCTACATTTGCCCCACGCCGCCCGAAGAATCCGCTAGGTTCATCCGTGAAGCGCAAGTCATTCCGGTAGCATCGCGATAAATTTGTGCCGAGTTACAGCCCCGAGCTCGCATTCGGCGGTGCATTGTCAGGCCGCATTCCCCGGTAAAATTATCTTCGCACTGGAATCTGCCCGATCCGTTCTAGAAAAGACGGAATGGATCGGCCCCCACAAACCGTTGGTTTCGGCCTCATGCTTCGTGCAGGCCACCCGCCCTTTGGGCGGGGAGCCGTTGGTGGACTTTTGCCGGCACTGACAATTAGCAGCCCATTTCGCTATACTTCTAAACTCCGGCGCGGTACCCAAGTGGCTAAGGGAGAGGTCTGCAAAACCTCCATTCGTGGGTTCAACCCCCACCCGCGCCTCCAAAATTATGACTTTGTTTAGAATTAGTTGACTTCAGCGGTTGACCGCTTCGTAGCCCGATCGCATCACGCACCCCATCTCGCCGTAAACCGGCAAGGCCGCACCTGTTTAGCTGGGATAACTGCCACTAAGCACGCTGAATCTATGGCAGGTCCGAGTGACCGATCCGGATATTATCAACAAGGGTACAAACCACTTTTGTAAAGCCTAAGGCGAAGTCTATTTCCCGGACAATGGAAGCGTTCTTCCTGTGCGACTTTAACCCGTCCGTTTGTTGGTTGTATTGTTGGGGGGCCATGTCCACGATTCCGGTTGTCGTTCTCTTATTGTTGAATTTGGCGCTTCTAGTTGGCGCCAATTTTATTTTTGACAAGGCGCATCGCAACAAAGACGCCGTTATTTTTACCCTTCTTTTCTTGTGCTCCGGAATGCCCGCCCTGATTTACCAGATCGTTTGGCAGCGAGTTCTATTCCTGATTTATGGGGTAAATTCCCAGTCGGTGGTCGTGATCGTCACAGCCTTCATGCTCGGCCTGGGAATTGGAAGCCTCGTTGGCGGCTGGCTTTCCACTCGGTTTCCGCGGTTCACGGTCCTAATCTTTGGAGTCTCGGAACTTGGCGTCGCGGTCTTCGGATTATGCTCCTTGCGTATCTTTCAATGGGTGGCGGTCTATTCGGCAGGCGCCAATCTTCCCTCGATCATGCTTTTCAGCTTCCTGTTGCTCCTGATTCCTACGGTGTTGATGGGCGCCACGCTTCCTCTTCTTGTCGAGCACCTCGTCCTGCACACCAAGCGGGTCGGCGCTTCGGTCTCCACCCTCTATTTTGCGAATACTTTCGGTTCGGCTGTGGCGTGCTACCTGTGCGCGACGTATCTTCTCCGCAATTTCGGCCAATCGGGCTCGATTAGCATCGCTGCCTGTCTCAACGCCGCCGTGGGCGCTAGCGCCTATCTCTATATTCGCCGTGAGAACCAGGACCGCGGCGAAGCGACGGAAGTCGTCCCAGAGCCGGTGTCTGGACCAACAGAACTGTCACTTCCAAAGGCCATGCTGCTGGCAGGATTATCAGGTTTCATCGCCCTGGGATTCGAAATCATATGGTTCCGGGTTTTTGCGGTGGCTTCCTCGGACCGTGCGCCCGCATTTGCGCTATTGCTTTCGACCTATCTCGCGGGCATCGCGGCCGGCAGTTATGTCTCGGAGAAAGCAACGTCGCAGCGCAAGCCGGAAACCGTTCTGCGCGTGGTGGGAATTCTCATGCTCCTTGCCGGAGCGATATCGGCGTACCTGCCGCCGCTTGTCGCTGCGTTCATGTTCCGGAAGATTCCTTTCCTGGCAAGCGCACCTGCGTTTTTCGTGACTGCGGCTTTGATCGGCTCTGTCCTTCCGCTGCTCTGCCGGGTGGCTATCCCGCCGGATAACAAGGCCGGGCGAGCGGTCAGCTACGTGTATGTTTCGAACATTATTGGCTCGGCGCTCGGGAGCCTCGGCATCGGATTCTTCCTGATGCAGCACTTCGGGTTGCGATCCGTGTCGGTTGGACTGGCAATCCTGGCCGTGTTGTCGGGGGCCTTCGTGCTCTTCACCGGCGTGGGCAAGCCAAGCGCTCCCCCTATGTGGATCTCGGCATTGATCATTGTTTCGCTCCTGGTCATTTCTGCTTCCACAAAATCCTATTCGTTGTTGTTCGAAAAGTTGATTTTCGGCGACCGGTCGGAAGCCAGTGTTCCGTTCGCTCACGTGGTCGAAAACCGGAACGGCGTGATCGGAGTAACAGAGGATCGGGCGGTCTTCGGTGGGGGAGTCTACGATGGCCACTTTAACGTCGATCCGATGCACGACGTCAACACCGTGGCCCGCGCGTATGCCCTCAGTGCTTTCTGCGCCGCGCCCAAGCGAGTGCTGGTGATCGGTCTGGCCTCCGGTTCCTGGGGGCAAATATTTGCGAATCACCCTCAGTTAGAGGCACTGGATGCGGTGGAGATAAATCCCGGCTACCTGCAGCTAATTCCGCAATATGACATGGTTCGATCTTTCCTTCAGAACCCCAAAGTACATGTCTACGTGGATGATGGCAGGAGATGGCTTCTTGCACATCCCGAAACGCGCTACGACGCAATCATCGTGAACTCAACATTCAATTGGCGGGATCATAGTTCTGTGCTTCTCTCTGTCGAATTCCTTCAGTTGGCGCGCATGCATCTCAATCCTGGGGGAGTCTATTACTTTAATTCGACCGAGTCTGATGAAACGATTGCCACGGCGCTGCATGTTTTTCCTTACGGGCTGCGAGTGATCAATTTTGTTGCCGTGAGTGATTCACCGTTTGCCATCGATAAGAACCGCTGGATGTCGATCCTGCGCCGCTACCAGATCGACGGAAAGAACGTATTCGATCCGGCCGATCCGGAATCCTCAAAAATCCTTACGGGGTACATGGCATTGGTGGACACGGTTAAGGAACCGCCGCGCTTCATGGGCATGGAATTCTCCGACTCTCTCCGTGCCCGACTCGGAAAGAAAATGATTGTTACAGACGATAACATGGGCATGGAGTGGAGCAGCAAGTTCACAGTCCCGTGGCATTGACGTTGGGCCAATAATCCGGGGAGGCTTGCTACTCGCAAATTGGGCTCAACCGCAGGAGTCGCGAGGGAGAAAGAAAGACGATTCCACTTTCTCCCTCGTCATTAAGCGCGACTCATCTCCATTGCCTGTATCCGTCGGCATAACCGCGCTGAAAGCCTTGGCGATACAGATTCTTGTACTGATTCTTATCTCCGTAGCGACGATCGTAACCATTATCGGCGTCTTCGTACCGATCGTTTTTTTGAGGCCGGAACGATTTCCTTTTTTGACTGTCTTTTTGGCCGATCGCTACGCCGTCCCGGTAACCAATGTCATACGCGGGACTGTACGAGCCCGAGCGACCGTTGTCGTAATACCCTCGATCGTAGTCGGGCCCCTGATTTCTCCACCGGTCGTCGCGATCTCCCCAGCCATCCTGCCGATACCCGCCGTAATAATTTGAGTTGCGAGAGTACCCGCATTTTTCGGCATCCGCCTGGAGTTCATCCCGTTCATGCTGAGCCTGACGGCTGTCGTAGCCATAGCGGTTCACTGCGCGGTTTACTTCATCTTGATCCTTGGCAATTTGATTCGCACACCGGTCATCCCAGCGTTGTGCATGAGCGGTTCCCGCACCGCCCAATAACGCAGTCGCCAGGCCGAACCCAAGAAACAGCTTCAATCCCGAGTAAGGTTTCACGTCCCGCCTCCGATCGTTCGTGTGGCCGGGCTACTTATTTAGATGAGAGTCAGAAAGGGAAAGTTGCGTCAGTTAGACCCAGACCGAAGGCAATCGCTAAAGGATTGCCTGTATTCACCGATGTTAGCTCTGTAGCCTGGATTTCGCGGTCTGAATTTTGCACTGCGACGTTTGGCCGATCTGATCGGCGCGCATTGAGTTCCGCAAGAGGGGAGTCGATTGAAATGGCGAAAGTGATTCTGGCTGGCGGACCAAGCTTCGCTCTTTTTAATCCTTCGTTGCATGTTTCGCTTGGTCTGCTGTACCTGGGAGCGGCGCTGCGCCAGGCCGGACACGATGTGAAAATCGTGGACTGTCACAAATTTTGCTCCGTGAGCGAATCCACCGGGAAACTGGTCGTGCAGAAGGAGAAACTCGAACCTTGCGATGTGCTGGGGATTTCCTGCGTGACGCCGAATGCGGAGTTCGGTGGGCAACTGGCGGAGGCGTGGCCGGCCAAGGTGAAAGTGGCCGGAGGTCCGCACGTCACCTACATTCTGGAAGGGCCGCATGCGAAGTTCAAACATCGCGACTACTTTCGCGGATTCGATTATCTGATGTCCGGAGAATGCGAAGAAACTTTTGTTCAGTTTTGCGATTATTTTTCAAGGGGCATGTTGAGTATGCCCATTCCTGGACTGGGTCGCTTCCGAAAAGATGGAACAGTGGATTGGAATCCGTCAGGGCCTCTGCCCGACGTGACCAAAATGCCTCTTCCCGCATACGATTTGTGGGAAGGAAATTATTCCAAGGGCGCGCTTGCAGTGCAGTCCATTTCCGGAAAATCGGTGGACGCCGCTGAGCGCACCACCGGCTCTTTGTTCACGGCGAGGGGTTGTCCGTACGGTTGCTTCTTTTGCGCCGACGCCAGAACAAAAATGCGGGAAGAAACGCTGGACCAAATTGAGGCTGAAGTGAAAGCGCTGGCCGAAATGGGCGTGACGGCACTGCGCGTCTGGGACGACACCATTACCATCAAAGAAAAACGATGTAAGGAAATGGCCGATATTTTTCACAACTACGGAATGCTCTGGCGCGGATGGTCGAGAGTAAACCTGATGAATCAGGGCCTGTTTCGTTATCTCGCGGAGCGAGGTTGCACCGAGATGGGATTCGGCGTGGAACACGGATCCCCAAGGATGCTCAAGGCCATGAACAAGGGAACAACCCCTGAGGCGAATGAAAAGGGGATCAAGTTTTGCCAGGATTCCGGAATCGTGGCGCGGGCCTACCTCCTCATCGGCTTTCCGGGAGAAACGTGGGAGTCGATCGACGAGATGCGCCAATGGCTGGACCAAGCCAGGCCGGACGCCGCCAGCCTGCACATGTTTCAACCGTATCCGGGATCGCAGGTGTGGGGCACGCCGGAACGGTTTGAAATCACTTTGCCGGAGAACGCCTTTTCGCAAATGTGGGAATTAAATGACGACGATCCAAAAACGCTGGTGCTTGATTTACCTACGATGACAAAAAAAGAATTGTTTCAGGCCCGGACCGAACTGCACGAATGGATTGTAGATAACATTTCGCTGCGGCCGGCAAATCGTTAGGTCTTGTGACCATCGCAGCACGTAGAGCCAGCGCAGAAATAAAAGGTATACCGTTTGCGGCGCCTCGCAAAGACTCACGGAAAGCGAATCTTCAGAATCAAGATGGCCAGTGCGAATCCGAGAGTCACGACGTTGGCATAAAAAATGGGGCGGTTATTCATGAGTGCGCCGTACACGGCCCAAAGCGCTACGCCCAGGGTAAACACGCTTTGGGTGATCAGGGAAACGCCCTCGGTGCGTTTTTCACGAATAATTTTAACCGCCTGCGGAAGCCAGCAAAGCGTGGTGCACGCCGCCGCCACGCCGCCCACGCTCTCAAACCATGCCGCCATTTCCTTACTCCGATCCCAATGTGATGGAAGCTTGACGACTCCCCACGTCGAGCGGAGAAGCCGCGGATAGATACTAACGCATCGGCTCGCGATCGGGTTGGCTGCGCTGGAAGCTCGGATCGAACCTGCAATTGCGCCAAAGTGATTCAGTTCCGGCAATTCAGACCCATTTCGGAACTTGGCAGACCATAGTGCCAGAGTGTGAGCGATTTATGATCTCGTAATCCACTGAAAGTAAGTAGCCTAGCGACCTTAAGCCAGGGGCATTTGGCCAGGGCGGTGCATCTGCTTCCTTGAAACGAGTTGGGGAGAATTTCGCATGCCTGTGAAAAACGGAATGAACTGGCTCCCTTTCCTTGTGCGGCGGCAGCGCAGTAGGCCGTTAAGCCATAGCCATGCGCCTGAAACTGGAAGTCGCAGGTTGGGGATCTCAAATGACAACGGGCTTCTGATCCGGAGCCGGCACCATCGGGGGACCAGATTCTCGTTCGCCGGATTCGCAGCGGTCGTAACGCTGTTTTTTCTTATCGTGGGGATCGCGGCGCCGGTGCACATCAACGCGCAAGATGAAATATCGGAATATCAGGTGAAGGCCGCTTACGTGTTTAATTTTCTGAAGTTCGTGGAATATCCGACCAGTTCATTCGCAGACCCGCTGGCGCCGCTGATTATCGGCGTTTTGGGCGATGATCCATTTGGCAACGCGCTGCCGCAGGTCGTGATCGGAAAGACCGTAGGGGGGCGCGACCTGGTCATTCGCATCTATCATCCGGGCCAAGATCTGCGTTCGGCGCATATCCTGTTCATCAGTTCTTCCGAACGAAAAAAGTTACCCGCGATTTTTTCCAGCCTGCAAGGATCAAGCGTCCTCACGGTGGGTGACACGACAGGGTTCCTCGACGCAGGAGGAATGATTCAATTTCTGAGCGAAAGCGACCGGGTGCGGTTTGCGATCAACGTCGAAGCGGCCAGCCGAGCCCGGCTGAAACTGAGCTCCAAGCTCTTGAGCCTGGCCAAGGTTATGGGAGGAAATGGCAAGCAAGCCGGCAATTGAGCGCTGAATGTGAAGCTTCACTTCATCACGGTAAAAAGTGCGGACCATTGGCGGTACAACTCGAATCGCTTCGCGCCTTATGCGAAGACGTCAGGCCCGATTTCCTGGGCGTGCATTTGTCTGCCCCGTAGCGAGTTGGGTAGCCATGACAGTGGCGGCGTGTTTTTACATCGCGAGTTGCGCGGCGCTCGCAGGGCAATCGCCCACTGAATACCAGGTCAAGGCGGCGTACTTGTTCAACTTCTTCAAATTCGTGGAGTGGCCCGATGATCCGAGCGCGGACGTACACGCGAAATGGGTGATCGGGTTTACGGGAGAAAGTCCGGTCGGTAATGAGCTGGGCAGGCTGGTGGAAGGCAAAAATGTACTGGGTCGCGAGTTGCTGGTCAAAAAACTGCAGACCGCGGA
>Ga0157378_10002557_pt1 | contig 16179 bp, 11 predicted proteins | sample M65metaG_FD_115309 | JGI IMG/M metagenome (GOLD analysis project Ga0157378, IMG submission 115309) | Miscanthus rhizosphere microbial communities from Kellogg Biological Station, Michigan, USA - M6-5 metaG | ecosystem: Host-associated > Plants > Roots > Rhizosphere > Soil | place: USA: Michigan...
AAGATTATCGGCGCAGACCCAGCTCCGGAGTTTCGAGGCCAGTTGGCGGGCCTGTTCCATTGACGTTTCCGGCATGAGGATGACGAATTCGTCTCCGCCGTAGCGCGCGACTACGTCTGAGCGCCGGCAATTGGTTTCGAGAATATGGCCGACGCGCTGCAGCACTAGGTCGCCTTCCAGGTGCCCGTAAAAATCGTTGACGAACTTGAAGCGGTCGAGGTCCATGAGGACCAGAGCGAAGGCGCGGCCCGCGCGCGTAGACCGCTTCCACTCGGCGGAGAGCGCTTCCATAAAGAAGCGATGCGTTTTGACGCCGGTGAGGCCGTCGGTGATGGCTTGTTCTTGGGCCTTCTGGAAGGTCAGGGCATTGTGGAGGGCGCCAGCAATCAAGTCGGCCAAAGTACCGAGCAGCAAGACCTCTTCTTCGGTGAATTCCACGTTGCTCGACGACTCCACATAGAGAACTCCGTGAAGTTGCTCGGCGAAAAAGATCGGCAGGCCAACCGCCGCGCTGGTATCGGCAAGCATCGGACGCATGGCTGCATCGGCGGCAAGGCTGGAGCGGAATGTGACGAGGTTTCCCGCCCGCGCGACATTGCCGATGAGGCCGGACCCGAGTGGCACCCGCTGGCCCAGCGCACCGCGACGCTGGCCCGCTTCCGCTTGAATGACCAGTTCGCGCGTCGAGTAGTCGAGCACTGCGATGCCGATATGGTCGTAGCTGAGGCCGGACTCCAACTCCTCGGTCATTTTGGCGAGCATCTCGTCCGGATTGAGTGTGCCAATTGCGTGACGCGAGATCGTGTTGAGCAAAGTGAGGTGGCGAGCCTTGGTCCGCTCTTCCTGGAATAGCCGGGCGTTTTCGATGGCGATGCTCGCTTCGCTGGCCAGAACACGAAGCAATTCCAGATGGCCTTCGTCGAAGGCCTTGTCCTGGTCGGAAAACACCGCCATGGCGCCGATCGCGCGGTCGTAGGCGACAAGCGGTACGCCGCAGAAGCAGCCCTGGGCGCGGATGGGGTCAACGTTGAGCTTGCGAATCTCGTCAAGATAGCGTTCGCGAATCAGGACCGGCTGGCGGGTCCTGATTACGTATTCGGTAAGGAAGTTGCCCGCGGGACGGCTGCGGCGCGGCTTGCGAACACCGCCGATGATTTCCAGCTCGAACTGCATTTCGTCGCGGGCGGAATCAAGCGAGGCAATGTAGAAGTTCTCGACATCGAAAAGCCGGCGCAACTCTTCCCAGATCTTGCGGAGCAAATCCTCCTGGTTGAGCGTGGAGCTGAGGGCGCGGCCGATTTCGTTCAGTACGTGAAGCTCCTCGGAGCGCCGGGAAGTTTGCTGGATCAAAAGACTGTTTTCGACGGCCATGCCGATCTGGTGGCCGAGGGCGAGGAGAAGACGTAGTTCCGCGGGAGTGAAGCGCCGCGTATCCGGCGATCCGAGCAGCAGAACTCCAAAGGCCTGTTCCTTGGCTTGCAGGCTGATAGCGACCATGCTGCGCAAACGCTGCTCTATCGCGAGCTCACGGAACCTGCGGATGCGTTCATCTTTTTTCTCGAGCGCCGTCAGATCCTCATCGCGCAGGTCCCGGAAACCCATCAAGCCGCCGAGACTGGAGACCAGGCCGACGAGATAGTCGTCCAGTGCTTCTTCCTGCGCCACGCGGCAAAATTTTTCGTCGAGACCTACAGCTACCACCGAAGTCGGGCCCTGCGGGTCACCATGGTGAAGAAATAGGGCACCGACAGGCAGGCGCACGACGCCCAGGACCCGATCGAGGGCCTGAGAAAGCATGCGATGAATCTCGCCGCCCGCAAAGCCGGAAGCAGCGAGGTTCAAGTTCGAAAGCGCGAGCATGTTGCGCTCGACCCGCCGCTTTTCCTCTTCATAAAGGGCCATGACCATTAACATGGCGGCGAAAGTTGCCGGCACGGCGGATAGCGGCTCCAGCGGGATGTTCCAGGCGCTGAGCGTTCGCTGAAAGAAAAGAAAAACCACGCCCAGGGCGCCCCACGCGAAGAACACAATGGCCAGGAGCCAGTCCGCAAGCGTTTCCTGGCGGCGGCTTTCCACCCAGAATTCAAGTCCGATCGCGCCGTAAATGATTGCGGCAGCGAACGTAACCGGCATGGACACAATCCCCAGAGAGTTCGTTACGCTCCAAATCAGGATCAGCACGCCGGCAGCGATGGCGGCGGGCAGTAAAGCTTTCCGTTGTGCGTAAAGCCTGGCGCCCACATAAAACAGGATGCCCGCGCACGCAAAGAGTCCCTGATCCATGGCGCGCTGGCTCGCGGTCGGACCAAGGCTGCCGCTCGCTCCCGAACCAAGATAGTGCAGAGAAAGCAGGCACCAACCGGCCGTCCAGCAAAGCAGATAGGTCTGGCGCTTGATGTTGTACACGTATGCAAAGAAGCCCGCCAACAAGGCGGTGGCGATTAGCAGTGCCAACGAAACTAGGCTGAGGTTGATCAACGAGCTATCGGTTCTCCGTCCGCGAACAGACGGCAGCGCAGGCCCCCAAACGAAAGAACCAGCGTGTGCAGGCAGTGGTTAGTGCGCCGCTCGCGCGAGGACTCGCGGGGCCGCCGAGACCGACCGTATCTGCACAAACAAAGTACTTGCGATTATGGTGCAGGAAAAATTGACTGCGCAAGCGTACCGGCGTACTGGTTGCGTAAGTGACAGTAGGCAGTTCTCTGGCGGCAGGCTTCGAGTCCCGGGCCGGGTTTCCGCAGTCCGGTTGGACGCTCTTCCGGGCTTCCTTTACACTGTATCTTTCTCAAGATAGAGCACTTCTTCTGAAGGGTCCGAACGATTCATGTCCGATCAACCTGCTAGTCCGCAAGCCGCAGTCCGGGTGCGTTTTGCGCCTTCTCCGACCGGCTACCTCCATGTTGGCGGGGCGCGTACCGCTCTGTTCAATTGGTTATTCGCGCGGCGCCAGCAGGGCAGGATGATTCTGCGAATCGAGGACACCGACGCCGAGAGGAACAAGCCCGAACTGGTCAACGGAATCATTGACGGACTCAAATGGCTGGGTGTCGATTGGGATGAGGGACCGTTCTACCAATCGCAGCGGACCGCGATCTACCGCGAGGCCGGGGAAAAATGCCTGGCGAACGGCAACGCCTTTCTCTGTTACTGCCCCGCCGAAAAATATGCGGGAGGGGATCACGCGGTGGAAGGCGCCGAAACCGCGCAGGTACGGCGCATTACACGCTGCTCCTGCCGGGACGGCAAGCCCTCAACTCCGGGCGTCAAGCCGGCGATCCGTTTCAAGGTTCCGGTCGGAGGCACGACAAAGTTTTTCGATGCAGTCTTTGGCGAGCGCGAATTTTCGAACGACGAGATTGAAGACTTCGTGCTGGTTCGGTCGGGAAAAGGCGATGAAGAGTTCGGCCAGGCGATGTATCAGCTGAGCGCCGTGGTAGACGACATCGACATGCGCATCACCCACGTAGTTCGCGGCGCCGATCATATTTCCAACACTCCGAAGCAGGTTCTGTTGTACCGCGCGCTCGGCGCGGAAATTCCTGTCTTCGCGCATCTGCCGTTGATTCTGGGGCCGGACAAATCGCGCCTTTCCAAGCGCCATGGCGCAACCGACGTGAATATGTACCGCAAGGAAGGTTTCCTGCCGGAGGCGTTCCGCAACTTCCTGGCGCTGCTTGGATGGTCGCCGGGAGGCGACGAAGAGTTCCTCAGGACCAGCCGGCTACTCGAAAAATTCTCCCTGGAAGGCGTGAGCCGCACCAACGCCGTTTTCGATCGCCCGAAGCTCGAGTGGTTCAATACGCAGTATCTGCAGAAACTGCCGATTGAGGAGTTGTTGCCGGAGGTCGAGCAGCAGCTGAAAACCGTCGGTCTGTGGAGAGAGGAGTGGGATGGCGGCTCGGGCCGCCAGTGGTTCTCAAAAACTGTAGACCTTTTACGGCCTCGGATTCGATTGCTGCCGGATTTTGCTTCCTGGTCGCGCGCATTTTTCAGCGACGATTTTCAGCGCGACGTCGCTGCCAAGGAAAAGTTCTGGAAGGAGCCCGCGAAGATCAAAGAGCTGCTCAGCAAGACCGCGGATGCTCTTTCTTCCGTTGCCGATTGGAGCCACGATCCTTGCGACCATGCCACGCGCGCCGTGGCCGAAGCGGCGGGAGTTAAGGCTGGGTTGCTCATCAACGCAATTCGCGTGGCGATCGTGGGACAGGCCGTCGCGCCGCCTTTGTTTGACACCATGGTCGTTTTAGGGAGGGAACGTGTGGTGCGCCGCCTCGGGGAGGCGGCCGCGGAACTCGGCTAGAATGTCCCGCAAACAGGCGAGGTGCGCATGTTCGTTACCCGGCGCAGGTTTTTGTCGACGCTCAGCGCTGCACCCTTTCTAGCAGGCGCGTCCACCGATCCTTTCTTCCCCGCCCGTGATTTTTCCGGCCAGGACGAATTGCGGCGGCGTCTGGCCGCCGACCCGCTCCGCCCGCAGTGCCATTTGCTCCCCGCCAAAAACTGGATGAACGATCCCAATGGTCCGATCCATTGGAAGGGCCAGTACCACATGTTTTTCCAGTACAACCCGCACGCCGCGGTTTGGGGAGACATGCACTGGGCGCACGCGGTCGGCCCCGACATGATTCACTGGCGACATCTGCCGATTGCGCTCGCGCCGACACCTGGCTGGGACGACGCTGACGGCTGCTTCACCGGCAGCGCGGTCGACGACAATGGAACCGCGGCTGTCCTGTACACGGGTGTGAAGACTGTGGCGCCCGAATTCGCGACGCTGCGTGACGGCCACCACGATTTTCGCGAAGTGCAGTGCCTCGCCACTTCCAGCGACCCGAAGTTGCTCACCTGGAACAAGTGGAAGACACCGGTAATCGAGCCTCCGGACGATCCGCAGCTTACCGGATTTCGTGACCCGTTTTTGTGGCGTGACGGAAAGGTTTGGTATCTCGGCGTCGGTTCCGGCGTGCGCCGCCAGGGCGGCCGCGTCTTGCTGTATCGCTCAAAGAACTTGCGTGATTGGGAGTATCTGCATCCATTGGCAGGCGGCCGGTGGACGGGACGCGAGAACGTGAATCTGGTGGACTCCGGCGAAATGTGGGAGTGCCCGGACTTTTTCCCGCTTGGTTCCAAGCACGTGCTGCTGTACTCCACGGCGGGGAAGGTGGCGTGGGAAGTGGGCGAGCTCGATCCGAAAGAGTTGCTCTTTCATCCGCAACGAAGCGGGGTATTGGATCATGGCGCCTATTACGCTCAGAAAACGCAAATCGACGGCAAAGGCCGGCGCATTTTGTGGGGATGGATTCCCGAACGGCGGCCGGAGGCCGAATTCAGTGCGGCTGGCTGGGCCGGTTGCATGGCGCTGCCGCGTGTGCTGGCCTTGAATGCGCAAGGCGACCTCGAAATGCGCATCGCGCCGGAGGCCAGAGTGTTGCGAGCCAAGACCTTCCCGCCGGTAAGCGCCAACACCGCCGGAGCGGCTGGCCCGAAGATGCTTGCCTCCGTGGACATACAAAATGTCGCCGGAGAACTCTCCTGGCAAACGGCAGCCGGCCCGCTCTCGATGGCGATTGCCGATGATGCTGGAGTGTGGTGGTCGCTGGACGTGGTGACCGTTGGTTCCGCGATGGTCGCGCGCGTGAACGATAAGAAAATCGAAATATCCAGGCAGGATTCGCGCGAAATGAACTTTCATCTCGTATTGGATGCTTCGGTTGCCGAATTCTTCTGCAACTCGATCGATGTGCTGACCTCGCGTATCTATCGCAAGCCTGCCGGTCCGCTCCGTCTACAGCTTTCGGAAGAGAACGCCGGGCGTCTTCAATCCTTCGAGGCCTGGCAGTTGCAGCCGATCTCCAAGGATCGCCTCACCACATAAAAGCAGCACAGTCTCGATCAGAACCGTTGCGCGGCTACCTCGCGCCCGGCTTGCCCATTGGTTTCTCAATTTTCTTGTGAAAGACCGACACGCCAAATACCGGAGTCTGCTGCGTTCCGGTAATCGTGATCGGCAATTCGGTGCCGGCGCCGTTCTTTGAAAAAAGCGGGTCAATCGCTTTCAGGAAGAATGACTTCGCTCCCGTCACAGTTTGGGAAAGCTTGGCCTTCATGCGCAAGTGTCCTTGCATGTCAATCTTCTGGCTGTGAATGTCGTAAGTTCCTGCCAGCTCGACGCCGGCCCCCGGAACGGAAAACGTCAGCTTGGAGAAAGTGATTACACTGTTCTTCAAAGCGAAGCGGCCTTTCAGGTCCGTCACCGCGCTGCCAGCGTCTTGGTCTTCCGGCTTGCCCTCGGCGTGGCGGCTAAAGCTCTCCAATTTTTCGCGCATTTCCGCGTTGGCCCAGCGGCCGCTGGTGATCGCGAACGTCCCGTCAAGGCTCATCTTGTCGATCACCTTTTGCTTGCCCGGCGGCAAAGAGAGCCTTGCAACCACGCGGATCGGCCCCCGCAAGAACGCCTGCTCGGAATTGATCGCCAGTTGCAGGATGTCCTCAATGCGCGCCTTCGGCGTAGTAACGTCCAGCGTGATTTGATGTCCTTGCTGCGGAACGTTGATCACACTCCCCGACGCGACGATCTCTGACTGCCCAAGAATCGAATGAACCGGATGCAATTGCGTATCGCCGTTGGTTCCGTCAACCGTCGCCGAATAGTCGGTGTGCAGGGAAATCGGCTTGCCAACGTTGTCGAGCGAAAAATCCGGTGTATCGGTTGCACCGTTCACTTCCAGCCGGTCCAATCGACCGGCGTATGTGCCCGTCGAAGAAAGGATGCCGGCGATGCCCGGGAAAGGTCCGAGGTCCGCATTGTCAAACGCGTAGGTGCCGGAAACCGGCGTCGATCCAGGATCGTCGCCGTCCCACGGGCCAAATTCGCCGGACGTCGCGATTTCCCCCTTCGGTTTCGCGTTGGTCAGCGTACCTTCGAAGGCGAATGCCTTTCCGGCGCCGGCCTCATGCAATTTCAGATCGTGAATTTCCCAGTCGAGAGGTTGCTTGCCGGCTTTTTTTGGAAGAGTGAGCAGATCCATGTCTTCAATCTCGATGGTGCCCACCACAACTTGAGCAGCATTGAGATTCTCGGCCTGCCGCGGCGCCGCTGGCAGCCTCTGTTCACGTGGCGGAATCGCAATGACCATCCGCTTTAGCTTTATCCGTTCGATTCGATGAGGAGCTCGGAACACGCCGAAGAGGCCAAGGCTGAAGGAAAATTTTTCTATACGCATCAACGGAGGGGCTTCCGGAGTCGCCCAATAGTGGAGGGAGAGTCCTTCGCCTGAAACCGTCATTTCAGGGAAAACGCGAACGTGGAAATCCGCCAGTTCCACATTGCTTTGGAATTTCTGCTCCAGCAACTGCACGATCCAGTCTCGGGTGTGTAGTTCCGCGGACCGTTTTTTAGAAAGCGCTACGGCAAAAAGCAGAATGAAGCAGGCCAGAAAAGAAGCGGCAACGATCAGCAGTACTTTGCGAGCACTTTTGAGGGCCATCCACGAAGTGTCGCAAAGGCTCGCAGCTTGCGCTACGGCTTTGCGAACAATTCGGGATGATTAGGGTGAGATTCCGCTCGAGATACACGGATCACTGCATCCACCGGCAAGGTTACCGGCGGCAGACAGACTTCGTTATTGCAGGCCTGGTAACGAAGTTTTAGCGGAACGTGTTGTTCGCCAAGCGGCGCGCCAGCCTCAATCGTCACCGGCAGGAACAAAACCACAGTGTCGGTGTAGACGTTGAGCGCCTGATCCTTGGCGAAGTTGAACTTTTTTAGCGTGCCCTTTGGATACTTCACCGCGCCCAGCTTGAAGCCGGCCGGCGGCTCCGCTTTCAAATCGGTCGCTATGAGGTAGTCAAACGTAGTTTCACGGGCATTTACGTGAAACCCTTCTTTGATCTTCATGACCACGGCAACTTCCAGTTGCTTTCCAAGGGCGGCAGGATCAAACGACGGATAGGCTGCCGGCTTGACCACGTCGCGCGCGGCCGGGATTTGCGCGGAAACGCCGAAACCGACGGAAAGAAAAAAAGCGGCTAACCAGGTAAGCTTGCCATTCATACGTTCACTTCTTCCCCCAGCTGCTGCGAAATCACGCGGCTCAGCACGGCAAACAGGTCTTCGCCGGTCTTCGCAAGAACAAATGCGTTTTTTGCCTCCGACCAGCCCAGCTTGAAGCTGGTCGAAAGCGCCGAGATCCAGATTTCGCGCACTGGCGTATTGGGCGAGACCACGAATTTCGCCGGTTCCGGCTCTTCGAACACCACTTCCAGCTTTCCGCTCTCGCCTTCGACGTCGAAGCCATGTTCATCGCCGGCGTCGAGCAGCCGGCGTTTCAATTCTTCCAGCGCAGCGTCGCACTTTTTCTGAAATTCGCGCTCTTCCAGTATCGCCATCGAACTACAGCGCTCCCTCAATCATCTTCGTTGTTGCGTCGTAATCGATCAATCCGGTGGTCTTCTTCAAAACCTTTCCGTCGCGCGAAATCAGAATGCTGGTGGGGTATCCCAATAGTCCGCCAAACTTTTCGGCAACTTTCTCGTCGCCGACGACGATGGGATAGTTCATGGCCAGCTTTTGTCCGTTTACGTCGTAGCGTTCTTTCGCGACGAAGGGCGCCACCACCGGCTTTCCTTCTTCATCCATGGCAATACCCAGAACGGTGAAGCCTTTGGCTCCATATTTGTTCTGCATCTCTATCAACCAGGGAATCTCCACGCGGCACGGATCGCACCACGTCGCCCAGAAATTCACCAGCACGACTTTTCCGTGATAGTCGCCGACCGTGACAGCATGGTCCTCGAGCGACTTCATTTCTACCGTTTGGAAAGTGCCCTGCGACTTCTTGCATCCGCTGACGGCAACGCTAAACGCCGCCGCGATCATAAATAGCATTACCCGTTTCATGATTCCTCTCAAAGATTGTCCTCATCGTGATGCGCACGTCTCGGCTCCTACTTGCCGGTCAGCGCGTGCTCAAGCCACAACGAAACGCTGTTCAAGAAGCTGAGCTTCCGCACCAGCCAAGTCAGCTTGTTGGTGAAAACCAGTCCACCGACAAACAGGAGCAGGATCCCGCTTCCCACTTCAACGGCGTGCAGATAGCCGCGAAAACGCTGGTAAAACTTCAAGAACTGCACAATGCCCAGGGCCGCAAGCAAGAACGGAATAGAGAGTCCCGCGGAATAAAACGACAGCAGCAACACGCCGCGCCCAATCGTGGCGCTGTTCGCTGCCAGGGCCAGCACCGTGGTCAGGATCGGCCCGATGCACGGCGTCCAGCCGAACGCAAACGCGAATCCCAGCAGGAATCCGCTCAACATGCCCGGCTGCTTGCCGGTGTTCCGCAGGTGTACATCGCGATTGAGCCAGCGCGCCAGCGCCGGTCCCAGAAATCCGATCGCGGAGAGCGAGAAAAAGTGCACCGCTCCGAGCCCGGCGAAGAGCTCGTCTCCGCGAATCAAAGCGATGACGCCCAGCACCACGAAAATCGCGCCAATGACGATTCCCGGAACCGGCTTCAGCTTCGCCAGTGCGCCGACCAGGTGCAGGCCAAACAAAATGATCAAAGCACCGGCGATGGGCGCCAGCGTGTAGCGGTTCTCCTGCAGAAACGAACCCACGGCGCTGGCTGAAGCGCCGAACGATATGAAAACCACCGAAAGTCCGACCACGAACGAGAGCGCCGAAAGAAACAGGCCTCCCTTCGGCTGCTGGCCTTGCCGCAGCTGCTCCACCCCGATTCCGCTGAGCATCGAGATATACCCGGGCACGAGCGGCAGCACGCACGGCGACAAAAACGAAACCAGCCCTGCGAGGAACGCGGCGGCAAACGAAACGTCAGGCGTCATGCGTCAGAAGCTCCGAAAAGTCTTCGATGAGGATACGGCCGCAAAAGTGTCGTGGATCAATGTAAAAGACGTGTCATCCGGCCAAACTGTATTCTCACACAGAACAGATTTTTCGAGGGGAGCGGATGACACCTGCCAGCCGAACTTGGCGGCGGGTGCCCGTTCCGTCCCTCAGCAATTTCTCTAAACCATTCTAAATCATGCGTTTAAGTGCGCCATCGCTGGCGCGCCAATTGCATCGTGGAAAGCGGAGGCTTCAAGCGCTATGGGTTGGACGCCCAACCAGGTCACGGTTCTCCGCGTAGCGGTGGGTTTCGCCGCAGTAGGCCTTTTCGGGCATGGCACCTCGGCGAACCTCGCCGCCGTGGTCTTAACCGTCACCTCCATCGCCCTCGACGCCCTGGACGGCCACATCGCTCGCAAGAAACAGTTGGCCACGCCGCTCGGCGCGCAGCTAGATATCCTCGGCGACCGCATGGTGGAAAACATGTTCTTCACCTACTTCGCTGTGGTAGGAATGGTCTCCTGGTGGCTGCCCGTTCTTTTTTTTGCGCGCGGCGCTGCCACCGATTTTTTGCGCGGTCTCGCGCTCAAAGCCGGCTATTCCGGCTGGGGCGGCAATGCCATGTTGCAAACCTGGTGGGGAAGAGCGCTCGTCGCTTCGCGTTGGAGCCGCGGCCTCTACGCAGCGCTCAAATGTGCGTGCTTTTGTTATTTGGGCCTGGAGCTGGCGCTGGCTCGCGGACCGGTCGCTATCCTCGGCACCGTTGCCAGCGAAGCGCACTCGAGCATTCGCGCCGTAGCGCAAATTCTCACCTGGGCCACCGCGGTGTTCTGCTTGTTGCGCGGATTGCCGGTATTTGTCGAAGGCTGGCGCTTTTTCGCCCAGGAAGCCGTCGCGGTGCGCACGCGCAAATCTGCGGAGGCCGCTTGAGCATCGCATTCTTCGATGTCGACGGGACGTTGCTTCCGCATCCCTCGCTGGAGAGGCGCTTTTTCTCTAAGCTGCTCGGTCACGGCAAAATCCCCCCGACCAACTACCTTCGTTGGGCCACGCAAATGGTCCGTCTCAGCGCCACGAATCTCGCAACCGCGCCGCAATGGAACAAAATGTATTTGCGTGGGATGCCAGCCAGCGTCCTGGCGCAGCCCGAACTGCGGCAAGACCGCTGGATGCCGGAGTTTTTTCCCCCTGCGATTCAACGCGTTTGGTGGCACGCATTGCGCGGAGAAGAAATCGTCCTGGTCACCGGCACCCTGGCTCCTCTTGCGCATATCGTGAAAGCGGCGCTCGAGCGTGAACTGCTCTGGCGCGGCGTCGAGACGCGGATTGCCGTCATCGCCACCCGCCTGGTCACCCGCAACGAATGCTGGACCGGGAGCGTTGATGGTGCACCGGTGTTCGGCGAAGCAAAGGCAGTAGCGGCCAAAAACCTGGCGGCCCTGCGCGGCATTCCTCTGTTGCAGTGCTTCGCGTACGGCGATCACGCGCTGGATCGCGCCATGCTGGCAGCCGTCGGAAATCCGTTTGCCGTCAATCCAAGCCCGAATCTGCGTCGCATCGCGCTTCAGAACGGATGGCAAGTGCTGCGCTGGAGTCGGTGTCCGCTGCGAACCGCCGACGCGCGTCACGCTTTGAAATGGAAAGGCGAAGCTGCACGATGAATATGCAGGAACAAACGGAAGTCCGGGCAAGCGAAAACATCTTTTCGATGGCTCCGGCGAATCTAGGCTCCATGGGCACTCTGGTCACATTGCAGGAATCAAGCCGGTCGGCTGCGCTGCGCCGCGAGCTTGCTCGCACCTGGGCGGCCGTCAGCACCTTTGAACAGGTCGCTCTCGGCTATCTCTGTTTATCGAGCGCAATGGTCACGGTCTTCTCAAGAAATCTCGCTCACCCCTGGAAGCTGATCGGCGTAAACGCCCTCGTCGCGTCCATCATTTTTCTAATTTGCGCGGTCGGCGCGCGATCCGAAGAACGAGCCATGCGTCACGGCGTCACATTTAACACCCGCTTCTGGCACTTCTGGCGCCACTGGTACCCGCATCTGTTTTTTCTCTTTTGCTTCGAAGAGCTCGCTTATCTTGTCCACCTCGTCAATCCCAACTGGCTGGACGCCAAGCTCATCGCCTTCGATCATTGGCTGTTCGGCGTTCATCCCTCCGTCTGGCTCGAACCATTCGCCACGCCGCTGCGCAACGATCTTTTCCAGCTCGCCTATCTCACCTATTTCGTTTACCTGCTCGTCCTCGGCGGCATCCTCTATTACCGCCGCGAATGGCACGCCTACTGGTCGGTGATGACTTATTCCGCAGTCGGCTACGCCATCGGCTACCTCGTCGCCGCGCTTTTCCCGATTCAAAGTCCGTGGTTCGCCATGGCGGGTATGTGGCAAGGTGAACTTCATGGCGGCCCCTTCACCGCCGCCATCAACTTCATCGAACACTACGGCCGGGTCCGCGGCGCCGCATTTCCCTCCCAACACGTCGCCGGCTCCGTCGCCGTCGTTTGGGGAGCCTGGCGCCATCGCCGCTGGCTTTTCTGGGTCATGCTGCCGCTGGTGACGGCCATGTGCGCCTCCACGATCTGGGGGCGCTACCACTACGTCGCTGACATTTTTGGCGGCATCCTCACCGGCACCCTCGGCTACTTCATCGGTTCTTACCTGATGAATCGGCAGCGCCATGCGCCGGCAATTCCGGCGCCCGAAACATTCTGATCTCCCCGGACCAGATGGTCCGAAACGCCCCGGCCTCTCTGGAATGCTGCGATCCTCGCTCACAACAGGGGATCCCGTCAGGGACCGCCGTCGCGCCAATCTGTCACTCCGCAGGCTCGGCAGGATAGCCCGGGCCGTAGGGGTTGGCTAAAACTAGCGATGCGGGGCGTGGTCGGCAGAACCGCGCAGTGCGCTAGAATATTTTCTCTGACGAAAGCGTCCAGCGCTCCGCGGCACCGGCTGGCGTCGACGCGCTAAAAGATCTTCTCCTGCCGCCGCAAGTTCCCAAACGTCCCGATATTCGCAATCGTGAACGCCACACGGAACTGGTTCTCCGTGCGTACCTGTCCCAGCGCAATGCGCCGGTATTCGAATGACAACCCGCAACATCTCCCGTTGTAGGTCACTTGCGCAATCTGGTTTTGCAGCGCCTTATTCTGTATGTCGTAGCTCACGCCGCCTGTAAAGTTGAACCCTTTCCGGTTGAACGCCCCGTAGCCCACCAGCGCGCGAATCTGATTCGAAAGCGGCTGCAGAATCGGATCGTCCTGAATGTGAAAGTGCGCCATCGTAGCAAAAAACTCGCCGTACGGCTTCACCTTCACCAGCGTCCCCTCTGCCACAATCTTGTTCAGCTGCGGATCGTACTCAATGACCTGTTCGGCATCGTATTTCCCGCCCGGGGTAAACTTCACGTCGCTCACAATCGGCGACCAGTCCCGTGGTCCCGTGGCGAAGGCAAACGGCGTAATTGAGTTCAGCGCCTGCAGTACATTTCGCTCGCCGTCCGCAATCGCGCCGCCAAACGTGGGGTCGAAGTAGTGCTTCTGCACCACGCTCCACGACAAAAATTCCGTCGGCTGCGCGTCGCCGTTCTTCACATACAACCGCTGCGTGAAACCGTACTCCACCTCATTCGTATTCGAAAGCGTCGCGTCCGAATCAAACCGAACGAATCGCTCGAAATCGTTGATTCCCGAAACGTAACGGTACGTCACTTCCGGCTCGATGGTGTGCTTGTATCGCCGCTTCCCGTTCGGCGACCCGAAAATCCGCTCCAGCGTCGGCGGCCGGATTTCCAGCGTAAACTCTCCATCATTTCTGGTGATCGGTTGCGAGCTCAAATTGCCTAGCGCATCAAATGAAGCTCCGTACCGCGTCGTCCGCACCGCGCCTGTCGCCGTCAGGTTCAGCCACGGTCCAAAATTCACCGGAACCGTCACTTTGGGTGCAAATTCCGTCCGCTCGACCAGATCCGGTGTCGACCCGTTTACATCATCGCGGTGCACCGCCCCGATGAACGAAGCAAAGCTGAAGTACAGCGGCAGGTTGCGCCACGGCGCCTGCTCTACGGAAGCAAACCGCGCTTCCGGCAGGCTGCGCAGCGTCACGCTGGTCTGCGGATTGATGGTCAGGAAATTCTTGTCGTTCAGCCCCGCAAAATTCAGGCTGAATCCGCTGAAATTATTCGTCAAAAAAAATGCGCTGCGCACTTCCGAGTTGATCGCGTCCCCATACGAGTCCGCGAACGCCAGCCGGAACGTCAGCGATGAGAGCTGGTTGAACTCGGCGACAAACCGCCAGCCCTTCGGCAGCAGCGACTGCAGTTGCAGTTCCTGCTGATGCCCGCCTTGTTTTTGCAGCTCTCCGGTTGCGTCAGGAATCCCGCGGTCGATCACTCCGTAATACGAATACGAGAACGACGTGTTCTCCGACGGTCGCATGCGCACTTCCGCGCGCTCCGCCGATCCGCGCTTGCTCAGGTACTGCGCACCCAGTGTCGCGTCCGCCCATGTTGCCGGCGCCCAGTAGAACGCGTCGCCAAACACGTATCCCTTCGTCGAACTGTTTCCGATATCCGGCAACAGGAATCCCGACTGCCGCACGCGCTGGCCGGCTGGAGCCGTCGCATACGGCAGCCAGACCAGCGGCACCTTGTACAACCGGAAATTCGCATTCACCAGTGCCACCGACTTGTTCAGCCGAATCTTCGCCCGCGGAGCGAACATCTGCCACGTCGGCCGTTCCTGGTCGCAGATCGTGATCCACGCCTGGTGAATCACCAAAAAGTCATCCGGATACCGCTCCACCTCGCGCGCTTCGAAATACAGCGGATTCTCCGAAACCAGCACCATGGGATTAGGCCGCCGGACGATCCTTACTGTCCCTCTGACGTTGCTGAATTTTCCGATTCCCGTCGCGAAGTTGAAGCGCGCTTGGTCCCCCTCCAGGTGCTGGGTCTCGTAATCAAACTGCACGTGCCCCTGCGCCAGGGAATCGCGCGTTTTTTCGTTGTACTCCAGATGGTCTGCCCGCAGCCGCATTCCCGCGTACTGCAAATCCACATTCTCATCCGCAATAAAAAGGTCGCCCTGCCGCTTTTGCGGCCCCTCGGAGGAGAGCTCCGCATATTGGCCCTTTTCCGACGGCAGGTGCACCTGTTGCGCCTCGCACCTCGCGCCCAAAAGCGCCAGCAGCGTCAGGCACATTAGGCCCAGGCGCGGCCAAGGCGCTGGGCTGTTTACCGTTCGTGGGGCCAGGGAGGTCAGATTCGCGCGCAGCATGCTTCCGATCAAATCTCGCGAAAAAGCAGTTGGATAGCTTAACACGCGCCTCTGGTTGCGTGCCTTCGCCTCAGAATTCGCGCTAGGCACAAACTCATGCTCCGGTGGCCCTTCTCTGGAAATGCCCCAGGCTAATCCGCTCCGGTCCGCGCCGGCCTTGCCGCCCTACCTCCCTGAAACCAATTCATACTCCACCCGTCTAACTTCGCAACGATTCCGGTGTGGTTGCACAAATCGCGTCCTAAAAGATTTCCCGAGGGGCATTAGCCGCTTGCGTTGACCGCTCGCGAAAGGCATTCTTGTACGCCCTCCGCTGGCCGGTTCTTCGCGCTGGGGTTTCGATTTTTCATTGTAGAGGCCACCTTCCGCTTGCCCTGAGGGACGAATGGAGGCGGGAGCCTCTAGTTGCCTGCTTTTTGGAAGGAGAGAGAAGCATGAACGGTAAGCAATTCACTCTGCGTTCGATCCTGGTCTGCGGCATGGCGCTGGCCTTAAGCCTCGCTGGCTTCGCCAAAATCACGCGCGCGCAATCTCCCGATATCCCCCAGGATCCTCCGCAATCCCTCTCCGCCGGCTCCGGTCAGGACAAAGACCAGGACAAAAAGGACGAAAAGAAAGACGAAAAAAAGGACGAGAAAAAAGCGCTTTCCTTGAAGCCCGATCGCAAAGTGACCTTCACCACCGATGAAGGCACCTGGCTTTCTCTCGACGCCTCGCCCGATGGCAAGACGCTCGCGTTCGAACTCCTGGGCGACATCTACACGCTTCCGATCGAAGGCGGCAAAGCGAAGCTGATTGATGGCGGCATGTCCTTCGACAGCCAACCGCGCTTTTCACCCGACGGCCAGTGGATCGCCTTCATTTCCGATCGCGAAGGCAGCGACAACATCTGGATCATGCATCCCGATGGCACCGGCGTGAAGCAAGTCTCCAAGGATCCCAATAGCGAACTCGCTTCGCCAGGTTGGGATCCCAGCGGCAAGTACATTTACGTTTCCAAGACTCACTTCGGCATCGGCCCGCGAAATCTGGATGTATCACGTGGATGGCGG
>Ga0157378_10002558_pt1 | contig 16176 bp, 17 predicted proteins | sample M65metaG_FD_115309 | JGI IMG/M metagenome (GOLD analysis project Ga0157378, IMG submission 115309) | Miscanthus rhizosphere microbial communities from Kellogg Biological Station, Michigan, USA - M6-5 metaG | ecosystem: Host-associated > Plants > Roots > Rhizosphere > Soil | place: USA: Michigan...
GGCGGATCAGCGTGATCCCGAACGGGATCGACCCCGACGACCTCCCGGCCCAGCCGGCCGAGGAGCTGGCGCGGCTGCGCTCGGAGTTCGCCGCGCCCGACGAGAGGCTGGTCCTGCTGATCGGCCGCCTCGTCTACGAGAAGGGGTTCCAGCTGGCGCTGGAGGCGATGCCGCGGGTGCTCGAGGAGGCGCCGGGCACGCGCTTCCTCGTCGCCGGCTCCGGCACCCACGAGGCCGAGCTGAAGCGCCAGGCAGAGGAGCTGGGGCTGATGGAGCACGGCACCTTCCTCGGCTGGATCGGCGACGACGTCCTGCACTCGCTCTACCGGATCGCCGATCTCACCGTGGTCCCCTCGATCTACGAGCCCTTCGGGCTGGTGGCGCTGGAGGCGATGGCCTCGGGCTGCCCCTGCATCGTCGCCGACACCGGCGGCCTGCGCGAGGTGGTCCCGCACGAGGAGGCCGGCCTGCGCTTCCGCGCCCACGATCCCGAAGCCTTGGCCGAGGTCGCGATCCGCGTCCTCTCCGACGACGAGCTCGGCCGCCGCCTCGTCGCCGAAGCCTACGAGCACCTGCGCCGCTTCGACTGGGGTGACGTCGCCGAGCAGACGGCCATGGTCTACTCCGACCTGGCTGGCGCCAAGACCGCGTAAGAGAGCGAAGAGCGCCTGCCGGCTTCACCCGGCGTCAGCAGCCGCCCCGTCGGCGACGGGCAAGGCTGCGGTCGCTGATCGTGAAGCTGCCGTCGTCGCTGCTGGCCGGCGTCCAGTGGATCCCGTCGAGCAGCTCCAGGGGAGAGATCGAGAGGGCGCCGGCAAGCTTCATCAGCGTGTCGACCCGGGCCAGCCGCGTCCCCTGCTCGAGCATCCCGATCTCGGTCCGGTGCAGCGAAGCGAGCGTCCCCAGCTCTTCCTGCGACATCGCCGCCCGGCGGCGGCAGCGAAAGAGGTTGCGACCGAACTTGACCGCCACCTCCTCCGACCTGATTCTTCCGTCGCGAGCCACGCAGGCACTGTTCCGCAATCGGTTCATTGTCAGCCAGACAATACGTTGCAGCGATGACGGACTTCTTGCAGCCGCTACTCGCCGTGCCCTGCGTGCTCGGCCGGCTGCATCGTCGTCCAGGCCGCCGGGTCCGGTTCCACGGGCCGCTCCCAGCGCAGCTGCCGCGGCGCCTCGCGCATGCGGATGATCCGGGCGGGGATGCCGCCGACGACGGCGTTGGCGGGGACGTCCTTGGTCACCACCGCGTTGGTCCCAATCACCGAGTTGTCGCCGACGCTGACGCCGCGGAGGATGCAGGCCCCGTAGCCGATCCAGACGTTGTTGCCGACCTCGACGTCGCGCTTGTAGATCCCCTGGAGGCGGATCGGGCGCTCGACCTCGACGACGCCGTGGTCGAAGTCGATGAACATCGCCCGGTCGGCGATCACGCACTCCTCGCCGATCCGCACACGCTGGTAGGCGGAGATCGTGCACTCCTGGCCCATCACCGTCTTGGCGCCAATCTCGACCGCCCCCTCGTGGCAGCGGATCTTGGTCCCGTCGCCGATCCAGACGAAGCGGCCGAAGCGGATCTCCCCCCGCGGCTCGATCTTCAGTTCCAGGCCCCTGCCGAGGAAGAAGGGACCGTCCGAGCGCCAACGCCTCCCGGCCGGGGTCAGCAGCCGGCGCCAGAGGTAGCGCCAGAGGAGCCGCGCGTAGCGCGGGGTCAGCATCCGGTTGCGGGCCAGGAAGCGGAGCACGGCGGGGCAACTTTAGAGGCCGCCTCTTAGACTGGCTCGCCCGTGGCCGACGTCGCCAAAACTGCTCCCCTGGCCGAGCGCCTTGCCGCCGGCGAGAAGCGGGCGCTGGCGCGGGCGATCACCCTGATCGAGTCCGACGACCCCGCCGGCTGGGAGCTGGTCCGAGAGGTCTACCCGCGCACCGGCAAGGCCCGCATCATCGGCTTCACCGGACCGCCGGGGGTGGGGAAGAGCACGCTGATCGGCGCCCTCACCGGGGAGCTGCGCAAGGCCGAGCGGGAGGTCGCCGTCCTCTCGATCGACCCCTCCAGCCCCTTCACCCGCGGCGCTCTGCTCGGCGACCGGATCCGGCTCACCGATCACTTCCTCGACCCCGGCGTCTTCATCCGCTCGATGGCCTCGCGCGGGGCCCTCGGCGGCCTCTCTGAGGCGGCCCTGCAGGTGGCGCTGATCATGGACGCCGCCGGCAAAGACGACGTCTTGATCGAGACCGTCGGCGTCGGTCAGGCGGAGATCGACATCGTCGACCACGCCGACACGATCGTGCTGGCGCTGATGCCCGGCTCCGGCGACTCGATCCAGGCGCTGAAGGCGGGGGTGATGGAGATTCCCGACGTGATCGTCGTCAACAAGGCCGACCATCCGATGACCGACACGATGGTCCGCGAGGTGCGCGGGGTGCTGGCGCTGTCCCAGGATCCCGAGGGCTGGAAGGTGCCGATCCTGCGCACCGAGGCGGCCCGCGGCGAGGGGGTATCCGAGCTTGCAGCGGCCATCGACGAGCACCGCCAGTTCATCGAGGGGGCGGGGACGCTGGCCGAGCGCCGGGCCCGCAACCTGCGCAGCGAGGTGCTCGGGATCGCGACCTCGCGGATGCGCCGCCAGCTCGAGCAGACGGTCTCCGAGGACCCCGCGACGGCTGAGCTGCTCGACCGGGTGGTGCGCCGCGAGCTCGACCCGGCGACGGCGGCCACCCAGCTGCTGGAGAAGCACGTCGATGCCTGAGGAGCAGCCGCTCTCCACCGCTGAGGCGATGAGCTGGCTCGGGGCCGAGGTCTCAGAGCTGAGCGGCGGCTCGATCGGCCAGGTGCAGGGGTACTACGTCGACGCCGAGAACGGCGACCCGGCCTGGTTGATCGCCCGCCTCGGCCGCCGGCGACGAGCTCGCGTCGTCGCTCTCCCTTTCGCAAGCTGCGCCGGTGCCCCCTTCGGGGTCTGGGTCGCCCAGGAGGCTGACGCGATCCGCAGCGCCCCCGTCGTCGACCCGACGCGGCCGCTGCGCCGCGAGCACGAGCTGACCATCTGCGCCCATTTCGGGATCGGCGAGCGGGTTGGGAGGGCTGCCGCGGTCGCCGGACGCGACGAGGGCGCAGTCACCGCCACGCCGCCACGCCCGAGCTGAGGGCGCCGCCATCCAAACACGCGATTTTCTAGCGGAGCTTGACCGGCGACCACTTCTTACTAGAGATTTGAGTAATGAGGATCGCCTATGTGTTGGGGGGGCTGGCGGCAGTCGTATTCCTGCTCGTCGGTTGCGGCGGAGGAGGCGCGCACAGCACCTCCGATAAAGCGGTTGCCGCGACGAGCGATGCGTCTGCGGAAAAGCCCGCGCCGTTCCCCTGCCCCAAGCCTTCCGAGCAGCTGCAAGTGACCCTCGACGGTCACGCGGGCGCCGAGAACGCCGGGATCTTGATGGCCGAACGGCGCGGGTACTTCCGCGAAGCCGGCCTCGACGTCTGGGTGAGGACGCCCGGGAATCCGGAATACCCGGTGAGCTATGTGGCCGTAGGGGACGACGACGTCGGCATCGCACAGCAGCCCCAGATCGTGCTCGGCAACGAGCTCGAAGAGACGGTCGTCGCCATCGGGAGCGTGATCTCGAAGCCGACCGCCGCGATGATCTGGCTGAAGGGCTCCGGCGTCAACGAGATTGGCGATCTGAAGGGCAAGACGGTCGCGACCTCCGGCGCCTTGTACCAGAGCGACCTTCTCGAACAGGCGCTGGCGCAGGCCGGCCTCACCGCCGATGACGTAAAAGTCGTGGGGGCGGGCTATGAGCTCGTTCCGAAGCTCCTGAAGGGGGAGGTCGATGCGATCTTCGGCGGCTCCGCGAACATCGAGGGAGCCGCCCTGGAAGCGCGCGGGGCCGAACCGGTGATCACGCCGGTGCAGGAGCTCGGGGCTCCGCCCTACGACGAGCTGATGCTGATCGCCCGCCCCGAATGCGTGGTCAAGCACCCGGCGCTGTACCGCCGCTTCCTGACGGCCGTTGCGAGGGGAACCGCTGCGGCGAAGAAAGACCCTCACGGAACCGCGCTGGCGATCGAGCAGAACCTCGGATCCGATCCCAAAGCGGGACGAAAGGAGATCGAAGCGCAGGTGGCGGCGACGCTTCCCCTTCTCTCCCGCAGCGGTCGAATCGATCTTGCCCAGGCCACCGATCTCGTCGAATGGATGCGGGACAAGGGCATGATCGAAGAAGAGCCGCCGGTCGAGCAGCTGTTCACGAACGAATACCTGGCGCCGTGACGGGGCTCGCTCGCAAATTCGCCTGCTGGGGCTCCTGCCTGGTCTTCCTCGCGCTGCTGGGCGGATGCGGTGGAGGGGAGAGCTCGGGCCCTGCCCCCACCCAGACGGAGACGACTGCAGCCCAGAAGGAAGAGACTGCGCCTCCGAAGGGGGAAACCACGGTTCCGGAAGTGTTCAAGGACCGGGGCCCGCTCGAATGCCCCACCCACTCCTCCGAAGACATCGCGGTGACGCTGGACGCCGACGCGAACGCCGAGAACATCGGCGTGTTGATGGCCCAGGCCGAAGGGTTCTACGAAGACGTCGGCCTCAGAGTTTTCTCGGGCGGTCCGAAAAACTCGGCGCGCGCGGTGAAGTACGTCGCCCTCGGGATCGACGAGATCGGCCTCGCCCAGCAGCCGCAGGTCCTGCTCGCTGAAGAGGAAAAAGCAGGGGCGCCTCTCCTCGCCATCGGCAGCGTGATCCAGCAGAACAACGCGGCGATGATCTGGCTGCCGGCCTCCGGGATCGGAGACGTCGCGGACCTCGCCGGGAAGACCATCGGCATTCCCGGCGTTCCCTTCCAGGAAGATTTCCTCGAAAAGGTGCTGGTACGGGCGGGCCTCACGCTCGATGACGTCACGATCAAACGGACGAACTACAGGTCGGCGGACGCCCTGCTCGAAGGACGGGTCGACGCCCTCTTCGGTGTCACCTGGAACAACGAGGGAGCGGCGCTCGAAGCGAGAGGCGCGGAACCGGTCATCACCCGGGCGCGAAGCCTCGGGCTTCCCGCCTACGAAGAACTGGTGGTTATCGCGCCGGCCAAATGCGTGGCGGCACACCCGGCGGTCTATCGCGACTTCATGACGGCGGTGGCGAGGGGTATCGAGGCGGTGCGGAGCCACCCCGCGGCAGCGGCGAGGCTGATGAAGGCGAACTACGGGATCGACCCCCGGTTTCGCATGAGCGACGTCTGGGCGCCCCTGAAGGCGACCCTTCCGCAGCTCTCCAGCGACGCTCACATGGATCTCGCCCAAGTAAGGAAGCTTGGCGGCTGGATGCACCGAGAGGGGATCCTCAAGAGGAAGCCGGCGATCGAAGAGATTTTCACCAACGACTACCTGGCGCCTTGAGCGCGGTTCCGTTGGGCGAGATGCGAAGAAAGCGGATCACCGGGCTTGGGATGGTCCTTCTCGTCGTCTTGCTGCTGGCTGGGTGCGGGGGTGGAGGTGGCGGCGACCAGAGCGGTGACGCCACGCACACCGCCAGCACCGCGGAATCTCCGCCGGGTCCGACGATCGATACGCGGGGTTCCGAAAAATACGCCGCTGTCTGGGTGACGCTGGACGGATGGGAAGGTGCCGAAACCGTCTCCCTGCTGATGGCGGAAAAGCGCGGCTATTTCGAGAAGGAGCGAATTGCGCCACTCATACTCAGCCCGGTCACCCCGAAGCGGTCGATCCCCTACGTGGTCTCGGGTCAGAACGCGTTCGGCGTTGCGCACGGGCCGGAGGCGGTCGTCGCGAGAGACAAGGGCGCGCCGATCGTCATCGTCGGCAGCGTGGTTCCACAGGCGACGGCGGCCTTCATCTGGCCGAAGGGATCGGGCATCAAGAGCATCGCCGACCTGAAGGGCAAAACCGTTGCGATCCCGGGCCTCGCGTCCCAGCTGAGCTTTCTCCAGCTCCTTCTGGCCGAAGCAGGGTTGAAGCCGGCGGACGTCAAGGTGATCACCGTGGGCAATGACCTCGTTCCTGCTCTGCTCAAGGGGCGCGCCGACGCCATCTTCGGCGGCTCCGGGAACCTGGAGGGAGTAGAGCTGAGGTCTCGGGGGGTGAAGCCGGTTGTCACGCCGGTTGCCGATCTAGGGATGCCGGAGTACGACGAACTCGTGCTGGTGGCACGCCAAGACGTGGCAGAAGCGAATCCCAAGTTGATGAAGGATTTCGTCTCGGCGATGGGGCGTGGGGCTGCTGCGGCGATGGATCAGCCGAAAGCTGCCGCAAAGGCCCTCGATGTCTCCGGCGAATCGAATCCCGAAATCAGCGATGCTGCGATGCGAGGAGAGGTTATTGCCACGGTGGGGAAGCTTTCGGACAGTGGCTACGTCGACACCTCCCGCGTCCAGCGCCTAATCGACTGGATGTTCGAAAACGGGATGATCGAGGAAGACTTCCCCGCCAAGGAACTCGTGCTGCAGCCCTAAGGGCGGCCTACAGCTGCAGGCTCTTGACCTGCAGCAGCTCCTCGATCCCGTAGCGCCCGTTCTCGCGACCATGTCCGGACTGGCCGTAGCCGCCGAAGGGAGCGAGAGGGTTGAAGGCGCCGCCGTTGATCTCGATCTGGCCGGTGCGGATGCGACGGGCGATGGCGATCGCCCGCTCGCTCTCGCCAGACCAGACGCCGCCGGCGAGGCCGTACTGGGTGGAGTTGGCGATACGAACGGCGTCGTTCTCGCCTTCGTAGGGCTGGATCACGAGCACCGGGCCGAAGATCTCCTCCTGCCCGATCGTCATCTCGGCTTCGACCTCGGAGAAGACGGTGGGGCGGACGAAGAAGCCGCGCTCGAGGCCCTCGGGCGGCTCGGCGCCGCCGGTGATCAGGCGTGCGCCCTCCTCGACTCCCTTCTCGATGTAGCCGCGGACGCGCTCGCGCTGGACGCCGGAGACCAGCGGCCCAAGGCGGGTCGAGGACTCGAAGGGGTCGCCGGGAGTGAAGGTCTCCGCCGTCGCCTTCGCCAGCTCCTCGGCCTCGGCCAGGCGCTGGCGGGGGACCAGCATCCGGGTCAGGGCGCTGCAGGTCTGGCCGCTGTTGAGGAAGCACTTCGCGACCCCGTCCGGCACCGCCTTCTCGAGGTCGGCGTCGTCGAGGATCACGTTCGGCGACTTGCCGCCGAGCTCCATCGCCACCGGCTTCACGCTCGCCGAGGCGAGCTCGGAGACGCGGCGGCCGGCGCGGGTCGAGCCGGTGAAGGAGACCATGTCGACGCCGGGATGGGCGGCGATCGCCTCGCCGACCACCGGGCCGGTGCCGGTTACGAGGTTGAAGACTCCGGCGGGCAGGCCGGTGGCCTCGATCACCTCAGTCAGAAGGAAGGCGTTCAGCGGCGTCACCTCGCTCGGCTTGAGGACGACGGTGCAGCCGGCGGCGAGGGCGGGCGCGACCTTGGCGGCGATCTGGTTCAGCGGGTAGTTCCAGGGCGTGATCGCGCCGAGCACTCCGACCGGCTCGCGCAGCACCCGCGAGTTGCCGATCTCCTCCTCCCAGGCGACTTCCTCCATCAGCTTCGGCATCGAGGCGAACTGGGAGGCAGGCAGGCCTACTTGGATGATCCGGCTCAGCTTCAGCGGCATCCCAAGCTCCTGGGTGATCGTCGCCGCGATCTCGTCGCCGCGCTCGTTCAGGCCTTTGGCGATGGCGGCGATGCAGCGGGCCCGCTCCTCGCGCGGGGTCTGCGACCAGGAGTCGAAGGCCTCCCTTGCGGCATCGACGGCGCGGTCGACGTCTACCTGCGAGCAGCCCGGAATCGTCCCCAGCACCTCCTCGGTGGTCGGGTTGACGACCTCGAGGGGATCGGCTCCGCTCGGCTCCACCCACTCGCCGCCGATGAAGACCCTGTCCTTGACCTGTAGCTCTGCCGCCGTCGCCATCTTTCCTCCTCCTCGGTTCTCCCTTCGCACGTTTTACTCCGTATAGTCTGAGCAGTGAGGCGGGAGCTCTCTTGTACTGCGCTGATCGTAGCCGCCGTCCTGCTCGGCGGTTGTGGGAGCGGCCAGGAAGCCGTGGACACGACGACGTTGACTACCGCCAAGGAAGCGAGGCCGGAATACGCCGGGAAGCCGACCCCGACGTTCCCCCGGCAGCTGCACTTGAGCTTCGACGGGCAGATGAGCCCCGCCGAGGCGGCAATCCAGATGGCGGTGACAAAGGGGTACTTCCGCGACGTCGGCCTGACGGTGTTCACCGGCATCCCGGTCTGGCCGCGCCGGCCGGTCCGCTATCTCACCTCCTACGCCGATGACATCGCGGTAGCGCAACAGCCGCAGGTGGCCCTGGCCAAGGATCACGGGGCGAAGATCGTCGCGGTGGGGAGCCTGGTGTCCCGGCCGACCGCGGCCTTGATCTGGCTGAAGGGCTCGGGGATCCGGAGCATCGCCGACCTAAAGGGCAAGACGATCGCCGCTCCCGGGATTCCGTACCAGGACGAGATCCTCGAAACCATCCTGGAAAGAGCAGGCGTGAACCCCGAAGACGTAGAGGTGAAACACGTGGGCTACAAATTGATGCCGGCTCTCTTGCACGGCAAGGCCGACGCGATCTTCGGCGGCTCCTGGAACGTAGAGGGGGTGACGCTGCGCAAACGGGGGCTGAATCCGGTGATCAAGCGGGTCCAGAAGCTGGGCGTGCCGTCCTACGACGAAACCATGATCGTCACCCGCTCCGACCGCGCTGCGCGGGAACCCCAGGTGGTCCGCAAGTTCATGACGGCGCTGCAGCGCGGCGTCGCGGCGGTGAGGAACAACCCCCGGCTTGCCGCGAAGGTGCTCGAAAGCAGCCCTCACGAATTCAGGACAAGCAGAGGGGAGATGGAAGCCCAGGTGCGGGCCACCCTGCCTTTGCTGTCGCAGACGGCAGACATCGAACCCGATCAGGCCGCGGAGCTCCTGACCTGGATGCACGCGAAGGGCATGATCCAGCGCCAGCTTCCCGCCTCAGAGCTCTTTACCGACCAATACCTCTCTGCGGGAGGCTGAGGCCGCTCCCGGCCCCGGCACCTGCTTGGCGTCCCGCGCGGTCAGCTCCTTGCCGCACTCTTCGCAGATCCCGCGCTCGCTGACGGTGCCGCCGCACTCCTTGTGGACGATCAGGCGCAAAGGCCCCCCAGGGTTGGGGGAGTAGCGGTCCCCCCAGTGCAGGAGGGCGATCAGCGCCGGCCAGAGGTCGAGGCCCTTCTGGGTCAGGAAGTACTCGTAGCGGGGCGGGCTTTCCTGGTAAGCCCGACGCTCGAGGATGTCTTCGTCGATCAAGCGCTGCAGGCGGGCCGAGAGCACGTTGCGGGCGATCCCCAGCGACTCCTGCATCTCGCCGAAGCGGCGGTTGCCGTGCATCACCGTGCGCACGATCAGCAGTGACCATCGCTCCCCGATCACCTCCAGCGCCTTGGCGACGGAGTCGTCGAGCCCTGGATAGTCACGTCGCAGCACGTGTGAATCATCGCACACTGAGTTGCATCAAGCAACCGACTTCGGTAGGCTCACCCCGTCCAGAGTTGCTTCATGCAACCAAGCGATTGGAGGCCCTCAGATGAGGTTGATCCCAAGACAACGGCACAGCCGGCGCCCCAGGGGCCCGCGGATCGCGATCAGCGAGGCGGAGATCAGCGCCGATCTGCATTACCCGGCGAGCCGCGGGGCGGCGAGGCGCGAGAGCGCCGGGCGGAGGCTGGGGGCGAAGTGAGCGAGAAGGGAGTGGTCACCGCGCCGGAGGGGACGGCGGCGGAGCTGGCCGAAGAACTCGCCGCCGCTAATCCAGAGAGCTCCCGCAGCCGCACCCTGGTCTGGCAGGACCCGGTGCCGACGGCGGCGGCCGGGGCGACGATGACGGGAATGGAGTACATGACCGCGGTCGTCACCGGCAAGATGCCGCCGCCGCCGATCGCGGTGACGATGCGGCTGCGGCCGGTCGAGCTGGAGGAGGGGAGGGTGGTCTTCGAGGGCGAACCCGGCGAGGAGCACTACAACCCGATCGGCGTCGTCCACGGCGGCTACGCCGCGACCCTGCTCGACAGCGCCCTCGGCTGCGCCGTCCACACGACCCTGCCCGCCGGCGTCGCCTACACCTCGCTCGGGCTGGAGGCGAAGTTCGTGCGGCCGCTGACCCGCGGCACCGGTCGTGTTCTCTGCGAGGCGACCGTCCTCTACCGGGGGCGGAGACAGGCCACTTCCGAGGCGACGCTGACGGCCGCCGACAGCGGCAAGCTGCTCGCCCACGGCGTCGCCACCTGCATGATCCTCGGAGGGGAGGGCTAGGCGTGGCCTTGGGCGAGCGCGACGAGGAGCCGCACGCCGAAGCCGTTGGCGCCGTTGCCGACATACTCGCGGCCGATGTCCCAGGCGCTGCCGGCGATGTCGAGGTGCGCCCACGGCGTCTCGCCTACGAACTCCTCGAGGAAAGAGGCGGCGGTGATCGTTCCGGCCTTGCGCTTTTTCCCCAGGTTGGAGAGGTCGGCGACGGTGCCCTGCATCAGCTCCTTGTACTCGGGGTGGAGCGGCAGCCGCCAGGCCAGCTCCCCGGTCTCCTCACCGGCCCGCGTGACCGCGGCGGAAAGCTCGTCGTCGTTGGCGACGAGCCCGGCGTAGGTCGAGCCGAGGGCGACCTCGACGGCGCCGGTCAGGGTGGCGATGTCGACCAGCCGCTCGGCCCCGAGCTCAGCGGCGTAGGCGAGGGCGTCGGCGAGGATCAGCCGTCCCTCGGCGTCAGTGTTGTTGACCTCGACGGTCTTGCCGTTGTACTGGGTGATGACGTCTCCGGGCTTGATCGCGGTTCCGGAAGGCATGTTCTCGGTCGCGGGGCAGACGGCGACGACGTCGAGCGGCAGGCCGAGCTCAGCGATGGCGCTGACGGTCTCCAGCACTGCGGCGGCGCCGGACATGTCCATTTTCATCTCCTGCATCCCAGCGCCGGGCTTGAGCGAGATCCCGCCGGTGTCGAAGGTGACGCCCTTGCCGATCAGCCCGAGGGTGGGGGCCGAGCCGCCGCCGGAGTAGCGCAGGACGATCATCTTCGGCTCCTGGGGCCCGCCCTGGCTGACGGCGAGGATGCCGCCCATCCCCTTCTCCTCCAGCTCGGGTCGGCCGAGGACCTCGACCGAGAGCGAGCCGGAGCCGGCGGCGATCTCCTCGGCTCGCGCCGCGAGGAAGCTCGGCGTGGCGACGTTGGCAGGGGTGTTCTGCAGATCGCGGGCCCGGTTCTGGGCCTCGGCGACGACTCGTGCGGTCTCGGCCGCATCGGCGAGCTCGGCCGGACCCAGGATCGCCAGCGACTCCAGCCGCGGCGCCTCCTCGTCGGTCTCGGACTTGAAGCGGTCGAAGCGGTAGGCGGCGAGGATCGTCCCCGTGGTCAGGGCAGCTGCAGCAGCAGCTGCGTCGCCGCTCTCGGGCAGCGCCCAAGCGAGCGAGGCGGCGGCCAGCCGTTCCGCCTCCTTGGCCGCGAGCGCGGCGGCGACGCGCAGCTTCTCGGCATCGAGCTCGTCGCGGTCGCCGAGGCCGGCGACCAGCGTCGGCGGGAACCCCTCAGGGCGCAGCAGCGAGAGCTTCTTGAAGCCGGCCTTGGCCTCTTCGGCACCCGCGGCAGCGGCGATCTCGGCCGGAAGCTCGGCTCCTTTGGGGAGCCCAACCACCAGCAGATCAGCCGCGGCGTCCTTCAGCCCACCCTGCTCGACTCCGACCTTCATCGGCCGCGAGTCTACGCCCTGTCGGTATCGTCATCCGCTGGACCTGGCGGACAGGGGCCAGGCCAGCGAACTTCGGAAAGGAAAGGCAGTAGATGCCCAGCTCAGTGATTCTCGGAACCGCGCGCACGCCCTTCGGCAAGATGGGCGGCGGTCTCTCCTCCCTCGACGCCACCGACCTCGGCGGCACCGTGATCGAGGCCGCCCTCGATCGCTCCGGTGTCGCCCCCGAGCAGGTCGAGCAGGTCGTCTTCGGCCAGGTGCTGCAGGCCGGCCAGGGCCAGATCCCCTCGCGCCAGGCCCAGATCAAGGGCGGGATCCCGAAGGAGGTCCCCTCGGAGACGATCAACAAGGTCTGCGCCTCGGGCATGCGCTCGCTCGGCCTCGCCGACCAGGCGATCCGCGCCGGCGACTCCAACGTCGCCGTCACCGGTGGCATGGAGTCGATGAGCCAGGCGCCCTACCTGCTGCCGAACGCCCGCTTCGGGTTCCGGATGGGCGACGTGCAGGCGCTTGACGCGATGACCCACGACGGGCTCACCAACCCCTTCACCGAAAAGCAGATGATCAACGAGGCGAGCGAGGTCGGCAACGAGCTCGAGATCACCCGCGTCGACATGGACCGCTTCGCCGAGCGCTCCCACCGGCTTGCCCACGAGGCAACCGAAGCCGGCCGCCTCGCCGAAGAGATCGTCGGCGTCACCGTCAAGTCGCGCAAGGGCGAGACCACGGTCGAGGCCGACGAGGCGATCCGCCCCGAAACCACCTTGGAGACGCTGGCCGGGCTGAAGGCGATCGGCGGCCCCGACGCCACCCACACCGCCGGCAACGCCCCTGGCGTCAACGACGGCGCCGGCGCGATCGTCGTCGCTTCCGAGGAGTGGGCGGAAAAGGAAGGCAAGACCCCGCTGGCGCGGATCCTCTCCTACGGCACCGTCGCCGACGACTTCCCCTACCTGGCGAAAACGCCGGCCAACGCCTCGAAGCTGGCACTCGAAAAAATTGGCAAGAGCCCGGAGGACGTCGACCTCTGGGAGATCAACGAGGCCTTCGCCTCTGTCGCCCTCAACTCCGTGCGGATGCTCGGCGTCGACGAGGAGAAAGTCAACGTCAACGGCGGCGCGATCGCCCTCGGCCACCCGATCGGCGCCTCCGGCAGCCGCATCGTCGGCGCCCTGGTTCATGAGCTCGGCCGCAGAGGTGGCGGGTTGGGTGTAGCCGCCATCTGTTCCGGCGGGGGACAGGGGGATGCGATTGTGATCGAGGTGGCCTCGCGCTAGCGCGGCCACTGCAAACCGGCGCATCTCGGGGTCCTCGGTCGCTCGGATCGGGTCACGCACCAAACAGTGCGCTCCCCTCTCCTCGCTCCCTGCGTCCCCCGACCTGCTTGGTTTTCGCGGCCGTTCGAGGGACGTAGATGAGCCAGGCCGCTGCATTTTTCGATCTGGACAAGACCCTGATGGCGGGGTCGAGCGGGATGCAGTTCGCCCGCATCGCCGCCAAGCAGGGGATCGTCGGGCGCAGGCTGTTGGTCGGGTGGGGCTGGGAGCACCTGCGCTACCGGCTGCGCGGCACCACCGACGCCCGCACCGCCGAGGTCCTGAAGGTCGCCCGCGAGCTGATCGCCGGCGTCTCGGAGAGGACGATCGACCGGATGGGGCCGGAAGTGATGGCGGCGATCCTGCCGAGGGTCTTCCCGCAGATGCTGGAAGAGGTCTACGCCCACCAGGACGCCGGCCGCCCGACCTTCATCGTCAGCGCCGCCGGCAACGGCGTCGTCGAGCAGCTCGCCCATGTCCTCGGCATGGACGGGGGGATCGGCACCCGCTACGAAGTCGACGCGGAGGGCAACTTCACCGGCCGCCTCGACGGCCCCTTCGTCTACGGCGAGGGCAAGGTGACGGCGATGGGCGAATTCGCCGACCGGCACGGGATCGAGTTGGCCGAGTCCTACGCCTACTCCGACTCGATCTCGGACCTGCCAATGCTGCGCGCCGTCGGCAACCCGGTGGCGGTCAACCCCGACCCGCCGCTGGCGGCCATTGCCCGCGAGGAAGGCTGGCAGACCCTGCGCTTCGAGCGCCTCGGCCGCCGGCTCGTCGCCCTCGCGGTGACCCTGCTGGCGACCGTCGCCGGCTTCGGCGCCTCGCGAGTTGCCGCCCGGCGCCGCGTTCCGCCGCCGCGGCGGCTGCGCCCTCGCTAGGGTTCCGGGCCGGATGGAGGCAGCAACCGCACGCAAGATCCGCGTCGTCGTCGCCAAGCCCGGCTTGGACGGCCACGACCGCGGCGCCAAGATCATCGCCCGCGCCCTGCGCGACGCCGGCATGGAGGTCATCTACACGGGTCTGCACCAGACGCCCGAGCAGATCGCCGAGACGGTGATCCAGGAGGACGCCGACGCCGTCGGCCTCTCGATCCTCTCCGGCGCCCACATGACCCTGGTGCCGAAAGTGGTCGAGCTGCTGCAGGCCCAAGGCGTGGACGACGTCCTCGTCACCGTCGGCGGCACGATCCCCGCGGACGACATCCCCGAGCTGAAGAGCCTGGGCGTCGCCGAGGTCTTCACCCCGGGCGCCGGAACCGACGACATCGTCGATTTCATCCGCGAGCGCGCCACGGCTCGTCACGCCGAAGGCTGACGGGACGAAAACGGTCCTATGCGGACCGAAATCGGCCCGCGGCCGTTGGTTGCGTGATTTACGACACGGATCCGTGCATAGGTCCGACGGATCGGGGTATGATCCTGATTGACTCGTCAGTCAACGGACCGCAGGCGTTAAGATCGCGCCCCGCGAAGACCTGAGAATCGTCCCCAAGGAGGCTTTGTTTTGAAGATCTGCGTCCTGGTCAAGGAGGTCCCGGACGCCGCCGTTCAGAAGCGCATCGACCCAAGCACGATGCGACTGGACCGCGGCGGCGAGAAAAACCTCAACCCCTTCGACACGCACGCCCTCGAGGCGGCGATGCAGATCAAGGAGGGTGGAGCGATCCCGGTCGAGGAGGTCGTGGCGGTGACGATGGGCCCGAGCTCCGCGGTCCGCGCGCTGCATAAGGCCGTCGCCCTCGGCGCCGACCGCTCGGTCCACCTCTCCGACGACGCGCTCGCCGGCTCCGACGTCTGCGCGACCGGCTACGCGCTGGCGAAAGTGCTCGAGTCCGAGAGCCCCGACCTGGTCCTGCTGGGTCAGCAGTCGGACGACGGCGAGTGCTACACGATCGGCGCCGTCGTCGCCGACCACCTGAAGATGCCTTCGCTGACCCAGGTGATCCAGATCGACGTCGCTGACGGGAAGCTGCGCTGCGAGCGCCAGGCCGAGTACGGGTACGACACCGTCGAGGTCGAGCTACCCGCCGTGATCAGCGTCGGCGACGCGATCAACGAGCCGCGCTACCCGAGCCTGAAAGCGATCATGGGCGCGAAAAAGAAGCCGCTCGACTCGAGGGCCACCGGCGACGTCGGCATCGAGGCTGGCCAGGTCGGCCAGGACGGCTCGAAGACGCAGGTCCTCGGTCTCAACCCCCCTCCGGCCAAGGAAGCGGGCGAGATCATCGAGGACGAGGACACCAACGAGACGGTCGAAAAGATCGTCGCGTGGCTCGACGAGAGGAAGCTGATCTAGATGGCAGGGATCCTGGTTTACGCCCTCCACGACGACGAGGGCAACTTCAACAAGAACTCGCTCGGAGCGATCTCCGAGGCGGCCAAGCTGGCCGGCGAAATCGGCGGCGAGGCCTCCGCGCTGGTGGTCGGCGACGTCGGCGACGACGCCTGCGCCTCGCTCGGCAACTACGGCGCCGCCAAGGTCTACCGGGCCAAGAACGTGCCCGAGGGCCTGGCCCAGCCGATCGTCGACGCGATGGCGAAGGTCATTCAGGACAACGGCATCTCCTACGCCCTGTTCGGCGGCGGTCTGCTCGGCTTCGAGATCGGCGCCGGCCTCACCGCCCGCCTCAACGCCGGCGTGACGATGGAGGTCACCGCGGTCAAAGTTCAGGACGGCAAGCTCGTGGTCGAGCGGCCGATCCTGCAGGACTCCGAGATCGCCGACGTCGGCTACGTCTCCGAGCCCGGCATCATCATCGGCCGCCTCAACGCCTTCGACGCCAACGAGTCCGGCGGCACGGCTGAGGTCGTCGACGTCGACGTCGAGGTCTCCGAGTGGTCGACCAAGGCGAAGCTGGTACAGCGCGGCGAGCAGCGTGGCGCCGACGTCAACATCGAGGACGCCGACATCCTCGTCGGCGGCGGCCGCGGCCTCGGAGCCAAAGAGGGCTTCGAGCTCTGCGAGCAGCTGGCCGAGTCGATGGGCGGCGCCGTCGCCGCGACCCGCGCGGTCGTCGACGCCGGCTGGTACCCCTACGCGGCCCAGATCGGCCAGACCGGGAAGACGGTGGCGCCGAAGCTGTACCTCGCCGCCGGCGTCTCCGGGGCGATCCAGCACAAGGTCGGGATGCAGAACTCGGAGAACA
>Ga0157378_10002561_pt1 | contig 16171 bp, 14 predicted proteins | sample M65metaG_FD_115309 | JGI IMG/M metagenome (GOLD analysis project Ga0157378, IMG submission 115309) | Miscanthus rhizosphere microbial communities from Kellogg Biological Station, Michigan, USA - M6-5 metaG | ecosystem: Host-associated > Plants > Roots > Rhizosphere > Soil | place: USA: Michigan...
AGGCTCACCCACGGGTTGAAAATGGCGTGGAGGAAGGACAGGGGCGATGGCGTGATTTCATTGGCTTGGCCCATGCCCCATTTCAGGAACAAGTTCCCCACCACATTACTAAGGACGACGATCGCCGCGAAGGCGGGCGTCTTCCATCGCATTTGTAGACTCATCCGGAAGGTTTGCCGAAGCGCTAAACCCGATCGCCCGCTCCGCTGAGTGCCGTGGCCTTCTCATCAGCGACGTATTGCTTGCGCTTGGAACGCAGGCTCATGTACGACTTGGCCTCTTTGTAGAGCCGTTTGCGCTCGTTGTTGTTGAAAATCGATTTGCGCACGATGCGCCACGCGGCCTTGGGGCGGAAATAGTATTCGTCGTAGAAACGATCCACCCACTCCATCATTTCGCCCTTTTCGAGAATACCCGGATAAACCACTTGCGGGAGCTGGTGGCCTTCATCGTCGGACATCTTGAGCTGCACCAGGCCATTGGCTTTGGCGAAGTCGTAGAACTCCGTGCCCGGATAGGCGTGCGCAATCGAGACCTGGATGGTCTCGGTGTCTAGACCTTTGGCGAAATCAATGGTATTGCGCAAGGTTTCGCGGGTTTCGCCGGGCAGCCCCACGATGAAATCGCCGTGGATCACCAGGCCTAGGTTATGGGCGTCCCGGGTAAAGCGGCGAGCGCCCTCCACGGTTGCGCCCTTCTTAATGTTGCGCAGGATCTGCTCGTCTCCGGATTCGTATCCCACGATCAGCAGCCGGCAGCCGGCTTCCTTCATAGCCTTGAGGGTTTCGTAATCGGTGGTGACGCGCGAAGTACAGCTCCAGGTGAAATTGAGCTTCTTCAGCTCGGCGCACAATTCCAGCGTACGAGCTTTCTTGTAATTGAAGGTGTCGTCGTCGAAGAAGATTTCCTTCAGGCCGGGAAAGTTTTCCAGCACAAAGCGGCACTCGTTGGCGACGTCCTGAACCGAGCGCAAGCGCCAGCGATGGCCGGAGTGCGTCTGCGGCCACAAGCAGAAAGTACACATCGCCGGGCAGCCGCGCGAAGTGTAGAACGACATGAACGGATTGAGCAGGAAAGGTACGTTGTACTTGCGGAAATCCAGATCGCGCTTGTAGACTTTCGAAACCCATGGCAGCTCGTCCAGGTTTTCGATCACCGGACCTTCCGGAGTGTGGATGATTTCGCTGCCTTTTCGATAGCTCACGCCGGGAAGCTCTGAGAGCGGCGTGCCCTTGGCATAGGCTGCAATCTGATGATCGAACTCGCGCCGCACCACGAAATCGATGGCCTTGGTGGCGCTCAGGGCTTTCTCGGGCTCGATGGTTACGGGCGGTCCGACGAACGCCACCTGCAGCTTGGAGTTCGCATCCTTCATCATCTCCGCGATCTTCACGTCCACGTGAAAGCCGGGCGATGACGTGTACAGAACCAACAGCTCGAAATCCTTGGCCATGGCCACGGTTTGCTCGATGGAGATCCCGTGCGGGGGTGCATCCACCACTTTGCTGTCTTCGAGCATTCCGGCGGGATAGCACAACCATACCGGGTACCAATACGATTCAACTTCGCGGGTGGAGGGCCAGCGCGATCCGGCGCCGCCGTCGAAGCCTTCAAACGAAGGCGGGTTTAAGAAGAGCGTTCTCATGAATTATGAATTCCTTAGACTATGGGACGCTTGCGCCATTGGCGGCCTGTTCATCCTCTTGCCACGTCGGGTTGCTATAGCTGGCGTTCAACTCAGCTTTCCCGACCACGCGTACATCCACGGTACTCTGCAGATGCTTCAAAATCGATATGCCGTTGCGCATTTCGTAATCGCGCACGAAGCGGATGCTTTTCAGCCACGCGGACCCGCTCTTGACCATCTGCCCGACCTCTTTGAGCGGCATGCCGGTAGCGCCATCCAGCCATAGCTCGCCTTTGAACAATCCCACGGCTTTGCGTTTGGGAGTGAGCTTGAAAATATAGGTCTGGTGCTCGTCTTCCGTAATGATGGCGTTGATCTGGAACTTGTAGTTGGCAGGCGTGATCCCGATGGACCCTTTCTGACGTTCGTCCTGCTCCAGCTCCAGGTATTTACCGATAACTTCTTTCTTCACAACCGGATCGCCGATAAATTGCCCGATGGGCTGGAACGTGATCTGGCCGATCTTGGTAATCATCCGCAGAACCTTAAGCTTACCCTTCTTTTCGAGGCTGGGAAGCTGGGCGTCAATTTCGACTTCCATCCTGGCCCCTCGCATGGCCTCCTGCTGGGATTGCTGAGCAGCCAGATAGCGCTGGATGACGTTGCTGAGGTTGTCAGGGGTCGCGTAGTTCGGCGGGATGTCGGCGGCGTGAACGGCTACGGTGAGAACCGCGGACGCGAGCAAAAAGAAAGGTAGACGCACTAACGATGCCTTTGCGAGCGCGAAAATACGCAGTCGTACACTGCTTATTGTAACAAATCCATCGGAAAATGAAGATGTTGGGGCTGTCCCAGCCACCCTTGCGACTCGAACCAAAGGCGGCGGCCGTCGGTGCGGGCGGTCACGCGGCCGTCCAGATCGGTCCTAAGGATAGCCGCATGCCGGGCTGAGAGCCGCGCCAGGACATCCCGGTGGGGGTGGCCAAACCCATTCTCAAATCCTGCGGAAACCAGGGCAACCGAGGGTGACACGGCATCCAGGAACGCTTGGATGCTGGAAGTACGCGAGCCGTGGTGGCCAACTTTGAGGACGTCCGCATGGAGATCGGCGCCAGAAGCCAGGAGTTGGGCTTCGATGACTCGCTCCATGTCCCCGGTTAGCAGGAAGGATCGCGAGCCGTAGCTGATCCGAAGCACCAGGGAGTCGTTGTTGCCGGGTTTCGCCGCTGCGTAGTCCTCGGCCGGGGCCAGAACTTCGATCCGCGCTCCCGATAGCGGGAACGGTCCGGCGGGGTGCTGCCGAACTGCGGGGATTCCCAGGCGGCCCGCAAGATCGAGTAACTCCGGGGGCGGATTGGCTCCCGTCCACAGAATGTTTGGCCGGAAGTTCGAGACTAGGGCCGCCAAGCCTCCTATGTGGTCCTGATGTGCGTGCGTGGCGACGATCACATCGATGCGCCGAATTCCGCGGCTCCATAAGTAGGGCGAGACTACGTCCTCGCCGATATCCAGATTAGATTTCCGCTGGCGGCCGTAGACCAGGCGTCCGCCGCCATCCACCAGGATCGTTTGGCCCTGGGGCAGGACCACCAGAATGCTGTCGCCCTGTCCGACATCGATAGCGGTGACTTCGAGCGTGCCCGTCCCCATGGTGTGGAGACCGCGAAGCCAGGGCTGCCACAGCAGCAGCGCGAATAATCCAAGAACCGCTGTGATCGCCGGCCACCTCCACAGGCGGCGACGGATCAGAATGGCACTAGCGACCAGAGCGGCCGCGAAGGACAAAATCAGCCAGTGGGGCGGATCGGGAACACGCCAGGCGGGCTCAAGATGGGCGTGCCACCCGGCGACTCGGGCCGAGAATCGCAACAGAACGCCCGCCAGCCATCCGGCCCAGTGCCAGCCGGTAAAGATCCCCAGGAAGCCCAGAGGAACTACCGCGTTCATGGCCGGGACGATCAGCAGGTTCGCGCTCAAACCGGTAAAGGAAACGCGATGGAAATATTCGGCCATGGGAAGCGCCAGACCGATCTGGATGGTGGCTGAGATCACCACCATTTCAAATAGGAAAAGCACCAGGCGAAGTCCGGCGGCCAGCGATTCCTGCACCCAGCGCAGAGGTATCCGGTTCCACAGCCACAAGGTCTCCGCAGCCAGGCGCAGTTCTACGCGGAATTGCGCGATGCGAGGCGGGAGGTGTGCGTCCAAATCCGTGCTGGCGATTCCGCGCAATCCAAAGGCGTAAGGCGCCGTGGTTGCTTCGAGCAGAGGCGCGGCGAGCGAGCCGATAGCCGCCACGGACAGGAAAGATAACTGGAAGCTGGCTTCGAAGATCTGTTGCGGATCCCATGCCAGATACACCAGTGCCACCAACGCCAAAAGGTTCATGACGCGCGCACGGCGGAAGCATGCCCGCGCTAGCGTATACAGCGTGAAACCTCCAGCCGCCCGCACCACGGGAGCGGAGAATCCTGAAACCAATGCGTACAGCCACGCCGATGCCGCGGTCATCGCGAGAGCGCTCAGCTCGGAAAGAGGCAGCCAGCGCAGGATAAACAAGAGCACTGCGGCAAGCACCGTGACATGCACTCCGGAAATCACCAGCGCATGAAACGTTCCAGTGCGGCGAAAGTCATCCGTCCAGATGCGATCCAGGTGGGCCGTTTCGCCGATCAGTATGGCATCCATCATTCCGGAATTGTAATGATCCGGGTAAAGCCGATCGATGCGGTCGAGTGCTGCCGTTCGCAGCGCGAAGATACCGGCCAGAAAGCGCGAGCCGCAGCGGCCCGGCATCACCGTGACGGGCGTATTGCGGGGCACGCTGGCGGTCCAGAAGATATGCTGCCGGGCAAGATACTCCGCGTAATCGAACGATCCGGGATTATTGAAATTGTGCGGCCGGCGCAGTCGCGCTTCGATCTCGACTCTTTGCCCATAGGACAACCGAGGGGGCGCAGGATCACCGTCCTCGATCGGGATCAGCACACGTGCGCGAGCGCCAGGCTCGAGTTCGAGCGTGAACTGCGTGCGATTTTCGGCCAGCACCGACGGTTCGACCACACAGCCTGCCAGAATCACGATTTCTTTCGATGTCGTGTCGATTTCAGGCGCCGGACCGGGCCGGTGCCAGGCTCCGGCAAATGCGCCAGCCAGCAGCGTCGCCAGCAGGACGGCCGTGCTCCTGATCCAGACGGATGCGGGCAGAGCAGCCAGGCCAGCGAAGGCAACACACCCCAGGAAAGCTTCGCGTGTAGTGAATGGAAACGCCTGGTCCAATAAAATACCGGCGGCGAATGCGACCAACGGGAGTAAGAGCGGTTCACGCACTGCTGAGAAGACTAGTTCGCGCCGGGCTCAAAAATCTCTGCGTTATCATGGCCTTTTGCGCCTCCCAACGCTCCTTCTTTGCTGTTTCCCCCTATGCGCGCAACAGAGCTCGCTGCCTACCGACGCCCTCAACCGGAATCTTCCTCCCTGGATGAACCTATCCGGCGAAGCCCGGCTTCGGCTGGAAGGATTTTCGGGGGGCGGATTCAGTTCCGGCAACGACGATCTCTATTTGCTCGAGCGCTTCCGTTTCGCGATGTCGTTGCGGCCGGTGAGCTGGCTTAAGATTTCCGGCCAGACGCAGGACGCCAGAGTTTGGGGCGAGAACAAGCATCCGCCCAGCGCTTTTCATCAGGACACCTGGGATCTTCGCCAGGCATATGCCGAAATCGGGGACTTCGAAAAGAATCCGGTCGCGGTTAGGATCGGCCGCCAGGAAATGAGCCTGGGTGGCGAGCGCCTGGTGGGCGTCAGCACCTGGACCAATGTGTCCCGGAGCTTCGATGCCGCCCGCGCCGTCTTTCGTTACCGCAATATCAAGCTGGACGCCTTTGCGGCCAGCATCGTGGTGCTGCGCGACGGCCAGATCGGAAGTGCGGATGCCGGCAATAACTTGCATGGGCTGTATGGGACCATCTCCAAGCTCCCATTCGGCTCTACGGTTGAGCCGTATTTTCTCTGGCGACTAGAGCCGCACGACAGAACCGAGGCGGGAGTCACCGGCAGCCTCGACATGAAAGTGAGCGGAGCCCGCTGGCTGGGCAAGATCGGCGCATTCGAGTACAACAGCAGTCTGGTTTTCGAGCGCGGTCATTTGGCCACGGATCGGGTGAATGCCTGGGGCGGCGGATGGCTTGCGGGCTACACCTTTGCCAGCGTCCGTGGAACGCCTCGCGTGGCGGTCGAATTCAACTACGCCACCGGCGATGGAGATCCGCACGACGGCCGCCGCAATACGTTTCAGCTGCTGTATCCCACGCGGCACGATCTGATCAGCCTCTCGGACCAGGTCGGCTGGATCAATATCGAGCAGGTGAGGGCCAGGGTCGATTGGAAACCTGGTCTCCACTGGACGGTTACGCCGAGCTACAGCGCCATGTGGCTCGCTGATTCCCACGACGCGCTCTACAATTCTTCAGGTTCGGTGGTAGTAGCGCGTGTGGCCAACGGCTCGGCGGGCCGGTGGGTGGGACAGGAAGTAGACTTCGCGGCGCAGTATTCCCTAACGCAGGCGACACAAGTTGGAGCTGGCTTCGCGCACATCTTCCCCGGCACGTTTCTGGAACGAGCCACACCGGGGCACGGGTATAATTACCCGTACTTGCAGATCAGCACGAAATTTTAGCCGGTTCAGAGATTAGTGCGTTACCGCGGAACTGACTTCGCGAATACTTCGACCTTGCCCACGTCCGCCCAGCCGCCGGGACCATGGCCGCTGCTGGGCATCAGATCCGCGAATCCGATTTCGTCGATCTTGCTCAGATCGGGATTGTTGATCCAGGTACCGGATGTCACCATCCGCGCGGGATCGACCCGCAGCCAGCGGACATCGCTCACCGAGAATTCGCTCTCGATCCAGTCGGTGAGAGACCCATCCGTGCGGTCGCCGACCAGCCACATGCCCTCGGCTGTCTTGATCAGGGGACGAAGTTGATGGAACCCCGACACCTTCGAAACCAGCCGGATGCGAGCAAGGCCGGTCAGATCCGCGTAGTTGGTCTTATGCTTCAGCGTGAAAGCGCAGGGCGTGGTGCACATGCCGGTCCACAGGTGGATGGGATTGTTCTCGTCGCCAGCGGCGCCGGTAAGCAACATTTCTTTCGCGGTGGATCCCACCAGGTTCAGGCTCAGATCCGGATTGCCCACCGACTCGGGCAAGGCTGCATGTTCGCCGCCAGCAGGAGTCTGCTTCCATTCTTCGCGGAAAAACAAGGGGGGTCTCGCGGGGCCCTTGCCTTTACCCGCTTTCGCGGCGCCTTCGGGGCCCTTGGCGGGCTGCTGTGCGCTTACCGTAAAACCCGCGGTGTAAACCACGCCAAGAATCAGCGCGCAATTCAAAATCGAAAACGTGACCGTGCGTCGTGACATGTCGAAAGCCTCCTGAACGGCTGCCAGTATAACAAAGAGCGCAGGGTTAACATAAGAGCAAGATGCTGCGCAGTCTATTTCTAGGTGTTCTCCTAGCCACTGCTGCTTCCGGCGCGGACTGGACCGAGTACCGCATGGGACCGTTCCGCGTGATCAGCAATGCGGGGGATCGCGCCGCGCGCGAGCGTCTTACCGAAATGGAGCAAACCCGGCACGTTCTGGCCGGCATGCTGGGCAAGACCGAGCTTCAGGCCGTCTGGCCGATGGTGTTGGTCCTGTTCCCCAACCAACGCGAATACGGACCGCGCGCCGTGCCGCAGCCGTTCGTTCCAGGCGGATCGTCTGATTTGAGCGCCTGGGCGGGCGATACGCCTCAGCCGCAAGACTGGCGCCGCGAAATCGTGCGCCGCCTGATCGCCGATAACGCCGGTCCGCTGCCCGCTGTGACTGTGACCGCCTTGTGCGACCTGTTCTCCACCATTGAAGTGAACGCAACACGCGTTAAGCTGGGCGCGCGACCCTCGTCATTACCGGCGGATCGCGAGCGGGCATGGGCCAAGATCCAGCTCCTGGCGACAAATCCTGAATATGCCGGGCGTTTTCGGATTTACCTGGGCAATCTCCAGCAAAACAGCGACGAGAGTGTGGCCGCGCACAACGGATTCGACTTGACTCTGGAAGAGCTGAACAAGCGGGCGGACGCGTACTATCGGGCCGCAGTGTTCGAAGCGTCGCCCATGTCCGGCGAGGCCCTGAATCCCAATCGCGATTTCATCGAAAAGCGGCTTCCGCAATCCGACGTGGACGACTGGTTGGCTGAGCTGAAGGCCGCGGGCAAGACTTTTTCTCCGGTCAGTCCGCGCGGCCTGCTGGCGGCGGGCACCGCAGTTTCCCTGGAGCAGGCGGCCAAGGCCAACCCACGCTGGGCCGAACCGCATGTTCGTCTGGCGGCCATCGAAACCAGCCAGCTGGTCAAAATCAGCCGGCTGAAGACCGCGACCACACTCGAGCCGAATAACTCGGCCTATTGGCAGGCTTTGGCGGAAGCGCAGGCCTCCGCCGAACAGCCCACCGACGCCGCGAAATCCTGGAGCGCCGCGGAACGCACCGCGTCGACCGATGCGGAACGCGCTCGTATCCATCAGGTCCGTCTGGACGCCGAACAACGCCGCATCGAATTCGAAATCGCTGCGAAGAAGCGCGAGATTGACGAACGGGCGGCTGACCTCCAGCGAGTAAAAGACGCAGCTGCAGCCGAGATCCGCGCGGCAGAGGCCAAGGCCAACCGTGAACAGGGCGGCCTCAAGTCGGGGGCGACTCCGGTGCCGTTTTCGCAGATCTCCGGCGGCGAAACGGTCACGGGAACACTGATACAAGTGGAATGCCTCAACGGGCCGCGGCGCTTGACCATCCAGAAGAACGCGACCACTACCGTCAAGGTTCTAGTCCGCAGCACCGACGGCATAAAGGCGACAGATTTCGCTTGCGGCGCGCAAAAGCCGCCTCACCAGGTCATGGTGATCCACGATGCCAAGGCCGACGCGACGCTCGGCACCATCGGGAACGTTCACACCTACGAGCTGCGCTGATGCAGGCAACGCCCGTGCGGTTCCCGCTGCGCTGGGTGGCCGTCGGCGTCTTTGTGCTGTCGTCGTCCTTGAATTATCTGGATCGCCAGCTTTTAGCAGCCCTCGCGCCAACTCTGCGGGGCGAATTCCAATGGACCAACCAGCAATATGGACTGGTGGTGTCGGCGTTCGCGATTGTCTACGCTCTGGTGGCCCCCGCGGCCGGATGGTTCATCGATCGGGTAGGTCTGAATCTGGGCGCGGGAATCGCGGTAGTCGTGTGGTCGATGGCCGGGGCAGCCACGGCGTGGACGCGCAGCTTCTCGGGATTACTTGCTTGCCGGACCGTTTTAGGAGCCGCTGAAGCCGCGGGCATTCCTGCCGCGGGTAAGGCCAGCGCCACTTATCTCGAGCCGCGCGAGCTTGCGCTGGGCACAGCCTTTAACCAAGTCGGAATCACCTTGGGATCGGTGGCCGCGCCTTTGATTGTCGCCGCCATGGCGCCGCGCTACGGATGGCGATCCACCTTCGCGCTGTGCGGCGTGCTCGGATTCCTATGGATCCCCCTGTGGCTGTTTACGGCAAAGCGCATTCCGGCGCGCGCAGTCCAAAGCCACAAGGTCACGATGCACGCACGCGATGTGATCCGCGACCGACGATTCTGGGGAATCGCGCTGGCCAATGTCTTCGTCATGATGCTCTACTCGCTATGGAGCAACTGGACGACGCTGTATTTCGTTGAGGAGCGCCACCTCACCATCGATCAAGCCAATCAGGATTTCGCCTGGATTCCGCCGGTGTTCGCCACGGCAGGCGGATTCTTCGGCGGCGCCGTCACCTTCCGCTGGATCCGCGCGGGTATGGACGTGATCAGCGCGCGGATGCGGATCTGCTGGATCTCCGCCGTGATTTTGCTGGCGACGGCCGCGGTGCCGGTTATGCCGCACCCGGCACTGGCCGCCGCAGCCATCAGCTTGAGCTTCTTCTGGACGCTGGTCATCAGCACCAACGTCTATGCAATTCCCATCGACCTTTTCGGACCGGCCCACGCGGGCCTGGGCGTCGCCGCGCTCACGTGTTCCTTTGGATTGATGACTGCGTTCCTATCTCCGTGGATCGGGAGCGTGGTGGATCGCGTCGGATTTGCACCGGTATGCGTTCTGCTATCGGCGATGCCCCTGGTGGGAGTGGGTCTACTGCGATGGACAGTATCGAAGTGACGATTCGGCCTGCAACTCCGGATGATCTGCAGGCCATCGCGGCAATCCAGTCGGCTGCACCGGAAGCATCGCAGTGGGATCCCGCCGATTATCTGGATCATGACTGCCGAGTGGCAGTAATAGAAGGGTGCGTTGCCGGATTCCTGGCCTCCCGCCGGGTGGCGCCCGATGAACGCGAGATCCTGAACGTGGCTGTGGATCCAGGCCAGCGCCGGAAGGGGGTCGCACGGGCGTTGTTAATGCGTGAGTTAACGCATGAGCGAGAGCACGAACTAGCGCGAGGGCCGGTGCGGTGGTTCCTGGAGGTGCGCGCTTCCAACGTGGCCGCTATCCGTTTGTACGAAACCGTGGGATTCGAACACTGCGGCCGCCGCCCCGGCTATTATCAGCAGCCCGCCGAAGAGGCTATTGTCATGAGAATCTTTTCATGATATTGTCATGGTGCAGTTGGGCAGGTGCCCGGCGGCAAGTGATCGAATGACGGTAGTTTTCGCAAGACCCACCGAGCCAAACAACACATCCTTAATCGACTCGGCGTGGCCCTCATGCGCCCCCAGACCGGCGGCGTTTCCACCATTCATGAAGGAGAGGTGTCACTGATGGAGCTACAAAACGAAGAGCTGAAAGCGCATCTGATGGCGACGGATCAGCAGTTTCGTACCTTGGCCGAAGAGCATGCCCGGTTCCATAAACAACTGGAACAGATTGAAGCCAAGGAGCATTTGACGTTGGAAGACGAAGCTGAAGAGATTCGCCTGAAGAAACATAAGCTGCACCTGAAGGACCAGATGAATTCCATCCTGGCCCGATACAGGACGCCGCAGGTGGCCTAGCAAATAGCCAAGCCATCAGGTGCGCTGAAACCTGTCTGAGGCCGGATCGTGTATCACGCGGTCCGGCCTTTGTGTTGTTAGGCAGTCGTCGAGCCGCCACTAGATCGCTTAGGGAGTATAATCCGATCAGAGCAGGAGGCTGCCGTTATGCGAATTTGGCCGGCTATGATGCGGATCGCCGCAGCATCCCTCGCGATTTCAAGTGCGTTCGCCCAGCAGGGTGGGCAAGCCGGGGGGACCTCCAGCGCTCCCGGCAGAGGCGGCACCACCACTCCGACGCCGACCCCCACTCCGACGCCTCGTCCGTCCACCACCCAAACTCCGACTCCCCAACCGCAGGCTCCTCGTCCGATTTGGGTATCGGGCAGAGTCATGATGTACGACGGTGGCGATCCGCCTGAGCCCGTAACAATCGAACGCGTTTGCTCCTCCAACTCGGTTCATCCCGAGGGCTATACCGACTCGAGAGGTCATTTCAGTTTCAATCTTGGGCAGAACGCTGGCTTGTTCGCCGATGCCAGCACCAGTATTTTCTCGGATTTGACGCAGCAGGGCGGATTGAACTCCGGCCCGTCCAGCAATAGCGGAGGCCCGACCGGTGGCGGAATGCAGGACTCAGCTTATTGGGATTGCGAGCTGCGGGCGCGCCTGCCTGGCTATCGGTCGGAGACGGTTTCGTTAGCCGGACGCCGCATGCTGGATGCTCCCGACGTGGGATCGATCATTCTTTATCCGCTCGCCAAGATTCAAGGAATGACTGCCAGCGCGACCTCCGGTCAAGCGCCGAAAGACGCGCGGAAGGCGTACGAAAAGGGCCTCGAGGCGGTCAAGAAGAACAAACCCGATCAAGCCGAGCAGGAATTCCGCAAGGCCGTCGGAATCTATCCGCGGTACGCGGCGGCGTGGTTGGAACTTGGCAAGGCGCTGGAACGGCGCGATCACAAGGCGGAAGCTCGCGAGGCCTATGCCAGCGCCCTGGCGGCCGATCCGAAGTTTGTCTATCCTCACCAGCAGCTCTACCAGATGGCTTTACAGGAACAGAACTGGAAGAGCCTGATCGACCATACCGATGAGTTGGTGCGTCTGGATCCGTTCGAATTTCCGGTGGCCTACTATTTCAACGCTCTGGGACATCTTCAGCTGAAGGAATATGATGCTGCCGAAAAGAGCGCGCTCCAGGCAATAGAGGCGGACCGAAAGCAATCGAATCCGAAAACCCATTATCTGCTGGGCGCCATACAGGTCCAGAAGCAGGATTGGACGGGGGCTGCGCAAAGTTTTCGTGCTTATCTGAAAGCCGCCCCCAACGCATCCGACAAAGCGTCGGTTGAAAAGACGCTGGGCCAGCTGGATCAGCAGATCAGCCGGGTGCAGCCCGCTTCCCAGGATTCCGCCGCCCAACAATAAACGGGTGAAATGTTTTAGCCCGCGCGTTATAATTGGGTTCTCCCCCGAAGAGCGAGGAACCCATGATCGACGAAAAAGAACGCGCCCGCACCCTGACAGCAACCCTGGGTCAAATTGAAAAACAATTCGGCAAAGGCTCCGTGATTCGTCTGGGAGCACAAGCCGTGCAGGCTGTCCCCACCATTTCCACGGGATCGATTTCAGTGGATGCCGCACTCGGCATCGGCGGTTTCCCCCGCGGGCGCATCTCCGAAATCTTCGGCCCGGAATCTTCCGGCAAAACGACCCTCGCGCTGCAAGTGGTCGCAGAAGCGCAGAAGGCTGGCGGCATGGCTGCCTATATCGATGTGGAACACGCGCTCGATCCAGTCTATGCGCGTAAACTGGGCGTCGATGTCGATAATTTGCTGGTCTCGCAACCCGACTATGGAGAGCAGGCGCTCGAAATCACCAACGCGCTGATCACCTCCGGGTCGATCGATGTTCTGGTGGTGGATTCGGTGGCCGCGCTGGTACCCAAGGCCGAGCTCGACGGCGAGATGGGCGACAGCTTCATGGGCGTACACGCGCGCCTGATGTCGCAAGCCATGCGCAAACTCACCGGCATCGTTTCGAAGTCCAATACCTGCTTGATCTTCATTAACCAGATCCGCGAGAAGATCGGGGTGATGTTCGGGAATCCGGAAACCACCACCGGCGGCCGCGCACTCAAGTTCTACTCCAGCGTGCGCGCCGACATCCGCCGGATCGCTGCCATTAAGGACGGCGAAATGGTCACCGGCAACCGGACCAAGATCAAGATCGTCAAGAACAAGATGGCGCCGCCTTTCCGCGAAGCCGAATTCGACATTATCTACGGCGAGGGAATTTCCAAGGAAGGCGATGTGGTCGATCTGGGCGTGCAGCACAATCTGGTCGAGAAGAGCGGTGCCTGGTACAGCTACAAGGGCGAGCGGATCGGTCAGGGTCGTGAAAACGCCAAGCAGTTCCTGCGCGAGAATGCGGACGTGTTCAAAAAGGTGGACATGGAGTTGCGCAAGCAACTGGGACTGATCCGCGTTGATCCGCAGGCTGTCGCGCCGCCTCCGCCGCCGGCCCCAGCGCCTCAAGCTGCCGCCGCGACACGCGCACGCAGTTAAGTCTCACTACATCACCGGCAACCGGCGACCTGCAACCTCAGGGCCACTCCTCGCGTCCAATGGGGTGAGGATCAAACAATGAGGATTGAGAAACTACGTCGTCTCTTAAGCCTGGGTGCCCTGCTGGCAATTCCGGCGTTTATGTATGCATCCGCAAACCCTCCGGCGCCCCAATCGCTGGAGGATAAAGTGCGGCATCAATTGAACATGCTCCCGTATTACGGCGTGTTCGATAATCTTTCGTTCCGCGTGGACGGCGATAAAGTCACACTCTTTGGGCAGGTGGCCCAACCGGTGCTGAAATACGACGCAGAGAATGCGCTCAAGCATATCGAAGGCGTGCGGCAAGTGGAGGACCAAGTAGAAGTTCTCCCGCTCTCGAGCTTCGACGACCAGATTCGCTGGCGCACGGCGCGCGCGATCTACGGATATCCGGCACTAAGCCGCTACGCCCTGGGGACACATCCGCCGATTCACATCGTCGTGAAGAACGGGAATGTGACGCTCGCGGGTGTGGTGGCGAACTCGATGGATCGGGACCTGGCATATCTCCGGGCCAACGGAATTCCGGGAGCTTTCTCGGTAACCAACGAGTTGCGCATCGACGGTAAGTAAGCTCGGATCACCCGGACGCAGTCACCCCCCACGCTCGCGGGGGTTCCGGGATTGATCCACGGCGGCCCAGTCGCCTCCTGATCGGGCCGCCGTTTAAATTTCTTCTTACCGGGCGGAACGCAGCGTCACGTAGCCAGCGCCTGTTCGAAATCAGCGAGAAGATCCCGCCAGTCTTCGATCCCAATCGAAACCCGCACCAGTCCGTCCGTCACACCGGCATCCGCCGACTGCAGTTCGGTAAAGCCGGAATGCGTCGTGGTCTTGGGATGGCAGACCAGCGTCTCCACTCCGCCCAGCGATACGGCATTGTACGCGATGCTTAGCTTTCGCAGAAAGTCGAAGGCCGCGGGCTTGCCGCCGTGCAGCTCCAGCGAGAACATCGCGCCCGGAAAATCGCACTGCTGCAGACGGATACGAATCTGTTCGGCATCGGCAAACAGCGATGGATAGTAAACCTTGCGGACCTTCGGGTGCGACGCCAGCCGCTCAGCGATTCGCTGCGCGTTCTTGCTGGCCCGGTTCATCCGCAAGCGCACGGTCGGCAATCGGGAAGCCAGCATCCAACACTCGTCCGGCTGGAGAATGTTGCCGAACATATTGCGCTTGAGCTGCATCTTGCGGATGAGCTCAGGATCGCTCGCCAGAGCCACTCCGCCGATCAGATCGCTGAAGCCCGAAAGATACTTGGTTGCGGAGTACAGCACCAGGTGCGCCCCGCGATCCAGGGGGTGCTGGAACGTAGGACCGAGCAGCGTGTTATCCACCATTACCAGCGGCGCTTCGCCCGCGCGGGCCTCTGCGGCAGCAGTCGCAGCGCGCCGGATATCGGTCATCACCAGCGTGGGATTCGCGGGGGTCTCGATCAAGATGACGCGCAGGCTGGGAGTTTCGCGGATGGCTTTGTCCATCGCGGCAATGTCCCCCGCGGGCACGGCCACGCCGGAAATGCCCCAGGTGTTTAGAAATCCTTCGATGAGCGACTGTGTGCCGCCATAGATGGGCACGGTATAAAGGATCGCATCGCCGGGACGCAGGAACGTGAATAACGCCGTGGTGATCGCCGACATTCCGGAGTTGAAGACCAAGGCAGCCTTCGCGCCTCTCTCCAGCGGCACGATCTGGCTTTCGAAAATTTCCGCATTGGGATGGTTAAAGCGCGAGTAGATCAGATCGGGCTGTTCCCCGGCTTGCGGCTTCGCTCGCCCGGCAACTAAATCGAAGGCACGCTCGGCAGCTTCCGGGCTGGAGAAGACGTAAGTAGAACTACGAAATACGGGCGGGCGTGCTGACCCGACCGATAGCCGGGGATCGAATCCGCGGCTCAGTACTTCTGTGGAAGAGCGCAAACCGGGCTTATCGTCTGGCATCACTTGCAGTTTACTCCTCGGCTGGCGTGGGCACCCCTTAGTACGTTGGTACGTCAGGCGATACCTGAGCCTAAATAAGCGCTATTCCTAATTGGGCAGCACCGCGCGGCCCTCTACAATTCGGTTATGAGCGTGCAGGTCGGCACTAAGCCCAGTAAAGGTCAGTACTCGGAAGCGGAGGCAGCCGAGGAATTGGGTATCTCCGTCGCGCAGCTTCGCACCATGATTCGCAGCCATGTTGTAGATCGCGATGAAGATCTGAACAACGTCCCCGTCACAACCTTCCAGCCGTCGGACCTGCTAATCCTGCGTCTGCTGACAGGTATGCCCACCGGATCGGCCCCTCAGTAGGAATTGCTAGAATCGTAGCTTCCTCGAAATTCTTCAGGAGGCTTTTTTCCTTGGCACAACTTGGTTTTCTCGGGCTCGGCATCATGGGCTATCGCATGGCCGGCCATCTTCTCAAAGCTGGTCACGATGTCGCATTGTGGTCGCACACTGGCAGTAAAGCGAAGCAGCTGGCGAAAAACGGCAAGGGTACTGCGTGCGCGACTCCCCGTGAAATAGCAGAGCGATCCGACGTCATCTTCTACTGCGTGGGCGACACCGCCATGGCACGCGAGATTACGACTGGTCACCGCGGCCTGATCGAAACCGTTCGCAAAGACGCGATTATCTGCGATTGCAGTTCCATCGCTCCCCAGGCCAGCATCGAGCTGAACGCCGCCTTCGCGGCAAGAGGCGCGCATTTCCTGGATTCGCCAGTTACCGGTTCCACCGGAGGCGCGGAAAAGGCAACCCTCACCTTTATGGTGGGCGGCGACAAAGCCGTATTCGATCGCGCCAAGCCTTACATGGAGATCATGGGCAAGCTGTTCTATTATTGCGGCCCTGCCGGGCAGGGCCTGAAAGCCAAAGTCACACAGAACCTGGTGGGAGCGAGCATCATGCAGTCCTTCGCCGAAGGCCTGGTGCTG
>Ga0157378_10002564_pt1 | contig 16159 bp, 12 predicted proteins | sample M65metaG_FD_115309 | JGI IMG/M metagenome (GOLD analysis project Ga0157378, IMG submission 115309) | Miscanthus rhizosphere microbial communities from Kellogg Biological Station, Michigan, USA - M6-5 metaG | ecosystem: Host-associated > Plants > Roots > Rhizosphere > Soil | place: USA: Michigan...
AAGTGCCTTCCGCCGCGGATGCAGGCGCGCCGGCGATCCACGCTCCCACCGACGCCTCCGCCGTCAAAGTCGCGATCATCGGACGACCGAACGTCGGCAAGTCGACGCTCGTCAACGCCATGCTCGGCGAGGAGCGCGTCATCGCGTTCGACGAGCCCGGCACCACGCGCGACGCGATCTATCTCGACTTCGAGCGCAACGGACGCAGGTACACGCTGATCGACACGGCGGGCATCCGTCGTCGCGGCAAGGTCTTCGAAGCGGTGGAAAAATTCTCGGTGATCAAGACGCTGCAGGCGATCGAGGATGCGAACGTCGTCGTGCTGCTGCTCGATGCGGCCGGCGGCATCACCGAGCAGGACGCGCATCTCGCCGGACATATCCTGGAATCCGGCCGCGCGCTCGTCGTGGGTATCAACAAGTGGGACGCCGTGCCTGCATCGGCGCGCGACGAAGTGAAGCGAGACCTTGATCGCAAGCTGGGCTTTCTCGGATTCGCGCAGCAGCACTTCATCTCGGCACGGGAAGCGCGCGGGGTCGACGCCGTGCTCGCGTCGGTGGACAAGGCGTACGCGGCCGCGATGGCGCGGCTGCCGACGCCGCGCCTCACGCGCGCGCTGCAACAGGCCGTCGAGCGGCAGCAACCGCCTCGCGCCGGAATGGTGCGACCCAAACTTCGGTATGCGCATCAGGGCGGCGTGAATCCGCCGCTGGTGATCATCCACGGCTCTGCGCTCGTGCACGTTCCGGCGGCATACCGGCGCTATCTGGAACGATTTTTCGCCGAGGCGTTCCAACTGCGGGGAACTCCGCTTAGGATACAATTTAAGACGGGTGTCAACCCCTATGCGGACACCAGCGCACGCCGCTAGGCCCCGCGGTTGCAGGACCATGCCGCGGTCCCCTGGGCAAAGGTGCGTGTCATCAAGAAAAGCGGAGCAGGCCGATGAGCAACAAAGGGCAAATGCTACAAGACCCCTTCCTGAACACCTTGCGCAAGGAACACGTGCAGGTGTCCATTTATCTCGTGAACGGGATCAAGCTCCAGGGGCAGATCGAATCGTTCGATCAATACGTGGTTCTGTTGAAGAACACCGTCACGCAGATGGTGTACAAGCACGCGATCTCGACGGTCGTGCCGTCGCGCTCGGTCGCGATGCCGCACCACAATCACAACGCCGAGGCCGAGAGCTGATCGGCATTTCGCCGGACCTGCGCGCATCGCACGGCGCCGGCGCCGCTTCGACGGCGTCGCCGGGGGCGGCTGGCCGCGTGACGCATGTTTGATCGTCCGGTCGGCGGGGATCGCGCGATCATCGTCGCGCTCACGCTCGCGCGCGAGGCGCGCGACGAACGCATGTCCGAGATCGTGGCGCTCGCGGCGTCGGCCGGCGCCACGGTGGCGGGTCGCGTCGGCGGACGCCGTTCGCGCCCCGACCCCGCGACGTTCGCCGGCCGCGGCAAGGTCGACGAGATCGCCACGCTGCGCGAGTCGGCCCGCGCCGACCTCGTCATCTTCGATCACGTCCTGTCGGGCGTTCAGCAGCGCAACCTCGAGCAGGCGCTCGGCTGCCGCGTCGTCGACCGCGCCAGTTTGATCCTCGACATCTTTGCGCAGCGTGCGCGCAGCGCCGAGGGCAAGCTCCAGGTCGAGCTCGCGCAGCTGAACCACATGGCGACGCGCCTCGCGGGCGGCTGGACCCACCTCGAGCGCCAGAAGGGCGGCATCGGGATGCGCGGTCCCGGCGAAACGCAGCTCGAAACCGACCGGCGGCTCATCGGCCAGCGCGTGAAGCTGCTGAACGACCGCCTCGGTCGCGTCGCGGTGAGCCGCCGCACGCAAAGCCGCACGCGGCGCCGCGCGGCGGTGCGCACCGTCGCGCTCGTCGGCTACACCAACGCGGGCAAGTCGACGCTGTTCAACCGCGTCGCGAAGGCGCGCGTGCACGCCGCCGACCAGCTATTCGCGACGCTCGACACGACGCTGCGCCGCATCCACGTCGAGGGCGCCGAGCAGATTGTCCTGTCGGACACCGTCGGCTTCATCCGCGACCTGCCGCACGACCTGATCGCCGCGTTCTCGGCGACGCTCTCCGAGGCCGCCGACGCCGACCTGCTGCTCCACGTGATCGACGCCAGCGCGCCCGACCGCGACGCGCAGGTCGCCGCCGTCGACCGCGTGCTGGACGAGATCGGCGCCGCCGAAGTGCCGCGCATCCGCGTGCTCAACAAGTGCGAAGCCGCCGGGCTGCCGCCCGGGGTCGAGCGGGACGGCTGTGGTACCATTTCGACCGTTCGAGTGAGCGCATTGACCGGCGCCGGCTGCGCCGAATTGCGCGCCGCGCTGGCCGAGCGTTTCCCGCGCGACGACCGTTCCCATACAACACCGACACACGACCAGGCGCCGGCGCTTCCCGGCTGAACGACACGCGCGGCGACGTACCTCGCGCGCCGTGCCGCGACGTTCGCCTGCCTGCCTATTCCCCTCATGTCCTTGAACGATCCTCAGTGGGGTAAGCGCGGCGGCGGGGGCGGCGGGGGCGGCGGCCCGCCGGATCTCGACGAGATCTGGCGCAACGTCAACCGGCGCATGAGCGAGCTGTTCGGGCGCAAGCCCGCCGACCCGCAGGGCGGCGACGGCGGCGGCGCCGGACGCGGCATTCCCGCCGGCGGCGTCGTCCTGCTGGTCGCGCTCGTCCTCGCCGTCTGGCTGGCGAGCGGCTTCTACATCGTCGACGAAGGCCGGCGCGGCGTGGTCACGCGCTTCGGCAAGTACACCGAGACGACGCTTCCCGGCCCCCGCTGGCATCTTCCCTTTCCCGTCGAGGCGGTCGAAGTCGTCGACTTCTCGCAGGTGAAGACGATCGAGATCGGCTACCGGAACACGCCGAAGAACAAGGTCGACAAGGAAGCGGTGATGCTCACGGACGACGAGAACATCATCGACATCGCGTTCGCCGTCCAATACAACCTGAAGAGCGCCGAGGACTACGTCTTCAACAACCGCCGCCCGGACCAGCTCGTCGCGTTCGTCGCCGAGTCGGCGATCCGCGAAGTCGTTGGCAACAGCAAGATGGACTTCGCGCTGTACGAGGGCCGCGAGCAGATCGCGAAGCAGACCGAGAAGCTCATGCAGCAGATGCTCGACCGCTACCGCGCCGGCATCTTCGTGCAGAAGGTCACGCTGCAGAGCGTGCAGCCGCCGGAGAAGGTGCAGGCGGCGTTCGACGACGCGATCAAGGCCGGACAGGACCGCGAGCGCCTGAAGAACGAGGGCCAGGCGTACGCCAACGACGTCGTCCCCCGCGCGCGCGGCACGGCGTCGCGGCTGCTCGAGGAGGCGAACGGCTACAAGACCGAGGTCGTGCAGCGCGCCGAAGGCGACGCGTCGCGCTTCCGCGAGATCCTGGTCGAGTACCAGAAGGCGCCCGGCGTCACGCGCGACCGCCTGTATCTCGACATGATGCAGTCGGTGCTCGGCAACTCGACCAAGGTGCTCGTCGACCAGAAGAACGGCGCGAGCCTGCTGAACATCCCGCTGCGCGACCTGCTGCAGCAGGGCGCGGCCGCCGCCGTGACCACGCCGGGCGGCGCGGACGCGACGGCGGCGCCGCGCGCGACGGCGCCGGAGCCGAGCGCGTCCACGATCGACGCGACACGCTCGCGCGATTCGCTGCGCAATCGCGAGGGGCGATGACCACCCGCGCGCAAAATTCGTCCGCAGCGCCCGGCGTCGGCGCATGCGTCGCTCCGCGCTGTCGGGCGGGAGGCCGGTCATGAAGTTCACGATGCCCATCCTCGCCATCATCGTCGCGCTGCTGCTGGTCGCGTCGCAGTCGATCTACACGGTCGACCAGCGCAAGTACGCGATCAAGTTCCAGCTCGGCGAGATCATCGAGACGCAGGCCAACGCGGGCCTCTACTTCAAGGTGCCGCTGCTGCAGAACGTGCGCTTCTACGACCGCGTGAACCTAACGCTCGACAATCCCGAGCCGGACCGCATGACGACGTCCGAGAAGAAGCAGCTTCTCGTCGACTTCATCGTCCTGTGGCGCATCCACGACGTGAAGCAGTATTACGTCTCGGTGCAGGGCGACGAGGAGGCCGCGCGGCGGCGTCTGTCGCAGACGGTGCGGTCGAACCTGGCCGAGGAATTCAACAAGCGCACGCTCAACGAGGCGATCTCCACGCAGCGCGAACGGATCACGAGCGAGACCCGCGTGAAGGCCAACGCCGACGCGCAGTCGATCGGCGTCGACATCGTCGAAGTGCGCCTGCGCCGCGTCGAGCTGCCGCCGGACGTCATCGGCCCCGTATACCAGCGGATGGAGTCGGAGCGCCGCCGCGTGGCCAACGAGCTTCGCTCGCTCGGCGCCGCCGAATCGGAAAAGATCCGCGCCGACGCCGACCGGCAGCGGCAGGTAATCCTCGCCGATGCCTATCGCGCTGCCCAGAAGACCAAGGGCGAGGGCGACGGGCGCGCCTCGCAGGTCTACGCGAGCGCGTACGGGCAGAACGCCGAGTTCTACGCGTTCTACCGGAGCCTGGAAGCGTACAAGGCGGCGTTCCGCACGAAGAGCGACATGCTCGTGCTCGATCCGAGCGCGGAGTTCTTCCAGTACTTCAAGCAGTACCAGACCGCTCGCCCGCAGAAGCCGGCGAAGTGATCGCGACGGGCGGCCGCGCGCTTCCCCGCTTCCGACGTTCCCGCGCGTCCCTCTGCTCCCGCACGCCGAACGGCACCCCGCGATGGCGAACTCGCTCTGGATTGCGCTCGCGTTGATCCTGATCATCGAAGGTCTGCTGCCGTTCGCCGCGCCGCGCCTGTGGCGCGACACGTTCCAGCGCCTGATCGGCCTCACCGACGGCCAGCTCCGCTTCATCGGCCTCATCTCGATCGGCTTCGGCCTCGTCTCGCTGGCCCTCCTCCATGCCTAAGTGGCTGCTCCCCGAAGCGATCGAGGACGTGCTGCCGGACGAGGCCGCGCGCATCGAGGCGCTGCGCCGCGCGCTGCTCGACCATTTCGCCGCGCGCCGCTATCGCCTCGTGCAGCCGCCGATGGTCGAGCACCTCGACTCGCTCCTCACGGGCAGCGGGCGCGATCTCGACCTGCAGACGTTCAAGGTGGTCGACCCGGCGTCCGGGCGCCTGCTCGGCGTTCGCGCCGACATCACGCCGCAGGTCGCGCGCATCGACGCGCACGTGCTGAACGAGGCCGGCGTCACGCGCCTGTGCTACGCGGGCAGCGTGCTGCGCACGACGCCGTCGCTGCCCGGCGAGTCGCGTGAGGTGTTCCAGGTCGGCGCCGAGCTCTTCGGCGAGCCGCGGATCGACGGCGATCGCGAGGTCGTCGCCCTGCTGCTGTCGTCGCTCGCGGCCGTCGGCGTGCAGGGCCTGCATCTCGACCTCGGCCACGTCGGCGTGTACCGCGCGATGGTCAACGGCGCGGGCATCGCCAGCAACGGCGAGGACTCCGAGCTGTTCGCGGCGCTTGCGTCGAAGGACGTGCCGTCGGTGCGCGAGATCGTCGCGAAGCTGCCGCCCGCGTGGCGCGACGCGCTCGGCGCGCTGCCGACGCTCTACGGCCCCGCCGAAGAAGTCCTCGCACGCGCCCGTGTCGAGCTGCCCGACACGCCGGCGATCTCGAACTCGCTCGACGCGCTCGGGGCGATCGCGAAATCGGCGTCGGGCGACGTCGTCGCGCTCCACATCGATCTCGCCGACCTGCGCGGCTATCATTATCACAACGGCGCGATATTCTCCGTCTATACGGCGGGCGTCGCGACGGCCATCGGCAACGGCGGGCGCTACGACGGCATCGGCAGGGCCTTCGGGCGTGCGCGCCCCGCGACGGGATTCACGCTGGACCTGCGGCAGCTCGCAGGCGTCGTCGGTCAGGCGTCCTGACCGTCACTTTTCGGACATCGCATGGGCAAGAACGTCGTCGTCATCGGCACCCAGTGGGGCGATGAGGGCAAGGGCAAGATCGTCGACTGGCTCGCCGAGAGCGCGCAGGGCGTCGTACGCTTCCAGGGCGGGCACAACGCCGGCCACACGCTGGTCATCAAGGGGCGCAAGACGGTGCTGCGCCTCATTCCCTCGGGCGCGCTGCATCCGGGCGTGGGCATCTTCATCGGCAACGGAGTCGTGCTGTCGCCCTCCGCGCTGATGACCGAGATCCGCGAGCTCGAGACGGCCGGCGTCGACATCCGCTCGCGCCTGCGCATCTCGCCGGCATGCCCGCTGGTGCTGCCGGTGCACGTGGCACTCGACCAGGCGCGCGAGGCCGGCATGGGCGATACGAAGATCGGCACGACCGGTCGCGGCATCGGGCCTGCGTACGAGGACAAGATCGCGCGACGCGCGCTTCGGGTGCAGGATCTCCTCGACCCGCAGCGCTTCGCGGCGAAGCTCGAGACGCTGCACGAGTTCCACAACTTCGCGCTGGTCAACTATTACAAGAAGCCGGCCGTCGACTTCGCTGCGACGCGCGACGAGACGCTCGCACTCGCGCGCGAGCTGGAGCCGATGATCGCCGACGTTGCCGGGCTGCTGCACGCGGCGCGCGTGCGCGGCGACTCGATGCTGTTCGAAGGGGCGCAGGGCGCGCTGCTCGACATCGACCACGGTACGTATCCGTACGTGACCAGCTCGAATTGCCTCGCGGGCGCGGCGGCGCCGGGGGCGGGCATCGGCCCGCAGCTGCTCGACTACGTGCTCGGCATCGTCAAGGCGTACACCACGCGCGTCGGCACGGGGCCGTTTCCCACCGAGCTGACCGACGACGTGGGCGCCGGCCTGGCGAAGCGCGGCAACGAGTTCGGCAGCGTCACCGGCCGCCCGCGCCGGTGCGGCTGGCTCGACATCCCGCTGCTCAAGCGATCCTTCGAGTTGAATGGCGTCGACGGCACGTGCATCACGAAGCTCGACGTGCTCGACGGCATGCCCGAGCTCAAGGTGTGCATCGGTTACACGGTCGACGGCAAGCCGCTCGATCTCATCCCCACCGGCGCGGACGCCGTGGCGCGCTGCGCGCCGGTGTACGAGACGCTGCCCGGATGGCAGCAGAGCACCGTGGGCGCGACGACGTTCGACGAGCTGCCGGCGAACGCACGCGCATACCTGCGGCGCATCGAGTCGCTGACCGGCGTTCCGATCGCGATGGTCTCCACGGGACCCGACCGCGCGGAGACGATCCTGCGCACGCATCCTTTCCACTAGAGCACGCGCGAAGCGCCAGGGGAGAACGCATGAGCCTGCAGGTCTCGTGGGAGCAGTACAACACGCTTGTGGAGCGCCTCGCGCTGACGGTCTACGAGTCGGGATTCCGCTTCAACCAGATCATCTGCATCGCCCGCGGCGGGATGCGTGTCGGCGACGTGCTGTCGCGGATCTACGAGCAGCCGCTCGCCATCCTCTCGACGCACTCCTACAACGCCGAGGGCGGGACGCTGCGCGGCGAGCTCGTCATCGCCGAGCACATGACGATGACCAAGCCGCGGCTGGGGGATCGCGTGCTGCTCGTCGACGACATGGTCGACTCGGGCCACACGCTCGAAGCCGTTCACGCCGAGCTGCCGCGGCGCTTCACGCACATCACCGCGCTCAAGACCGCGGTGCTCTGGTGGAAGGCCTGCTCCGTGTTCAAGCCCGACTATCACGTCGATTACCTGCCCGACAATCCCTGGATCCACCAGCCGTTCGAGATCTACGACAGCCTGCGTCCCGACCAGCTGAAGGCACGACTCGCGCCGGGCTGACGGCGCGCCCAGGCAGCAGCGTCGGATTCCGGTTCAAGGCTCCAACGTTGCCGCTACGGCCCAGGCGAACACGCTCGTAAAGCTTGCGCCCGCCCGCGCGAACGGGCGGCGTCGATCAGGCGGCCGTGTCGAGCAGCTGCGCGCAGGCCGAGGCGATCGCCGAGAGCTGATCGGGCGGCTTCGCGCCGGGTGCCGTCGACCAGCCACCCTTCTCCACGAACCCGCTTCGCGCCCATGCGTCGAGCTTCTTCATCGCTTCGAGATTCGTCGCGGCATCGGGCGCACGCTGAAATCGCTCGACGCACACCGGCGCGAGCGCGGCGACGACCGCCGTATTCGCGCGCTGCGTCGCGTCCGCGTCGGCTCTGCTCCCGGTCACCCAGCCGCCCCAGGTGAACCCGACGATCGCCGCCGCGATCGCCCCGCCTGCAATGCCCCACATCGCGGGCTTGGTTTCGACAGGAATCTTCATTTGCAGCCGCCTTTCGTTGAGAGTGAGCTTGCGTACGATCTTCCTGCCCGTAGACGCTCGGCGTATGTGCGCTGTCGCACATGACGACGCACGTTTTCGCGTCGAGGGAAACGGCGGTGCCGCCCCCGCTCGTTCAGCCGAGGATTCGTTCGTACGAGTCGAGATCGGCCTGGTAGCAGCCGCACGCGGCGGACTTCAGACCGCGGCGGTCCAGGATCGTCATGCGGCCGCGCCGGTACTGGATGAGAGAGCGCTGCTGCAGCGCACCTGCCGCCTCGGTGACGCCGACGCGGCGCACGCCGAGCATGAACGCGAGGAATTCCTGGGTGACATGGAACGTCGGCGCGTGCGCGCGATCCTGCGTCACGAGGAGCCAGCGGGCGAGCCGTGCCTCCACCACGTGGAAGCGGGTGCACGCCGCGGTCTGCGCCAGCTGGGCGAGCTGGACGAAGACGTAGCGGTCGACCGCGCGCTTCAGCGCCGGGCTGCGTTCGAGTTCCCGCGAGAACGGCGCCGCTCCGATGCGCAGCGCGGTACCGGCGCCCTGCACGAGCGCGCGGAGCGGTGACACGTCGACGCCGAGCACGATCGGGATGCCGAACATACCCTCGTTGCCGACGATCGCCACTTCGAGCGCGTTCGAGCCGTCGACGGGCATGATCAGCGAGATGGACCCCACGATCGGAAAATAGACGTGCGTCAGACGCTCGCGCGGCGTGTACAGCACGTCGGCGAACGCGAGCTCGACCGATTCGCAGGCGGTCAGAAACCGCCGCAGGTCGATGCGCGGCAACGCCTCCAGCAGGCGATTGCGATCGGGAGGACGCGGGAGCATGTTCCTGAAGTGGACGCCGGTGACCGAGGCGCGCCACGATGCGACCGCGCGACACCCGACGTCTGCGCGCTGGCGCACATAGCGCTGCCGGCGACTCGAGGAACGCGCTCTGCTGCGGGGCCGCTACACCACCGCGACGTAGGGCAACAGGCGGTCGAACTCCGTCTTGACGACCTTGTAGCACTCGCAGGACCGCGCCTCCAGGCCCGGCCGGTCGAGCACCGCGATGCGCCCGCGCTGGTAGCGGATCAGGCCCGCGTCCTGCAGCTTGCCGGCCGCCTCGGTGACGCCTTCCCGCCGCACGCCCAGCATGTTGGCGATCAGTTCCTGCGTCATCGACAGCTCGTTCGTCGCCAGCCGATCAAGGCTCAGGAGCAGCCACCGGCACAGCTGCTGATCGACCGAATGATGCCGGTTGCAGACCGCGGTTTGCGCCATCTGGGTGATGAGCGCCTGCGTGTAGCGAAGGAGCAGATGCATCATCGGCCCGAAGCGCGCGAATTCTTCCTTCAGCAGGTGCGCTTTCAGGCGCACGCCCTGGCCGGCGCTTTGCACGACGGCATGGCTCGGCGTCGTCTCGCCGCCCATGAACAGCGAGATGCCGAGCATGCCCTCGTTGCCCACGACGGCAATTTCCGCGGAGGCGCCGTCCTCCATGACGTACAGCAGGGAAACGATCGAGGTGACCGGAAAGTAGACGTGCCGCAGCTTCGCGCCGGATTCGTAGAGCACCTCGCCGAGCGGCATCTCCACGGCTTCCAGGTGCGGTGCGAGGCGCGCGTAGTCGCCCGGGGGAAGCGCATCGAGCAAATGATTCTTGCCGGTACCGTGGAGCGTCGCTGCCCGCGAGCCCGCCTTGACGCTCGGAGCGCCCCGGGCCCGCGGGGTCGCGCGCGTCGACGTGGGCTTGGCGGAGGGCATGGACCAGTCTAACCGATTGCGTGCGCTAGCGCTCAAAGGCGGATGGACCGGTGCCGCGCGCCGCCTTGCGAGGTACCCGCCTGCGGCACGCAATGCGCGCCAGCGTACAGACGCCCGCACGTCCTGCCGTTACGCTCTGTCCCTCAACGGGAACACGCGCCCCTTGCGCCAAAAGAAGCCCCGCGTCGAATTGACGATGCGCGCATCTTCAAGCCGTAAAAATTGCCGTCGGTCCTCCACCTTGGCACCGACAACGTCGCAGAACTCGAGGATTCCCCATGTCCAGACTCATGATCTCACTGTTCGTGGCCGCCGGCCTGGCCGTCGCCGGCTCGGCCGCCGCCCAGACGAACGTCGCCAAGCACGACGCCATGTCGAAGGAGACCCACGCCGCGGCCAAGACGAGCGCCGACGCGCAGTTCAAGCTCGACAAGGAAGCGTGCTCCCCGATGGCCGACAACGCCAAGGACATCTGCATGGCGCAGGCCCGCGGCAAGCAGCGAATGGCCGTCGCCGACGCCGACGCCGCCTACAACAACACGGCGAAGTCCCGCAGCGCTGCACGCGTCGCGCACGCCCAGGCGGCGTACGACGTCGCTCACGAGAAGTGCGATGACCTGTCGGGCAACCGCAAGGACGTGTGCGTCAAGGAAGCGAAGGCGGAGCTCGTCAAGGGCAAGGCGAATGCGAAGGTCGATCGCGTCGTCGCCGACACGCGCGAGGACGCTGCCGCCAAGCAGGCCGACGCACGCAAGGAAGCGGACGTCGACAAGCGGGATGCGGACTACAAGGTGGCCGTCGAGAAGTGCGACGCACTGGCCGGCGGAGCCAAGGATTCGTGCATCGGCAATGCCAAGACGCATTTCGGCAAGTCCTAGAGCCTCGCGAACCTCCGCTTTCGCCGCCGCGGCGGTTCGGAAGCGTGACACACGGCCGCGGCTTCGTGCCGCGGCCGTCTTTTTTCGCGCCGCCACCGGGGCGCGTTGGTTCGGTGCCGCACATACGGCGACACGATCGAACGTCTAGATTGAACCCGAGCGTCCCCCGAGGACGGCAAGGCAGCGGAGGCGATCAGCGGGTGGCGATGCGATGGACGACCCTATCGCCCGGGCGAGCGGGCAAAGAGCGCAGATGGCGAACGGAAACCTTTCGATCTCCGGTCACCTGACGCAGTTCAGGTCCCGCTTGCGCATTGCGCGTCCGCCCCGCAAGGCCGACGAGCCGCCGCTTCGCGCGGAACTGTTCGGCGCCGACCAGATGGAACGGCACGGCCGCATCCTCGCGTCCGCGCATCGCCTCACTCCGCACCGCGCGCGCGATCGGCTGCTGCCGCGGCTTGCCGCGAACGAGTCCACGCTGGTCGACGTCTGCATGCGCCTGACGGCGGCGGTCAGCGCCAATCACCGGATCAGCCCGGCCGGCGAGTGGCTGCTCGACAATTTCCATCTGATCGAAGAGCAGATCGGCACCGCGAAGCGCCACTTGCCGCGTGGGTACAGCCGCGAGCTGCCCCGCCTGGCCCAGGGTCCGTCGTCCGGTCTTCCGCGCGTCTACGACATCGCGCTGGAAACGATCTCGCACGGCGACGGACGCATCGACGCGGACGCTCTGGGCCGCTTCGTCGACGCCTACCAGACGATCACCACGCTGGACCTGGGCGAGCTGTGGGCGATCCCGATCATGCTGCGGCTCGCGCTCATCGAGAACCTGCGTCGCGTCGGTGTGCGCATTGCAGCAGGCCGCGTCGACCGGGACCTCGCGAACGCGTGGGCCGACCGCATGATGGCGATCGCCGAACGCGATCCGAAAAGCCTGATCCTCGTGATTGCCGACATGGCGCGGTCGTTCCCGCCGATGGAGAGCGCCTTCGTCGCGGAACTCGCGCGGCGCCTGCAGGGACGCAGCGCCGCCCTCGCGCTTGCGTTGACATGGATCGAGCAACAGCTCGCCGAGTCGCATCTGACCATCGAGCAGCTCGTTCAATCCGAGAACCAGCAGCAGGCCTCTGACCAGGTGTCGATCAGCAACAGCATCGGCAGCCTTCGGCTCCTGAGCGCGATCGACTGGCGCGATTTCGTCGAGCGCGTGAGCGTCGTCGACAGCGTGCTGCGACAGGATCCGACCGGCACCTACCGCGGGATGGAATTCGCCACCCGCGACCGCTATCGCCACGCCGTCGAGCGCATCGCGAAGGCCGGCGGCCGCGCGCAAGTGGCCGTGGCGACGATGGCGCTCGGTTTCGCGCGGGGCGCGGCCGCGGCCGGTACGGCCGTCGACCCGGCGGCGCACGTCGGCCACCACCTGATCGGCGCCGGCGTTGCGCAGCTGGAACGCGCGGCCGGCGTGGCGCCGTCCCTGCCACGGGTGCTGCGCGACCTGGGCCGGCGGTTTCCCCTGCCGCTGTATCTCGGGGCGATTGCGATCGTTGCCGGCGCGCTCACCGCGTGGCTGCTGGCGAGCGCGCACGCGGGGGGCGCCGGCCGCGAACTCCTGGCATTCCTGCTGGTGCCCACGCTGCTCGCCGCGAGCCAGCTGGCGATGACGACCGTCGACTGGGTGACGACCCTCCTCGTACAGCCGCGCCCGCTGCCGCGGATGGACTACAGCGAGGGGATTCCCGCGGAAGCGCGGACGCTCGTCGTCGTGCCGACGATGCTGACCACGTTGAGCGCCGTCGACGAGCTGGTGGAAGCGCTCGAAGTGCGGTTCCTCGCCAACCGGGACGCGCATCTCCACTACGCGCTGCTGACCGACTTCACCGACGCGCAGGCCCAGTCCCTCGAAGCGGACGACGCGCTGCTGGACCTCGCCGAAACGCGCATCGCGGAATTGAATCGCAAGTACGGCCCGGAGGCCACCCGCGCGCACGACGGAGACGCGGGCGACGGCGCGGCCGGCAACAGCGTCGCGAGCGTGTTCTACCTCCTCCACCGTCCCCGCCGCTGGAATTCGCGGGCCCGGACCTGGATGGGACACGAGCGCAAGCGCGGCAAGCTCGGCGACCTCAACGCGCTGTTGCGCGGCGGCGCGGTGGACCGATTCTCGCGTCTCGTCGGCGCCACGCCGATCCTGTCGACGGTGAAATACGTGATCACGCTCGACACGGACACGCAGCTGCCGCGCGACGCGGCGCGCCAGCTGGTCGGGGCGATGTCGCATCCGCTCAATGCGCCCCGCTTCGCCGAAGGCGGCCGCGACGCCAGCCGCGAAGTCGTCGTCTCGGGCTACGGCATTCTGCAGCCGCGCGTGTCGGTGAGCCTGCCCGGCACGAACCGGTCGCGTTACGCGCGCCTGTCGGGCGGCGAGCCCGGGATCGATCCGTATACGCGCACCGTGTCGGACGTGTATCAGGACGCGTTCGGCGAGGGCTCGTTCATCGGCAAGGGCATCTACGACGTCGACGCCTTCGAGCGCGCCCTCAAGGGACGCTTCCCGGACAATCGCGTCCTGAGCCACGACCTGCTGGAAGGCTGCTACGCGCGCGCGGGACTGTTGAGCGACGTGGAGCTGTACGAGGAATACCCGCTGCGCTACGGCGCCGACGTCGCGCGCCGACGGCGATGGATCCGCGGCGACTGGCAGCTCGTCGGATGGCTGCGCCGCACGGTACGGGGACCGGTGGGCCGCGCACCCAACCCGCTGTCGATGCTCTCGCAGTGGAAGGTGTTCGACAATCTGCGCCGCAGCCTCGTGCCCGCCGCGCTCGTTTCGCTGCTGGTGATGGCGTGGTCGGTACTCTCGCCCGCGTGGCTGTGGACGGGGGTCGTGTTCGCGGTGCTGCTGGCGCCGACGGTGATTGCGTCGCTCAGCGACGTCGTGAGGAAGCCCGTGGACGCGTCGATGCGGCAGCATCTCGCAGCGGTCGCCTACGCGACGCGGCGCCACGTGGTGCAGGCGTCGCTGGCGCTTGCGCTGCTCCCGTACGAGGCCTGGTTCTGCCTCGACGCGATCTTCCGCGCCGTGGGCAGGATGCTGTTCACGAGGCGGCGGCTGCTCGAGTGGAACACGTCGAGCGACGTGGAGCGCTCGCTCGAGCACGGCAGCCGCACGGTCTTCGCGTCGTATCGTGCGATGGCCGTCGCGCCGGTGTTCGCCGTCGCGACGTGGATCGGCCTGGTGCTGGCGCACGCCGCGGCGCTGGCGCTCTCCCTGCCGGTCCTCCTGCTGTGGGCGCTGTCGCCCGCGATTGCATGGTGGGTCAGTCGCCCACTCGCGCGCCGCAGCGCGCGGCTGTCGGTCGATCAGGACGCTTTCCTGCACAAGCTGGCGCGAAGGACGTGGGCGTATTTCGAGACGTACGTCGGTCCGGACGATCACTGGCTGCCACCGGACAACGTCCAGGAACACCCGGCGTTGCGCGTCGCGCATCGCACCTCCCCCACGAACATGGGCCTCGCGTTGCTCGCCAACCTGACGGCGCACGACTTCGGCTACGTCTCGACCGGAAAGCTGGTGGCGCGCACCGCGCACGCGCTGCGCACGATGGAAGCGCTGGAGCGTCATCGAGGGCACTTCTACAACTGGTACGACACGCAGACGCTGCTTCCGCTCCCGCCGCTGTACGTATCGACCGTGGACAGCGGAAATCTCGCGGGTCATCTGCTCACGCTCGGCCCGGGGCTCACGGACCTGATCGACGCGCCGATCGTCAACCCGCGCTGGCTCGACGGCATCGCCGACACGTTCGGGACGCTGCTCGACGCGATCGGCGGCACGCCGCCCGCGGGCGTCGCACAGTTCTCGCACGTCCTCGACGCGGCCACCGCCGCCCGACCCGCCGGCCTGGCCGCCACCTGGTCGCAGATCGAGCGACTCGCCGCGTCCGCCATCGACGCGGCGGCGGACGTCTCGGCTGCGCCGAGCGACCCGGGCGACGCCGTGTTCTGGTCCGCGGCGCTCGCCCGCCAATGCGCGGATCTGCGGAAGGACACGCTGTTGCTGGCGCCGTGGCTGGACGCGCCCGCCGCCGCGGCCGGCGTTGCTCATCTCCCCGGCACGAACCGGATACCGACCTTGCGCGAGATCGCGCGGCTCGCCGGCGACGCGCGCTCGCCGTCGGCCGGCGACCTGCGTCGGGACGAGGGCGTTCGCGAGCCCGTGTCGCTGTCCGCCGCGCTGCAGCCGCTCGTCGCGCGGGCCGCGCGGATTGCGACCGCGCGGGTCGCGACGCTCGGGCGGCTTGCGGGCCGCGCGCAAGCGCTCGCCGTCATGGACTACACGTTCCTCTTCGACAAGGTTCGCCGGCAGCTGGTGATCGGTCACAACGTCACCGAAGGACGCAGCGACGCGAGCTACTACGACCTGCTCGCGTCGGAGGCGCGCCTTTGCAACTTCGTCGCGATCGCGCAGGGACAGGTGCCGCAGGAGAGCTGGTTCGCGCTCGGCCGCCTGCTGGCGTCGGCGGGCGGAGAGCCGGTGCTGCTCGCCTGGACGGGCTCGATGTTCGAATACCTGATGCCGCTCCTCGTGATGCCGACCTACGAGCACACGCTGCTGGACCGGACGTACGGCGCGGCGGTGGAACGGCAGATCGAGTACGGACGGCAGCGCGGCGTTCCGTGGGGCATGTCGGAGAGCGGCTACAACACCGTCGACGTGCACCTCAATTATCAATACCGGGCGTTCGGCGTTCCCGGGCTGGGCCTGAAGCGGGGACTCGGCGAGGATCTCGTCGTCGCGCCGTATGCGTCGGCGCTGGCGCTGATGGTCGCGCCCGAGGCGGCGTGCCTCAATCTGCAACGTCTCTCGGCCGACGGGCTGGCGGGCAGGCTCGGCCTGTTCGAAGCCGTCGACTACACGCCGTCGCGGCAGCGCCGCGGCGAGACGAGCGCCGTCGTTCGATCGTACATGGCGCATCACCAGGCGATGAGCCTCCTCGCGCTCTCGTACACGCTGCTCGGGCGGCCGATGCAGGCGCGCTTCGCGGCCGATCCCCAGTTCCAGGCGTCGCTGCTCCTCCTGCAGGAGCGCATTCCGCGCGCAACGACGTTCCATTCGAAGACGCCGGACCTCGCCATGATTCGTGCCGGGAGCAGCGCCGCCGCGTCGCCGGTACGCGTCATCACGGGCACCGACAGCACGATGCCGGAGGTGCAGCTGCTGTCCAACGGCCGCTACCACGTCATGGTCACGAGCGCGGGCGGGGGCAGCAGCCGCTGGAAGGACCTCGC
>Ga0157378_10002567_pt1 | contig 16153 bp, 13 predicted proteins | sample M65metaG_FD_115309 | JGI IMG/M metagenome (GOLD analysis project Ga0157378, IMG submission 115309) | Miscanthus rhizosphere microbial communities from Kellogg Biological Station, Michigan, USA - M6-5 metaG | ecosystem: Host-associated > Plants > Roots > Rhizosphere > Soil | place: USA: Michigan...
ATTCTCAGTAATAAATCCGAAAACCTGACGCCAATAACAAAGGCTTTGACAAATATTCTTTACGATCTGCCTTACGAGATTCCGGAGGAAAAAAAATCGGTTCAACTTTCTGAAGAAGACTTGAAGCAATATGTTGGAGAATATTGGGTGAGCAATGATTATAAAGTTAACATCACGCTTGAAGGCGGACAATTAAAGGGGCAAATAACGGGTCAACCTAAGGTGGATCTTTTTGCGCAGCGAAAGGATCTATTCTTCTTAAAGATCGTTGATGCGCAACTTGAGTTTACAAGAGATTCAACCGGTAAAGTAGTGAAGGTGACGATGTATCAGGGCGGCGCAATGATCGAAGCACCAAAGATGAAGTAGCAAGGTTCAAGGTACAAGGCACAAGGAAGATTCAAGGACCAAGACTAAAAAAGCCAGGCAAGAAGAACCAAAGAATCCAAGATCCAAATAATAAATCAGAACTAAGAACAATTAAGCAATGGCGAAGAGTAAAAATAACAACATAGTCAATGGCGATGCGGGCGTGCAGGGACAGTATAAGAACTGGTTCCTTGATTATGCCTCGTACGTTATTCTTGAAAGAGCAGTACCCGCCGTTGAAGACGGCCTGAAACCCGTGCAGCGCCGGATTTTGCACGCGATGAAAGAAATGGATGATGGTCGCTACAACAAAGTGGCTAACATCATCGGACAATCGATGCAATATCATCCGCACGGCGATGCATCAATAGGTGAGGCGCTCGTGAATATGGGACAGAAAGATTTGTTGATTGATACGCAGGGTAATTGGGGCGATGTGAGAACCGGTGACGATGCAGCGGCAGCCAGGTATATTGAAGCAAGACTTTCGAAGTTCGCATTGGAAGTTGCATTTAACGGCAAGATCACCGAATGGCAGTTGAGCTACGATGGTCGAAAGAATGAACCCATCACATTGCCCATGAAATTTCCTTTGCTGCTTGCACACGGCGCAGAAGGAATTGCTGTTGGTTTGGCCACTAAGATACTTCCACACAATTTCTGTGAACTGATTGAAGCCTCGATCAAATCATTGCGAAGCAGAAAGTTTGAAATCTTCCCGGATTTCCAGACAGGAGGAATGATCGATGTAAGCAATTACAATGAAGGAAAAAGAGGAGGTAAGGTTAGGGTTCGTGCAAGAATCGAAGAAGTGGATAAGAAAACGCTTGCCATTCGTGACGTGCCATACGGCGTCACAACTGCACAATTGATGGACTCAATCGTAAGAGCAAATGACCAGGGGAAAATCAAGATTAAGAAGGTAACAGATAATACTGCGCAGGAAGTTGAGATCATCGTTGATCTGGCTCCGGGCATTTCGCCGGACCTCACGATTGACGCGTTATATGCATTCACCGATTGTGAAGTTAGTATCTCTCCTAACGCATGTGTTATTGTTGATGAAACACCAGAGTTCATCACCGTAAATGAGCTATTGAAAACGTCTGCAAGCCAAACAAAGGAAATGCTCCGCATGGAGCTTGAGATCAAGCTGGCTGAATTGCAGGACAAATGGCACTACACTTCGCTGGAGAAAATCTTCTTTGAAGAGAAAATTTATAAAGAGTTAGAAAAGAAGCATGCTACCTGGGAAAAAGTGCTGGAAGCTATTGAAGACGCGTTCCAACCTTTCAAAAAACAATTGAAGCGTGCCGTTAAAAGAGAAGATGTTATTAAGCTAACCGAAAAGCCCGTTCGCAGAATTTATAAACTTGATATTCAGGAATTGGATGACCAGATCGAAGCTTTGGAAGCGGACATCAAGCAGGTGAAATACGATCTGAATAACCTGGTGGACTATGCAGTTGCTTATTATGAAAATCTGCTGACTAAATATGGCAAAGGCAAAGAGCGTAAAACCGAAATGAAACTCTTTGAATCCATCCAGGCAAAAAATGTGGCCATTGCTACATCAAGACTTTATGTGAATAGGGAAGACGGATTCATCGGAACCAGCTTGCGTAAAGATGAATTCCTATTTGAATGCTCGAACCTTGATGATATCATTGTGTTCACGAAGACTGGAATCATGAAGGTGGTAAAAGTTGCCGACAAAACTTACATCGGAAAAGATATCATGCACGCGGCAGTATTCCAGAAAAACGATGAGCGCACTACCTATAACATGATTTATACTGATCTTGATTCCGGGACGAGCTATGCGAAGCGATTTAATGTGACAGGAGTGACAAGAGAGAAAGAATATAATCTTGGAAAAGGAGAAAAGAATAAGGTGCACTATCTCACAGTGAATCCGAATGGAGAAGCAGAAGTGGTGAGAATTGTGCTGACCCCTGGATCATCAGCCCGCAATAAGGAATTCGATTATTATTTTGAAGAACTGGAAATTAAGGGTAGAGGATCGATGGGTAACCAGGTAACGAAGTACCCGATTCGCACAGTGAAATTTAAAGAAGCTGGCAAGGCAACATTAGCTGCAAGAAAGCTTTGGCTGGATGACCAGTTTGGAAGACTGAACACTGAAGAGAAGGGCACGTTCATCGGATCATTTGGTCCTGAAGACAAGATCATTTCTTTTTATGGTGATGGCACTTACAAAATCACCGACCAGGAGCTTTCTCAAAAATTCGATACAGATAAATTGATTCTAATTGAAAAGTTCAATCCAGAAAAAATTGTATCGGCTGTTTATCTTGATAAAGAGAAACTTCAATTCAATGTAAAACGATTTAAGATCGAAACAACAACCCTGGGTACTAATTTCTCTTTTATCAAAGAAGGTGAAGGCAATTACCTGGAAGCGGTGAGTACGAGTGAGGAGCCGATTTTAGTTGTGCAATCTGGTCGCGGTTCACAAGTGCGAAAAGCGAAATTCAAGATCTCGAAGACTGCTGAGATCACGGGTTGGAAAACGGTGGGAACAAAACTTGTTGACTTCACAAAGACCATGACTATGGAATGGCAGAAGTCGAAAGAAGATAAGCAGGGGGAATTGTTTGAATAGGTTCGCGTTTCGCGTTCGTTGTTTTGGACATTAATCATAAAATAGAAGCATGCTAGCATGCTATTAAGCTCGTCTCATCAGACCTACACAAATGGAATCTCTTTCGAATAAAGGCAAGCCACAAATTTATTTTGCTCTTGCGAATGAATGAACGCGAAACGCCAAACACGAAACGCAAAACCGTAAACTGTAAACCGTAAACCGTAAACTATCTCCGTCGTAATCGAACGGTCGCATTTTGTGTAAGGCTACTCGATAGATAAACTTCTGTTCTTTTTTCTCCATCAAAGATCACCATCAAAGCCGTATTAGGCGGGTATTTGCCGAGATTCTCTGCGAACATAGTGATCTCATTTACTGCCTTTGTAGTATCTAACTTCAAGTAAAGGTTCAGCGCTTTCATCTCCAATTCTTGCTTAAAAAGAATCGGTTTGCCATTCATGAACACTGAGATACTATCGCCGTCAATATCACCATTGTCAAAAAAACTAATGCGCACGGAATCCGCTCCAACAGTCACTTCCTGTTGCACGATATTTTTGCGCGACATATACTTATCCAACAAAAGTGATTCCTCGGTCACTGTGCTGAAATGTCCGTTATTGTTGCTTTCGGTGGAAGTGGTGTTGCTTATCACAACATCCTCTGGTAGTGGAGCCCAGGTTTTCAGCGTCGCGATCGTATTTCTGAGAGCGCTGTCGAGATTCGTTTGATTATTATCCAATGTATAGCTGGCGCGAAGGTCTGGGCAGGTATATTTATATTTTTCTGGCCGGAAAAAATATCCTGTGAGTGTGCTCTTTGCTTTTGAAACCATCAAGGTGCCTACAAATTCCATCGAACAATCGATTCCCTCGGGGCCAGTAGAGCGAAAATGAACTACGGGAATATTTTTTATGATCACCTGCCTGCTGGCTTTATTATACTTACCTCTTACAAAGAAACTCTTATAGAAGTTTTTAAAGTAGTATGCAAATACGCCTTCAACATCGTCGCCTTTTTGTCGAATAATAAGCTCTGTCAGATAATTATTCGGCCTGCCCTCGATATCAGGATCGGCTCTTCCATACCAGGAACCGGTAACAGATTGAGCATCGGCTGTGGCTATTATAAATAGCGTGGCCAGAAGTATAGCAGGTTTTTTCATTAATTGTGCAAGTTTCAATGTAGATCCGCGGCGATAGAGTTGATTTAGCTCAAGATAATAGAAAAAACCGAGCCGGTTTTGCCCCACTAGCTCTATTGTGAAAAATTTATTCTGGGGGCAAAACCGCCTAAGCGCACAAGGTACAAGGCACAAGGAACAAGTAAGACTCAAGGCACAAGAACCATAAGCCAAGCAAGAGCCAAGGTTGGAAGGCTTATTATTATTTCCCAAGGGCCTCAAACGCACACCAGCAGGAGTAAAAAAACAAATTAGGCGGAAAAAGCACGATTGACTTCAAATCTTATTCGTTCCAACTTGCAATAGTATGTCAAAGGAGCTGGAAGATCGATTTTTGGAATTTGCAAGAAGAGTCAGAGATTTCTGCAAGCGATTGAAATGGGATATAATTAACGTCGAATATATTAAGCAGTTAATTAAGGCCAGCGCATCAGTAGGGGCGAACTACATTGAAGCCTCCGATGATTTAGGCAAGGCTGATGAACGAATGAAAATAAAAACTGCTCGACGTGAGGCAAAAGAGTCAAAGCATTTTTTAAGCCTGGTTCTTACCTACGATGATTCAGAAGTTGAAAAAGAAAGGATATATCTGGTCGATGAGTCTGAACAAATAAAGAAAATTCTGTCGACGATAGTGACTAAACTCGGGTGACAAAAGATACGATTCACTTAATAGCCTTCCTTTCTTGGATTTTCCTTGGCTTTTGGTTCTTTAGTTCTTGGACCTTTCTTGTCCCTTGTGCCTTGTACCTTGTGCCTTTCACGAAAGTTCACGGCACATGTCGCTTCATTTCCCTCTGGACATCGCGTTCCTTAATTGTAGCGCGTTTATCATGTAGTTTCTTTCCCTTTCCGAGACCAATTTCAATTTTGGCGAGACCCTTTTCATTGAAAAATATACGAAGTGGAATAATGGTATGACCTTTTTCTTTGATCTTGCTTTCCAGCTTTTTTAATTCCTTTTTTTGAAGAAGTAGTTTTCGTTCCTGAACTGGATTGTGGTTATTGCTTGTGCCGTGAGAATATTCAGAGATATGAAGACTCTTAATCCAAAGTTCGCCTTTATGAAAAAAGCAATATGCATCATTGAAGCTGGCTTTTCCTGCGCGAAGTGATTTTACTTCAGTTCCTGCTAATACAAGACCAGCGACATATTTGTCTTCAATAAAATATTCATGATATGCACTGCGATTGCTGATTTCCATACTGGTCGCGCTGGTTGCTGGTTACTGGTTACTGGTTACTGGTTACTGGTCGCTACTTATTAAATTCGTAAAGTTCTCCAAATAGGATAAATAGTAACTAGTAACTACTAACTAGTATTTTAATAATTATTATTCGTTTTGTCACTTGTTGATGATAACCGGTAGAAACGGCGTCAAATTAATAAAGCTCTTCAAATCTGATAAGTAGTAACCAGCAACCAGCAACCAGTAACTAATGTTAGTTCTCCTGACTTCTGAATCCTGACCTCTGTCTTCACTTGATGATGATAACCGGTAGCAACTTTTTCAAATTAATAGAGCTCTTCAAATCTGATAAGTAGTAACTAGCAACCAGCAACCAGTAACTAATGTAATTCTCCTGACTTCTGAATCCTTACTTCTGTCTTCTTTATTATCAATTCTTAAACAGCGTAAGTACAGTTCCAAGTTTATCTTTTAATTCTTTCCTCTGGACAATGAAATCAAGGAACCCATGTTCCAATAAAAATTCGCTTCGCTGGAAGCCTTCGGGAAGATCTTTCTTGATCGTTTCCTTGATTACACGCGGACCAGCAAATCCAATGAGGGCGCTGGGTTCGGCGATATTCAAATCACCGAGCATGCCAAAGGAAGCTGATATGCCACCAAATGATGGATCGGTTAAAAGAGAGAGATATGGAATTTTGGCTGCGCTTAATTGGGTAAGCTTGCCGGATACTTTCGCTAATTGCATTAGTGAAAATGCGCTTTCCATCATCCTCGCTCCGCCAGATTTGCAAATGATCAACAGCGGAAGTCTTTCCTGAAGGCAAAGGTCAATTGCACGACAAATTCTTTCTCCCATTACACTTCCTAATGAGCCACCGATGAATTCAAAATCCATACAACCAACTACAAGATCGTGTTCATGAAGCAGACCCCTGGCAATTCGGATGGAGTCAGTAATATCCGTTTTTGCCCAGGTTTCTTCCAATCTTTTCTTGTATGATTTGAGATCTGTAAAGTTGAGAAAGTCCTTTGACCGGATATCTTCAAACAAAACTTCAAACTCGTTATTGTTGAATAAAATTTCAAAATATTCTGAACTGCCTATCCGATGATGATGATTGCATTTGGGACAGACAAAAAGATTTTCACGGAGTTCCGTAACTGTACAGATGTAATTGCATTCAGGGCATTTGCTCCACAAACCTTCGGGTGTTTCCTTTTTCTCCGCCGTACTAGTCAGGATACCTTTCTTGATTCTTTTGAACCAGCTCTGTTTCGTTTCTTCACTCTGCCCTTCTTCGCCAGCCAGGTTCGCATCGAAGTCCTCTTCTCTTGCCATTAAAATGGTTTTGGGTGGCTAAGATAGGATATTTGAAATATCATGAGAGCCATTAGCCGTTAGCTTTTAGCCATTAGCTGAAATAACTGGAGATAGATCCGTGTTTATTACTCATCGGAGGTGAGAGTTGATCACATCTACATGTGTAATCCTTATCTTATGATTGTTCAAAGTTCAATTTCTGGCAAACAGCTAATGGCTAATCGCTAGTAACTATTAGCGATTAGCTATAAAAATCTTCATCCAAGTAACCGATGAACATGTTCCTTCATTACTTTTGTACACCTTGATAAAGCAGTGATTGCTACATTCTTTTTATTAATCCGGGTAAATATTTGAAGGTTTCGCAACAGCAGGTTGAAGAAAACGGCACTGCATTAAACGTTAGTAAATGAAATGGTCTGAATTCTTTACTTCTTCGGTGGGCAAGAAATTAGTTATGGCGCTCACGGGTCTTTTCCTGATTTCCTTCCTGGTAGTTCACGTTGGATTAAATGCCTGCATTTGGGCGAATGACAACGGAGAGATGTTTAATAAAGCTGCACATTTCATGGGTGCAACCATCGTCGTCCGCATCATGGAGGTGGGCTTATTCATCGGCTTCTTCATTCACATCATCCAGGGCTATGTACTCGAATCAAAAAATTTAAGTAGGAGGGGGAGAGGTTACAAAAACAACCTCGCTAACAGGGGAAGCAAATGGTATAGCCGAACAATGGGCCTGCTAGGCACATTGCTTCTATTGTTCCTGATCATGCACATCAATCACTTTTGGGTGCACTCGCGCATGGGAAACGTGGCCAGCATTGCCCCGCTCCCTGAAATTGTTTACAGCAGTAATCCCAATAAGGCTTATCACAATCTTTATCAGTTGATGATTGAAACCTTCAGTGGAAACCTGGTAGTAGTGATATTGTATGTGCTGGGTTGTATTTCGCTGGCGTATCACCTGATGCATGGTTTTCAGAGCGCATTCAGGACATTGGGTGTCCATAATAAAAAATACATCGGTATTATCCAGGCTGTGGGATATGGCTTCGCAATTATAGTCCCAATTGCGTTCGCCATGATGCCTGTCAGCATTTACCTGGGGTGGATACAATAAGATCGCTACGATTCCGGCGATACATCAATTGCAAAACCGACGTTCACATTAATAATCTATGATGAATTCAAAAATTCCTGGCGGCCCTTTAGATCAGAAATGGAAGAACTATAAATCCACGTGCAAGCTGGTGAACCCGGCTAACAAAAGGAAACTGGAGATCATCGTGATTGGAACCGGACTTGCAGGTGCTTCTGCGGCGGCTTCTCTTGGTGAGTTAGGTTACCGAGTGAAGGCATTTTGTTACCAGGATTCTCCTCGTCGCGCACACTCCATCGCCGCTCAAGGAGGAATCAATGCCGCAAAAAATTATCAGAACGATGGTGATTCGGTTTTTCGTCTTTTTTATGATACAATCAAAGGTGGTGACTATCGTGCGCGTGAGGCGAATGTGTACAGGCTTGCGGAAGTAAGCACAAACATAATTGATCAGTGTGTGGCACAAGGCGTGCCATTCGCGCGTGAATATGGTGGACTCTTAAGCAATCGGTCTTTCGGTGGCACACAAGTGCAAAGAACTTTTTATGCAGCCGGACAAACCGGTCAGCAACTTTTGATTGGTGCGTATCAGGCGTTAGAACGTCAGGTAGCATTGGGAAATGTGGAGATGTATTCGCGTCATGAAATGCATGAGGTGGTGATCATTGATGGAAAAGCGAGAGGGATTATTGCAAGAGACCTCGTCACCGGCGAACTTGAAAGCCACTTCGGACACGCTGTGTTGTTATGCAGCGGGGGTTATGGAAACGTGTTCTATCTCTCTACAAATGCAATGGGCTGTAATGCCACGGCCATTTGGAAAGCGCATAAGAAAGGCGCGTACTTCGGCAATCCATGCTTCACACAAATTCATCCTACTTGCATACCTGTATCAGGTGATCATCAATCGAAACTCACTTTGATGAGTGAATCGTTGAGAAACGATGGAAGAATTTGGGTTCCTAAGAAACAAGGTGATAATAGAAAACCAACAGAGATTCCGGAAGGAGAAAGAGATTATTTTCTGGAGAGAAGGTATCCTGCGTTTGGTAACCTCGTGCCACGCGATGTGGCATCAAGAGCTGCGAAAGAAAGGTGCGATGCAGGTTATGGCGTAGGTAGCTCAAAGCAGGCCGTGTACCTGGATTTTGCGGATGCGATCAGACGCTATGGCAAAATAGAAGCGGGTAAACAAGGCGTCTCCAATGCTGACGACGCGAAAATTATTGAGTTGGGTCGTGATGTTGTGAAAGAAAAGTATGGGAATCTTTTTGATATGTATCAAAAGATCACAGGCGAAAATCCATACGAAGTTCCAATGCGCATCTACCCGGCTATACATTATACAATGGGCGGTTTGTGGGTTGACTATGAACTCATGACTACTGTTCCGGGTTTGTTCTGTTTAGGCGAAGCTAATTTCAGCGATCACGGCGCAAATAGATTAGGTGCTTCTGCATTAATGCAAGGATTGGCTGATGGATATTTTGCCATTCCTTATACCATTGGCAATTTCCTGGCCGATGAGATCAGAACAGCGGCTATTCCAACAACACACGAGGCTTTCGTGAAAACGCAAAATGAAGTTGCTGATCGCATCAATAAATTGATGAGCATCAAAGGAACGCAGAGTGTCAATAGTTTTCATAAACGACTTGGCAAAATCATGTGGGATAAATGTGGCATGGCGCGCAACGCGCAAGGGCTGCAGCAAGCTATCCAGGAAATTCGCGCGTTGAAAGAAGAATTCTGGAAAGACCTTCGCATTCCAGGTGGAATTAGTGAGCTAAACGACGAACTCGATCGCGCTAATCGTGTTGCTGATTTTCTCGAACTAGGAGAGTTGATGTGCCTGGACGCTTTACAACGAAATGAAAGTTGCGGTGGACACTTCAGAGAAGAATATCAAACAGAAGAAGGCGAAGCAAAGAGAGACGATGCACACTATACCTATGTAGCAGCATGGGAGTATAAGAAAGACCACGAATGGCAATTGCACAAGGAAGAATTATCATTTGAGGTGGCGCACCCAACGCAGAGAAGTTATAAATAAACTTCATGCACGTAGGTAATGAAACAATGCTATCTTTTTGTTTATGGGAAACTCAGAAGAGATTTTGATTCTCCCATCCTCGAAAAAATATCACGGAACGTAGAGTGGCTTGGGGGCGCAGTTATTCGGGGAAAATTATTCGATATAGGAAAGTATCCAGGCGCCGTTCCGCTCAATGAAGGTGAGAATGGGGACATTAAGGGTGAATTGATCAGAATCAATGATGAGGAAACAGTGATGGAGATTTTGGATGAATATGAAGGATTCGATCGGAGAAGTGCAAATAGTTCTGAGTATATAAGGAAGAAGGAATCAGTTGTTTTAGAGAATAGAGAAACCTTGTTGGCGTGGGTTTATTGGTACAATTGGTCTGTTGAAGGAAAGGCAAGGATCACGAATAACGATTATCTCAATTATCTCAAAAATAGATCTCGCGAAAGCGAAATATAGCATCGCATGGAACATTACACAATGAATCTTACCCTCCAGGTATGGAGACAAGCGAGTGGATCACAGGAAGGCAGATTTGAAACCTATGAGGTCAATGACATTTCATCAGAAATGTCGTTCCTGGAAATGTTTGATGTGTTGAACGAGCGTTTGATCCGTGAAGGAAAGGATCCCATTGCTTTTGATCATGATTGTCGCGAAGGCATTTGTGGCGCTTGTTCCATGCACATTAATGGCCGACCGCATGGCCCATGGCATGCTACAACCACCTGCCAGTTGCATATGAGGGAATATAAGAACGGTGATACTATCGTTGTTGAGCCCTGGCGTTCAAAATCTTTTCCTGTTATTAAGGACCTGGTAGTAGATCGTTCCGCTTTTGATCGAATTATAGAAGCCGGTGGCTATATCTCGGTTAATACCGGTAACGCAGTGGATGGAAATGCGATTCCTGTTGAAAAAGATAAGGCAGATGCGTCATTTGCCGCAGCTGCGTGCATTGGATGTGGCGCATGTGTGGCGGCATGTAAGAATAGCTCTGCGATGTTGTTCCTCTCGGCTAAGGTGGCGCATCTCGCATTGTTGCCACAAGGACAGCCTGAAAGAAAGATGAGAGTCCTCAATATGGTGGCTCAAATGGATAAAGAAGGCTTTGGATCCTGCACCTTTACCGAGGCCTGTGAATCTGTTTGTCCCAAAGAAATCTCGGTCACGAATATCTCGAGGCTCAACGCTGACTATATAAAGGCGGGCTTTACTGTTGAGAAATAATAGGTCAACACCGGTCTGACCGCCTCGGTCTGACCGTGAACCGTCTGACCGTCTCGGTCTGATGGTTCTGTAACCCTTGATCCACAAGGCTTTTCACGCTCTTGTGCAAGCAATAAATCCTAATTTTAGACGCTTATAGAAAAACCATCTGTGTTTGCCCAGGATCCTCATTATAATGTTGTGCACAGTGTTTTGCCAGGTCTTGAGATCACAGGTGCCGGTTACCAAAAAACCGACTTCCAATCTCAGGCAGAAGTGGATTCATACGCGTACTGACCGTGTGCAAGTGGATAGCCTTAGTATTATCCCCAATACATTTTCAATTGCAGCATTGAGTGATTCTGCGTATCACCTGGATCCTGTGAATGCGGTGCTGACATGGAGGAAGAAACCTTCCGTTGACAGCGTCTTTGTAACCTATCGCGTGTTCCCTTCTAAGTTGAACGCTGTTGCACGCAAATTCAATTTTGATAGCATTTCGAATTATTTCCTGGTACAGCCGTTTGTATTTGACAATAACAAATCGCGCGCTGAAGATCGTTTCTTCAATTTCGGCAACATCACTTATAATGGAAGCTTTGGTCGCGGCATTTCCTTCGGTAACACGCAAGATGCGGTCGTAACATCTAATCTCAATCTGCAATTGAGTGGATACTTATCGGATAGCATTGAAATTGCAGCCGCAATTACTGACAACAACATTCCTATACAGCCAGATGGAACCACGCAACAATTAAATGAATTTGATCGCATCTTCCTTCAATTCAAAAAAAATAACTGGCAACTGAACCTTGGAGATATTGATATCCGGCAAAACCAGAATTACTTTTTAAATTTTTATAAACGTTTGCAAGGTGCTTCGTTCGATTTCACTCAACCCTTTTCAAAACACTCCTATAACAGAACACTTGTAAGCGGGTCCGTAGCAAAAGGAAAATTCACGCGAAATATTTTTGATGGACAGGAAGGAAACCAGGGCCCGTACAGATTGCAGGGAGCGAATAATGAATTCTTTTTTGTTGTTCTCGCAGGAACGGAACGCGTATATATCGATGGCGAACTATTGCAACGAGGTGAGGATAGGGATTACGTGATTAACTACAACACCGCAGAGATCACGTTTATGCCAACCCGAATGATTACAAAGGACCGAAGAATTCAGGTTGAATTTGAATATGCGGATCGAAATTACTTAAACGCAAATCTTTATTTATACGACGAGGCAAAACTTAATGAGACCTTTAAATTGAGACTGGCAGCGTTTAATAATAGCGATGCGAAGAATTCTCCCATCAACCAATCCTTAAGCCCGCAACAAAAATCATTTCTCGGATTCCTGGGTGACAGTATCAACCACGCATTCTATCCCGTGTCCAGCATCGATACGTTTAGCGTTGGTAAGATTCTGTACAAGAAAATCGATACAACATTTAACGGGGGAACCCACGACTCGATATACGTTTATTCTACACATCCAGATAGTGCGAAATATAATTTGTCTTTCATTGATGTTGGGCAGGGAAACGGAAACTATGTACCTGATTTCAATGGCGCCAATGGTAAAGTGTATAAGTGGGTAGAACCAATTTCGGGACAACGACAGGGTCGATATGAACCCGCCACTTTTCTTGTAACACCGAAAAAACAGCAGGTGGTGAGTTTGGGAATGGACGTCACCCCATCAAAAAACACGATCATCTCAACAGAGGTGGCTATGAGCAATTATGACGTGAATACATTTTCCACCAAAGACAAGGGCAACGACAAAGGTTTTGGAGCGAAAGTCAATTTTAAAAATATTCATCCCTTATCCAGGAAGCGAAACCTTACTACAGATCTCGGCTATGAATTTGTTGAGGCTACATTCAAGCCCGTTGAACGTTTACGAAATGTAGAATTCACGCGCGACTGGGGCTTACCATTGATTGTGAATCCGGCTGATGAGAACATGTATACCGCTTCAGTGGGATTGGCGGATGCAAAAGCAAATAGTTTACGATATCAATTAGTAGGCTATAATCGCAGCGATGGATTCAATGGAATCCGAAATGTTATCACTCAATTCCAGCGAGTGAAGAATTGGGAATTCAATAATCAATTAAATTTAACCAACAGCAGTTCTCTTACTGACAAAGGGTATTTCTTCAGGCCAACATTGAATGTGTCCCGCATATTTCCGAAACTGCACAATTATACGATAACGACAAGTTATGCGCTTGAGCATAATGAAATGAGGAATAAAGTAACGGATGCTGTCACGCCGCTAAGTTTTTCTTTCCAAACCATTCAGGCAGCACTTCGTTCCGATGCGAGCAAGGAAAACAAATGGGGATTGATATATTTTAACCGCACCAATGCCTATCCATATGGAAAGAGCTTGATCAACACTGACAGAAGTAATAACATCAATCTATTTATCGAGCTTTTAAAAAGCAGTAAGCATCAGTTTCGTTTGAATACTACTTATCGCGACCTTGATGTGATCAGAAAAGATATAACAGCTCAGAAGTCGGACAAAAGTCTATTAAGTAGGGTAGAGTATATCGTAAACGAATGGAAGGGATTTCTCACCGGGAATGTGTTGTATGAAATTGGTGCGGGACAAGAGCAGAAAAGAGACTATAGTTATGTGGAAGTTCCGGCCGGCCAAGGAGAGTACACCTGGAATGACTATAATGCTGATGGGGTGCAGCAATTGAATGAATTTGAAGTAGCGATCTTTCCTGACCAGGCGAAATTTATTCGCATCTTCACACCAACAAATGAATTCATAAAAGCAAACTATAACACCTTTAATTACAGTTTAGGCTTGAATCCTCGATCCATTATCAACCTTACTAGCAGCAGTCATTTTCAAAAATTCATAGCGCGTATCAATCTGCAATCGTCACTTCAGATCAATAAGAAAGAACAAGCTGATGGGCTCGTGCAATTCAATCCCTTTAAAACGCCGTTGAACGATACTTCTCTCATTACACTCAACCAGATTTACGTGAATACCGTTTCGTTTAACAGGTTTAGTTCCAAATGGGGATTCGACTTTAATAATTCAAGAAGTGCAGGCAAAGCCTTGCTAACTTATGGATATGAAAGTAGAAAGCTTAATGAGTGGGGTTTGAAGACCAGGATCAATTTCAGCAAGCTTGTTTCGTTCGATATAACGGGGAAAAAAGGGATTAATTCCCTTAATACACAGAATCCAAAATTTGACAATCGCAATTATCAAATCCATCAGTACTCTATTGAACCTCGAACCACATTTACGAGGGGCGCTAATTTCAGACTGATTCTTGGTTATAAGTACACGAACAAGAACAATGAACAGGGGTTTAATGAAAAATACACCTCCAATGCTTTGAACAGCGAGATCAAGTATAACATTCTGCAGACTACATCCATTCAGGGCAAATTTACTTATGGCAACATCAGCTACACTACCAATGATCCTGTGAATGGATTAAACTCAACAGTCAGTTATATTATGCTGGACGGACTTTTGCCAGGAAAGAACTTCTTATGGAATCTTGATTTTACTCGCCGCATTTCAAACTTCTTGGAATTTAATCTTCAATACGAAGGAAGAAAACCTGGTTCAGCGAGAACAGTGCATATTGGAAGAGCGGCGATAAGAGCTTTATTATAGTTTCGTGTACACCGTTATAGTTTCGCGTTTAGGGTTTCGCGTTTCGCGTTCGTTTACTCGTTTCTCGCTCATTATACAGTTACTTCATTTGCTTCGAGTGTGATTGGCCTCCTTTATAGTTGATCACAATCTCACTAATGAGGCGCGTATTTGTAAGGATGCTTGTAATTAAAGAACGCGAAACGCCAAACTCGAAACCCGAAACAAGAAAGGATAAAAAAAACCCCGACAACCGTCGGGGCATTATATAAGTGCAATTTTAGTAAGTCCGATTAGCTAAACAATCCACCTTTCTTCAGGTTTCTTGTTGCTTCTCCAATCTTGAAGCCATTGTGATAAACTTCAATCTTGTAAGCACCTGGTTGGAACTTGCTGTTTTGTTTCCATGCAAATTCAACGTGTCTTGTCTTCCCTGCTTCAATTTGTACAGGAACTTTGTAAGTGAAGAATTTTTCACCTTCTTCACGAGTTGTGAATGTTCCTGATCCAAGAGCTTCAACAGTTACTGGCTTTCCATCAGGACCAGTGATAGATACGTAAACATCAGTTTGTCCAGACTGCGCAATTCGATTGTCTACATCAAACGCGATGACCAACTTGTCAACTCTCTTTGCGGTAGTTGTTTCCTTTTCTTTTCCACCATTCTTTTCATTAACTGGTGTTACAGAAATCTTATCTGCATGAAGTGTAGATCCGATATCAATCGTTTTAGCTTGCGCCTCTTTAACCTGATTTGCGGTGTCAAGCGTTTTAGTTAGTTGCTCTTTGTCGGCAGTTAATTGCGTTTTTTCCTGCGTTAATTGCTGGTTTTCGCCGGTTAATCTTGCTACTTCAGCTTCGAGGTTGCCAATCTTTTCGTTTAATGTTGAGATCAATTGCTTCGCACGAGACAATTCTGCTTGCGATGCATTTCTTTTATTAAGGATAGAACGGATTTCAGATTTCAATTTAGAAACTTCGCTGTTGCTTGAATTCAACTTACCTTCCAGCTCATTGTTATATCCAGTCAGGGAATCAAGACGAGCTAGTGACGCGTCGAAATTCTTTTGAATTTCGCTCTTCTCGTCGGTCACTCTTTCTATCTGCGTCTGCTGACTTTGAATAGTTTCAGAAGTCTTATTCTTGTCATAAAGCAGGTAGCCCCATGTTCCTAACAATGCAACTGCTAACACGCCAATAATTGCTCCCTTATATTCCTTTCGATTTGGGTCTCTTCTTGGACTGTTGCTATCAGCAGCAGAAGGATAATTGGTAGTACTCATACTTTATTGTTTTTTTTAAAAAATTTAGTGATTTTCAGGTTTAGATAAGGGGCATCGTCCAAAACCATGCCAGAATTCTGCTCGCACCCAACGTTATGCACAGTGTGCATATTGTTTTTCAAGCATATATAAGGCTGTATTTCAATACAATCCCAAATCTGTTAAATTGCGCCCTTACAAAGAAATATGTCGGCCGAC
>Ga0157378_10002568_pt1 | contig 16153 bp, 11 predicted proteins | sample M65metaG_FD_115309 | JGI IMG/M metagenome (GOLD analysis project Ga0157378, IMG submission 115309) | Miscanthus rhizosphere microbial communities from Kellogg Biological Station, Michigan, USA - M6-5 metaG | ecosystem: Host-associated > Plants > Roots > Rhizosphere > Soil | place: USA: Michigan...
ATGGGGAGCACGCAAAATCTGAATTGGGCGACCTGGGGCGATGCGCTCAGCATCGTCTGGGAACTTTCTAAATTCTCGGGGTGAGAATTTAAATCTCTGGAGATCCAATGAGAACTGGGGTGTGTTTTCAGTTGTGTAGGTGTGTCTTCGTGCTGTTCCTTTTTGCTGTCGTATCTGTTCTGGCTTTACCGGTTTCTATTGCGCAGACGGCAACGGGCGCCATCACCGGCACGGTGACCGATCCGAACGGTCTGGCCACGGCCGACGCTAGCGTGGTAGTGAAAAATACCGACACCGGCACGGAAACAACCTACACCAGCAATAGTTCCGGGTTGTACGCCGCGCCGTACCTGCAGCCCGGCCACTATGAAGTTTCGGTCAGCAAAGCCGGCTTCGCCGCCGTCACCTTTCAAAACATCACCGTGCACGTCGGCGACACGCTGACTCTCGATGCCAAGCTTCCCCTTCAGGCGCAGCAGCAGTCCATCACTGTCACGGACGAGATGCCTTTGCTAGAAACCAGCAATACTTCACAGGAGCAGGTGGTCAGCGAAACTCTGGTGGACGGGCTGCCGATCGCCGCCCGCCGTTGGGAAAACTTCGTACTGCTCACTCCCGGCGTCACTACGGACGGCACCGGCGGCCTCATGAGCTTCCGTGGCATCTCTGGCCTATACAACGGCAACTCGGTGGACGGCGCGAACAACACCCAGGCGTTTTTCTCGGAAGCCCGCGGCCGCGCCATCATCGTCAGCTACGTCTACAGCGCCGGCTCCATTCAGGAATTTCAGGTCAGCAACAGCAACTACAGCGCGGAGTTCGGTCAGGCCGCGGGCGGCGTCGTGAACGCCGTCACCAAATCCGGAACAAACTTCTGGCACGGAGATCTTTTCTATGATCTCCGTTACCCGGACCTGAACGCACTCGACCCTCTCGGCAAGACGCGCGGCATCTTTACGCAGACCGTGCATCAGCAGAATCAGTTCGGCGGAAGCACTGGCGGCGCGATCATCAAGGACAAGCTGTTCTTCTTCGGTACCTACGACGGGTTCCGCAAGGTGAACCCGATCCTGTACACCTCGACGACTCCCAACTCGACCATTGATGCGTTCGCCTGCCCCGCGGGCATCGATCCAACCGCCTGCGCCAATGCAAAGTCGTTTATCACCGACGACAATCTCGGGGCATTTGCCCGCAATCTAAAACAGGACATTTTTCTCGGCAAGTTGGATTACCAGGTAAATGGCAACAACCACGTGAGTGCCGTTTTCAACTGGCAGAACTGGCAGGAACCTTTCGGTTACAACACCGCGCCAACCGTAAACAACGGCGGCGCTACCCAGAACGGCGCGGGAGGAACCCACGAACGCTTCTTCATCGCCAACTGGACGTCCACCTACTCAGGAAACAAGGTGAACGAGTTCCGCTTCGCGTGGGGACGCGACTTCGAGTTCGACAGCACCAACTCCGGGGGACCATCTGCGTCCCTGCTGAACATTTTTTCCTACGGCGAAACTTCCGCTTTGCCGCGCCCGGCATTCCCGGACGAGCACCGCAACCAGTTCTCGGACAACTTCTCACTAGCCCATGGCTCTCATCTCTTCAAGATGGGCGTGGACATCAACCTCATCCACGAGCTGCTGGTCAACCTCTTCCAGGGCGACGGAAACTACAGCTACAACTCGACAACCGCCTTCGCGGGATGCCCCGCCGGCGCCAACGCGACGTTCTGCCGTTGGGCCGCTGACGCAACGGGAACCGATGTCGGCGACGGGCTCACCGGCATGCACTACAGCAGCTTCACGCAGGTGAACGATCCGATCACCCACGTGGGCAAGGACGACTTTCTCAACAACGACCTCGGACTCTATTTCGAGGATACCTGGAAGGTCAGGCCGAGCCTCACACTGAATCTCGGCGTCCGCTACGACATCCAGATGGTCCCGCAGCCGCAGCAACCTAACACCGCCACGCCGCTGCTCGGTTTCTATACGTCCACGTTGAACACCGACAGCAACAACTTTGCGCCAAGGATTGGCATCGCCTGGCAGCCAAACAAGAAGACCGTAGTCCGCGCCGGTTACGGCATGTTCTACGGAAAAACTTCCAACAGCACCTACTACGCGTTGCGCGTGGAAAATGGTGTTTTCCAGCAGACCTTCAGCGGCTGCGGGCCCAACGGCATCACCAGCTGCGCTCCGAATTTCCCCAACGTTTTCTTCCTGCCTCCGGGACCTGCGCCTGCGGCTCCCTTCGACGGCGCTCTGGCACCGGTCGTAACCATCCCCGGAGGTACTTTGCCGGCAAACTCCGCCGCCGTCCACGGAATGAGTCCGGACTTCGTCAACCCGCTGGCACATGAAGCGGAACTGGCCATCGAGCGGCAGCTGCCCGGACGCCTGACCGTGTCTGCCACCTACTTGATGACGCGGGGCCTGCACCTGCCGTCCAGCTACGACGCCAACGTCCCGCAGACCGCGACCAGTCGAAGCTACGACGTTCTGGACTCCTCCGCAGCGAACGCCAACACGGTGTTGACCGCGACTGTCCCCTGGTACGGAACGACTCCGGCCAACTTGATCCCCAACCGCATCGACAACGGCACGGGGCTTATTCTCAATCAAGCCAGCGTGGTCAACTCCTGGTACAACGGCCTGGTACTCTCGGTCCGCAAGCCCATGAGCCACGATGTCGAGCTGCTCTTCAACTACACCTACAGCAAAGCGCTTGATAACGGCCAGACTGCCGGCGCCAACGGAACCTTCTTCGGCACCGATGGCGTGCTTGATCCTTACAACCTTAAGCAGGACTACTCCTACTCTGACCTCGACCAGCGCCACCGCGTTGTGGGCAGCATCGTTTGGGAGCCTCGCTACGCACGCAAGCTGTCCAACCGGTTTGTTCGCACGCTGCTGAGCGACTGGACTGCGTCCTCGATCATCACTGCCGCCACCGGACAACCCTACAGTGCCAATATCGGAACATCGGTGCTATCGCAGCCCGGCTATTCCCCATTGCCCGGCGACGGTGGCTTGACTGGTGCCGAGGTCAGCACCTTTGCAGGCCCAACGGGCGGCCGCGTCTCCTGGCAGGCTCGTAATGCCTACAATCTGCCCAACTTCACCAACGTGGATTTGCGCGTCGGCCGCGGCTTCACTTTCCACGAACGCTATAAGCTCAACTTCGTGGTGGATGCATTCAACGCTTTCAACAGCACCATCATCAGCGACGTGAACACGACGGCTTACGGTTACGCCGCGCCGGGGTCGACTGGAGCATGCTCGACCCACACCAACGGTTGCCTCATTCCGTCTGCATCCTTCGGCAGCGTGAGCACCACTTCGGGAGCGCTGTACGGCGCTCGTCAGTTGCAATTTGGAGCTCGCTTCGAGTTCTAACGAGTCGCGCACATTTGAAACCATCGCCGGGCGGGAGCGCATGGCGCTTCCGCCCTTTTCTTTCCCTCTTGAACGGCAAAGGTTCGTAATAAAAGAAACGGCCCGGGACCTCAACAGGTTCCGGGCCGTCGGATGATCGGTCCGTTCAAGCAGCGATTTGCTTGGTAAACGGAACGGCAGGCTTGATTTCCACCTTTCGCGGCAGGGCTACCGCGGCGAGCGGCGCAATCACTTCGAGCACGCCGTTTGCGAACTCGGCAGTGAGCTTCTCCGCCACCATGCCCGCCGGCAGAGGCAGAACACGCTCAAACTTCCCGTACGCAATCTCCTCTTCGAAGTACTGCACTTCCTTCTTTTCCCGCGTGATCTTCCTTTCCGCCCGGATGGTCAGAAGTTCGCCAAGCAGTTGAACTTCGACGTCCTTCAATTCGACTCCGGGAAGCACGACGCGGCACACATACTTCTTCGCTTCCTTGTCCACGTACGTCTCTACCGCCGGCGCCATGCTGAAGGCCTTCTTCCACTCGGGCTCAGCAATCGACGTCCGCCGTGATGTGATGCGATTGAACATCTCGTCGAATTCGCGCCGGAATCCGAACAGTTCGCCCAGGAGGTTCTCTGGCCAATTTTCCGCTCCGTACAGCGTTGTCATAACTTCCTCCTCAACCGGCTGCCTCGCCCGAGGCAGCCCTGACCAACTTTAGGGCGGCGGCGAGCCCTAAGCAGTTTCCGGTCGGCATGGACTGGCACGCTCAGACTTCGAACGCTTCAGGGAGACTTCAGGTCCCGCCGCCGCCCATGAGCGAAGGACATCTTTCGCAAGGTGCGGCCCATCGGGCTATGCCACTGCCTTTGGGCGGAGCCGCGGGCTTTGCCCTCCATCTCTTCCGGGCAGCCTGTTCGACTCTCTCCCTTGCCACCTATGTCCGTCTCACGCGTCCTTTGTACTGCCGAGCTGCAGCAGCTTCAGTGACCGAAGTCACCGATCGAGGTGATCCCACGCGATGGCGCGAGGGTGCTATTTTGATTTCGGCCACTGAGTTTTCTTCGATTTTCCGAGCAAGCAGAAAGGCGCGGGAGGGAGAGGAAAACGGAAGGAGCCTAGATATGGCGGAATCGGGAAGACTCAGGAATCGCGGACGTTCTCAAGCGCCGCTTTGTCGTTCAAGCTGACTGATGAACCATGCACTTCGATCCATCCTTTCTGCTTGAACTGTGCAAACAGCCGCGTCACGGTTTCCCGCGATGCGCCGATCGTTTCCGCAATTTCGCGGTGTGTCAGTGCGAGTGTCGAGCGCGTGCGGCCGTTTTCCGGAGCTTCGTTGGCCAGCAGATCCAGCAAGAAGCGAGCCAGCTTTTGCGGCGCGGAAGCAGACAAGCCCAGATAGCGCACTTCTGCCAGTGTGTTGTGATAGATGTTGCTCAGGATTTCCGCGGTGCGCAGCGCAGCTTCCGAGTGATGTTGCAGGAACTGCAGAAAAGCCTCGCGCCGGATGAAATTCGCCTGCACCGGTTCCAATGCTTCCGCCGTCAGGTCATAAGGCTTTCCGGAAAGCGTGGAAGGCAGGCCAATCAGCTCGCCCTGTTTCGCCGTTCGAACAATGATGGACTTCCCCTGCGAGGACGTCGTTGAAAGCTTCAGCCGGCCATTGCAAATAATGAAGACGCCGCGCGGTTCTTGCCCTTCCACGAATAAGATTGAGCCTTTCGGAAAAATCGAGGATGAAGAGATTGAGTCCATCTCGGTCAGAGCCGGCTTCGAAAGCTGGCAAAACACCCGCTGCTTCACCAGTTGGCAGCCGAGGCAGCTGCTGATGACGTGCAGTCCGTACGGCGATTTGCGCTTGTCGGGCATGGGGCTCTCTTCGCGACCTTCCGCCTGCCGTAGTTCCGACGACATTCTATTCTCCTGTGGCCAGTTAACGGCTGCTTAGAATTTCCAGAGCTCTCAAGCACACACTAGGAGAAAATGTCACCGCTGGTTGTGACCTGCGTCACACATCGCTGTGTCGGGCATCACCTGGGCTTAGGTGACCCGCTGCCATACAAGATACATCGTATCGGGTACCAGCCTCATGAATTTGGCGGCTGCTTCGGGCAGCTCGCTCGGATTAAGATGGGTTTTGGAGGAGTTGTCCCATGGCTTCACCGTCCACCGCAGGTACTCAAGGCAAGCAGCGATCGCAGCAGCCTCTCTCACCCGAAGAACTTCGCAAGGTTCACGCCTATTGGCGTGCGGCAAATTTCATCTCCGTGGGGCAGATCTATTTGTACGCCAATCCCTTGCTGCGCGAGCCGCTCAGCTTGAAACACGTCAAGCCTCGCCTTCTGGGTCACTGGGGAACGACTCCGGGACTAAATTTCATCTACGTTCATCTGAACCGGCTGATCCAAAAGCACGCTCTGAACGTGGTTTATGTTGCAGGACCAGGCCACGGCGGCCCGGCGCTGGTCGCGAATACCTATCTTGAAGGAACTTACAGTGAAGTTTATCGCCAGATTCCGCAGAACGAGGGTGGCCTTCAGCGGCTCTTCAAGCAGTTCTCGTTTCCGGGCGGTATTCCGAGCCACGTTGCGCCGGAAACGCCCGGTTCGATTCACGAAGGCGGCGAACTCGGCTACGCGCTGGCGCATGCTTACGGAGCCGCGCTCGACAATCCGGATCTGCTGGTGGCCTGCGTCGTGGGCGACGGAGAAGCAGAAACCGGGCCGCTCGCCGCAAGCTGGCATTCGAACAAATTTCTGAATCCCGCGCGCGATGGCGCCGTGCTGCCAATCCTGCATTTAAACGGCTACAAAATCGCCAATCCGACGCTACTCGGTCGCATGAGTGACGAAAAGCTGACGCAGTTGTTTTCAGGCTATGGCTTCGAGCCGCATTTCATCGAAGGGCGCGAACCCGATGCCATGCACCAGCGCATGGCGGAAGTTCTCGAAACCGTGCACGCCAGGATCCGCGCAATTCAGGATGCCGCCCGCGACGGCAGCTTCCCCGGATTGCCAGCCTGGCCAATGATCGTGTTGCGCACGCCAAAAGGCTGGACCGGTCCCAAAACAGTCGATGGAAAACCCGTCGAAGATACCTGGCGCGCCCATCAGGTACCGGTCGCCGAGTTCAAGAAGCATCCTGAGCACTTGAAAATTCTCGAGGACTGGATGAAGAGCTACAAGCCGGAAGAGCTCTTCGATGAAAAGGGCCAACTTCTGGCCGAGCTTGCGGACCTGGCGCCGAAGGACGAGCGGCGCATGGGAGCGAATCCACACGCCAACGGCGGATCGCTATTGAAGGACCTGACCATGCCGGATTTTCGCGACTACGCATGCAAAGTTGCAAAGCCCGGCACGGAATTCGGAGAGTCCACGCGTATTCTCGGCAAGATGCTTCGCGACATTATGAAGTTGAATGCGGACTCCAACAATTTTCGGGTTTTCGGTCCGGACGAGACGGCCTCGAACCGGCTTGAGGCTCTGTACGAAGCCACCAACAAGGTTTTCATGGAGCCCACCATCCCTACTGACGAGGATCTTTCGAAAGATGGGCGCGTGATGGAAGTGCTTAGCGAGCACATGTGCCAGGGCTGGCTGGAAGGTTATCTGCTCACCGGCCGGCACGGGCTGTTTTCCTGCTACGAGGCGTTTATCCACATTGTCGATTCAATGTTCAACCAGCACGCCAAATGGCTCAAGACAACACGCCATATTCCGTGGCGCAGGCCCATCGCTTCACTGAATTATCTGCTGACTTCACACGTCTGGCGGCAGGACCACAACGGCTTCTCGCATCAGGATCCCGGCTTCATCGACCATGTGGTCAACAAGAAAGCCGACATCGTGCGTGTATACCTTCCGCCCGACGCGAACACTTTGCTCTCCGTGGCCGATCATTGCTTGCGCAGCCGCAACTACGTAAACGTGATCGTCGCCGGAAAACAGCCGGCGTTGCAGTGGCTCGACATGAAGTCCGCGATTGAACAATGCACCACCGGGCTCGGCATCTGGGGATGGGCCTCCACTGACAACGGCCTCGAGCCTGATGTCGTCATGGCGTGCGCTGGCGACACCCCCACCCTCGAAACGATGGCGGCGGTTGCGTTGCTTCGTGAACATTTTCCGGATGTCAAGGTTCGCGTGGTCAATGTCGTCGATCTGATGACGCTGCAAACCTCATCTGAACATCCGCACGGCCTTCCTGATCGAGAATTCGATTCCATCTTCACGACGAACAAGCCGGTGATATTTGCGTATCACGGATATCCCGCGCTCATTCACCGCCTGACCTACAAGCGCAAGAATCACACGAACTTTCACGTGCATGGATACCGCGAGGAAGGCACGACGACCACGCCGTTTGACATGACCGTACTGAATGAACTGGACCGCTTCCATCTTGCGGGCGATGCGGCGGATCGCACGGAACGGCTGCAGCCGCGTAACGCGCATTTCAAACAGCATTTGCGCAGCCCCCTGGTCGATCACACGCAGTACGTGCGCGAATACGGTAACGACCTACCGGAAATTCGTGACTGGAAGTGGCCGTACTGAGTGTCATTTCACATATGAAAGTTCTGGTCCTCAACTCCGGCTCCAGTAGCCAAAAATCCTGCGTCTACAAAATTGGTGAAGCGCTTCCTGATGCAGCGCCTTCTCCACTGTGGGAAGGAAAGATCGAGTGGCAAGGCGGCCGTGCGAAACTTCGCGTCCGCGATTCTGCTGGACATGAGCGAACGGAAGAAGTCGAAAACGGAGACCAAGCGGACGCGACCAAGCGTTTGCTGGGCGCCCTAACTTCCGGCGACACGGGAATTTTGAAAAGCGAGTCGGAGATAGCAGCGGTTGGGCACCGCATCGTGAACGGCGGCGCGGAGTACGCGCAACCGGTCAAAATTGACGCGGCAGTCAAAAGCGCGATTGAAAAGATGGCGGTGTTTGCGCCGCTGCACAATCGGGTGGAGCTTGAAGAGATCCGCCTCAGCGAGGAGGCGTTCGGCTCCGCTTTGCAGGTGGCTGTCTTTGACACCGGTTTTCACCGCAGGATGCCGGACGCGGCGGCGATCTATCCCGGGCCGTATGAATGGGTTGAGCAAGGTATCCGGCGGCTCGGCTTTCACGGCATCAATCACCAATACTGCGCCGAGCGTGCAGCGCAACTGCTGCGGCGGCCCTGGTACGATTTGCGGCTGGTTTCCTGTCACTTGGGGAACGGATGTTCGCTGGCGGCGATTCGCGACGGGCAGAGCGTCGATACAACGATGGGTTTCACTCCGCTGGAGGGCCTGATGATGGGCACGCGGTCCGGCTCAGTCGATCCGGGGATCCTCACGTATTTGATGCGCGAGCAAAAGTCGAGCGCAGAGCAACTCGATGATCTGCTGAACAAAAAATCCGGACTGCTGGGAATTTCCGGAGTTTCGTCGGACATGCGACAAGTGGTGTCGGCGATGAAACAAGGGAACACGCGGGCCAAACTTGCCTTCGACGTGTTTGTTCACCGGCTTCGCGCCGGCATTGGCGCTATGGTCTCAGCTTTGGGCGGCGTAGACGCGCTGGTGTTCACCGCCGGCATAGGCGAAAACTCTCCCGAAGTCCGCCGGGCCGCATGCGCCAATTTCGGTTTCTGCGGGATCACTCTCGACGACGCGAAGAATCAACCGGCCGCCGCCGATGAAGATATCTCCGCGGGCGGGTCCGCTGTGCGAATCTTGGTCCTGCGTGCCCAGGAAGATTGGGCCATCGCCAAGGAATGTTGGAAGTTATTGCGCACCTAGTTTGCCGAAAGCGGCGTCCGTCGATAACTCCGGGTTTTGTTCAGTGAGCTGGGCTGGCCGATCGAAGCTTGATGTATCGGCCTGCAAACGTCAGGAACGTCGGCCAGTTAGGACCCGCCGTGTGTCCGCCGCTGTGCTGGCGAAAAGCGATATCGCCTTCGATCAATGCAGTCTCGACCGGCGGAAACTCAGCCGTGCCCAGGTCCTTTTTCCCAAGCAGCTTATAAACCGGCCCCGCTCCTAACTCCCAAAAACATTCCCTTCGCGTCGATCCAACCAGGTTCCTTCGGCGGGGCGCCACTGCTGATAAATATCGGCCGCGGAGCGCACAGTGCGATCAGTTCGTGCGCATCCACCGGCAAGTCGTCAGCCGTGAGCGGCCCGGCATATTTCAGGAAATTTCCAGCCATCCAGTAATACTCGCTGGTTCCCGCCAGATTCTCCACCTGCTCTCCGAATTTGCGCCGCAGGATTTTCGCGCCTCCTTCTTCGGAGGACGCAATAAATCCAATCGCAAATCGCGAATCGTACGCCATGGCCACCAGAGCCGCTTTTCCATAGCGTGAAAGCCCTTCGATGCCCACCTGTTTCGCGTCAACAGCATTATCGGTTTCAAGGTAATCGAGCGCCCGGCTGGCGCCCCAGGCCCATGCGCGCAACGCTCCCCAATCATCGAGCGCTCGCGGCTGGCCCTTGTTCACGAGTCCAATGATTCCCTCCGTCAGTCCATCGCCTTTGTCCGCCTGAACGCTAGTCGGAATCAGCGTCGCGTAGCCCCATCCCTTCGCGAGCACTTACTCCTGCCAGCTCGGCCCCTTGCCGACGAAGTCGGCCCACTGCTCATCCGTGAAGTGCGATCTGAGCGCTACCAGCGTTTTGGCGCTCCAGCCCAGTTCCATCATCACGGGAACAGGACCGCTCGCTTTTGCAGGAGTCGTAAAGTCAATTCGATATTTACCTTGATCTGCGGGTAAGCGTCGTCGTCCACATGGCCATGGAGATTCTTTGTGACGACCGGGATGCCACCCTTCTCTTCTCTTGTCGTGGTGACCACTTCCCACTTCACCTTTGGCGCATTCCGAGGTTCGCGCCCCAGGATTTCACGGTCGAACTCTTCGACGATCTCCGGACGCCGCAACTTCCAACACGTTTCCGGGTCCCGCACTTTCTTGCCACTTTTCAAGATCAGCGGATCGGGCAGCGTGTACAGAGGTACTTTGGACTCATCCACGTTCGCCGCATCAGGAGCTTTCGGATCGCCACTCGGGCCGCGGCGCGACGAAGCGACATGCAGTAGATCCATCAGGCGCTGATGGTCTTGTTCAGCCGTCAGTCGAACTCGACCCGCGCCAGCGCCTGCACTTTGTGCGGAAACCGCCGGCGAGGTTCCAAGCCCGACAAGCATCGGCGCGGTCAGCATCACGGCACACCGTAAACGTTCACGAGCCTGGTCTGCATTTTCCCTCCGAGTCTCGCTCGTAGGCGGACGTCTAACAACGCTCGGAATTGAATCCGGTCCCGACTTTCCGGGCGGATCGGATCACCGTTTTAGTAGTTCCCAGAAGCTAAAGGCGGACGCTTGGCCGAGCCACCGAGGGTTTTGTGTCGTAGCTAGGTCCGCCAAAACGCGAGTCGTACAAATTTTCAATATAAGACAAATCCGGATGCGCCCGGTTGAATCTCACGTCTAAAGTAGCACCAGCAAGCTTCAGTTTGGTTTCTCTTACCAGTTCGTCCGCGCCATAAAGTGTGAACATACCTTGGTATGGGGACGTCCCCAGCCATATAAACGTAGCCAAAAAAAAGCAGCGGTGACCCTAGCACCTCTAAAAGACAAAACCCCAACTGCACCGTTTGGAACGGTTGCTGGGAACCGAAACTAATGGCCAAGTCGGCGGCCCACCGCCGTGCCTCGGGAATTGGTTTCTTCACTAGATTGTCCCCGTAGGTAGCGCGCCCCCAGCCGGACATCACACAATTCGGAAAGCTGTTGAAAGCCTCCGACTAATAGACCGAAGTTTCCGAACTGTAGGAGCAATAATTCACGAATTCGCACACGGTTGCGGCCGGGAAGGGCAGCAATATCTTCCAATGCGGGAGGATTCGAGTCAGGCCAGTTCTCCGGACAAAGGTTTGCGGTCCTGTTTACACTTGACCGGTCGACTCTACGCTCTCGATGCGAAAAGATCTGAAATGCGGAAATCATTTTTTCAGGACTTGAAGTAAATTGCTGTAGTCATCGGTCCAAGGCCGAAAGCGGGGAGAAACAGCCGCAGCCGACGAAGCAGACGAGGATGCGAGGCTACCCTTTGGGAGTTCGCCTTCGGAAAGCAGCATCCATTCTGAATCCGAGCTAACCAGTCCATCGCCCTGAGACTGAATCCATCTCGAATTCAGATGATCGTGAGCTGCGGCGGCGAAGACGACCGGCCGCAGATCGAGATAGGTGTTGGTTATGTGGATCGCGAGCATGCCTGATTGGCGCAGGTGTTTGCGATAAACCGCAAGGGCTTCCAGAGTCAGGAGATGAACCGGTACGGCGTCGCCGCTGAATGCATCCAGCACCAGTACATCGAAGTTCTGCAGCTCGCCGCGGCCTGCTTCTCGCTCAAGCGACACGCGCGCATCGCCAGGCACAATTTGCAACTGGCCGGCGGATTTTGCCAGAAAAGTAAAGTACGCGGAATTGGTCGCGATAGCGATTACCTGGGGATTGATCTCATAGAAACGAAACGTGTCGCCAGGGCGGGCGTAGGCGGCTAAAGTACCGACTCCCAGTCCCACCGTTCCGACGTTGAGGCTTCGGCGGGCGGAGCGCGCGGCTGCCGTAGCCTGAGCAATGGCCAGTCCAACGCCGCTGTTGGTACCGTAGTAGGCCGTCGGAACGCGGTCGTAAGGCTCGGTCCGCAATTGAAAACCATGCACGATACGTCCGTGCACCAAGGAGTAAGCTGCAGCGCGCGAGTCAACGATTTCGCGCGGAATCACCGCGAAAGCGCCATAAAAATTGCGGAAGCGAGCAATCGCATGGCCGCTGTGAGCGAAACTGGAGGCAACCAGCACAAAGGCCGCGGTGGCCAGCGATGCGATGCCGCATAAATGAGCAGCAGTGCGGCGCACCTTTTCGGGCAAGGACCTGTGTCGCTTCACAAAAACATGCACGAAAAGAGCGGCTGCGATCGCTCCCGCGAAATAGTCAGAGGCTTGATGCCGCGAATTGACACCGAGTATCGCGGCTTGTAGAAGGCAAGCTGCTACGGCGAGAAGCAGCACCGGCACGGGCGCAGCAACGCGATAGATCCAGGAATCCGGCTCACGCAGAAGCTTCCCCAAAAGCAGAACGGCTGTTGCCCAAAGGCCCAGCTGATATTCCCAGAAGGCGTGGAATATTTTGGGGGCCACAAGGGCCACTAAGATGCCACCAAATGAGCCTCCGACGGCTATGCACAGGTAAAACGAAGTTAGGCGGTTGGGTTCGGGCTTGATGCGCGCGAGTTCGCCGTTGCACACCATGCAGGCGGCGAACAGGGTGAGGAGATACACGGCAATCTGAATGGAAAGACTGCCCTGCCCGCCTCCAAAAAGGATGAAGCTGACGGCGCAGAGGGCGATCGCAAAGAAGATATGGAACCACTGGCGCACATACCAGCGTTGGTGCTCAAAGCAGAGGATGAAGGAAAGAAGATAGACGCTCAGAGGCAAAACCCAGAGCAGTGGAACCACAGCGACGTCCTGGCAAAGCTGATTGGTGGTCGCAAGAAAAAAAGCCGAGGCGCACGCTGAGAATCCGAACCAAAGCATGTACCTGGAAAGGCCGGGCGAATCCGCAGGCCGCACCTCAACATCTCCGCCTACCGGCGAAGAGCCGTCGTTTGCGTGGGCGGACTTACAAAAGAGACGTCCTAAGCGCAGCGCACACGCAAAGCACCCGACAACGAATGCGAGGTAAGCGATGGACCAGAGCCATCCCTGACGTATCAAGGAAAGCGCCGGCTCAAAGAGGAATGGAAACGCGAAAAGCGCAAGGACCGAGCCGGCGTTCGAGATCGCGTAGAGACGGTATGGCGAATCGCGATGGACCCTGCGATGCCACTCCTGCAGCAACGGGCTCGTGGCCGAGAGACAGAAGTAGGGCAAGCCAACCGCTACGGAAAGCAGCTCCGTGATGCGAAGAACTGGATTGTCTGTCCCATAGGGCCTCCAACTCGCGGATGGCGCGATCGGCGAGCCCCAGGCCGAACTCAGGTAAGAAAGCACGGCAACCGATGCCAAGAGAACGGTGCAGTGCACGACTGCCTGCGTCACGGGTCTCGCATATTTGGTCAAAGCATGTGCATATACGTAACCCGCAAGAAGCAACCATTGAAAAAACAGCATGCAGGTTGTCCAGACCGCAGGGGTACCGCCAAACCAGGGCAGGATGTATTTGCCGAGAATAAGTTGGACCCAAAAAAGAAGAAAAGCGCTGAGAAAAATGGTTGAGGGGAAACGGAACCGATCAAGGGCAGTTGGCGTGGGCACGGCTTCAGGCCGCCCATTATATGCTGACTGACCTGAATACGCAGGTCGCAGTCTTACGGGTCACGCAAAAAGCAGGTCAGCAGACCGCCATTGGCTACTCTGAGGTTGACGGGCTTCGCGCACTTTTCCACGGATACGTGCTCGGGCTGTGAGCGTTTGGTTCTAACGCTATCGTTTTGTGGAAGCAATTCACTCCACGAAAAAGACTTTGTAAACATTCCCAAATCTATCTCCAGCAAAACCCATGACTTCCCGCGTGTCAATTCCTTGCAGGGAATACAGAACATAGAACGGCTGCCGATTTCGAAATGCCCTTAGAGCGCAATCGTCGACGATTGCAGTTGGTTGCCAAATGCCTGCGCCTCCGCAGCCTAACGCGTCTTTCCCGGCAAGCCTGTGGAGCTTGGTTAACATTTTCGCTGGAAAATCGTCCGCTGGAACCGCGTGACTTGCCACGGCAAACACCAACAGGATTCCTACACCGACACGTCGAAATTTCAGCATTTCGCGTCGCATTTTAAAACAAAACAGCTGCTCGAACTTCTGCGGATATAGACGATGTGTCGATTTGAATCATCTTGACCTCGCAAAATGAAAAAGGCGGCATCTTGTGCCGCCCTTGCTGAATGAAATTTGGATTAGTTCTTAGCGGTTAAGCTGCCAAATACTCGCGCTTCGCTAATCAGCGTCCTAGTTCGAAATCGCCGGTGGTTCGCGTTCCAACGACATCATTCCAGCGCATTGTGCTGAGTCTTCCATTCTGTCACGAATCGCTCGGCTTCCAGAATCTGCTCGGGAGTCAGGTGAGCCTTGGCAAGAGACAGGTTTCGTTCAGAACTAGCCAGCTTGAACCACATGTATGATTGAACGTAATCTCTGGGAACTCCCCGACCATCCAGATAGAGCATCCCCAAATTATTTCTCCCCTGTCCTGCGCCACCGAGGTTGGGGACGTGTTCAGCGGCCCTTTTGTACCATTTAGCCGCAATGGCATAGTTCTGCGTTACGCCTTCACCATCCTCATACATTTGTCCCAGTGAATTTTGCGCGTCGGGGTTACCTTGCTCTGCCGACTTCCGGAACCACTTCAACGCCTCTGTAAAATTGACATTTCCAAACCATCCTTGTTCATACGCCGCACCCAGCCACATTTGAGCGTCGGCATCACCCAGTAGTGCTTTCGCCAGAAGTCGCTTTTCAGCGGCCTCTCTCCATTTCGTGGATAGGGACTTGGACTGCAAAGCTGCCTTTTTTGTTGAGCTGGCTGTTTGAGGTATCGCATGCGGCGCTAGAGCCACGAGGATAAAAAACGGAAACAGAAGGTGCCTTTTCATAGCGACGGCTTCCTGGGAGAAGGTTACACCTGATGGCGTCAGTTGAGTAGGGTTCCGGCACCCAAGCCCCGGTTTAGTCCGCTTCCCGGACAAGTGCCTAAGGCGCGATGGATGCAGGCCGCGCCCGTTGTTCAATCGATTTTACTGTTGTGCCGGGACTGGTCCGGGCAGAATCGTTAGCGGTAGCTCACCAACATGGCGGTTTTGCTGCCGGAGGTTTGCGGCTATCAGCTTTGCGCCTGAGGAAAGCACAATTCGACCATCTCGGTACTAGTATGAGCTCGAAATCGCGTTGCAAGATGCGCTGCCACGTTTCAGACCCGACCAGGCCCAAACCATCCCGAATGCGATCGACAAAAACACATTGAAAATAAGATAGATAAGTAGATACAGCTCAAGTCGTACAGGCTTCGCCTCCCTGGGGTAGCCGTGGGGGAAACCCTCGCTGACATGCGACTAGATCACCGTATTCCGAGAAACTAATTTCCTGGGATGGTGTTGTGACTTTACAAGACAGGTTGGTCGCGCCAACAGGGTCGTGAACAGGGTCGTGAACAGGGTCGTGTGAGCTACAGCTTTTTGGGCGGATCATGAGATTGAGTAAGGCCAACATTGCTGGACTCTCCTCTCCACTGCAACAGGCCGAGATGAAATCCATCCTGGCCGGTGCGTGGCCGCCGCTCAAGCCGTTGCCGGTATTCAAATACGAAACCGTTGGTTATCGCGCCACAATCGACTTCGACAAGAAGCGCGGAGAGTGGGTGTGCCGAAAAACATCTTTACCGTCCAACACGGTTCAAGAACTGCGCGGTGGGCTGAGAGAAATCACCCTGGCATTGCCCCATGACGAAGGAGAAGTGTTCACCGAAGACGCCGAGCAGCTGGAACAGGAAGTGGAGAAAGACATGAATCGCCGGCTTCAGGCCATTCATGACTGGAGAGAAAACTACGAGAGCGGTGCGCTCTATTTTAAACTGCGGGACCAGCTCTCGGAGAGCCAGCAAACCGAAACGGACGACAGCCTCCGGTTGTCTCTTACCGCCCGGCAACTTCAATTCAGCGCGAAGAACGTTGGATATGTTTTCGACGCTCTTTCGACTGCGGGCGGCAGGTTTGCAACGCTCATTGAATTCGC
>Ga0157378_10002571_pt1 | contig 16144 bp, 13 predicted proteins | sample M65metaG_FD_115309 | JGI IMG/M metagenome (GOLD analysis project Ga0157378, IMG submission 115309) | Miscanthus rhizosphere microbial communities from Kellogg Biological Station, Michigan, USA - M6-5 metaG | ecosystem: Host-associated > Plants > Roots > Rhizosphere > Soil | place: USA: Michigan...
ACGAAGGCTACGTCACGAACACGAACACGCTGACGGAGCGCATCGCGGCGATCCTTTCCGATGGCAAAGTTGATCAGGAAGCAATGCCGGCTTACTCCGAGTTCACGCGGCGTCTTGGCTTCGAATACAACGGGATGGTTCTGCACGAGGACTACTTCGGCAACCTGCGCAATGGCGGAGGTGGCGATCCGGATCGCAAATCCGAGTTCATGCAGTCGGTGACGCGCAGCTTCCCGTCGTACGAGATCTGGAAAGCCGACTTCGTGAGCGTCGGCAAGATGCGCGGCGTCGGCTGGGCGATCTGCTATCTCGATCCCGCCAACGGACTCGTGTCGAATCACTGGATCACGCTGCACGAGACGGGGAACGTCGCCGGTTTCGTTCCTCTCCTGGTGATGGATGTGTGGGAGCACGCATTCCTGCTCGACTACAAACCGTCGGATCGCCCGAAGTACATCGAAGCGTTCATGGCGAACGTCGACTGGCGCGTGGTGGAGAACAGATTGAGTGCGGTCGCGGTGAGTGCAGCGGCGCGTTAGGCGAGGCGTGAAGTTTGATGGGACTGATGGGACTGATGGGACTGATAGGTAGAACGGCGTACCGACACCGGTCCACCTATCGGTCCCATCGGTCCTATCAGTCCTATCCGTTCGCTTACGTTTCCGCCAGCTCCACGGTTCCCTTTCGCTCGAGCTTGCCCCAGCCGGCGCGGATGCCCGAAATCGCGGTCTTCAGCGACTTGAGCAACACCGCATACATCAGCTGGCGATAGAGGAACCTCTGCCAGAAAAGCCACACGAGCATCCTCGGATCTTCGTCATCGAGCTTGAATGCGACCGCAGAGCCTATGAGCTCGATCACGAAGAAGAACGCGTACATGAACACGACGACGTAAAGTTGCGACGCAGCAACGGGAAACGGTTGCCAGTCCTGCGTCAGGTCGCGCCGCAGTATCGCTTCGACTGCCTTGCCCAGCGCCCAGAGAATCTGTAGGTCGACGAGAGGCGACAGCGCCTGATAAGCGATCTGGAACAGCCAGAGCGAGGGAAGCATCAGCCGGCCGAACCATCCATATCGTCCCAGCGCACGGCGATGCTTCCACAGACACTGCAGCGTGCCGAACGCCCAGCGGAAACGCTGTTTGAACAACGCGCTGAACGAATCCGGCGCTTCGGTGTAGCCGACTGCCTCGGTCTCCGTGTCCACGCGCCATCCGATGCGACGGATCCGCCACGTCAGATCCATGTCCTCGGCCATCGTGTCCGTCGTGTAACCGCCGGCCTGCAGAATGGCGTCGCGTCTCCACGCGCCGACAGCGCCGGGCACCACGGACACAGAGTTCAGGAACGAATATGCGCGCCGATCGAGATTCTGACTCGTCACGTATTCGATCGCCTGCCAGTACGTCAGCGGATTGATGCGATTGCCGACCTTCACATTGCCGGCAACAGTTCCCACCAGCGGATCCGCAAATCGCCGGATCAGTTTGCTGATCGTGTCCTTCGCGAAGATGGTGTCCGCATCGAGCGCGATGATGATCTCGCCGGTCGCAAGCGCGATCCCGCGGTTCAAGGCCGAGGCCTTGCCGCCATTGTCCTGACGGATCAGCCTCACCGTTGGATTGCTGCCGAACTCTCTCTCAACCGCCGCGGATGTGTCGTCTGCGGAGCCATCGTCCACGACGATGATCTCGACCTCACCCGCATAGTCGTTGGAAAGTACTGCATCGAGTGTACGGCCGATGACCTTCCCTTCGTTGTAGGCCGCGATGACGACGCTCACCGTGGGCCGATAGTTCTCATCGAAAGGCGCGTGATGCCGTTCCTTGTACTTCGCGACGAGCGCCATCACGGTGATGAACACGACTCGCAAGGTGCCGAGAATGATCGCGGAAATGAACGCAATGCCGAGGAAGAGCTCGAAGAGATAGAGAGCCTCAAAGACGATGCGATCGCTCGCCAGCATCAGCGTATCCGACTCCGTCACCTTTGGATTCACGTCGTCGCGGGTCGCATTCACCAGCGCGGATACCGTCACGAACTTCTTGCCGCGTTTCTGCAACTCGTGGACGAGAAGCGGGATGAGTTTCACGGTTTCGGCACGATTCCCGCCGCCGTCGTGCAGAAGAATGCAGCTTCCTTTTTCCGTCTCGACCTGATGCAGGACGGTCTGCAGCATTTCCTCCGCCGATCGCTTGCGGATCGTGCCGTCCTCCGTGCGTTCCTCGGTTTTCCAGTCCTGCGGATCGAGGAACTCGAGCACGGTGATGTAATTCATCTCCGATGCGGTGACGACCGGTTGGACTTCGTCCGCCGCATTCGGCTCCGCATCCGCGTTGTAGGGCGGCCGGAACAACAGCGTGGAGCGATGCAGAATGCTCTGAAACACACGTTGCGTCGCATTGATCTCGAATTCGGCCCGCCGGGACGAGACGCCGCCAATGTTTGGGTGGGTGTATGTGTGATTGCCGATCTCGTGTCCCTCGTTCCAGATCCGGCGCACGAGACCTGGATAACGATCGGCGTTCTGACCGATGAGGAAGAACGTCGCCTTCACGTTGAGCGCCTTCAGCTCATCGAGCATCTGCCCCGTGTACGGTGAAGCCGGACCGTCATCGATCGTCAGCGCAATGAGATCGGGGTTGTAGCCGCTCCGTTGAATGACGTACGACGTCGGAAAACGCTTGTAGACCTCGTCGAGGAAAAGACCTGTCTGCGGATCGATTTCCAGATCGCGCTCGCCGTCCTTGGGGATCGCTGTGACGCGCGCAATCTCACCGTCACCAACGAAGTCTACGTCGTAAGGGAACTTGATCACGCCGAGCGTCGCGCGATTCGGCTTCAGCCGCAGACGGTCGCGGCGAATGAAGTTGAAGATCGAGGGATCGAGCGAGCCGAGGACCCACACCGCCACGCCGCGCGGCTTGTAGGGCTCCGCCACCATCCACTCGTTCGCAGCGGTGATCGCGTCGAGCATCCATACTTCGTGCTCGATCCCCTCATCATCGACGTAGAAGAATGTCGGATTCAGCGCGGCGTCGTCGAAATCGACGATCTTGTCTGCTGACTCGCCAGGGTGATACGTCTTCGCCTCGACGAGCGCGCCCTGATACGTCAGGGGCTCAGCCCATTCACGATTCTCGGCCCAGTCATAGGCATAGTTCGCGATGCCGATCACGAGCTTTTCGCGCGGCACTGTCTGCACGGCGTGCTGTACGACGGTGCGGAACCAGTTGATCGACGAAATGGGTCCTGGCTTGCTCGTCGAGCTGTGCTCGTCGTACGCCATGATGACGACGAAGTCGCAGATCTGCGACACCGTTCGCCAATCCAGAGGCTTCGGGGCCTCGAGGTCAGCGCTGACGAGAAGATGTGACGGCGCGAAATTCTGCTTCAGCTTCGCAAGAAACGGAATGAGGAGCGGATAGTCCTCAGGATAAAGATTCTCAAAGTCGATATTGATGCCCTGGAAGTGATTCGCGTCGACCCACGTCCGCAACTGCAGAATGACTGTCTGCTGCAGCGCCGGGTTAGTCAGAAGGAGATGAGCGCGCTTCGGATCGAAGTCCGATTGCTGCGCGTTGCTGAAAATCGGCACGATGTTGAGATTGTTTTCGTGACAGACCTTCAGCACTTCCCGGTTGTGGGGAACCGTCTCGAGATCCCAGTCGCGGAAGTCGAGACCACCACCATCGGACTTCAGATGCACCCATGCAGGCAGCAGATGCGTCATGTTCTGGGCGTTCGCATGGAGCGAATGGAGACCCGTTTCCTGCCAGGGGGCATAGAACGCCGCTACGATTCCGTTGTCCGGAACCGGCGGCAACGCCGCAGCCTTGTCGCGAGCCGTCTTCTGATCCTTGATGATCTGCGCGAAGAGCCTGTCACGATCTTTTTGCTGCTTGTATTGCTGCAGACGCGTCTGATGTCGCGGCAGCCGCACAGCCCGGCGCAACGTGCGTTTCAACTCCGACGTCAGCCCCGGCATGTCCGGTAGAAATGGCGTCGATGAGAGGGAGATCAGGAAGAGGCTGACCACCGTGACAGACAGAAGTCCAAGGATCGTGGAGATCCGCTTGATCCACCACCATCGCTTTCGCGAAGGGTCGAAGAAGATGGCCCTATCGGACACGGCAAGACTCTAAACAGGCGTCGGGTTGACTGTCATCCTGGGAATCGGGGATTTGCAGCGACCGCTACGATACGTCTCCGCGGGCACAACGCAACCGAAACGCGGATTTCTCGTACTCATGATCATGACTGAAACACTCATCGAAGTGCGAGGACTTCGAAAAGAGTATGTGTCGCGCGTCGGACGGCCACGCATCACAGCTCTCGACGGAATCGACTTCACCGTTCGCGCGGGCGAGCTCTTTGGACTTCTCGGCCCGAACGGCGCCGGCAAGACCACAACCGTGAAGATCATCCTCGGCCTGACCGCGGCGACCGAAGGCGCGGCATTCATCGGCGGTATCCCCGTAAGCAATCCCGAAAGCCGGCGACGTACCGGCTACCTTCCGGAGGGACACAAGATTCCGAACTATCTGACGGCGCGCCAGGCGATGGCGATCTTCGGACGGATGTCGGGCATGTCGTCGAACGACCTCAAACAGCGCGTCTCTCCGCTTCTCGAGCGCGTCGGCCTCGCTCAGTGGGGTGACATCCGCATCAAGAAATTCTCGAAGGGGATGACGCAGCGGCTCGGGCTCGCCTGCGCGCTGGTTCATCGCCCGAACGTATTGCTGCTCGACGAACCGACCGACGGCGTCGATCCGGTGGGCCGCCGTGAGATCCGCGATCTGTTGCGCGAAGAGGCGAAGAACGGGACAGCCGTTCTGCTCAACTCCCATCTGCTGTCCGAAATGGAGCTGACGTGCGATCGGGCGGCCGTGCTGCGCAAGGGAAAGGTGGCGGCCGAGGGAACGATCGAAGAGCTGACGCGGAGGACGGCGAAGTATCAGATGATCGCAACGCCGGTCGATGAGTCCCTGCTGACGATGTTCCGCGAGACCGGCGCCGGCGTCGAGCGCGTGAACGGACATCTCGAGCTCTCCGTGAACGATCTGGAGCATCTGAACGCCCTGGTCGACGGTCTGCGTGCACGAGGCGGAATGCTGAAGGAGCTGTCACAGCTGCGGTCGACGCTGGAAGACGTCTTCGTCGATCTGGTCAGGACGGAAGGACCCACGGCATGAGAGTGATCTGGGCAAACATCGAAGACGTCTGGCGCGAGGCCGCGGCCCGCTGGACACTAATCACGTACTTTATTTTATCGACCATTTTCATTGCTGTATTTGCGTCAGCAGTTAACCTCGACATTGTTGACGGCGCACTGGCCGGAGCGAAGCTGTTCGGACAGGACGTCGTGATGAACGGCAACATGCCCGGAATCGACCGCGTAGTCGCCATAGCGGAGCTGATCTTCTCGCTCATCATCTACGCGTTCAGCGTTCTCCTCGCGGTGTTTGCGACAGCGCATCTCGTGCCGCGCATGCAGGAGAAGGGTACGGTCGATCTCTATCTCTCACGTCCGGTGTCGCGCCCGCTGCTGCTGTTGTCGCGTTATGTCGCCGGCATGCTGCTGGCGGCCTCGAACGTGATCTACCTCATCCTTTCGATCTGGGTCATCGTCGCCTGGAAGACGCACATCTTCAACGTGCGGTTCCGGCTGGCCGGCGTGATCATGCTGTTCGTGATCGCAGTGCTTCTGGCGTTTGCGTTTCTGATCGGAACGATCACTTCGTCGACGGGCGTCTCGATCATGAGCACCTACGCGCTCTGTCTTCTCTCGCTGTTCCTGTTCGTCGCACATGGCCGGCTCGACGCGGTGCTTTCCCACGAATGGCTCGTGGCCTTCGTCAATGGCATGTACTGGGTCGTTCCCAAGGCGTGGGAGCTGGGCGGAAGCGTGGCGGCTTATGTCACCGGTCCGCTCTCCCACATGAAGATCCCGGCGCCGGGCCTCAGTGCCTTCGTCAGCACCGGGATTTTTGGTCTCGTCTGTCTGTCTCTGGCAATCTGGCGCTTCCAGAAAAAGGAGTTTTAAATGAAACTGAAAATGCATCATGTTTTTGCTGCCGTAATATTGACGCTCGCTCCGCTGGGTATGGCGGCAACGAACGGCGGCGCGATGTCTCTCGTACCAAGGGATGCGGTCAGCGTGGGCGTCGTCCATCTCGCCGAGATGCGAACCAGCCCGCTCTCCTCGGTGCTCTTCCAGCAGACGGACAGCGTCAGCGCGCACGGCGATGCCGCGCGTTTCCTCAAAGAGGCAGGCCTGCAGCCAGGGAAGGACATCGACCTTCTGGTCGTCGCCGTGACTCCGACGTCCACGCTTGGAAACGACAGCCGGACGCTCGTGGCGGCAGAAGGGCGCTTCAACACCGATCGCCTGAAGCAGGCGCTGTCGTCGCGGGGTGCGATCGAGAAGAAGACGGAGAACGGCTCGTACCTACTCATGCCGGAAGGCGACAAAGCCGGTAATGACGACGGTCGTGGCGCGGTGGCCTTTGTCGATGCGCATCTCGCGATCGCTGGCAACGAGTCGTCCGTCGTCCAGGCGCTCACTGATCGAGCGAACGGCGGCACCTCGTTCACAACCGCTGGCGGCCTCGCCCAGGAGCTGAAACGCGTCGATCCGCATGCAACCGCCTGGGCGCTTGTCGACCTGACGCGAGCGCAGCGCCTGGCCAATGCCCCGCACATCGGCAGCAAGAGCTCCTCGGCACAACAGATCGGCGCAGCGTTGAATCACGTGTCGACCGTTGCTCTCTGGGCCATCGACGCTGGCAATGAGCTGCGGCTCGGCGGTTTCGGCATTGCAAATGACGCCGAGACGCTTCAATTGCTCGAAGACACACTGCGCGGCGGTCTCGCGGCGATGCGTCTCGCGGTACAGGACAAGTCGCCGGACCTCGTCTCCGTGCTTCGCCGCTTCGACGTGAAGCGGACCAGCGATTCGGTGACGATCAGCGGATCGGTGCCGGCGGAGTCACTGAAGAAGCTGTCGGAGAATCACACGCGGTAATCGCGTACACGCTCTCGTCATCCTGAGCGTGAGCGAAGGACCCCCTTATTTCTGCAGGGGGTCCTTCGGCGTCTTCGCGCCTCAGGATGACGGAGCACTCATACGAAGCGCCGCAGATGTTCGCGCCACCATGGCCAGTCGTGTCCAAACACGCCTGGCCATATTTCCAGGTAGTTCGAAATGCCCTTGCCCCAGAGCAACTGGCTGAAGTCGTAGCTCTTCTGCACGATCGAGTCGTACTCTCCGGTCGCGATCACCCAGTTCACGCGTGAGAGCTTGCCCGCCCACTCGCCGTTCATGTTCGGGATGTTGGCGACGGGACAATTGAAGTAGCAGTTGTCGTCCCACCATCCGTCCAGCTGCGGCGCGATATCGAAAATGCCGGAGAAGAGAATCGCGCGGCTGACCACGTCCGGGTAACGCGCGGCAAAATTCGCTGCGTGGTAGCCGCCGAAGCTCGCGCCGTACACGGCGAGATCTCCACGCTGTGCGCGATTGAAGATGTAGGGAACCAGCTCGTTGCGCAGATACGAGTCGTAGTGCGTGTGACGCACGGCGCGCAACGCAGGGTGAATGTGCTTGTTGTACCAGCTCTCGTTGTTGACCGTATCGACCAGGACGAGCTGAATCTCGCCGCGATCGACCTTGTCCGAGAGCGACGCCGCCAGATGGAAGTCCTCATTCTCGTAGAAGCGGCCGGCGGAGGTAGGAAAGAGAATCACCGGCCGTCCGAACTTCCCGAACCACAGAAACTCCATGTCCCGGTTCAGGGACGGAGAGAACCAGCGGACGTATTCTCTGTACATAAATTCAATGCTAAATGCAAAATGCTAAATGCAAAATGAAATGCGCATCATAATTTTGCATTCTGCATTCTGCATTTTGCATTCGGTTTGTCCTCGGAGCTTCGATTCTATACGATCCCCCGAACGGAGAACGCACGCATGCGCAAGAAGAAAGTCGGCATTCTATTCGGCATGGAAGACACCTTCCCCTGGGCCCTCGTCAATGCCATCAACAGCAAAGGTGGCAGCACCGTCGAAGCCGAGCCCGTCGAGATCTCGTTCCTCAAAGACGACGGTGTCTTTCCTTACGATCTGATCCTCGACCGGATCAGTCATGAGGTTCCGTTCTATCGCACCTATTTGAAATGCGCAGCCGCCTCGGGTGTTCGCATCGTCAACAACCCAATCTGGTGGTCGGCCGACGACAAGTTCTTCGACAATCTCGTTGCGAAGGCGGTCAACGTCGCAGTGCCGCGGACCGTTCTGCTTCCTCACAAGCAATACCCGCCCAACACCGAGGCGAAATCGTTCCGTAACATGCGCTTCGTCAACTGGGATGACGTCTTCAAGTACCTCGGCTGGCCCGTCTTCATGAAGCCCGCGTATGGCGGCGGTTGGAAAGACGTCTACAAAGTCGACAATCCGCAGGAGTTTTTCGCCGCATACGATCAGACGCGCGACCTTACGATGATGGCGCAGGAAGCGATCGAGTTCGACTCCTACTATCGCTGCTACGTCCTTGGCCGCAAGCGCGTGAAGATCATGATGTACGACCCCAGGCAACCGCATCATCTTCGCTATGTCGCCGACTACAAGACGCCCCCTGAGCTGGAGAAGCGGATCCATCGCGATGCGCTCGCACTCTGCGATGCGCTCGGTTACGACATGAACACTGTCGAGTTCGCGGTGCGCGACGGCATCCCGTACGCGATCGATTTCATGAACTGCGCGCCAGATGCGGATCGCGCCTCCGTCGGCGAAGAGAACTTCGAATGGATGGTCTCGAACATGGCGGAAGTGCTGATCGAGCTCGTGACGGGTGAGAAGAAGCTCGAGCTCACAGGCTCGTGGCCCAACAAGATGGACACGACGAAGGATGTGACCTCGCCCATCGTGAGCAGGAGCTAGCTCAACCGATGCTTTGCCGGCGCCGGACGGGATGATCACAGCGACATCGTGACCCCGCCGGCGCCGTTCGTGCGTCATCGCCATCCTCCACAGCGAACGACGCCCAAAAAGGCCGCGGCATGAGGCCAATCAGCTTACGGTATGCTGTACCGCATGCCGCAACCTTCGTTCACGCTGGGAATCGAAGAAGAGTTTCAAGTCGTAGATCCGGAAACTCGCGAGCTGAAATCGCACATTCAGGAGCTTTTCACGGAAGGTGAGAAGCGGCTGAAGGACGAGATCAAGCGCGAAATGCATGATGCGGTGATCGAGGTCGGCACCCCGATCTGCAGCAACATTGCGGAGGCGCGACGGGAAGTCACGAGGCTTCGCGGCGAGATCATCCGGCTGACGAGAGAGAGTGGATTGCGCATTGCCGCTGCCGGCTCGCATCCGATCACGCACTGGGCCAGCGTTCCGATCACCTCGAACGATCGGTACGACAAGATCGTCTATGAACTGCAGATGCTCGCGCGTGCGAATCTGATCTTCGGTCTGCACGTGCACGTCGCGGTGGAAGACAACGAGACGCGCATCGCGCTCATGAATGCGGCGCGTTATTTTCTCCCGCACATCTTCGCCCTCTCCGTGAACTCGCCGTTCTGGTGTGGTCAGAACACGGGATGGAAGAGCTATCGCGCGAAAGTATTTGAGCGTTTTCCACGAACCGGCCTCCCTGATTACTTCCGCGACTGGTCTGAATACGACCAGTACGTGCAGATCCTGATTCGTACGAACTGCATCGACAACCCGAAGAAGATCTGGTGGGACGTGCGCCCGCATCCCTTCTTCCCCACGCTCGAGTACCGCATCTGTGATGTGCCGATGCGGATCGACGAGACGATCTGCTTTGCGGCTCTGTTTCAGGCAATCACGAAGAAGCTGTACAAGCTCTACTCTCAGAACATGGGCTGGCGTCTTTACCGGCGCTCTCTGCTCAACGAGAACAAGGCTCGTGCGGCGCGTTTCGGAGTCGAAGGCAAGCTGATCGATTTCGGAAAACGGGAAGAGGTGCCCTTCGGCCTGCTTCTCGATGAATTGCTCGAGTTCGTGGATGATGTCGTCGACGAACTCGGTTCTCGCAAAGAGGTGTATTACGCTCGCGAGATCGTAAAGCACCGGGTCGGCGCTGATCGTCAGCTCATGGCGTTTGAAAAACGGAAAGATCTTCGCGACGTCGTCGACTATCTCATTCAGGAAACGGAGCTCGGCACCACCATTGCCTGATACAGCCACGCCGTTCATGACACGCCGCGACATTCACGCGCAGTACGCCTTCTTCGAATACGCACCTCGGGGCGAGGCTATGCCTCCCGAAGATGCGTCGAAGATCGACATCGCGATCCTCGACATGAATCACTCATGGCCGAATGTCGGTCATGACTCGCTCGTGCACGCCGTGCTCGAGTGCGCCGAGGAGCATCGAGAAGAACTGATTCGCAGTGGGCGGAAGATTCGCGTGATCACGTTCGATGTGCGCCGCCGGATGGCGCTCCCGCCATCACCGAACGGACGCTTCCGCTTCTACATCGGCACCGGCGGGCCTGGACATCTCGATCCCCGCCTCAACGACGGAGTCAGCGAGGTCTCGCAGGGCATTCGTGAGACGGGCGAATGGGAAGCTCCTCTCTTCCGCCTGTTCGACGACATCCTCGCGCATCCACACGCAGCGCTTCTTGCGGTCTGTCATTCGTTCGGCCTGCTTTGCCGCTGGTCGGGGGTTGCGCATCCTCGTCTTCGCGAGAAGAAGAGCGATGGCATGCCGGTCAACGCCTTGTCACCCGCCGCCAGCGATCATCCCTGGTTCTCGCAGTTCGCGCGGAAGCTCGAAGACGGGAAGCACTTCGTCGTCGTCGACAATCGGATGTTCGATCTCGTGCTGGATGGTGGGGATGTCACGCCGCTCGCCTTCGACGGCGATGACAGCGACGCGATGACGAGGGCCGAGTTCGCCCGCACGGGCGACATGCCTCGCATTTTCGGAGTCAATCATCATCCGGAGATCATCGACCGCGATCATGTCCTCACCGTGGTTGAAGAGAAATGGCGGCGTGGTGAAGTCACGCGGAAGTGGTACGAAGAACGGCTGCACACGCTCGAGAACGAGATGATCGGCCCGAACGTGGAGCGTAGCCGCCTTACATCCGAGTACACGCTTCTCGGCGTCCTTCGCCATCACATCGCGACTCTCATTGCCAGTCGATGAAACGGCTTCTTCTCCTTCTCTTCATTGTCCTGATCGGCTGCGCGACGGCTCGAACGAATGATGAGGGCGGCGTGCGTGCGGCGATGAACGGTTTCATGGATGCACTCAACGCACTCGATGCGGATCGCATCACCGCATCGTTCACAGAGGACGCGACCGCGTTTTTTCCGCTCGCGCAACCTCAGCGCGCCGAGAATCGGAGCGAGATCGATGCTGTCTTCCGCAAGTTCGTCGAAACGACGAAGAAGGACACGCAGCGTCTGAATCTCGTTCCCGAGGACATGAGGATCGAGACCAGCGGAGATCTCGCCATGGTCTCGTTTCAGATCCGCGGTGCCTCGACGGCGCGCCGCACGTTCATCTTCCGCCGCGTCAACGGGCGCTGGCTGATCAAACACATGCACGCCTCGAACTTCAAGGCGTAGGGACAACGCAGGACAACCTCTCAGGTTGTCCCCGATGACAAGCTGAGAGCTTGTCCTACACACAAGCAGTAAACTCTGCGGACATGGATCCGCACTACCGCGCACTCTTCAACGATCAGATCGACGATGCGCGCTACCAGTGGTACCAGCAGGAGCTGGAACAGCGCCTCGACTGCGACTTCGAGTTCCGGCTTGCCGAAACACCGCTGTTCCTCACGGACGACTTCCGCAAGCGTGCCATCGACAGCGCCACCGCAATCGTCGAACAGCTCTCGGATCCGCAGCGGATTGCCCGTATGCGTGAGGCGATTCCCGAGCGCTGGAACACACCAGGCATGGATGCCCTGCCGAATTTGTCGCAGGTCGACTTCGCAGTCGTCGAAGAAAACGGCACGCTCGTCCCGAAGCTGATCGAGCTTCAGGGCTTTCCGTCACTCACGAGTTTCCAGATCGTGCAGCGCGACGTCTGGGTCGACACGTTGCATCAGTTGGAGGGGTTCGAAGGCGACTGGACTTCGTGGTTCAGCGGCTACAAGCGCGACGGTTTCGTCGAGCTCGCGCGGCGTACGATCTGCGGCAAACACGATCCGAAGGAAGTCATCCTCATGGATATCGATCCGCCGACGCAGAAGACGGCGCCCGATTTCCACGCGACGAAACTCCTTTTCGATGTCGACGCCGTCGATCCGATGCATCTGGTGAAGCGCGGCAAACAGCTGTTCCGTCAGGATGGGACACGCGTGCGCCGCATCTACAACCGTGTCGTTTTCGATGAGTTGATGAAAAAGAATCTCGAACTGCCGTTCGACTATCGCGAGGAGCTCGACGTCGAGTGGGCACCGCATCCGAACTGGTATTGGGTCTGGTCGAAATACTCGCTGCCGTTTCTCGATCATCCATCCGTGCCGCGCTCCACGTTCGTCTCGGATCTCGATGGCGTGCCTGATGACTTCGAGCAGCGCTATGTACTGAAGCCTCTCTTCTCGTTCGCCGGCGGCGGAGTCAATGTCGAGCCGACGCGCGCAGATCTCGATGCAATTCCTGCGAACGAGCGCCACGCATGGTGCATCCAGGAGAAGATTGCATACGAGCCTGCGCTGAAGGCGCCGGATGGCGGTGTGAAGGCGGAGATCCGCATGATGTTTCTCCGTCCGGACGACGAGGCGAAGCCGATCCTCTCGCAGAATCTCGTGCGTCTCTCGCGCGGCAAAATGCTCGGCGTCGATTTCAACAAGCAGTACACCTGGGTGGGATCGACTGTTGCACTTTTTCCGGAGCATGCCTGAGCACGAGACCGCTGCGCCACTGATTCCGCCCAGGCCGTCGATTCCGAAACTTCAGGCTGCTTCTGCCGCATGCACGGCCTGCGATCTTTATAAGCGCGCAACTCAGACCGTCTTCGGTGAAGGAAAGCAGAGCTCGACGGTGATGTTCATCGGCGAGCAGCCTGGCGATCGCGAGGATCTCAGCGGCAGACCTTTCGTCGGACCTGCCGGAGGGCTTCTCGACAAAGCTCTCGAAGAAGCGGGCATCGATCGATCCCAGGTCTATGTCACGAATGTCGTGAAGCACTTCAAATGGCAGCCGCGCGGCAAGCGGCGTATCCACAAGAAGCCGAATGCCGCGGAGATTCAGGCGTGCCGCCCGTGGCTCGACGCAGAGATCCGCGTGATCAAGCCGCAAGCGATCGTCTGTCTCGGCTCGACCGCGGCACAGGCGGTCATCGGACCGAAGTTTCGCGTCTCGGTGCAGCGAGGTCAGTTCATGAAGTCGGATCTCGCGCCACTCGTGACTGCAACGGTCCATCCCTCTTCCATTCTCCGCGCGCCGACAGATGATGCGCGGCATGCGGAGACCGCGCGCTTCATCGCCGATCTGACGAAGATCCGCAAAGCAATTCAGGCGGCTGGGTGACCCGTCATCGTGAGCGTGAGCGAAGGACCCCCTTATTTTCTGCAGGGGGTCCTTCGGCGTCTTCGCGCCTCAGGATGACGGGACTCTACAAATCGTGGAGGTCGGACACCTGTTTTCTCAGGAAATCGCGCATTTCTTGACCGTATCCGGACGCGCCCGTACACTCGCTTCACCACTTGAAAATGCCCGAGATTTCGACCTTTCACTCGCGCCTCTCCTCGGCGACGACCACCTGAAAGCGAACTGAAAAGGAGCAGGCAGAATGGCAACCATTCCATCAGACAAACTGAAAGCCGCCGAGACGGCGCTCACCCAGATCGAGCGTCAGTTCGGCAAAGGCTCGATCATGCGCCTCGGCGCCAAGGAGTTCGCCGCGATCAGCGCGATCTCCACCGGCTCGATCGGCGTCGACGCCGCACTCGGCGTCGGCGGCGTCCCGCGCGGCCGCATCGTCGAGATCTTCGGCCCGGAGTCGTCAGGCAAGACGACTCTCTCGCTGCACGTCATCGCAGAGGCGCAGAAGCTGGGCGGCCTTGCCGCCTTCATCGACGCCGAGCATGCACTCGATGCCGAGTATGCGAAGAAACTCGGCGTCGACATCGACAACCTCCTGGTCTCGCAGCCCGATTCGGGCGAGCAGGCGCTGGAGATCGCCGAGGTGCTTGTGCGAAGCAACTCGATCGACCTGATCGTCATCGACTCGGTTGCAGCGCTCGTGCCGCGAGCGGAGCTCGAGGGCGAGATGGGCGATTCTCATGTTGGTTTACAGGCACGATTGATGTCGCAGGCGCTGCGGAAATTAACAGGTATTGTTTCGAAATCTAAAACGTGTCTGATTTTCATCAATCAGATTCGTGAAAAAATTGGTGTCATGTTCGGCAACCCGGAGACGACCACCGGTGGCCGCGCGCTCAAGTTCTATTCGTCGGTGCGCCTCGATATCCGCCGCACGAGCCAGATCAAGGAAGGCGAGGAAGTCGTCGGCTCCCGCGTCAAGGTCAAGGTGGTCAAGAACAAGTGCGCTGCACCCTTCCGCCAGGCGGAGTTCGATGTCGGTTACGGCGAAGGCATCTCCAAGATGGGCGAGCTCATCGACATCGGCATCGAGAACAAGATCATCGAGAAGTCGGGCTCCTGGTTCTCGTATGGCGATCTCCGCCTCGGACAGGGACGCGAGAATGCCAAGGCATTCATCAAAGAGAACTCCGACCTCTCCACGGAAATCGAAGCGAAGGTCCGCCGCGCGCTCGGCATCGGTACACCGGAGCTCACCGTCATCGAAGGCGGAGACGCGGCCCCTGCGCCCGCCAGAGAACGCCTCGTTCGGAAGTAAGATTCGCGAAGGACGGGTCCGTCGGGCCCGTCCTTCCCATGCGGCTCGATCAGGCAATCGCGCAACGCTTCCCGCAACACTCACGACGCAAAGCGCGTGAGCTGATCGCCGCACGCCGTGTCCTCGTCAACGACCGCCCTGTCGCTGTCGCATCACGCGAGGTCGCTGACTCCGATCGCATCGTCGTCGTTGACGAGTCGACTCCCTTCGACATCATCCGAGAGAATCCGAATTGGGTCGGCGTGAACAAGCCGGCGGGTTTGCCTACGCAGCCTCCAGCAGATCGGTCGGTGCGGTCTCTCGAAGAATTGTTGCGGTTGAAGTACGGCGAGCTCTATCTGATTCATCGGCTCGACACGCCCGCCAGCGGGATCGTGTTGTTTGCGCGGACCCGTCAGTACGCAGCACGTCTCTCGGAACTCTTCGCGAATCGCGCAGTCCGCAAGATTTATCTCGCTCGCTCTGCGGGTGCAGGCGCGATCACGAGCGAGTTGACGATTGATTCGCCGATCGACGGAAAAGAGGCAATCACCATCGTGCGTCCACGCAAGGGCGATCTCATCGAGATCGAGATCAAGACCGGACGCACGCATCAGATTCGCCGGCATCTCGCATCGATCGGCCAGCCGCTCGACGGCGATCGCCGCTATGGTGGCAGAGCTGCACCACGGCTGATGCTTCACGCCTGGAAGCTGGACCTGATCGAAGTTGGCGAGCTCGTCGCCCCGCCGCCGGACTCCTTAGGCCCGCTTTGATACGATCACCGGATGGATCAGGTCATTCACGCGACGACTGTCATCTGCGTTCGTCGCGATGGTCAGGTGTCAATGGCCGGTGACGGACAGGTCACCGTCGGCAACACGGTCATGAAGCATGGCGCTGCGAAAGTGCGGCGTCTCTATCACGACAAGATCATCGCCGGTTTCGCCGGCTCCGCCGCGGATGCATTTGCGCTCTTCGCACGTTTCGAATCGAAGCTCGAAGAGTATCGCGGCAACATGGAACGTGCGGTCGTCGAGCTCGCAAAAGACTGGCGCCTCGACAAATATCTGCGGCAACTCCAGGCGTTCCTCATCGTCGCGAATGCCGAGCGTGCCTATCTCATCTCCGGAACGGGCGATCTCATTCAACCCGACGATGGAATCCTTGCGATTGGCTCGGGTGGTCCCTATGCACTGGCCGCGGCACGCGCCTTGATCAAACACACATCGATGTCCGCGGCCGATGTGGCGCGCGAGGCGATGCTCATCGCAGCATCGATCTGCATTTATACGAACGACAACATTAC
>Ga0157378_10002572_pt1 | contig 16143 bp, 12 predicted proteins | sample M65metaG_FD_115309 | JGI IMG/M metagenome (GOLD analysis project Ga0157378, IMG submission 115309) | Miscanthus rhizosphere microbial communities from Kellogg Biological Station, Michigan, USA - M6-5 metaG | ecosystem: Host-associated > Plants > Roots > Rhizosphere > Soil | place: USA: Michigan...
AAAACACGGAAGAGAATTTTGCGCGCGCCGGTTACCCCGTAATCAGCAATTCGTCGTCGCATCGCATGGCCGCGGATGTGCCTTTGGTGATTCCTGAAGTCAATCCCGATCACATCGACTTGATTGACGTGCAGCGGCGGAACCGCGGATTCGATCGCGGCTTCATTGTTACCAACCCCAACTGTTCGGCGATTGCACTGGTGCTGGCGCTGGCGCCCTTGCACGAAAAGTTTGAGATCACTTCCTGCGTCGTCACCACCATGCAGGCACTGTCGGGCGCCGGCTACCCGGGTGTGGCCTCGCTCGACGCCACCGATAATGTCATTCCCTTCATTGGCGGCGAAGATGAAAAGGTCGAAGCTGAAACGTTGAAACTGCTCGGCCAATTCAAAGACGACGCGATCCGGAATGCCGCGATGTCGGTGAGCGCGCAGTGTAACCGCGTCAACGTCACCGACGGCCACATGTGCTCAACGCGGGTTAAGTTCAAACGCGCAGCTTCCCTGGAAGAAGTTCGCGCAGCGCTGGCTTCATTCACGTCGGTCCCTCAACAATTGAACCTGCATTCGGCGCCGGCGCGTCCCGTGTTAGTGCGCGATGAAATCGATCGGCCACAACCGCGGCTGGATCGCGATGCGGGCAACGGGATGAGCGTAACCGTAGGCCGCCTCATGCCCGATCCGGTTTTCGATTATCGCTTCGTGGCCCTGGGCCATAACACTGTGCGTGGAGCGGCCGGCGCGGCGATCCTTAACGCGGAACTGCTGGCGGCGAAACAGAAGTTTTAAGCCCGCGGGCTCGACGACGGCATTAAGCCGATGTGTTTAGAACCCCGAGCGCCAGCGAGGGGATCGAATGCTCTACCACTGCAACCCCCAGATGATCTCAATCGCCTTCATTTGCACCGCTAACAGAATCCGCAGCTTAATGGCGCACGCAATTTTCATTGAGGAGGCGCGCAAGCGTTCGCTCGCCGCAGACGTCTATTCCGCCGGCACTCTCGATTTCACAGATCAGCCACCCTTGGACGAAACGACCAGGACCTGCCTGCACTTTCAGACACCGCCGCCAAAGACAACCCCGACATGGGTCCGTCAATTACCGCTCGAGTCGATTGAAAGATTCTTTGTGATGGAACAAAACCATGCTCGCGCGCTCATTTCGGAGCATGGCATTGATGAAGCCCGGATTAGCCTGTTGGGTTCGTTCGATCCCCATCACCGGGGCGAGGAAATAGCAGATCCATTTTTCAGCTACAACGAAGTGGCCTACCGGCGCGCCTACGAGCAGATCCGCGATTGCATCATTGCTTATCTTGACTCGATTGCTGAGCCAGCACCCACTTGGTAATCGCTCGCTTTAATTCATTCAATTGATCGTCAAAAAAGTGGCCCGCGCCGGGAATGATTTCCAGCTGCATCGGTGCTTTTAGTTTCGCCACCAATTCCCGCAACCGATCCACATTTCCATATTCATCGTGCTCGCCATGCACGAAGAGAATTGGTTTGCGGCATTGCTCGAGAAAACCAAAATCATATTTATCCACCGGCGTGCCGATGCTGATCAGACGCCGCACGCGATCATCATCGATCCCGACTTCCAGCCCTACGCGCGCGCCGAAGGAAAAGCCGCATAACGTAATCTCCTGACCCGGATAATTCTCACTCAGATAGTCCAGGCCCACGCGCACGTCGTCGCGTTCACCGTAACCCTCGTCGTGCGCGCCGGTGCTCTGGCCTACGCCGCGAAAGTTAACTCGCAGGGTAGTAAGGCCGGCGTCGTTCAAAGCGGCCGCCGCGCGAAATACCACTTTGTTATGCATGGTGCCGCCGCCGAGCGGATGCGGATGCAACACCAGCGCCACCCCACGAACCGGATCCGCGCCCGGTTCTTTCAGGATGGCTTCGAGGCGGCCGTGCGGCGCGGTGATGAAAAGGTTTCCGGCAGGATACATATTCCAATTTCGATCGAGACAATTGTAGTCGCGCCCCGGCACAGCACATAGCGGTGGTGCGAGGACACCCCGGGGCCGAGGGGTGAGAGTAATCGTCCGTACAACGCTCGCGCCTTTGGCGCGGCACATGGCGGTAAGCCTTCGGCTTACCGGAACGTTCTCAGGAAAGATACTGCGCCTCTGGCGCCGTTCTCGTTCCGAATCAACTAGCGCCGAAGGCGCATATCTTCGAGCCATGGCCGCCGGTAAGCCAGAGGCTTACCGCTATGTGCGGCGCCAAAGGCGCAAACTTTCGTTTTGCCCAGCCGCACTGTAAGCCCAAGGGCTAACGAAAAAGGCGCAAGTCATCAATTGGCATTCCGAGGCTGATACCTTTTTACAGCCATCCCCAAATCTGGCTCAAAAATGTAACCCGAGGCTAACTTGCGCCCGGTTGACGCGCGCCAAACAAAAGGATTAGCTTTCGAGAACCCGACTTCTGCCGATGAGCGCCAACGACCCTTCCAATGGACTACAGCCGATCTCCCGCATCATCGCTGAGACTGCTTCGGATGCCATCATCACCATCGACCATCAAAGCATTATCCAATTTGTAAATCGTGCCGCCGAACGGATCTTCGGCTACACGCAGCCGGAAATGGTCGGCCAATCATTAACCATGCTGATGCCGGAATATTTCCGCCAGGTGCATCGGGCGGGCTTGCAGCGCTACCTGCAAACCGGACAGCGTCACATTAGCTGGGAAGCAGTCCAACTGCCGGGCCTCCGCAAGGACGGCACCGAAGTGCCGCTCGAAGTCTCGTTTAGCGAATCAATCGAAGATGGACATCACTATTTCATCGGGATTGCGCGAGACATCACTGAGCGTCGTCACGTGCAGGCCACCCTCGAGCAAAGCGAAGAATATTTGCGTTCGCTAATCGAGAATGCCACCGATGTGGTTACCGTGCTCAATCGTGACGGCACGAGGCGCTATGTCAGCCCATCGGTGCAGCGCTCAACTGGTTACCGTCCCGACGAGTTGATCGGCAAAGATCCGCTCGACCAGGTCCATCCGGAAGACGCACCCGCACTGCGCGAACTATTCGCCCGCGGCATACAGCAACCTGATTTCATGGTTACGCGCGAGTTTCGTGTCAAAAGCAAAGACGGCGTCTGGCGAATTCATGAAGCCACCGCACACAACCTGCTCCACGATCCGATTGTGGCGGGCATCGTCATCAACTCGCGCGACGTGACTCAGCGCAAGCGGCTGGAGCAGCGTCTCACGGTGCAATACGCGACCTCGCGGATTCTGGCCCAGGCTGACTCGCTGCTGACTGCGGCGCCTTCACTGCTTCAGGCGATTTGCGAGAGTCTCGACTGGAAGATGGGCCAGCTCTGGGAGCTGGATCGCGAAGCTAACGTCCTGAGATGGATGGCTGCCTGGCGGGTTCCCGGTCTGGACGCCGCGGAGTTTGAAGACGCCAGCCGTAATCGCACCTTCGCTGAAGGCTCGGGCTTGCCCGGACGCACCTGGAAAAGCCAGACCGCGGAATGGATCACAGATGTGGCCGCGGACCCGAACTTCCCGCGCGGACAATTTGCCGCGAGCGCGGGTCTCGTCTCAGCGTTCGCATTTCCGCTCATGATGCACGACACGCTGCTCGGGGTGATGGAATTCTTTAGCGGAGAAAGCCGTCCGCCGGATGAATCCCTGCTCGATGTCATGACCGGCATTGGGAATCAAATCGGCCAATTTGTCGAACGGCAGCGCGCCGAAGGGGAACGCGAACAATTGTTCGAGCGCGAGCAACGCGCGCGGCTCGAGCTGGAAGCGACCATGGAACGCATGCGGCAGGTGCAGACGGTGACCGAAGTCGCGCTGGCCCATCTGTCGCTCGACAAACTATTGGCTGAGCTGATCGATCGCGTGCGCGAAGCGATGGATGTCGATACGGTGGTGATCCTGCTGCTCGAAGAAGATAAAAACCTCGTCGCCTGGGCCACGAAGGGATTGGAGCTCGACCTGCGTATTCGCGTGCCTTTGGGCGCCGGCTTTGCGGGCAAAGTAGCCGAGCGCAAGACGCCGATTCTGGTTGATGATGTGGAGACCGCGGAATTTCATACTCCGTTTTTGCGCGATCACGGCGTGAAAACGCTGCTCGGCGTGCCGCTGCTGGTCGAAGGCCGCGTCCTGGGAGTTATTCACGTGGGCCGCCTCGATCGGCGCGCGTTCACCGAAGACGACACGCGCCTGCTGCAACTGGTCGCTTTCCGTATCGCCCTGGCCGTCGATAACGCGCGGCTGTTTGAGGAAGAACGCGACGCCCGCCGCGAGGCTGAGGCCGCGAGCCGCGCCAAAGACGAGTTCCTGACAACCATCTCACACGAACTGCGTACGCCGCTCACTCCGATCATCGGCTGGATTCACATGATCCGAAACGATCTGCTGCCTACCACGGAAATGGGGCACGGACTCGAGGTCATCGATAAGAATTCACAGAGTCTCAAGCGCCTGATTAACGATCTGCTCGATATGTCGGCAATTCTCAGCGGCAAGATGCGCATGGAAGAGATGCCGCTGCGGCTGGAGACTGTCATGACCGAAGCGATCGAGACGGTGCGACCTTTTGCCGACGAGCGCAATGTGCGCGTCGGAATCACATTTGATGATTGGCACAATGAAGAAGTCCTGGGAGATCGGGCCCGGCTCAAGCAAGTGTTTGCCAACCTGCTCGATAACGCAGTCAAGTTTTCGCCATCCGGAAACACCGTCAAGATCGATTGCCAAACCGAGGGAGACAAACTCGTCATCACGGTCGAGGATTCCGGCCAGGGCATCAAAGAAGATTTTCTCCCGTTTGTCTTCGATCGGTTCCGGCAGGAGGACGGCTCGAAAACCCGCGCCCATGGAGGTTTGGGATTAGGCTTAGCATTGGTCAAGAGCTTTGTTGAATCGCACCACGGCACCGTGCAGGCTGAGAGCGCCGGTCCATCACGCGGCAGCCGGTTCACGGTGACGCTGCCACGATATCAGCGTGCGGCAGTCTCAGACGCGAAGTCCATTCGGCGCCGCGAAGTTGAGAAAGTTGCGACGGCGGCGCACCTGATGATCATTGAAGACGATACCGACACGCTGGAGATGTTGCGCGCGACGCTGGTGGCCCGTGGTTTTGAGGTATCCGGCTACGAATCAGCTGCGGAAAGTTTGGAGGCGGCCAGTAACGTAGTGCCCGATCTGATTATTTCCGACATCGGCATGCCCGAGATAGACGGCTTTGAGATGATCCGCGAGTTGCGGCAGCGTGACGGTTATGCAGACATCCCTGCGATCGCGTTATCAGGTTACGCATCCCACAAAGATGCAAAGCTGGCGCTGGCCGCAGGCTTCAGCGCGCACGTCTCCAAACCAGTGGATCCTGCTGAGTTGCTGGCAATGATTCGGGAGTTGTTAGAGAAGTCGAAGAAACCTGAGGAGGTTAGCTAAGGTCTTCACCGCGCGTCCGTACTTCGCCCTTGCTCTTCGCGCTTTGCCCTTCGCCTCTTGCTCTTCGCGCTTTTGCCCTTAGCCCCTTGCGCTCTGCTCTTTGCCTTCTGCCCTCTGCTCTTCGCCCTTTGCGCTTTGCCCTTCGCACGGCTACATTTCCACGAAGCGATCGCATTGTGCCCCTGTAGCTCAACGGTTAGAGCAGCAGACTCATAATCTGTTGGTTCGGGGTTCGAATCCCTGCGGGGGCACCAATCAACTGGCGAGTTGTCTTACACTTACGGCAGCAGGCTGTTGAGACGATAACTGCTCAACAGCAAGATGGCGCGATTTTTTTGGTGCTTCGATCGCGCTTCTCCTTGGAAATCTCACGACCTCTCCAAGCTTTGCGTCAGAGTATTAACTGTCTGACACAGATTCGCCGGCGTTTGATGAGTGTAAACACTCGTCATGGGTACCGACGTGTGACCGAGTAAGTCTCGAATGTCCCATTCGCTTTTGTGTTCGCCCGAGGGTGAACCGCTATACAATGGAGCAGTTCTAGATTGGAGCAACGGATGCCGACTATTGGTGGTTACGACATTGGCAGGCTGCTGGGGCACGGCGCGTACGGTGAAACGTACGAAGCCACGAAATCAGGCGAACGCGTTGCGCTGAAGCTGATTAGAGAAGAGGCAATTCAGCAAGGATACGATGTTCGGCGCTTTCAGAGAGAGGTGCGCGCACTGCAGAAAGCTGTCGGTCGTCACGTCGTACGGTTTATTGACTCCGGCGTCGGACTAATCGGAAACGAGACCCGTTACTTCGTGGCTCTTGAGTATCTCGAAGGCCAAGATCTGTCTCGCGCTTTTCACTCAGCAGGAAATACTTTTAGTGAACCCGATCTCAAGAGAATAATTACTCAGATAATTGCCGGACTTGATACCGTTCACGCGCAGAACATAGTCCACCGAGACCTAAAGCCCGCGAACGTTTTTCTTAACCAATCCGGTGATGTGAAGTTGCTCGATTTTGGCTTAGTCAAGATGCTCGACTATACAACTCTCACGACAATGCCCGGACAACCAATCGGAACGCCGCTCTACATTGCGCCCGAGATTCTGCGTGGCGATGTCGTTGATTATCGCGCGGACTTCTATTCGCTAGGCGTAATGATCTATCACTTGGTGACTCGGGGCAATTATCCTTTTACAGCCAGAACCCCACTTGAGTTATATGCGCAAGTGGTTAACAACCCGCCTACGCCACCTACTCGTCACAATCGACTTCTTTCATCAGAATTCGAAAACTTGATTCTTACGCTCATGGCTAAGCAGCCTTATGAACGCCCGAGTAGACATGACGAGCTAGGTCAGGGGATTCAAACAACTCCTATAGACGTCCCGCCGCAAGCGAAGGTGGTCACCAGTCCAAAGAAGGTTAGCTATCAAAAAAAGTGTTTCTTTCATCTTCTCCAAACGGAGAAGGGAGATATCGAGCAGTTCGTGAACGCCGGAGGACGATTGGATTCGGTGATCTATCCGGCCCACTTCCTACCTCGCTACAAAAAGTCCCTTGAGGAGTTTAGAAATCTTGGCGTTCCATATTTTTTCGATCCGATGACCTATAGGCTAGCGTACTCATCCTTTGCGCAAACGCAGGGACTGGTTAAGTTGCCCTACGTCCCAAACCCGAAGAATGTCTTGGCTCCAGCTGCTCTCCAATCGCTTCAGGCCCAACAGACTTATGCCAGAGCGTGTATTGATTGGCAGCTTCAGTGGAAATGCTCGATTCTCGTCGCGCCATTCCACTTTTGTCGCGATCTCAGTTCGCCCTGGACTGACATCGATATCAAACTCATCGAAGAGTCAATCGCTTATGCCCAGAGCAAGACAAATGCTCCGTCGGTTTACGCTTGGTTGTGCATAAATATCGAGCAATACACGATTGAATCGAATCGCTTAGCGCTTCTAAACCGGTATTCGCGGGCACGTGCCGACGGTTACTTCTTCTATGTGGATACCTTCGACGAACGAACGAACAATCCGCTTCAGTTACGAGCCTATCTCGACATAATTCAACTTTTTCAGAAGTTGGGAAAGCCAGTCTTCGCCTGTCGCGTCGGAACGCTTGGCTTAGGGTTTCTCGCCGCAGGAGCGGATGGTGCGTCCACTGGCATTGCTTCGCTAACTACTTTCTCTGAGAGTACTCTGTTGGTAAATCGCTCATCAGGCTATGATATGACGAAGAAATACTACATACCCGGCCTGATGCTCACGTTACCGGTGCCAATGGCGCAAGATATTCTCTCAGATAATCGTAATTCATCACTCAGGTGTAATTGCCCACATTGTGGAGGTGCTTCACGTGGTCTCGATAAGTTCGCGAAGGCGCATTTTCTTTACGCCAGGACCCAAGAGATCGCTATGCTGAATAGCCTTGGAGATTCGTCGCAGCGTCTCGATTGGTTCATCAAGAGAGTTCGGGATGCTTTCCAGAATTGTGAGAATGTAAGAAAACAACAAGTTGTAGCATTAACACCCGGCTACTACTCACATATGCGAGTTTGGCAGCAAGTGTTTTCTCCACCAACGGGAGGATCGCCATGAGTTCTTTGGAGGCCCACATGATTGAGCCGATACGGCGGTTTATGCTCGATCACCTGCAGATGGACATCACGGCTCAAGAGTTCTCGGCTGGCTATGGAGTTGCAGACCTGGTGGGCGCCGCATTGTGCGGCGAAGGCTGTGGTGTGCGTAAAGAGAGGGGGCTCGAAGTGGCTCTGGATCATCCCTACGTAGTGCAAGTGCTCTTAGCTTTGCGCTCGGAGGGCAGGACCTCGCTGCCGAATATTCTTCGAAGGGTTGCTATTTCTGAAAGCACCCTTCGCACAAAGGTGCTTCCCCACCTCGATAGACTGGGCGTGATCGAACGCGAAGATGGTTACGTTCGTCTCATCTTTACTCCTCCCAAGCCGGCTCGCCACTTGGTAGCAGTGGAGGCCAAGCAGACGAGGTGGCGCGACGCAATCTTACAAGCTCGTCGATACACCTTCTTCGCCGATCAAACTTACGTTGCGGTATGGGAGAAGACAGCGGCTCGGGTCGACAAGGCGTTGCTTTATCGTCACCGCGTTGGCCTAATCGCAGTCGAACCTAACGGCGACTGCAGCATTATTGTAAATGCCCCTAAGGTGAGCCCGCGAGAGAAGAAAATGAACCGGCTTTGTGCTGAGTTCATGTATGGACTTGCGCTTCGTTCGGGTAATTCGGCGAACCTTTGAGTATGACTCTTAGAGACGGCTCCGAACCAACACGCGAAATTTCAAAAAAGCTCTAAAGCGTGCGTCCCATCTCTTACCCTTGGTGCAGACGATTTTATTGGCATAGCTTCGTGGACCCGAAAGGTGTCTGGTGGATGATGTTCTGCCATTTCATTATAGGCTTTTGAATCTGACCGTTGAGGCAGCTAGCAGTATCGGAGTTTAGTTTCGATGTCTGACAATTTTGAATTTGACGTTTTCATAAGTCACGGTGCCAGAGACGAGGGAATCGCGCGCGAGTTGGCTCAACGGCTAAGCGATGACGGTCTCTGCGTGTGGTTGGACGATTGGAAAATCCGACCCGAGGGACTTGGCAAGCTAATGGCTCGTCTCGGCCGCTTCGGAGCATGGCTCGAGGAATCGGAAATTCAGCCCGATGACTTGATCGACACTAGGGTCAAGCGAGGTTTGAACCAATCGCGAACACTCGTTCTGATAATGTCTGACAACATTTCTGCTGCTGAGTGGGCGGTGCTAGAAAGCTGTACTGCTGAATTCCGCAATCCGTCGAATGCTTTGCGCCGCTTCATCCCACTGCGAATCGATAATTGTGAAATCAAGGAAACACTGAGGCAGTTCGCTTTTGTTGATTTTCGTCAGACATCCGATGCGGAATACTCACGCCTGCTAGCTTTATGCAAGCCCCCCGCGAGCCGTTCGCAGAACCGGCCCGCAGTAACAACAAACGGAAGAATCAGTTTACTGTCTCACGCTAGTCACGTTTACAGCGCCGCGATAAGTGATGACGGACTGCGTGCGCTCTCAGGCTCTTTTGACAACACGGTGCGACTTTGGGATCTCGCCACCGGAGATTGTTTAGTAACACTGGAAGGTCACACTAGCGGTGTGTGGGGTGTCGCATTAAGCAGGGATGGTCGACATGCGCTATCCGGATCCGAAGACAGGACGGTGCGGGTGTGGCACCTAGAGACAGGAACGTGCCTGGCAATCCTGGAGGGCCATACCGACAGAGTTCGTGGATTAGCATTGAGCAGTGACGGCGAACTTGCCCTTTCGGGATCATTTGATGGAACGGTCCGGGTGTGGGACTTGAAGAGGCGAGAATGCTTGCGGGTACTTAAGGGTCACAAGGATAAGGTCCGGGGCGTGGCAATAAGCGGCGATGGACGACTGGCAGTGTCCGGTTCAGGTGATCGAACATTGCGTGTATGGGATGTGAGCACTGGTCATTGCTTAGCGGTTCTGGAAGGCCACACCGATAGCGTTTGGGGCGTCGCATTGAGCAGCGATGGACGACTTGCGCTGTCCGGCTCCTTTGACAAGACCGTGCGAGTTTGGAATGTCGAGAAGCGAAGCTGTTTGGCCATCCTAGAAGGGCATACCTATGGTGTTTGGAATGTAGTATTAAGCAATGATGGGCGACTTGGGCTGTCTGCATCTGGAGATCATACTGCGCGAGTTTGGGATGTGAGTACGGGTCGATGTCTTGCTATTCTCGAAGGACATGACGACAACTTATGGGGACTAGCCATCACGAGCGATGGTAAGCAAGCGCTCTCTGTATCGGTAGATGGTAAAGCAATACTGTGGGCGCTTGAAGAACTCGAAGGAGCCGCGTCATCCAGGCCACATCAGGATGCTCGCTATACGAATGCCAAAGTAGTTCTCGTTGGGGAAAGTGGCGCAGGCAAAACCGGTTTAGCCCTAAGACTGTGCGAAGACCGTTGGAAAGCTACTGAATCGACCCACGGCATGCTGATCTCCCAACTGAACCTAACGTCTGAGACGAATCCGGGGGATATAGATCGTGAAGTCTGGCTTTGGGATTTCGCAGGACAGCCGGATTATCGCCTAATCCATCAGCTTTACATGGACGAGACTGCACTGTGTGTTGTGGTTTTCGATCCCCAGGACGACAACCCCTTCGAGAATATCGGTTATTGGGAAAAGGCCTTGTACGCGGCAACAAAAGCTAGCGCCATTGTTCCAAGCAAACTGCTTGTTGGAGCGCGCTGTGATCGCGGCGGAATTACGGTAAGCAGAAAGCGGTTCGATCAATATTGCGTGCAACATGGGTTTGCTGGTCTTTGGTTGACTGGAGCAAAGACCGGTGAAGGCTGTTCTGAACTAAGAGACGCGATCACAAAACACATTCCGTGGGATCGTCTTCCCTATACTTCGACAACTCTGCTATTCAAGTCGCTCAAAGACGCGCTGTTGAAGCTCAAGGAGCAGGACATGCCGCTCATACGGCTTTCTGAATTAAGGCAGCGTTTGCAACTGATGATGCCGGGCGAGACGAGCAGCGCCGAGGAGTTGCGTACTGTCATTGGACTAATGCAGGGCCAGGGAGTCCTGCAAGTATTGGATTTCGGCGATTTTGTTTTGTTGCAACCTGAACAGATTAATCGTTACGCTTCAGTCATGGTGCGTATGGCTCGTGAACACGTCGATGAGATGGGGTGTGTAGCGGAGCAAACGGTCCTCAATGGCCAGTTGGATTACAAGGACATGGAACGCCTCTCTGAAACCGACGAAAACATCCTCCTACCAGCAATGGTTCAAACTTTTTTGGATCGCGCCCTATGTCTGAGAGAAACGACATCGGCGGGCATAATGTTGGTGTTTCCTTCTTATTTCCGCCGCGATAAACCGGAAGTGCCTGAATACCCTAATGTCTTCGTTACTTATGGCTTCGCAGGACCACTCGACGAGATTTACGCGACTCTAGTGGTAAAGCTGAGTTATTCCGGGGGGTTCGTGAAGGACCAACTTTGGAAAGACGCGGCCGATCTTCGCACGCAGGGGGGGAAACGCGTCGGCCTTGCTCTGCGAAGGAAGGTCGAAGGTTCGGCAGAATTGGTAATTTATTTTGAGCAAGGCGTTCCAGACGATACTAAGGTTACCTTTATCAAATATGTTCATGAGCACTTAATGGCGCGAGCGCAGGAGGTGACGCGAGTTCGTACGTATGTTTGCCCCCACTGCGATACGCCTGTGGAAAACCGCAAAGCGATTCAACTCCGTTTGAACAGAGGATTGAAAGATATAATCTGTCCGGCGTGTGAAAAGCGTGTGCAGTTGATTGATCTGATAGAAGAGAAGTTTGCCAGCGACGAGTTCACGCAGCGCGTGCGCGAGATGGACGAGCGGGCGCGCATCAACCTGGATAACGAAAGCCGCGAATTGATCTTGGTCGGCCATGCGTTCGCGATTGCGGGCGAGGCGGGTCAGATTTATCGCCAATATACCAATTCTGATCACGGAATTGATGGTGAGATAGAGTTTAAAGATTATGAAGGCAAAGCTAGTGGTCAGCGGCTGTATCTCCAACTCAAGTCAGGCGACTCTTACTTATACACGCGGAAAGAAGACGGGGCGGAAATTTTCACGATCAAGAAGGAGCGTTGGGTCGACTACTGGCAAAAGCAAGCTTACCCAGTGATGTTAGTGATTCGCACTTCAGATGGTCAAATTCGTTGGATGAATATTAGCGAATATCTTCAACAGAGTAAGGGGAAGAAACAAGTGGTCTTCAACGGAGAGCCGTTCACCGCGTTGCACGTCACTCGGCTACGAGATCAAATATTTGCAGCAGGCCTCCCACCACACGAGCAGGGCTGACTTGCCTGCTTAAGCAGACCACCAAGATGGCGCGATGGCGTCCTCTTACCTAGCATCACCTAACTAACTTTGACGGCTGCGGATTCGGTAAATACTGGGTGATCTCGTTTCGACTCGCCTTGTTGATGCCCCTCAAACCGTCTCATAATCTGTTGGTTCGGGGTTCGAATCCCTGCGGGGCACCAAACACTTCTCAGCCGAAATACTCGATTTATTTTCTGGTAGGCCCCCTCCCGGTGATGGACGACGGCTACTTCGGTAACGATTGCAGGCTGCTGGCAAATAATTCCCGCATGCCTTCGCGAATAAGCGGTTTGTTGTCTCTCGTCTCCTGGATGCCGACTTCTTTGACAATGCTTTTCTGCATTTTGCGGAGTTTCCGGTAGACGGTCTTCGTTGACTTGTGAATTTCCTCGGCGATTTCTCTTGGTTCTTCGCCGCGCGCCCAACGGTCGGCGATGATGTAGTCCTCGAGCACAATGCGGCGAACCGTTTCGCGGATTGGCACTGCGCGAGATTCCATGAGCATCCGCTCTTCCTTTTCAATCAAGTCATCTTCAGGTGTGGGAACCGACGTTCTCAACAGTTGTATTCCGTTGAGCCGGCCGTTGCTGTGGGCGTGTTCGACAGACTGCCGATGTCGTTCTTCAACTTTGAGGTGTTTTATCTTGTTTTCAGAGCAATGCTCGGCGATTTTATGCAGCCAGGCAGCCAAACACTCCAACAGCGGCTTTTGATTAGGATTCTTGAGGGTATGGATCTTAGTACGCAGCTTGTCCGTGAGTCGATCACTGATATCCTGAGGATTAAGATTGAACTGCAAAGCGGCCGACGCAGAAATTCGGCCGATCAGATCTTGTATGGTGGGATGAACGAGCAGCGCATTAACTGCCTCAATCCCGGCGCTCCGTTTTTCAATTGCATCACCGATGAGAATCTCTGCTTCGCTAATTTCAGATGGCATGATGCCCTCCCTTTCTTAATCGTGGTGAATTGCGCGAACCGCAGACCCTGTTTAAGTAGGTAGCAAGAACCGCGTTTGTAAGCGGTCACAGGTCAAAGACAAAAAGGGGAACTGAAGCTGACCAACAGAGAACCAAACTTTTAGACAACGGTACAGACTTTTGGTTCCCAACTAGCCCGACTCCAAACCAAAAACGTTACGATCCGGACCGACGCGCGAATCAACTTCCGAACACCCCTTAGATCTAATTGATTCACGTGATCGCCGGTGCCGGAGTAGTGGTTTGGAACGTCGTGCTGCAGGCAAGCGTCCGACTTGTTGCTGACGACGTTTGGCTCAACTTTGGTATGTAGTGCATTGTCAATTTTGGTTCGGCCGCGGGACAGTCCTGTATCTACGTCATTGCGCGACGGCCAGGTGGTAACAACGGTGGCGGTTTCGAGTTTCCGACAGTCGAACTGCAACTGGATGGTCTCGTCGGAGATGACGGTGATCTTTACGATTTCAAACCCGATCGCGATACTAATTGTCATTGAGAGCGCTGCCAGAATGATTTTCTTCATCATTTCGTTCCCGCCGTCGTTTTTCCTGCTCAATGCTCAGACAAATGAGGCGGCCAGAATTCTCGCGTCGCAGCGGTTTGGTTCAGCCTGGACTTTGAGACCGGTTTTGCGGAATTCTGGCCAGCCCTTTGTCCCTCATCAATTTAGAGACACCTGAAGATGCTGCGAGTCTCACATATTATTTAAGGACCGTTATGGACGAAGATAAGCGTAGTTTGCCCTGGTTTAACCGGCGCGATCGCGGGACCTTGGCAGACGGACCGCAGCAATCAATGAAAACCGATCATTGACAAAAAAAGCCGGTCAAGCGGTAACATTCACCACTTGGCCGGCTATCGACGGAGAGATTCGCTCGTCTGCTCAGATTTGTCAGTGCGGTTCTGAATCGGCGCGAAAGGCCGATTCTGGAAGGTTGGGTTCTTCCTCCGTCAAAATGCCGCGCAGCGAGTTCAGCGTCCTAATAATCCCTGCGCAGGTGACGCAACCCGAGGCGGTATGTAGCCAAATTTCTCTCAGTCGCTCGATATCCAGGAACTCTCGTTCCTCCGTCGTCAGTTCCTCAAGTTTATGAATATCGAGAAGACCATTGTGCAGAACGCCATTGCAGACATTGTACAAGTCATAGATGTCGCCTGAGTCACTATCATGATACTCGTCAATTCGCATCTGCTGGCGAATGGCGGCATCGGGAATAATATTCGTGAGAGACGGCGCGGGAATGGGAGATCCAAAAAAAATCCCCGGAGAGCCGGGGTGTCGGAGATCAGATCGTCCCAGGTCGGTGGCACCTGCAGGCTGCCACTGCGCGGAGTGTGATCGAAGTGAATACTGCTGTTGCTCACCATCGCGGCTGACGGCGGCTACGTCGCCAGTGCTCAAACCAGCTTTCAAACGCTTACGATGTGGCAAGTCGTGCTCCTCCTTCTCGTGATTTTCGTCTTCCATAACTTTCAACCCCGTTCCTTTCAATGAGCCCCCGTTGAGAGCGCGCCAGGATCCGATAAGTCGTTTCAAGTGACTCGCCGGTCTCTGCGGCTATCTGTCGTGGGGTGTGTCCTTGCCTCCAAAGAAATCGAATGTCGTCCTCGGTCGTGCAACTAATGTCATCTTGATCTGCGTTCTCGCCTTCCATAGATCGTGTCATCTTAGTTCTCCTCTCCCCACATTTACTTCCCAAGGTTCCCGGAGTCTTGAGTCGCGGGCAGAGATATTGCTTGTCGATGTCGAAGGCTGAAACAGTTTGGAATTTCAAAGCAATCAAACAGATTCAGCCCAGGGTGATCAAGTTAGCATTAGCGCGCCACTCGCAATTGTTTTAGCTGAACAGTTGCCGGCGGGCACCGAGCTACAGCACGCTGTGGACATCGACCGTCAATACCGTGTGCTGAGCGGCAACCAGCGCTTCCAAATCATGGTGACTCAGGCTGGCCGACCGATCGCGCAACTCCATGGTAGACGTCCGGCCAGTGGCATTGTGGTTCGCATGAGCGATCGTGATCGCACCCTTACGCGCAATGCCAATGCGGATGCCAATGCCAATACCAATGGCGAAAATGATTAGCGACAAGATCGTTGCGATGATGATGCGTTTCGTGGACATGTGTTTCGTGCCTCCTAAAAGAATTTGTAACTGCAGCCTTAAGACACCTAAGGGGCTAAAAATTCTCATGCCCAGCCTGATTCGCATTGCTCTTAAGATAAGCTAAACGGCGCATTCTCAGCCGGCAAGAACCTAAGCTCAAGACACCTTCATCGCTAATAATTCGCACCGTGCAGGCAGGCATGACTGAGAGTCAGCTAACCCAACTAGTAGCGGGCAGAAGTGCTTTCCGGGATTCTTCCGGGTTGATAATTGCGAAACGTTCTCTGCTGAGTTGTCTACGTAGCAGAAGCTCAAAAGGAGGACACGAGGAATGAAAATGCGGATTAGAAAAGACATTGGGTTGGGATTGCTGCTGGGTATTTGCTTCATTACGTATATCTTTTTGGTTTGGATTCTCTTCGCAACCCGCCTCGATCTAACTGCGTCCGCTCTCGCAACCTAACGGCATCACGGATCGAACACTTCGGATGGTGTGTTGAAACGTGACCAGATGTAACGTACTTTGACGGCTACGGATTCGGTAAACTGGGTTATCTTGTTTCGTGCGACCTGGTTGAAGCTCCCCTTACTGTTTCAAACCGTCTCATAATCTCCTGGTTCGGGGTTAGAATCCCGGCAGGGGCACCAATCAACTTCAATCACTTGCCGTGACTCTAAAGTCGAAACTTAACGGCAAAAACCGAAACTCGAACTCACTGTCGGCG
>Ga0157378_10002573_pt1 | contig 16141 bp, 12 predicted proteins | sample M65metaG_FD_115309 | JGI IMG/M metagenome (GOLD analysis project Ga0157378, IMG submission 115309) | Miscanthus rhizosphere microbial communities from Kellogg Biological Station, Michigan, USA - M6-5 metaG | ecosystem: Host-associated > Plants > Roots > Rhizosphere > Soil | place: USA: Michigan...
CGGATAGACGAAGCGATGATCCGGGAAGCGTTCGGCCAGCGTCGAGATCGCCCGGCAGATCTGTTCGATGCCATCGCCGAAGTTCTCGCGGCGGTGCCCGGTGATCAGCACGTAGGGAACGTCGGCCCAGTCGGCGCCGAGGATCTGGCCCAGCTCGTCGTCAATCCCCGCGCGGATTGCAGGATCGGCCTTCTGGCGCGCGACTTCGATGCGCAAGGCGTCGATCACGGTGTTGCCGGTCACTGAAATGGCTTCATGCGGCACGGATTCGCGGAGCAGGGCGTCGCGCGCACCTTCGGTCGGCGCGAAGTGAAGCGAAACCAGGGGCGTGGCGAGCTTGCGGTTGGCTTCCTCGGGGAAGGGCGACCAGATATTGCCGGTGCGCAGCCCGGCCTCGACATGGCCGATCGGGATACGCCGGTAGAAGCATGCGAGCGACGCGGCGAGGACGGTGGTGGTATCGCCCTGCACCAGCGCCATATCAGGCTTGGCCGTTTCCAGCCACTGATCGATGCCTGTGATCAAGCGCGCCGTCAGTCCGGCGAGCGTCTGGTTCGGACGCATCACGTCGAGGTCGGCATCGACAGCAAAGCCGAAGGTGTCGGCGACCTGACGGAACATTTCCTTGTGCTGGCCCGTCGCTACCACTGTGCAGTTGAAGTCGTCGGAAGCGCGCAGGGCGGCGACGACGGGCGCGAGCTTGACCGCCTCGGGGCGCGTGCCCATGAAGACCAGGATGTTGCGCTTCGCCGTCATCGTGATCTCCTGTGGCGCTACTTCGGGCTGCGGTGAATCGGCAGCCATCCGAGCCGGCGCGCGAGCACTTCGAGGCCAGCCACCCAACTGAATTCGCTGTTGAGCGTCAGGTAGCGCTTCCAGAGCTTGCGCGGCTCCATCATCAGACGCCAGAACCACTCCATGCCCGCCATCTGCACCCAGTGCGGGGCGCGCTTGATGAAGCCGGCGAGCACATCGAAACTGCCGCCGACGCCGACGATCACGGGCACCTGCAGGCGTTCGCGGTGGCGCTCGACCCAGGTCTCCTTGAACGGTGTCGGCATGCCGACGAACAGCATGTGCGATTTGCTGGCACGGATTTCCTCGATGATCCCGGGGTGATCGCTCGGGCCGAAGTAACCGTCGCGGAAGCCGGCGACAACGATGCCGGAATGTTGGGCAAGCGAACGCTGTACCAGCGTCGAGACCACTTCGTGCTTGGCGCCGAGGAAATAGACTCGTAGATGATTCTCACCGGCAGACGCCAGCAGCCGCGCCATCAGGTCGACGCCGGCGACGCGTTCGGGCACCGGCTGGCCCGATGCGCGCAGCGCCCAGACTACCGACATGCCGTCGGCGAGGATCAGGTCGCCGGCGCGACACGCCGATGCCAGTTCCGGATCGCGGCGCATCATGCACAGATGCGAGGAGTTGGCGGTGATGACGGTGTTGGTGGAGAGCGGTTGCCGGCACAGGTCCAGGCAGTGCGCCACCGCGGCTTCGATGGTCACGGTGTCGAACTTGAGTCCCATCAGCTCGGCGCGTTCGCGATCCTTGGCCGCCGATTCGTCGTGACCAAGGGTCGGGTGGTTTTCGTGCCAGAGATGCGCCCGCTCGGCGTTGACGTGCGCGGTGGCAGCGATCTTGCCCATCCGCAGGCAGGCGTGCTGGTAGGCACGCAGGAACTTTCTGAATTCGGGATCGTCGTAACGGGGCAGGCCTTGGAGCCAGCTCCGGAAGTAACCCCACAGCATCGCGATGCTGCCGATAACCGCTGGGTGCGCGGTCAGGCGATAGCCGGCGACGGCCAGATAGTAAAGCGGCGACGTGCCCATGAAGTACTGGCCGAAGCCGGCGCGAAGCCGTCCGGTCCAGATACCCTTCTGGCTGGCGCCCTGCGGGCGCAGATGCACGAAGCGGATCGGTTCGAGGTCGACGCTTTCGGCGATCCAGCCCAGCATGCGGGCGCGGTGACAGTCGATGCCGTCCCACATCACCTGGCGAACGAAACCGCCGATCTCCTTGAAGCAGGCGATCCGGTAAAATTTGGTCATGCCGACCGACATCTCGTCGCCGCAGACTTCCGGCACCAGCGCGCCGCTGCGCGGGTGCACGAACCACGGCTTGCCCGACGTGGTGCCGATGCGGGGGTCCGCTTCCATCCGCTCCATCAGCACTTCGAAATAGCGAACGGGCAGGTCGAGATCCATGTCGAGCTTGCAGAGGTAATCGAAGTCCTCAAGCCGCACCTGCTCGATGCCGGCATAGAAGGCTTCGATGACCCCAGGGCCGACCTTGCGGCCGCCGCGATCCTCGCGCCGGATCACGCGCAGGTAAGGCAACCGCTTTGAATATTCCTCCAGGATCGCCGGAGTCTCGTCGGTCGATCCGTCGTCCACGATGATCCACAGCGCCGGCGGAACCGACTGCAACGCCACGCTGTCGAGCGTACGGCGAAGGTACTGCGCCTCATCGCGACAGGGCGACACCAGCAAATAGCGTCGCGAGCGACTGACGTTCAGCAATTCATGTGCGTCTGTCGGGTTCCGGAACGGTTCGCGATTGGGTTCATGTTTCATCGTCGGACATCACTTGCTTGTCTATGCGCCGGTTTTGTCCGTTCTGTCCTTATTCGGGACAAAACAGTCAGGTGCTTGGACGCGATGAGACGTAGTGAGCAGGTATCATGCCGAACGCCGTTGGTGATGGTTCGAGGCAGGTGCATCGGCAGTTAATGTTAAGCCGAGCTTCCTCTGGGGACATAAACTTCGGTGTCATACACAGTGTATGGCAATGGCATCGCGCGGCTCGTCGCGCGCAAGGGTTTTAACCAATGAAGCTGATCGCACTGCGTCTTCCATCGCGATCTCATTTCTACGCTGCCGCGGTGATCGCGATTGCGGGCGCTGCGCTCTGCCCGTCATCGCGCGTAGCCGCCGCGGGCAACGACACGGCTTCGCCTCCTGTGATTTCGTCCGACGCCTTCCTGCCGGCCGACCGATCGACGGTCTGGAAGCCCGGCATGATGGCTGTGGGAGGCATTCCGGCGCGGTCAACGATTTGCGCGACCATAAGCCCGAGCGGAGCGTCCGACGACACCTTGCGGATACAGGCTGCCATCAACGTCTGCCAGACCGGGCAGGTCGTGCAGCTCACCGCCGGCACCTTTCTGATCAACGGCGGCAACTATCTCGTCATCAACAAAGGCATCACGCTGCGTGGCGCCGGTCCCGGCCAGACCACGTTGGCCAAGACCGACGGCGCGAAGCCATTTCGCTCCGAGGTCGGTGCCAAACCGTCGCCATTGATCCTCGTCGGTCCCTCGATGTTTTCCTCGACCGATAATGTCAGCGACGCCCACGGTTCGACCGATCTGGTGGCCGATGCCGTCAAGGGCGCCTACGCGGTCAAGGTTAAGGACATCAGCGGCTTCAAGCCCGGTCAGATCGTGCTGCTCGACGAAGCCTCCGGTGCCGAATGGCTCGCCGATCCGCAAGGGCGCGGGCAGGTGTGGGCAGCGCCGGACTGGCGCGTGGTGTGGCAGAAGCACAAACCGTCGGTTCAATTCGTCGACGATTTTGCGCCTGAGGCGCTTCCGGCAACGCCGCAATCCGCGGGATCGTGGTTTTCGCGACAAGACCGGCCGACCTCCGAGATCAAGCAGATTGCGTCGATCGCGGGCAATGTCGTTACCTTCACGACGCCGATTCACATCAGCTATCGCGCCAGCCATGCTGCACAGTTGTCGTTCTATTCGCGACCGCATGTGATGAATGCCGGCGTCGAAGATATGAAGCTGACCGGCGGCGACGCCGGCAACCTCCGCTTCAACTGGGCGGCGCAATGCTGGGCCAAAAACATCGACAATACGGTGTGGCACGATGAGGGCTTTGCGATCCACAGCTCGTTTCGGATCGAACTCCGCGAGTTCTATGTCCACGACGCGGCGTGGGCGCAGCCCGGCGGCGGCGGTTATGCCATCAGCCTGTCGGCGGGATCGTCGGAGGTGCTGATCGAGAACGGCATTGCCGTGCGCGCCAACAAGGTGATCGCGGCGCGCTCGGCCGGCGCGGGCTCGGTGGTCGGCTACAACTACATGGACATGAGTTACATCAACACGCAGGGCTCGTGGATCGAAACCGGGCTGAACGCCAGCCACATGGTCGGGCCACATCATGTCCTGTTCGAAGGCAACTACAGCCATAACGCCGACAGCGACAATACCCACGGCAACAGCATCTATCTGACCTTCTTCCGCAATCATCTGCGCGGCATCCGCGCGCCGTTCGACAATCAGGCGGGCGGTAAAATCGACGACGCCACGCAATCGCGCAACGGGCCGCAGCGGGCGGCAGGGCTAATGGCGTTTTCCTACTGGATGACGTTCGCCGGCAACGTGCTCGGCGCGCCCGAAAAGATGGACGGGTGGGTTTACGAAACCAGCTTTGCCGGCGGCAGACCGGGCATCTGGATGCTCGGCTGGGACGCGGTCAGTCCGTATCCGGTCGATGCCAAGGTGCCAGCCACCGCGATCCGGCATGGCAACTTCGATTACCTGACGAACTCGGTGAACTGGGATCCGTCGATCGCAAATCACGCCTTGCCTGCCTCGTTATACCTGGCCGGGAAGCCCGCGTTCTTCAACGCGGGCCGCGGTTACACCTGGCCTTGGGTGGATGCGGGAGGTGCGACCAAACTCCATGTGCTGCCGGCCAAGGCGCGATACGACGCGGGCACGCCGTTCACGCAGCCGTGACGCCTGCTGCAACCGCAATGGGACTCGTGCTGGTTCCATTTCGGAAATGTTTGATCGAATTTGATTACCGTCTGAAAGGCGCAATGATGTAATGCGTGATCCGGCCACGCCGCCGTTAATACTAACTAGGTAAAGCAGTTGTTATTGTGGCTGCATACCACCGAGAATGCGGCTTGCGTCGATGCGTCGCGTGAAAAGGCAACGTGGCGCGCGCTATGACTGAGCTTGTGTTCGGCAAAAGCAAAAACATGAAACGCTTGGGGCAAACACCGATCGATACTTGCTGCAGTCTTGCCTGCTCGGGCGGCTGCGATCGTCGGTCTGCGTCTGGCCTTCATCAACCGGTCTGGTCCGCAATCTGATGCGCAAATCGATCTTCCACGAAGATTGGTGGCTGGATGCGCTGGCGCCCGGGCGCTGGCGCGAGGTGACGTGTCATCGCGGCGGCCGCCTCGCCGGATCGTTGCGGTTCGTCGAACGAAGCGAAGGCAATGTGAAGATCTGCGAGATGCCGCAGATCACGCGCTTTCTCGGGCCGGTGGTCGCGCCCCAATCGGGCAAGACCGAAACCCGGATCCGCTCCACGCACTCGATCGTCGCCGAACTCCTGAAACAGATCGCCGATCACGACCATGTCGAGATGACGCTGGACTCCGGCTTTGCCGACCTCGCGCCGTTTCTGGCGGCAGGCTACGAGGTCAAGGTGCATCCGACCTTTCTGCTGGATTGCAGGGGCGAATCCATCGATCCGCTGTGGGCGGGCCTGCGTGACAAGACCAAGAACATCATCCGTCGCGCCCGCGAGCGGCTGACCGTTCGCGAGATCGACGACGTCAACCGGTTCGCGTGCTTCTACGAGACCAATCTCGACGGCGCCGAATCCTATTTCGATCTCGCGTTGCTGGCACCGGCCTTTGCGGCAGCCCGCGCCCGCGGGCAATGCAAGATCGTCGCTGCGGTCGATGCCAAAGGCGTCGCGCATGCCAAGGTGTTTTTCGTCTGGGACGACAAGTACGTCCACTATTTCCTGTCGACCCGCGACAAGAACGTGGCGCATCCCGGCGCGGTCAGCCTCTTGTTGTGGACCGGGATCGAACTCGCGCATTCGCTCGGGCTCTGCTTCGATTTCGACGGCGGCATCGCCAACGATGCCCGGTACCGCTTCATGGTGGCGTTCGGAGGCGAGGTGGCCAACCGTTTCGACGTCGTGCGTTCGACGGCGAACTATCGCGTGCAGCATACCATCCGGAAAATCCCGCGGGCGCTGATGCGGCGGATGTCGGCGCGCGGCGGCATGGCGCAGTTCGGGCTGTGGTGAATCGCTGAAATGATTCGTAAACCTTAACGGGCTCGATCGCGTCTTCGCTACGATGCTGGATTAACTACGGTTTCATCGAGCGCGTGAATTAACGATCCGAGATCGTGTACACGTCGTCAAAATTGCAGGCGTCGAACAAGAACAGGGTGTGTGAACATGCGCGTATTGCTGACTGGACATCTCGGTTACATCGGTTCGGTGATGACGCCGATGCTGCAGCAGGCCGGACACGACGTGATCGGTCTCGACAGCGATCTCTATGAGCGTTGCACGTTCCCGCAGGGTGGCGTCATCAGCGACGTGCCGACCATCCTCAAGGACACCCGCGACGCCGAGCTCGCCGACCTCAAGGGTATCGACGCCGTCATCCATCTCGCAGCGCTTTCCAACGATCCGCTCGGCAATTTGAAGCCGGGTCTGACCGACGAAATCAATCATCGCGCCAGCGTGCGGCTCGCCGAGCTCGCCAAGAAGGCCGGCGTCAAGCGCTTCCTGTTCGCCTCGTCCTGCAGCAACTACGGCAAGTCGGGCGAGGGCATGATCGACGAGACCGGTGCGCTCAACCCGGTGACGGCCTATGGCGAATCCAAAGTCGCTTCGGAGCGCGGCATCGCCCCGCTCGCCGGCGATGGCTTCTGCCCGGTCTATCTGCGTCCGGCCACCGCCTATGGTGTGTCGCCGCGGATTCGTTTCGATGTGGTGCTGAACAACCTCGTCGCCTGGGCGATTACCACCAAGAAGATCCACATGAAGTCGGACGGCACCCCGTGGCGTCCGATCGTGCATATCGAGGATATTTCGCGCGCCTTCATTGCGGCGCTCGAGGCGCCGGTGGAAGCCGTGTTCAACGAAGCTTTCAACGTCGGCCAGACCGCGCACAACTACCAGATCCGCGATCTCGCCAAGATCGTCGCCGACGTCGTTCCCGGCTGCACCGTCGATTTCGCCGACGGCGCCGGCCCGGATACCCGTTCCTATCGCGTCAGCTTCGAGAAGATCAAAACCCGGCTGCCGAACTTCAAGCCGCAATGGGATGCGAAGAAGGGTGCCGAGCAGCTCTACAAGGCCTATTTGACCTCCGGCATCACGCTGGAGGACTTCGAAGGCCCGCGCTACCAGCGTATCGGCCACATCAACAAGCTGCTCGCCGACGGCATTCTCGAAACCGACCTGCGCCACCGCACCTCCGGAAGCCGGACCTCGGCGACCACAGCGGCGCCGCAACTGGCGGGCTGAGACGCGAAAGGACGGAATGTCCCTGGAAAAGCCGCTCGTGGATGATGTCGGATCGGAAATCCTTGCGCTCGCCGCGAGGATTTTTCCGATTTGCCGCAGCATCACCGGCGACGGGGTGCGGCAGACGCTGCGCGAGGTCGCCGCGCATATTCCGCTGCAGGTCCACGAAGTCCCCACCGGCACGGCGGTGCTCGACTGGACCATTCCGCGCGAATGGAACATCCGCGACGCCTGGATCAAGAACGCGCGCGGCGAGAAGATCGTCGATTTCAAGCGGTCCAATCTGCATGTGATGAGCTACAGCGTGCCGGTGCACGAGCGTATGTCGCTCGCCGAGCTGAAGCAGCATATCCACACGCTGCCGAACCAGCCGGACCTCATTCCCTATCGGACGTCCTACTACGCGGAAAACTGGGCGTTCTGCATGCCGCACCGCCAGTTCGAAGCGCTCCGCGACGAGACCTACGAGGTCTGCATCGACTCCAGCCTCGAAGACGGCCACCTCACGTACGGTGAATATCTGCACAAGGGCGAGACCGAGGACGAGTTTCTGCTGTCCGCCCACGTCTGTCATCCCTCGCTGGCGAACGACAACTGCTCCGGGATTGCGCTGCTGACGCATCTGGCCAAGCGCCTTTCGGGCCTGAAAACCCGCTACAGCTACCGATTCCTGTTCGCGCCCGGCACCATCGGCGCCATCACCTGGCTCGCCCGTAACGAGGATCGTATCCACCATATCAAGCACGGACTGGTGGTCTCGATGCTGGGCGACCGCGGCGGTCCGACGTTCAAGAAGAGCCGTCGCGGCAATGCCGAGATCGACCGCGCCATGGTGCAGTCGCTCAGCCAATCTGGAATGTCTGGTGTCATCGAGGACTTTTCGCCGTACGGCTATGACGAGCGGCAGTATTGTTCGCCCGGATTCAACCTGCCGGTCGCGATGCTTTCTCGCAGCAAGTATGGTGCGGTCCCCGAATATCACACCTCGGCCGACAACCTCGATTTCATCCGCGCCGATGCGCTGGCTGAATCCTACCGGCTGATCAACGAGACCATAGGCGTGATCGAGGGCAACGGGACCTTTCTCAATACCCATCCGAAGGGTGAACCGCAGCTCGGCAAGCGCGGGCTCTATGGTGCGATCGGTGGCGACAAGGATGCCGCGGCGGCCAACATGGCGATGCTGTGGATCCTGAATCAGTCCGACGGGACCAACTCGCTGCTCGATATCGCGGAAAAGGCCAAGCTGCCGTTCGCGGTGATCCAGCGGACGGCGAAGCTGTTGAGCGACCGCGGGCTGCTGAAGCCCGCTTGATCGCTCAGGCCTTGAAGTCAGGCCAAGCCAGATCCTTTTCCGAAATCACGGTTACCGGCTGCGGCCATTTCACGTCGAAGCCAGGCTCGTTGTAGCGGATGCCGTCGGCCGCTCCGGGCACATGAAATGCCGAGATCAGGTAGTTAACGCGCGTGTCGTCGTGCAGCGTCTGGAAGCCGTGGGCAAAGCCGGTGGGGATATAGAGCTGCAAGCCGTTCTCATCGGTTAACTCGAACCCGCGCGACTGCCTGAAGGTCGGCGACCCCGGCCGGATGTCGATGATGACATCCCAGATCGCGCCGGTGAGCGCGCGTACCAACTTCACTTCGCCGTGAGGATCGCGCTGGAAGTGCATGCCGCGCACTGTCCCCTTTTTGGACGAGTACGACACGCTGTGCTGCGGAAAGTCGATCGCCAAACCTTGCTCGCGCAACTCGTTGACGCAGAACGTTCGCACGAAATAGCCGCGACTATCTTCGATTCGTTCAGGATGAACGAGCCACGCACCATCCAAACCAGTTGCTTCGAAACGCATGATTTTGAGTGTCCCGATTGTCCCGAAAATAACCAACCGACACGATAGCGAAAGTCGGCTTAAATATTGGTAACTACTTAGAATTTTACCATAATACGGTACAACGCTTTAAATCAAACGGCCTTATGCAATAGATGATGCCGACGATACGAAAATCGTTCGAGCAGCCATTTCATTTTTGCGAAGCGTGGGCCCATGAACGCACATTCCTTCTCCCAATTGATCGCGTCGAAAACCTCACACGGTCGTTGCCGGCTGTGCGACAACGCCCTGCATACGAGCTTCATGGACCTCGGAATGTCGCCGCTGTGCGAGAGCTTCCTGACGGCCGAGCAGACCGATGCGATGGAGCCGTTCTATCCGCTGCACGCGCTGGTATGCGATAGCTGCTTCCTGGTGCAGCTCAAGGAATACGTCCAGCCCGAACATATCTTCACCGAATACGCCTACTTCTCGTCCTACTCGACCTCGTGGGTCGAGCATGCGCGGCGCTACTGCGAGATGATCAAGGCGCGGCTCTCGCTCGGCGGCAAAAGCCGGGTCTACGAGATCGCCAGTAACGACGGCTACCTGCTGCAGCACTTCCTGCCGCTCGGCGTGCCCGTCACCGGCATCGAGCCGGCCGCCAATGTCGCTGAAGTCGCGCGCAAGAAAAACATCCCGACGCTGGTCGAGTTCTTTGGCCTCGCGCTGGCGAAGAAGCTGGCCGCCGAAGGCAAGACCGCCGATCTCATTATCGGCAACAACGTGCTGGCGCAGGTGCCTGACCTCAACGACTTCACCGCCGGCATGGCGCATCTCTTGGCGCCGCAGGGCGTGATCACGCTGGAATTCCCGCACCTGGAAAAGCTGATCGACGAGAACCAGTTCGACACCATCTATCACGAGCACTTCTCGTATTTCTCGCTGGTCACCATCGACCGCATGGCCAAGCGTCATGGTTTGAAGGTGTTCGACGTCGAGGAGATCGGAACCCACGGCGGTTCGCTCCGTGTCTATCTGTGCCGTGACGATGCGACCCACGTCGTTTCGTCGAAGGTCACCGCGCTGCTGGCGCATGAGCGCGCGATCGGATTCGAAGACATCAAGCGCTACGCCGCCTTCGCGGCCGGCGTCCACGACACCAAGCGCAAGCTGCTTTCGTTCCTGATCGACGCCAAAGCAAAGGGCGCACGCATCGTCGGCTACGGCGCGCCGGGCAAGGGCAACACGCTGCTGAATTATTGCGGCATCGGGACCGACTTCCTCGACTTCACCGTCGACCGCAATCCCTACAAGCATGGCCGCTTCACACCGGGCATGCACATTCCGATCTATCCGGTCGAGGTGATCGACGAGGTCAAGCCGGATTACCTTTTCATCCTGCCCTGGAATTTGAAGAAAGAGATCGTGGCGCAGATGCGTCATATCGGCGACTGGGGCGGCAAGTTCATCGTGCCGATCCCGAGCGTTCACGTCATCGATCCCAAAGATCTGTAAGGAGCTTTCGACATGAAGGTCGTCCTGTTCTGCGGCGGGCTCGGTACCCGCATTCGCGAATATTCGGAGAGCATTCCGAAGCCGATGGTGCCGGTCGGTCATCAGCCGATCATGTGTCACGTCATGCAGTATTACAGCCAGTACGGGCACGACGATTTCATTCTCTGCCTCGGCTACAAGGCCAACGTCATCAAGGATTACTTCCTGAACTACCGGCAGACCGCCAACAGCGACTGCGTGATTTCGGAGTTCGGCAAGAAGGTCGAGATCCTCGGCGACCGGCCGCCGGACTGGCGCGTCTCGCTGGTCGATACCGGGACCTGGCGCAACATCGGCGAACGCCTGATGGCGGTCAAACATCTGGTCAAGGACGAGGAGATCTTTCTCGCCAACTACAGCGACGGCCTCACCGACGCGCCGCTGCCGGAGATGATCGAAAAGTTCAAGGCCAGCGGCAAGATCGGCTGCTTCATTGCCATTCATCCGCCGATCAGCTTCCACCTCACCGAGTTCGACGAAGACGGTTCGGTGCAGCGGATTCGTTCGAGCCAGGAATCGGACATCTGGATCAATGGCGGCTTCTTCATCTTCCGCAAGGAAATCTTCGACTTCATCAAGGAAGGCGAGGAGCTGGTGCTGGAGCCGTTCAACCGCCTGATCGAAGGCGGTCACCTGATGGCCTACAAGTACGAAGGTTTCTGGCGCGCGATGGACACCTTGCGTGACCGCCAGGTGCTCGAGGACATGGTCGAACGCGGCGACACGCCGTGGCGGATCCAGCAGACGTTGCCTGCGATCAAGGCCGCGTGATGAAAGGCTTGCAGCTTGCCAAACCGGGCGAGCGTCTCTCGGTTCTTTGTCTCGGAGCGCATTCCGACGATATCGAGATCGGCGCCGGCGCAACGCTGCTGAGCCTGATGGAACGCGGCGTGCAGCTCGACGTGCACTGGTGCGTGTTGAGCGGCGGTGGCGTCCGCGACGAAGAAGCAAGGAAATCGGCGGCGGATTTTCTGACCAAAGCCGCCAGCGCCCAGGTCGAGGTCAAGTCGTTCCGCGACGGTTTCTTCCCCGAGCAGGGCGAAGCGATCAAGCAGTGGTTCGAAGAGTTGAAAAAGCGGGTCAATCCCGATCTGATTTTGACCCATCGCAAGGACGACGCGCACCAGGATCATCGTAAGGTGTGCCAGCTCACCTGGAATACGTTCCGGGATCACCAGATCCTCGAATATGAAATTCCGAAGTGGGACGGCGATATCGGGCAACCCAATGTTTACGTGCCGGTGTCAGAGAGTGTGCTGAAGCGCAAGATCGAGCTGTTGATTGCCCATTTCGGCAGCCAGCGCTCCAAGAAATGGTTCGACGACGAAACCTTTCGGGGATTGGCGCGGATCAGGGGCATGGAGTGCTGTGCGCCCGAGCGTTACGCTGAAGCGTTCTTTGGACGCAAGCTGTCACTGATTTGAGGACGGCGCGACGTCGCGCCGATTGAATACCGACCGGGACTTAACCGCTTTTTCGAGTGAACATCGCGATGTGCAACGAACATTCTCCGCAGATCCACGCCGACGAGTGGGTGCAGGTCAAGTCGAAGGAGGAAATCCTCGCGACGCTGGACCAGAACGGCCGTCTCGACGAATTGCCGTTCATGCCGGAAATGCTGAAATATTGCGGTGCCCGGGTGAAAGTCGGCAAGCGCGCGCACAAGACCTGCGATCCCGCGCTCGGCATCGGCGGCCGCAAGATGGCCAACACCGTGCATCTGTCGAACATCCGTTGCAACGGCGCGGCCCATGACGGCTGCGAGGCCGGCTGTCTGATTTTCTGGAAGGAAGAGTGGCTCAATCCGATCGGCGCGCCTGCAAAGGCCGACGCTGCAAAGGCGGAGCCGGTGAAGAACGACAACCCGGGCTGCACCGAAGAGGTGCTGCATTCCAGCATCCGCGTGCCGATGAAGCCGGGCGAGACCGACCAGCTCTACGTCTGCCAGAATACCCAGATCAAGTTCGCGACTCAGCCGCTGCCGTGGTGGGACGTACGCCAGTACATCGAGGACTACACCTCGGGCAACGTACGTCTGATGGAGCTTGTGATCGGTCTGCTCTACTCCATGTACCGCACGGTCGCCGAAGCCGGCATCGGCGTCGGTTCGGCAATGCGCTTCGCTTACGATCAGTTCCAGCGCGTGATCGGTGGCGTGCCGTATCCGATCCGCCCCTATGGCGTGCCGAAGGGCACGCCGGTGCCGCGGGCGACGCTCGATCTCCAGGTCGGCGAGAGGGTGCGGGTCAAGCCGTACAAGGAAATCCTCACGACGCTGGATTCCACCTATCGCAACCGCGGTCTCTATTTCGATGCCGAGATGGTGCCGTTCACCGAGCGCGAGTACGAAGTCGAGCGCCGGCAGAAGAAGATCATCGACGAAGCCTCCAGCAAGATGATCACGTTCAAGACCGACGCCATCATCCTCAAGGATGCCGTCTGCGAAGCTCGATACGCGATCTGCCGCCGCTTCTGCCCGCGTGCGATCTATCCGTACTGGCGTGAAATCTGGCTGGAGCGTGTACCAAAGACGGCCATCAAGGCGGACAACGCGTAGGGAACGACAGTGTCTTCGAAGCCCGGCGATCGATATTTTGCGGAGAACAAGGCCTATGAAGGCCTTGGCCGGAAGTCGCTGCATTCAGGCGTGATCTTCATCGCCGCGCGCGGCGCCAACATCTTCGTGCAGCTCGCTTCGACCATCCTGCTGGCGCGCGTGCTCAGCCCGCATGATTTCGGCCTGGTCGCCATGGTGATCGCGCTGACCGGCTTCGCGCCGATGCTGATCGACCTCGGCACCAGCGAAGCCTCGACGCAGAAGACCAATATCACCCAGGCCGACGTCAGCGCGCTGTTCTGGCTCAACGTCGCGGTTGCCCTCGTGCTCACCGTCCTGATTGCCGGCGGCAGCAGCGCGATTGCGACTTTCTTCGGCGAGCCGTCGCTGACCGGCATCGCGCTGGTGCTGTCGTCGACGTTCATCCTGACCGCGTTATTCACCCAACACTATGCGCTGATGCGGCGGGCCATGCAGTTCCGTCACATCGCGATGATCGATATCTCGGCGAATCTGATTGGCAGTTTCGTCAGCGTCGCGATGGCGCTGACCGGGTGGGGTTACTGGTCGCTGGTGGCCAAGCCCGTCGTGACCGCGGCGCTGACCCTCGTGTTCGCATGGATGAGCTGCCACTGGGTCCCCGGCCGTCCGCGTTTCTCGTCCGATGTGAAGGAACTGGTCGGCTTCGGATTGGGCGTCACCGGCTTCACCATGACGGATTACCTAGCCAAAGCCGCGGACCGGGTTGCGATCGGCTATTTCCTTGGCGCCGGTCCGCTCGGCTATTTCCAGAACGCGTTCACGGTCTACAGCAACGTGCTGAGCATTCTCACCGAGCCCGTGCACAACATCGCGGCCTCGAGTTTGAGCAAGCTGCGCGACAACGTCGAGGAACTCAAGCGTTCCTGGAAAATGGCGTTGTCGCTGCTGAGCTTCTTCTCGGCGCCCGCCTTTGCGATCCTCGCAGTGACCGGGCAGGATTTCGTGGTGCTGCTGCTCGGCCCGAAATGGGCCCCCGCGGGTCCGTTGCTTTGCATCTTCGCCGTACGCGGCATCGCCCATAGCATCGAGCGCACCATGGGCTGGATGCATGTGGCGGCCGGCCGCGCCGACCGCTGGATGTGGTGGGGCGTCTACAGCGCCGTGTTCCAGCTTCTGGCCCTGGCTGCCGGTCTGCCGTTCGGCGTCACCGGCGTGGCCATCTCCTATACGATCGCGATGTTCGCGCTGTTCGTGCCGGCGCTGGTCTATTCCGGGCGTCCGCTCGGCATCGGTGCCCGCGACGTTCTGCAGGCCGTGGGGCCGCAGACGGTTGCCGGTCTCGCCGCCATCGCGGTCGGCTTCGTGGTCCAGCTCGAATTTTTCGGCGAACTGTCCCCGTTCGCGCGGATGTTCGCGTCGAGTGTGATCTGCCTCGCGACTTACCTCGTGATCGTGGTCGGCGTCTTCCGGGTCACCGGTCCGCTCCAGCTTGCGTTTTCCCTGCTGCGCGACGTTCGCGCCATTCGTTCACCTGCCAGCACCTGAGAGACGGCGATGAAACATCTCGAACGATTTCTTGTTGACCTCGATACTGGCGCATCCGCCGCCGCGTCCCGCGTCGCGCTCGGCCTGTGCATCCCGCCGGCGTTTCGTGCGCTGTCCGGCGGCAGTGACGCGATCTGGATCGACCTCGCTCTGTTCCTCGGCTTGCTGATCGGGCTGCGCGTCGGTCCAGCCGTGCTGCGCAAGCTGCTGCCGTTCTCTGCGGAAGCGAAGCAGATCTGGTTCGATCGCCGTCAGGTCGCCAAGCTGCACGACAGCTACCAGTGGCAAAAGCTGTTCTGGATCGGCACCGGGCTGTTGCCCTATGGCGCCGTCGGCGGCGGGCTCACGCTCGGCGAGACCGTGGTGGCAGCGATCTGCCTGGTCGGCGGTGGCGCCGGCCTGCTGATCTGGCGCCGGATCAATGCAGCGCCGCCGGCGCCGCAGTTGAAGGGACAGGTTCTGGCTAAAAGCTGATCGGCTGCGCCGGCAATTCGCGGCATTCGGAAAACACCGAGCGCTCCTGCAGGTCCGAACGCTCCAGGCATTGCGCGGTATCGGTGACGGTGCCGGCGACGCTGAAATCGTAGGCCTGATTCTTGTACATCAGGACGTAGCGCCCCGGCGACAGCGTGAAGTTCGGGTCGGCTGCGCGGACCACCACCATTTCCTGATTGCCGGGCACCGGCGCAATGCGCAGATCGATTGCGCCGCCGCGCACCGCCCAGGTGTCTTCGATGGCGATCGACTTCGGCTTGCCGCCGGCGAATGCCGTGGCCTGCATCACCCTGGCGACGATGCGCACCGAAGCGGTCTCGGGAACGCTGGTCGCGAGCTCGCGGTGATAGACCACAAAAGAGACGTGTCCGTTCCGAAGCGGCGCCGGCGCCGGCTTCGAGATCGTGCTCGAGATCGACACGCGCGCGTCGGGAACGCGGATCGGGAGCTGATCGAGCGGCGTCAGTTGTCCCTCGGTGACCGCGTAAACACCGTACGTATCGGGAGTTGTGAAGGCGCGGGTCGGCGTCGCCTGCCGGATCGACCCCGTCAGATCCTGGTCGGCCTGCTGCATCGCTTTGGTCTTCGTTACCGGCCAGGAGACGTAGACCATCATGTCGGCCACCTTCTGGCGCGCCGGCGCCAGCCACGGCAGTTCACCCCAGAGTTTCAGGGTGATCAGGCCGGTGCCGACCAGCATCAGCACGGCGAGCAGGGCTGCCTTGGCGCCGATACTCAAGCCACGAGACGGGGCCCGCGCTGCTTTAGCTTTCTCGGGCGCAAGCCGTGATGGTTTGCCGGGGCGGACCGCTGGCGCGACAGCGGCGCGGACGGGCGCGGCCTTGGCGGCGGGATCGATGGAGGGTGGGCGCTTGGTTCCGGGCAGA
>Ga0157378_10002576_pt1 | contig 16135 bp, 18 predicted proteins | sample M65metaG_FD_115309 | JGI IMG/M metagenome (GOLD analysis project Ga0157378, IMG submission 115309) | Miscanthus rhizosphere microbial communities from Kellogg Biological Station, Michigan, USA - M6-5 metaG | ecosystem: Host-associated > Plants > Roots > Rhizosphere > Soil | place: USA: Michigan...
CATATTTGATAAGGCTTTAAACAAAGGTACTGATTCGAACTCAAAACCAGCTATATCACCTTCTCCACCGTCCAATGATGCCCGAACGGGTCAGTAAAGCTCCCCTGCCGGTAGCCGTAATCATAGTCCTGCATGGGCGAGGTTTCGGTAGCGCCAGCCGCTACTGCCCTAACCATTAATGCATCCGGATCAGAAACCATCAAAGAGATATCAGTGGTAACTCCTTTTGCCGTATTGGCGCTGAATTGCCCGGCGGCAGGCTTCTCTTCATGCATACGGAACATCGAACCTGCTATCTCCAGTTCTGACACGTGTACCGTACCGTCATCGTTGCTGAATCGCCGTATCTCAGTGGCGCCAAAGGCCGCTTTGTAAAATTCGACTGCCGCTACTCCTTCCCCGTGACCAAGGTACAGCATGGGTATAATGGCGGGTTTCGATGGATTGCTCATATCATCTCAACTTGAATGGTCATGCAATATCTTCCAGCCTGTTTTGGTCAGTACCATCACCAGCGAATAACGGCCCGAACGCTCTTGTAAATTATTACCCGACAGGGTAAATTTGCCGGTCAGCAGTGCATAATTATCCCCGAGTAACGTTACTTTGAGTTCGCTGTAATAAAGATTCTGCTTGGGCATTTTACCGTTGAAGTACTTCTTTTCGTACAATTCTTTGATGTTACCCACCGGGGCCGGACCTGTTGGCATCATCATCGTCGACGAATCGGTATACATCTTCATAAAGCTGTCCAGGTCGCCTTTGTTCCAGTCATTGGCTGAATTATTCATGGCCGAAATAATTGCTACTGCTTTCGGGTCAGCATTCTGAGATTTGACCTGGAAGGTAATCAGAGAAAAGCAGCATAACAGCAGCAGGATTTTTAGGGTCGATTTCATTTGAAGTTTATTGGAATACCAATATCGAAAAATAAAACCGCTCCGGAAAATGTATAACCGGGTGCTATTTCAGATTTTCCTCAAAAAACCCGGCCGCCAGTTCGGCAACCCGCTGATGTATGGCGTGCCTGTCAACCGAAGGATCATCCGAAAAATAGATGGGAGCCTGCTTTTTAACCGGTTCGGCAGCCTCGCCAAGAAAAACATAATGGCCAACCTTACCCTTTACCAGCATATATTTTGATTTTGGCGCCAGCTTATGATATTGGGCCGCATTTGTCCGGTAAGGCGCTATGCTGTCGCTTTCAGCGCCCACAATATAAAGAGGCCCTTTAACATCCTTAAATTGCGATGTGCTTACAAATCCCTGCCCTATAGCCGGGCATATCGCAAAGAATGCTTTTATGCGATTGTCTTTTAATGATTTGGGGCTGTTTTTAAACGATTCATCCACCTTACCGGTTTTGAAAACATCCTTCAAACCCGGAAATTCAGGGATGTTGATCTCATGCTGCCCGCCGGGGGTATTGGTGTATGCCTTTATCGCTTCAAAATTAAGTTTGGCCCCGGCCAAGGCTATAACGGTATAACCGCCAATGGAAAATCCCGCCGCCCCTATGCGGGTTTGATCGATTGCCGGGCCGAATACCGGGTCCTTAAGCAGTCCTGTAAGCACAAAGCTGATATCCTGCGGACGCTCCCAGGGCGTAACAAAATCTATGGCGATCTTATTATCATACGTATTGCCCCAATGGTCGACAGCGGCTACCATAAAGCCGTGATGCACCAGGTTGTCTGCCAGCCACTCCAGCGTAAGCCTGCCGCCGCCTGTCCCGTGCGAGATCAGGATCAGCGGGTACTTCTTGCTGTCAAGCTTGCCATCCTTCACCGTCTTTTCGCGCACAAATGGCTCAAAGTCCTTATTTTCAGGCTTAACAACATCTGTTGTAGGATACCAGACTTCCGTCGTTAACGGTCTTTTTCTTGCCGTATCGTTAAAATGCAGGGTGCGTTCACCAATATTTTGCGCCGGACTTAAAAAAGGCAGCAGGCAAACCGCTATGATAAAAATGTATTTTTTCATGTTATTTGTATTTAGGATACAAAGCAATCTATAATTCCCTGCTCCCATATTGACAAATGTCAATAAATCAGATCTTTGATTTCAAACGACTCAATGTTTCTTGTGATATCCCCAGGTAATCGGCAATAATCTTTGATGGCAGACGCTGCACAAGCCCGGGGCTGTTTTGCATAAACAGCGCGTACCTTTCCTTTGCTCCCATCGTAATCAGGCTTTCAATGCGCTTGATGGAATCGATATAAGCCTTTTCCAGGTTCATGCGGTATACCTTTTCCCAGGCGGGTAAAAGGTTAGGGAGTTCAATGAAAGCTTCATAGGTCAGGGAAAGCACTTCCGAGGGTTCAATGCTTTGAATACTGGCAAGTGATGGTTCCCGCAAGATAAAACTCGGGAAAGCTGTGCCGAAATTGTTTTCGGGTATCAGTATCCGGGTTGATTCCCTGCCCTGCGCATCCAGCAGATAAACCCGCAGGCAGCCTTTATTTACAAAATATACATGCCGGCAAATGCTGCCCGCTTCAAGCAGCACTTCGCCCCGCTTGGTCTTTTGCAGCTTAAATTTGCTGAGAAAAGTTTCCAGGTCATCTTTTGGTATTTCGATATGTTTGGCAAGGTAGTTCTCAAGTATTTGATACATCCCGGTCTGTTATCCGGATAAAAATACTCAATCCTTATCTATTATGGAGCGTAGTGGTGTCTGCAAATTCAACTATAAATGTGGTTCCGGTACCTCGTTCGCTTTCGACGTCTATTTTTCCTCCCAGCGTCTCCACCTGCATTTTCACCATAAACAGGCCCATTCCCTTACCTTCCACACTGGTATCAAAACGCTTATACAGGCCAAATAAGCTTTTAAGGTGCCGCTCTTCTATTCCCTTGCCATTATCCTTAAATACAATTTGTAATTTATCGTCAACCTTCCGGGTGAATATATGAAGGACAGGCGCGGCATTTTGCTGCCTGTATTTGATGGCATTCAATATCAGGTTGTAAAATATGCTGTACATATAGCTCTTGATGCTCACAATATGCCTGGCGGCATTGAAATTACAATGGATCACGCCTTGTTCTGTTTCGATGAGGTTGCGTAAACTCATCTTAATATCATCCACAAGCGATTGAAACATAATATCGTCCTTATTCTCATTCACATTGCTTTTTACCTGCAAAATATGGTTTAGGTCCATGATCATACCGTCCAGCACATTAATTGAAGTTGCAAGCGAACTGGCTATCTCCTGATTTTCATTCAAATCAAAGTTAGGGACGTTAAGCATATTGCTGAGCCCTTTAATATTCGCAACCGGGGCCCTTAAGTTGTGCGACACTATATAAGTGAACTGCTCCAGGTCATTATTGCGCTGCACTAGGTCGGCCGTTATCCGGTCACGCTCAATATCAGCGAGTTTTCTTTCCGTTATATCTTTAAAAGCGAGTATAAACCCTATATTCTCCTGGTTATCATTAGCAACCCCGACCCAAGTCACCTCATACCATTTAGTTGTGCCGTCCTTAAGTTCGTAAGTAGTTTCATAACTGATCTTTCCATGCTCAATTACCTCGTGCATAGCTTCCTTTACATTATGCACCTTGCTTTTAGGAAAATAATGAAAAGCATTGACGCCAGTTTTCAATCCTTTGCCTAATTGCTCTATGGCAAGCTCGTCAGCTTTCGAGTTAAACGAAACTATCTTATGCTCATCATTGCACAGTACATAAGCCATCTCGGTATTATCAAAAATAGTACGCAGGTTGGCTTCCGACTGGAACCTGAGTTCCTCCGCAAGTTTCCAGTCGGTAATATCGATATGCAGTATTACGGCCCCCTTGGTTGTTTTATCGGCCAGCGGAGCAATAATTACCCTGTACCATACCTTTTTGTTTTGAAAAATGTATGAATATTCCGTAGAGAACTGGTCACTCGTTCCCGAGATAATGTCCCTAATACCCTTCGCTATCTTTTTTGCACTGACATCATCCACCCCGGTTGCTGTACCGGCGATTGCCGTATAGCTGAACCCTACTCCATGCCGGGGTACACCCAGGTTATTGGCCAGGGTAAACTTTCGCCACGCCTCATTTACCGCTATAATTTTCCCGGTCTCATTCAGCAGTACGGTATTGGGGGGCATTGCATTTAATATGGCTGTTTGCCTGTCGCTCGCGGCCTGCAGCTCTTCAATATTTTTTTGTATCTCGTCCTGGGCAAGCGTTTGGTGCGTCACATCCTGGTTAAAGCCGATAATAGATACGGGCTGTCCTTCGTCATCATACTCAAATTCATATTGCGAATGCACATACCGTATGCTGCCATCTTGGTTTATAATTCTAAAGTTATCCTCGCCTGACTTAGCAGTTTTCAGCGCATTTTCAAAAGCCTCTGCAACCCTTTCTTTGTCATCCGGATAAATATTTCTCAAAAAACTTTCATAAACAGGCTCTGCCTCATATTCCTGGTATCCAAGCAGCCTGTAAGTACCAGCCGACCATGTGGTAACATTGTTAATGACGTCCATTCGCCACGTTCCAAACTCAGCAATGGATTCAGCTTTGGTGAACAATGCTTCGCTGGCTACAATTTTATTCAGATATTGCTGCCTTTCGGCATCTGATTGAAATTTCCCCAGCGCGTTAAGTATGGCGCTTGGCAGACGCTGCAACCGGTCCTTCAGCACATAGTCCGAAGCACCTTCCTGCATTACGTTTACTGCAAATTCTTCAGATACAGTCGCTGTTATCAGGATAAACGGAATTTTCCTGCCGCTTTCCTTAAGCAGTTTTAAAGCCTGTAGCGAATTAAACGAGGGCAGTGAATGATCGGAAAGAATAATATCCGGTTCAAATTCATCAAGTGCTTTAGTAAATTCGGCCCTGGTATCAACCAATAGTTTTTCAAATGCTATCCCCGATCGCTTAAGCGTTCTTTCTACCAGTTCAGCATCACTCTGGACATCTTCCAAATGCAATATCTTTATACTGTGGGTCATAGCAGGTGTAAAAAAATCATCATTATAAAATTATCTGGTTGGTGATCAGCCAATAAAAGCCAAGCTCAGATACAGCCTTGGCAAACCCTTCAAAATCAACCGGTTTTACCACATAACTATTCACTCCAAGGTTATAACTGGTAATAATATCCTGCTCTTCTTTGGACGAGGTCATGATCACTACAGGGATAGTTTTAGTCGACTCATTTGATTTAAGCTGCCTCAGCACCTCAATACCATCTACTTTCGGCATTTTAATATCCAGCAGTATCACTTTAGGCTTATCCTCCGCATGCCGGTCTGCATAAATTCCTTTCGAAAAAATAAAATCAAGTGCTTCCGCGCCATCTTTTACATGGATAAGCCTGTTGGCCAGGTTTACTTTTTTTAAGGCGCGGATGGTCATTTCCGCATCGTGGGGGTTATCTTCAACCAATAACACCTCTACTTTTTGTTCTTGCATATGTTAGTTTTTAGGTAAACTGAAATAAAACGTAGCGCCGATATTTTCATAGCCCTCGGCCCATACTTCACCCGAATGTTTATCAATTATCCGCTTTACCAGCGCCAACCCCACGCCGGTGCCGGTAAACTCCTCCTGTGAATGCAATCGCTGAAAAACACCGAATAATTTGCCGGCATAAGCCATATCAAAACCAACACCATTATCCTTTACATAATATACTATTCGTTTTTCTTCTTCTGTGGCCCCTATTTCTATCTTCGGATCAGACCGCTTTGATGAGTATTTTATGGCATTGCCCAAAAGGTTTATTAAAACCTGTTTTATCATGCTGCGGTCTGCCTTTGCCTCGGGCAATGATCCGATGTCAATTTGGTATTTACCCGGGGTCTCTGTTTGTAATAACTCCTCAGCAGCCGTTTCAACCAGCTGTTTCATATTAACATCTGTAAATGCCAGCTCCTTTTTACCAAGCCGCGAAAAGGCAAGCAGTTCATCTATCAGTTGCCCCATCATTTTTGAATTGATGAGAATATTATTAATTATCCTCATCCCTTCCTCATCCAGCTTTCCTTCATAATCTTCCTTGAGCATAATGGAATAGCCGCTTACTGCACGCAACGGCGTTCGAAGGTCATGGGATACAGAGTAAGAAAATGCTTCAAGCTCCTTATTCGCATTCTGTAACTGAACAGTACGTTCGGCTACCTTATTTTCCAGGTCCTGGTGCATTTTGTACACCTTCGCCGTCATAACATTGAAGGCATTTGCCAGTGCTCCCAACTCATCTTTCCGGTATACATCTACTGATTCCGAATAGTCCCCCTGCGACATCATTGCCGCGGCCACCGTTAATTTATTAAGGGGCTTTGTGATATTGCGGCTCATTACCCATGCTGCAATAATGCCTGCTATGGTTAAAACAAGTCCTGAAATGATGATCAGGTTTGTAAAGCCCTTCACCCCCTCCAGCACTGCCTCCCGCGGAAATTCGATCACAGTCACCCATTGGGTAAACGGAACAGCCTTTGCCCTGGCTATCATTTCCTCTCCCTTAGGACTTGTATATTCGATCATATCATTCATATGACCGGGTTTAAATACAGGGTTGGGGACCGGTTTCAGCAGATCCGTCCAGAAAGACGCATCCGAGTTTTCGATATAAAGCACAGCTCCTGGCCCCAAAAAGCCACTAAATTGTGCAACTGCCTGTGGGGTTACTTTAACTGCCTGCCAGCCAAAAATGTAGCCCAGCAGGTGTTTTTTGTTGATAATGGTTGCTATGATTGGGTAATACATGCCGCCATTAATGTTATAAATCTTACCCACCATGACTGAATCAGTGGCCTTAAGTGTGGCAGATATTACCGTTTTTATATCTGCCTTGACATCAACAGTTGATTTGTTTGACCGCAGGACAGGCGTCATGTTCGAATCCAGGAGCTGAACCGACACCCAGGTGGTGTCCTTGTGCAATTTATCAAGTTCAGCAAGCGTTTCTTTTTTGAATTCTCTCCCGCCTGTCTGGATATATTGTATCACAGGTTTCTGCTGGGTCGCCTTATGCAGATCCACAACAACAACCTGCGCCGAATTCCCAAACATGGCGCTTGTCTGATCGGTAAGTGTACCCAGCCGGACCTTGCCTAATGCCAATGTCGCCCTCCTGAGACTGTAATAATTTGCAAAACCATAAATGGTGATAGACGTAAGCAGAAAGAAACATATTAACAGTGGCAGCCGTTGCTGTATAGACAAATGGCCAAATAAAAACTTCTTCTTCCAAATACTCATAATTTATTCTATTATTCGTCGGGCCCCTAAAAGGCCCGGCGAGCGTTATTTTTCGATTACACGACTAAATGGTGCAGAGTATTACCGGGGTTTCGTAAACTGTGATATTTAGGCAAAAATTAATCTTTAGATAACAGCAATCCTGTCAATATCTAACAAATGTTTATTTTTAGCTTAATAGTTAGGGTCTGTAACAAATCTAATATTTATTTTCAGTTAATTCACCCCGTTTTTTCACCCATTTTTGTAAAAATTATCGTGAAACAGGTTTGGCGGAGTATTGATATTGTCAATTGCATATTACCTGCAACAACATTTATTATCGGCACACAATATAAAAAATCAAATCATTGCGTCCTATTATTACACGATAGCTATAGTAAAAATAAATATTCGCGCCATTCTAAAGAACATCTCCTGATAATTTTTATTTTTTTTAAAATGTTTTCTATCCCTGATCGTCTCTACCTTTAAAGGAGAAGAAAAACTTGATCACTGCCGTAATGCCCGAAGAAAAAAACAACCATATCATACAAGCGATAAAATCGTATGGTAAGGGCTTGCTGGGCTTTATCCGCCGCAGGGTGAAGAACGATGCCGACGCCGAGGATATCCTGCAGGACGTATGGTACCAATTAAGTGCCGTTGTTAATGCAGAGCCCATAGAACAAACAGGCGCGTGGCTTTACCGCGTGGCAACCAATAAGATCATCGATAAGAACAGGAAAAAAACCGAAGAATTGCTCGACCTGAATTTAAACGATGATAGTGATGAAGACGACGGCCCCGACTTCAGGGCAATCTTGCTAACTGAAGGCACTACCCCGGAGACGGAATATATCCGCAACCTTTTTTGGGAGCAGCTATTTCTGGCACTCGACGAACTGCCCGAAGAACAGCGGCAGGTATTTATCTGGCAGGAACTGGATGATATCCCCTTTAACGAAATAGCCCGGCGCACGGGCGAAAATGTGCAAACGCTTGTCTCGAGAAAGCGGTATGCTGTGCTCCACCTGCGCAAAAGGCTTAAACAATTGTATAAAGAAATTACAGAATATTAAAAAGTAAAAAAGACATGAAAGATACAGATTTTGGAGACCACGCTTACAGACATAAGGTCGGTTTCAGAAAGAAAATGATTTTTATACCATTCCTGGTTGCGGGAGGGCTGGCGCTGGTCAGCTACATTGTGATGCAGCTATGGAATAATTTGCTGCCGGATATACTGCACACCGGCACCATCACTTACTGGCAGGCCATGGGGCTATTTGTTTTAGCTAAAATACTATTTGGCTTTGGTCGCGGGGGGCACCGTGGCGGACCACCGTGGATGCGCCATAAGATGGAACGTTTTAATAACATGAGCCCCGAAGAAAGGGAAAGTTTTAAACAACAAATGCGCGAACGCTGCGGCAAATGGGGTCGCCATCGTGGTAGTTTTGACTGGGATCAACCTGCGCCAAAACCTACAGAAGAGGCACCAAAACCCACAGAATGATAAAAAGTTTACCGGTTCTGTCCAATCCGGGCAGTCCCGGTAGTTATTAGGTTATAATTACGATAAGCAATGGAAGTATTGGTTTTCAGAACAAACGTAAGCAGCAAAAGGAAAGTTAGTAAGGTTAAACCCCTGCTAACTTCTGTTACTGCCATTAAACAATGGAATTTCGACCTGGAAGACTGTGACAAGGTGCTGCGTATCGAGGCCACTGGCCTCAATACTGGTTACGTCGAGTCCCTTTTGCACACGGCTGGTTTCCATTGCCAGGAAATGGATTACTGAACATCATGGATAGCGCTTCATGCTCATCATGATGACGGTGGCGCACACCAGTATTATGGCAATAACAAATACTATCATAGCGAATGAGTTATGATGACCGGTGAGAACTTACGAAGTCTAAAAAGACTTCGTAAGTTTAAAATAACAGAGCGTTGATCTTAATTGAAGGCGTTCTTCAACTGGATATATTTATTCAGATCTTTTGAGTTGAAGCCCTTAGCTTTCATTTCCTTGACATATCCCGGGGTCAGCCCCATCGCTTTGCACGATGTTGCATCGTTTAACGATACATTAAAGCCAATATCCTTAAATCCTTTGATATAATCGGGGGTAACTCCTAATGCTTTCAATGACGTCAGCTCGTTGATCGGGATTTGCTTGTAGCCCACAGCCTCAAAACTTTTAATGTAGGTTGATGTGATACCCAGTGATTTTAATGAACTAAGTTCATTAACCGAAATATTCTTGTAACCCATATCCTCAAAGCCTTTTAAATAGTCCGGCTTAATGCCCAGCGCTTTTAACGACGTCAGTTCATTGGCCGGTATATTTTTATACCCCACGTCATTGAAGCTTTTAATAAATTCAGCGTTTACACCCAATGACTTGAATGACATCAATTCATTAGCCGATAGGTTTTTATAGCCTAACTCGCCAACATTCTTTATGTATTCCGGATTAATGCCTAATGATTTGAGCGATACCAATTCGTTAGCCGACAAATTTTTGTAACCAAGTGCGGCCAAACTCTTCGCATATTCAGGTGTAACACCCACCGCTTTCATGCTGCTCAGCTCATTAAACGGAACATTATCATACCCGGCATTCTTCAAATCACGCACATAGGCCGAATCGATATTCATTGCCTTATACGAGGTAATATCTTCTGCGCGGGGCATTTCGCTTTCACCACCGTCTTTGGTCAGTTTCGCATTAGCTTTCTTCAGGCTGCCGATGTATTTCCCATCAATCCCAAGGGCTTTAAAACTGGTCAGCTGGTTAAAATCGATGTTCCTGTATCCTGCCTCGCGTATCTCGTGCACATATTCTTTGTTAATGCCCAATGCCTTAGCCGATACCAGTTCGTTCGGGGTCATATGGTTGTAACCCTCCTGCTTCCAGAATTTGATAAAAGGCTCGTCAACTTTCAGCGCACCCATCGATATAAGGTCATTTTTTCCAAGGTGGCTATACCCATTTGTTTTCAGCATCGCCACATATTCCTTTTTTATGTTGATGATAAAGAAAGCGAACTCGTCATTTTCTTCAATACCTGATATACCTTCATTTTTCAAATAATCCGTGAATCCTTTATCAGCTGTGAACTTGTAATGACCGTAACCCTCGTCACCATCAAACTTACCATTGAAAAGTACGGTACCGGCGTCACGTTTAAGTGTAAAGTCGCCTTTAGTATCTTTTGGCAAAGGCGAAAATTCGCTCAGCAGGAAACTGTCATTGTTCGACCAGTTATGATCGTCTTCGTCATTCCTGAATTCCATCCGAACCTTTTCGCCTTTTATGGTTGCAAACCACGTACCCTGGCTCATATCCTTTGTTCCCCAGTTTTGGTGAAGCGACTGGTTATGGGCGGCAGTTTTGGTTTTTGTCTTTTCTTTAGCCTGGCTAAATGCGGTCTGATTCAATCCGCAGGCTAGCCCTGCCATTATTGGCAGCAGTATGAAATATTTCCACATCGTATGGATGTTTGATTTTTTAGCGTTCATCATAACTATTCTTTTTTTCAGTAGTGATTGATTATAATTGGTCGTAACGCTCAGTGCCAGATGTGGCGCCGATACTTTTAATAAGCTCATCTGGTAGCTTTCTTTCTCAACCGGGTTATGATCGAGCACGGCCTCGTCGGTCAAAAACTCAAGATTATTTTCCAGTTCACCACGATAAAGCCATGCAAACGGGTTAAACCACTGGAACACCAGTACCAGTTCGGCCAATACAATATCAAAGCTGTGCCCCTGCTGAATGTGTACTTTCTCGTGCAGCAATATCTGGTTATAAGTATCCCAATCGTATTTTTCAGGATTGATAAAAATATTATTTCCGAATGAACAGGGGGCCTTATCGCCTTTTACCTCGATGATACGGAATTTACCGTCCAGTATCACAGGGTTCGAATAAGCACGGTAAATCAATACTACAACCTGCAGTAGCAAATTCAACCCAAAGGCAGCTGCACCGGCCCAGTATAAATAGAACAGCCACTTAAAAACAACCGGCCATATAGGTTTAGCCTGTTCAGCAAGGGTCTGCTGGGCTTGTACCTGTACAGGGGCAGTGGGTTGTACTTTTACAGGCGTTTGTTTTGTTAAAGTCTGTTGCTGTGCAGCCTGCGCCTGTTTTTGGGCCGAAAGTATTCGGTCCTGTACCTGGGCCTTTATCTGCGCATCCATTGCGGGCGCTTGCTGCTGCCCGCTATTAGCGGCTGCCGGTTCAGGCGTTGCCCTCAGTGTCCATGCCTGCGGAATCGTTATCAGCGGCAACACAAACGACAGCCCCAGGCAAACGAGCAATACCATACGGTTCAACCGGTAAAACGTCTCCTTTTGCAGAAATATCTTATAAAATAAAAGACAAACTGATATAAGCAATGCGACATGCAGAATATAAGGTATCATTTCTTTGATGATTTAATGATGTCTACTATTTCTTTCAGTTCCGATTCGGATATATTTTGTTCTTTGGCGAAGTAGGCCAGCATACTTGGATACGAATTATTAAAATATTGGCTCACAATATCCTTCATGGCATGCTTCTGATAATCCTCTCTGCTGATGACCGGGTAATAACGAAAAATGTTGCCAAAAGCCTCATGAGCCAGGAAACCTTTATCTTCCAGTATCTTAACCATAGTGGCTACAGAATTGTAGTGCGGTTTCGGATCAGGCAACTCAGGAATAATTTCTTTAATAAAAGCTTTCTCCAGGGTCCAGAAAACCTGCATGATCTGTTCTTCTCTTTTTGCCAGTTTTTGCATTTCTAATTGAATTTTAATCTAAACTAATACTAATACATTAGTACTGCAACTAATCGATTAGTATTTTTCGTAATCAGCTCATTTTCAACAAGAAAATTTTATATTAAAAATCACTATGGAATGGTTTTTGCCAGATATTGATCAAAAACTTAATTTAATAATAACTTTATATGAACATTATTGATAAGACGCACGTAACATATCATACGTGAATCGTATCAAATAATAAATTTGGGGTACAATTACTTTATTTAATCTTAAGGAAAATTTTACATTCAATTTATCTTACTATTTTTGCACCCTTATAAATTTTTATAAAACCAAGTGGCCCGTACTATAGCATTGACATTAAGAAAAAACTGGAAACAAACCTGGGGTTCATCGCTTCAGCGCACGCAATTAATTGTCGGTTCCATCCTTATGGTCCTTATTTCGTGCATGCTTCCTGCCTTTTTCAATTTAATTCAAAAGCGAACCGGACCTGTACTGGATGACTGGGTTTTGGCGGCCATCCCTGCCCGGAATGTTTCCTGGGAGATATTTACGGTGATATGGGGTATGGGCTTTTACTCGCTATGGCGCGGCATCGAAAAACCGACCATTTATATCAATTACCTCTGGACATTTATATTTGTCACTATACTACGGGTATTGGCCATCAGCCTGATACCGCTTGACCCGCCAAAAGGACTGATCGTATTAACAGATCCGCTTACCGGTGTTTTTTATGGCCAAAGCACCATTACCAAAGACCTCTTCTTTTCGGGGCACACTTCCATCCTTTTCCTTACCATCTTATGCCTGGAAAAGAAAAATGATAAGATCATTGCATCCATAGCTACCCTTATTGTTGCATGCCTGCTGCTGGTACAGCATGTTCATTACACCATCGACATTATTGCGGCGCCTATTATCATTTATCCTGTTTTCAGGTTCGTCAAATATTTGCTTGGCTAAGCAACCTTTACTGCTCTATTCCCGTCCGAACAAAAAAGGCTCCCACCTGGCGGCGGGAGCCCGTCCCGATAGTAATCACACTATCGGAACCAACCTAAACCTTATCACAACCTATTAACGCAACAATTTGTTAATTTAGTTTGACGATGGCACGTTATGACTTTAAAATGATAAAACAGCATTTATGCAAAGCTTATATACAGAATCCGTGCTTGTTCTTTGAGAACGCAGAGGAGCTTATTTTTTAAATAAAAACTACTACTCAAGCAAAAGCGAAGGTTAAAAAGTGCTCTTTTTTTCAATGTCAGGTAAAGTCATATCTATTCGGCGAGCCAGCTCGGGCAACTTAATGGTTGGCACTGAGGGGAACAGGTGATGTTCTAAGTGATAAAACATGCTAAAAGTGATTTTATTTTTCCAACTGTCTCTTTGAGTTCGTGCAAACTCAGGGCTTTCATGTGTATCATGATGAACTGTCCATACAGCAAAGAATGCCATCAAAAATTCCCCTGCAATCATAACTGCAATATGATACATTAAGAAATGTATTTGAAAATGGAAAACAATAAATGCAAAAATTACTATGGATAACAACTCGGCAATAACGTTGCGTTTATAGTTCTTATTACCTAATTGAAGAGTTATTTTGTGTATTAAAAACATGTGCACTGGACCGTATAATATTGCTCCATACCATGTCATACTAGCCGATTTTCCCTCATAGTCGTCATCTGTTAAACAATATTTGTGATGTCTGATATGGTTAAATTTAACCGCATGTATTGAAACCATCATTAAAATGCTATTGATGTAAAGTGACAGCCATGTTAAAAACTTATTGGTTCCGAGGGAATTATGGAATCCATTATGAACTTGACGCAAGCCTGTCAGAAAGAAAAACGCTGAAAACGGCAAAGCCAAAAAATAATATCCAAAATAAGCAAGCGTAATCGAAATTAAAAACCATGGGATGGTTAAATTATTTTCAATTAAAATCTCTCTCAGGGTAAGATTCTTTAAATCTTTCCACTGTACTTTCGTAAGTATTTCTTGATGAGTCATAAAGCTTAGGAGAGCTAAGTATTAAATATCATGCAATTTACAAGAACTAAGTGATAAAAAATTACATCATTTCGTATCGTTTACCACTTATTTTTAGCGGCCGCCTTTTCACAAACTTACTAACGCAGCAATTTGTTAATTTAATTTGACGATGGCGCGTTACGACTTTAAAATGATAAATTGCCTATTATGCTGGTTGAAGAAATAGAGCGGCTGATCCGGATCAGCCGGGAAAAACCTTTGCTCCCGGAAACCTATATACCCTGGCAACTGGAGCCGGAAGCAAATGATATTTTTTTGCCGGAGGTACTTACCTCACTGCACGGGCTTGAGATTTACCATACCCTTACTCCAACTCAAAAATTAGAACTCGGCCGCCACGAAGTAGTTCAGGTAATTGCATCCTATGCCTGGGGCGAATGTTTGTTTTGTCTTTTTATGACGAGGCACATCCTCACCTTACCCCTTGCCGATGTACAGCACCGCTTTCTTTTACGCGAACTGATAGAAGAATTCAGGCACCAGGAAATGTTTGGCGAAGCAATTACTAAACTGGGCGGTAAACCCATAAAGCAATCGGGCCTGCATAAATTCTTCGGCGAGTTCAGCAATAAATATTTACCGGCTGACTACCTGTTTATGGGCAGTGTTTCTGTCGAGCTGGTTACCGACGTATATGGCAATTACGCCCGCAGGTCGCCCAACGTATACCCGGTTCTAAAGAAAATGTTCGATCTGCACAACATCGAAGAAGCACGGCATATCCTTTTCACCAAAAGCCTGTTAAAAGAATATGCGGCCAAAGCGGGCTACATCAAGCGCACCTTGTATAGTTATGTCATCCTGTTTAATATCCTGTTCGTGCGTACTATGTACGTCAAAAAAGAAATATTTGAACGTATCGGTCTTGAAAATCCTGATAAGATTTATAAAATCGCCTCCAAAAATTTCAAAAATAAATTCAGCGAAACCTGCCTGAAGGATATCATCGAATTTGTGGATAGCTGGCGCGGATTTAATACACTCACCCGTTGGGCCTGGCGTCGGGTATTAAATGCCAAAGTGTGAACCTGTCAAACAACAATTCAACAATAAAACAATCCGGCGGTACAGCAATTACTCCGACGCCTCTTCCCCTTTTTCACCAAGCTTTACGATATCACCCTCTTTAAACAGGATCGCTTGCAGGGTATCGCGCCATTTCGGTTTCTGGCGAAGCAAAAATTCCAGGTCCATACCAAAGTGTTTGAACTCCTCGTGCTGGGCGTTTTGCATAATGGCCTTGGCTTGTTTATCCTTTTCTACTGATATGCGCTGTTCGTACCAGTTAATGGCTTCAGCTTCTTCGGTTAGCGATACGATCATCCGGGCAAAAGTGCGGGTCTTATCAGACAACTCGTGGGCCGGTTCGTGGTATTGATCAAATGACATATTTCTTTCTTTGGATATAGAAAGAAATATTATCCCGGTTTTGTTTTGAGATACTAAAATGAACAGTCGGAAGACAGGTTTAAACCCTCTTTGTCTTTGGTCAGCGTAGCAACATCTTTTTTATAGGTGATCACCCAGATGCTGTCAAAATCATCACCTCCCCAGTCCAGGAACCCGCCGTCGACGCCAAGGGCTCGCGCCAGGCCGGGTATCGCATTATGTTCCCATACCATGATCACCACGCCACTGCGTTTCCTTACATCTTTGGCTATCCGCTTGTAGTCGTTCTCCTCGTAACTGCTGTTGATGTCCAGGTTATACTTCACCGCGTAAGGCGTAACGGTTTGAAACATCCTGCCCGATTTGGTCCGGTTACCCGCATTAATGGCAGGCACAATAACAGACGAAGCCACACCAAACTTCGCATTCAGCACTTTGGGCAGGGCCAGCGCACGGTTCAACCCCTTGCACGTCAGGTTATCCCCGTCGGCAGGTTTTTCACCATGCCTGATGATCACCACCTTCAGCCCCTGGCCCTTCTTCTGGCACGATCCAAAAGTAGCAAAGCATCAACCCGTTGCAATAAGAAACAATAATCTGAGATAGTTTTTCATGAAGATGTGGTTTGGGTTCTTCTATTTCCACATGCTGCACAAAACGAAGCCTGAGGCGTTCTATAA
>Ga0157378_10002581_pt1 | contig 16118 bp, 10 predicted proteins | sample M65metaG_FD_115309 | JGI IMG/M metagenome (GOLD analysis project Ga0157378, IMG submission 115309) | Miscanthus rhizosphere microbial communities from Kellogg Biological Station, Michigan, USA - M6-5 metaG | ecosystem: Host-associated > Plants > Roots > Rhizosphere > Soil | place: USA: Michigan...
AGCTTCAAACCCGCGTAACAATTTAACGAAAGATGCATCCGTAGGATTAAGCGTGGGCAAAACAGTTTTCTCTTCCTGGCCGGGTGAGCTGGGCCTGTCTGCCATGCATGATTTAGGCCTGGTACGCGAGTTTGCAGATATTGCACGCCAGGAATGGACGGCGGTTGGGTTGCGCAAAGGCTATATGTATATGGCCGATCTTAGTACCGAGCCCCGCTGGCAACGGATAGAAGGCACGTTCGGAGAAAATGCCGAATGGGTGGCAAAAATGATGACGGAAATCGTAATGGGGATCCAGGGAACAAAACTTGGTACGGGTTCGGTTGCCATGACGACCAAACATTTGCCGGGTGGTGGCGCCGGGATAGGCGGACAGGACCCTCATTTTGAGTGGGGAAAAGTAGAACATTTCCCGGGCGGGATGTTTGAAAATAATCTTATTCCATTTAAGGCAGCCATCAAGGCGGGCACTTCGGCTATCATGCCTTATTATTCATTGCCACACAACACGCCCTTCGATACCATTGCCTATGCGTACAACAAAGCAGTGATTAATGATTTGCTCCGGAAGAAATTAGGCTTTGATGGCATTATTAATTCTGATACCGGTCCTATTGAAATGATGCCCTGGGGGGCTGAGGATCTTTCTATTACTGAACGTTATAAAAAAACATTGGAAGCCGGTGTGAATCTTTATTCAGGTACTGCCGATCCGGCAAAATTACTGGAGACCGTAAAAACCGGGATGGTGGACAGCGCTTTGATTGATGCATCTGTATTTCGTTTATTAATGGAAAAATTTAAACTGGGATTGTTTGAAAATCCATACGTGGATGAGGATGCTGCCGAAAAGATAGTTGGCAATAAACAATTCCAGGAACGGGCCAACCTGGCCATGCGCAAATCAATTGTCTTGTTGCGCAATAATGAAAAACAACTTCCCTTAAAACCTAAGACGAAGGTTTATTTTGAATCGTACTTTCAGAAAAAGGGCGGTCAGCCGGTGAATGTATATACCAATAACAGCGATAAAAAATACAAAATAGAATTTGTATCTGCGCCGGAGGAGGCAGATATTATCCTGTTATGGCTGACGCCGGGATCGAAGTCGCTGTTTGAGTCGGATGGCTCACCCATTTATCTTTCTTTATCAAAAAACGGCATTGATGTATCGCATGTGAATGCACTGATAGCCAAAAAACCTACCATTCTGGCGATAAACTATACCAACCCCTGGGTCATTAATGAAATTTATAACCCCACCGTACAAACGAACTGCAATACGATTATCGCTACGTTTAACACAACGCCAGCAGCACTCCTCGATATTGTAACGGGCAAGTTTAATCCATCCGGCCAGATGCCGTTTACTACGCCTATCTCCGAAGAGGCGGTGCAAAAACAGTTGTCGGATGTGCCGGGTTATTTGAAGGGGAAGGAATATGCGTTGTTTAGGTATGGGGAGGGGTTGCGGTATAAATAATTGCTGGTTTAGTGCGATGATAACAAAAAGATGGAAGGCGCCGATAATATAAAATCCTTGTTGGATTAATGAACCACTGGATATAGAATGATTTCGACTTTGTCGAGGTATACTACTGGTGTTCTTCCATTGTTTGTAAAAAGATACCATTTTGTCGATGGTATCTGTTCAATTAGTAGTCCCTCATCTTTGTATAAATAATAAATAGGCAAAACCACCCATATATCCGAACTACTGTGATTGATCCACTGTCCGCTGGTTTCCCTGACTGCCGCAGCAATTACAGATGTGACGCTCGTGTCATTGCAGGCATTGACCATGATATCTCCATCGATAACCCCATTTTTGTTTATCTGCATGAATACAGTAAAATACTTATTTGATTTCCTGGCACTCTCCGACTGCATGGCATCGTCAAACATACCTTTATGAGTGCCAAGGTACTTGCCGATTGTTTTATCCAGTTGTTTCCGGCCTCCCGAATATTCAATTCCATCACTATTTTGTTGAGAATACGAAAACCCGCAAATAGCTATACACGCTGTGAGCAGCAATATCTTGTTCATATGAATTGGTTGAGAAGTTCTGAAGGATTAGACCTGTGGCCGTTGTTGCCAGTTTAAGGATTGTATCGGTTTGCTATATTATTGTCCGTTAAAAAATAGGGATTCAATACTGTATCAAAGGTCGCACAAAAATCAAATAATTGAATAGTCTCTTGCTTTCCCCCTGGGGGGCCTTGGCGTCATATGGCTTATATTTGAAAGAAACCATGCTAATTGACATATGCGGGTGGATTCAGTCCGACAAACAGCAATAACTGCTAAACAACAGCACTGCAAAGAAGCAGGCTTGTAATTATTTTATCTACCTTTTTTTCCTATTTTACGCAAAAATACTTTCGCCTGAACCTTAATGAAGATCAAATACTAACACTTGCGCCTGATGAAGCGTCCAGAAAATCGGGTAAAGATTTGGCAAATCCATTCAAATGGGTAAGCAAGGGCGCCAATGAACAAGCTGTTTGGGGAGAAGCGCAAGGCAGCGGCAGCAAACCTTACCAAACACAGGTTGATGTTGCCAATATTGCTTTTAAATGTTCCTGCCCCAGCCGCAAATTCCCTTGCAAACACGGGTTGGGGTTGTTACTGTTGTACGCAAGGCAAAAAAATAGTTTCACCGATACCAATGCACCTGTATGGGTAACCGAATGGCTGAACAAGCGCACAGAAAAACAGGAGAAACAAACTACCAAAGAAGATAAGCCGGTAGACGAAGCCGCCCAGGCAAAACGCCAGCAACAACGCCGGCAAAAGGTTTCAGATGGCATTGAAGAACTGCATTTATGGATAAAAGATATTGTCCGTAATGGCATTTTATCCATGCCTGACAAAGGATTTGCCTGGTTTGAAAATATGGCCAAACGAACGGTGGATGCACAGGCTCCGGGCCTTGCCGGCCTGGTTCGCCAACTGGGTGAAACCAATTTTTATGCAGATCGCTGGCATACTGTTTTCATGGACCGGCTGCTCAGCCTGTATCTTATCATTGAAGGATTTAAAAACAGCAGCGACAGCAATGAATTACTGCAACAAGACATCCGATCATGGATTGGCTTTACACAAAACCAGGACGAACTAAAAGAACAACCCGGCATCAGCGATGACTGGCTGGTGCTGGCAAAACAAACCATGGAAATGGATAATATCACTACTGAACGCAATTGGTTGTACGGCGCTCATTCAAAACAATATGCCCTGGTATTACAGTTTGTCGTTCGCGGACAGGGTGGCCAGGTTATATTAACACCAGGTATGTTTGTGCAGGCTGAATTGGTTTTTTATCCCGCCGTATCGCCGCTTCGTGCCATTATCAAAAAGCAAATGACTACAAATGCTGTAGATCAAATTACAGGTTTTGAAAATTGGCAGCAGGTGGCAATAACAGAAACAATGCTTAGCAGTGCCATGCCGGTAAGAAACGAGCGACCTTTTATCATTCAACGGGTAAAGCCGGTCCAATACAATAACCAGTGGTGGTTGCAGGATGCCAGCAATAATATGATGCAGATGAAAAACGAAACCAAAACGATTTGGAAATTATTATCCTTCAGTGGAGGTATGGCAATGGACATGGCGGTCATTGGTAAAGAGCATGAATACGAACCAGTGGGTGTATGGTACAATAATGAATATAAAATTTTGTAACTGTCAGCGGCCGGTTCAACAAAGGCTTACTGAAATCATCTCAGCCTTTTATAACTAATAAAACATTACCGTTTAAGAGCACAGGCTATGGAATGTTGGAACAATATCATTAACACCGCTATGATTGGCACCGATAAGAAGACTATCAGTTCCGGCGAACTGCCTGCTGATATAAACGACGCAGCCAGTGTCATCATGGCAAATGAATCAGATGATAAAGAAGAGCAGTTTTTACAAATTGCTTCGTTGGTTTTTAATTACCGGCAATGTGGGGTGCTTCCGGTAAAAAAAGAACAAATCAGTTTACCAGTTGCGGCAGCAGAAGAAAAAGAATATTGCGGCGTCAATGCTTTGCAGACCCTAAAAGATATTTTTAACGCAGAAAGCATTCCGCTATTAAAACTTTGGTTACAGCATTGTGCTGAAAAAAACCAGATCGTCTTTCCCGAGCTGTTGCCTGATTTATTGTCGACCGGCGCGCAGGAAAAGAAATTACAAACTTTAATCAGTAACTGCTGCGGCAAAAGAGGCGAATGGCTCAGCCGTTTTAACGAAGCCTGGGATTTTTCCAGCCACCAGACAGCAGAAGAGCAATGGGAAACGGGCACACCCGAACAACGGAAAAACATATTAAAGCAGACCAGGATGGTCCATCCTACCCAGGCAAGAGAATGGCTGCAACAAACCTGGACGCAGGAAGAGGCCGGTACGAAGCTGAGCTTTCTTGACATCTTATCCGTCAATATCGGCGAGGAGGACCTGCCATTTCTGGAATCCTTATCGGCGGAGAAAAGCAAAAAAATAAAAGATGCCGCTATTGATTTATTAAGACAAACCCCCGGTTCTGCAATTGTACTGCAACACCAGGAGGCGTTAGCCCAATCAGTATTTTTAAAGAAAGAAAAAGCAATGCTGGGATTGAGTTCCAAAACGGTGCTGCAATTTCAATGGCCATCCAAGGTTGACGATGCGGTGTTCAAAAACGGCATCAGCAAACTGAGTGGCACCAAAGAATTCACTGATGAAGAATTTATTATTTACCAGCTCATACAATCTGTACCGCCTTCGTTTTGGGAGAAGCAGTTAGCTGGCGGGCCGGAGGAGATCATTCATTATTTTCAAAAAGAAGCGATTGGTAAAAAAATGATACCGGCATTGGTCATTGCCATCAGAAAGTTTAACGACAGCCGTTGGGCGTATATGATGATGCAACACAGCGAAGTTTTTTACATCGATCTTATTCCACTGTTGCCATTGCAACAACAGGACAGTTACAGCAATAAATATTTCGAGCAGTATCCTGATAGCATTATTAACCATGCTGTGCAAAGAGAGGACGAGTGGAGCATTGAGCTGACAAAACAGATTTTTAGGCATGCTGCCAAAAACCCTTATCAGTACAACCGTTCCTTTTACAATAACCATATTCATTTAATTCCGGCGAAAATTGCATTGGAACTGGAACGGTGTACGCCGGCAGAAGAACATTTAAGGAGCACATGGAGTAATATAAGCGATTACATACTAAAATTATTGCAGCTAAAATCGCAAATCAAACAGGCATTTAATGATAGAATGTGAGCCTGATTGCACAGTATAGAAAAAATTATTACAATTAAAATATCAAAATAGCCAACATGTCAACCCTTTTACGTCAGCATGCCGAGCAATTATTCGCACAGGAACTGGAAGAATTAAAAAAACAGGACAGTGACAAAGTGCCCACGAACTGGAAACTATCGCCACAATCAGTGGTTACTTACCTGATGGGGGGTAAACTAAAAAATGGTTTTGAAATTTCTCCTAAGTATATCGGCAACAGGCGGCTTATGGAAATTGCGGTGGCTACCTTAACTACCGACAGGGCTTTGCTCTTGTATGGATTGCCTGGCACCGCCAAAAGTTGGGTAAGCGAACATTTATCAGCCGCTATCAGCGGCGATTCTACTTTGGTAGTACAGGGCACGGCAGGTACGGGGGAAGAATCCATTCGCTATGGATGGAACTATGCCAGGTTATTGGCGGAAGGGCCTTCGGAAAAGGCCCTGGTTGAAACACCCGTCATGAGGGCGATGAAAGAAGGAAAGATTGCAAGGGTGGAAGAGTTAACAAGAATTGGCGCCGATGTGCAGGATGCATTGATTACAATTTTATCAGAAAAATCTTTACCGGTTCCGGAACTGAATACAGAAGTACAGGCCATCAGGGGATTTAATATTATTGCTACTGCCAATAACCGCGATAAAGGCGTGAATGAATTAAGCAGTGCCCTAAAACGGCGTTTTAACACCGTGATACTTCCGGTACCCGAATCAATGGAGGAAGAAATTGATATTGTAAAAAGAAGGGTAGAAAGTTTTGAAAAAACAATGGAATTACCGGCTGAAAAGCCCGCGCTGCAGGAAATAAAAAGAATCGTGACCATCTTTCGTGAACTGCGCAGTGGCGTCACTACCGATGGAAAAACAAAAATTAAAATACCGAGTGGCACGCTCAGTACGGCTGAAGCTATTTCTGTTGTTAATAGCGGACTAACGATGGCCGCTTACTTTGGGGATGGGCAATTAAAAGCAAATGACCTGGCATCCAGTATTGTGGGTGCTATCATTAAAGACCCGGTACAGGATAAACTGATTTGGCGCGAGTACCTGGAAACAGTGGTGAAGCCAAGAGAAGACTGGAAGGATATTTACAGGGCCTGCAGGGATATGTAAACGCGAATAGGCCGCGAATAGAGGCGAATAGAGGCGAATAGTGCAATAGCGCACGCGAATAGACACGAATGGGTAAACTAATATTGGCACGGTGCGACTCAACCCGTCACTCCTTCGGAGTTACACCCCCTCTGCGGAGCAGAGAGGGGAAGCATCGCTTTGCGATGCAGGGGTGAGTTGAAAGTTGTTGGGTTTATTCTACGTAACTCTATATTATTTATATTATAACAAAGTCTTCGCGAGAATAAAAGAAAAATGATTCACATCTTAGGCATACGACACCATGGGCCGGGTTCTGCAAAAAACGTAAAAACATTTTTAGAATCGGTGAAGCCGGATATAGTGCTGGTGGAAGGTCCACCGGATGCCGATAGTATGCTGCAATGGGTAATCCACCAGGAACTTAAACCACCGGTAGCTATTTTATGTTACCGGCCCGATGCCCCACAGCAATCCTCTTTTTATCCTTTTGCGGAATTTTCTCCCGAATGGCAGGCTATATTGTATGCCCGGCAGAACAATATTCATGTGCGCTTTATGGACCTGCCTGTTGCGCACCGATATGCGTTAGAACCCGAAAATACAAAAGAGCAGGAAAATAAACCGGCTGACGGGGAAACAAACGAGGAAGGTAGAACGAAAGACCATATTGATGACGGTATCAACAGCCTGGCATCGCACAACAGCGATATGAATTTGAACGGAGCGACGCCACTGAAGCCCCATCAATGCATCAACAGCCGGCTCAATAAAAAAAATATTTGTTCCAGCGAAATTACTGATGAAGAAATTGAATTACCGGCAACCATTCGTTTGGATCCTATCTCCTGGTTAGCTGAAGCTGCCGGTTACAACGATGCTGAAAAATGGTGGGAGCACATGTTTGAGCACCGCAATAACAACGATGCCGTTTTTGATGCCGTGAATGAAGCCATGCAGGCTTTACGGGAAGCCTTACCAGAGCGCGATGACCGGATGGAGCAACTGCGGGAGGCATACATGCGTAAAATCATCCGGCAGGCAGAAAAAGAAATGTTTCAGAATATTGCCGTGATCTGCGGCGCATGGCATGCACCTGCGTTAATCAACATGCCCAGGCAAAAGGAAGATAACGATTTACTGAAGGGCTTGCCCAAAGTAAAAGTGGAATGCACCTGGATACCCTGGACCTATCACCGGCTAAGTTTTTATAGTGGTTATGGTGCTGGCATTGCATCACCGGGCTGGTATGAACACATCTGGCAATTTCCTGCAGACGATGGTACCAAATGGATGGCGAAAGTGGCCAGCCTGTTCCGGCAAAAACAAATGGATACTTCGGTTGCGCATGTGATAGAAGCCGTGCGCTTGGCGAATGCATTGGCGGCTTTACGGAATCTATCAAAGGCAGGCCTGGAAGAATTGAATGAAGCAACGCTGAGCATTTTATGCAACGGCGAAACGATTATGATGGATTTACTGGACCAGGAATTGATTGTAAGCCATAAGATAGGTGAGGTGCCCGCCGATATCCCAAAGCCGCCGTTACAGGTGGACATCGAAAAACTACAAAAGAAACTGCGCCTGCCTGCTACTGCCGACTGGAAGGATTACATACTCGATTTGCGTAAGGAAAATGATCTGGAACGAAGTATTTTTCTGCATCGTTTGCAAATGCTTTCAATCAGGTGGGGCAATAAATATGATATATCAGGCAAAGGCACCTTCAAGGAGCAGTGGCGCTTGCAATGGGATCCTGCATTTTCCATTGACATTATTGATAAAGGAAGCTGGGGTAATACCGTTGAGGAAGCAGCCAGTAAATATGTGATTGACCAGGCAACAAAGGCAAATGCATTACCCGTTGTTTGCAAATTACTGGAAAACGCCATACCGGCAGACTTGCCAAGTGCAGTGGAATCGCTGATCGGGCGCATTAATAATCTCGCAGCAGCCAGCGGCGATGTGATACAATTGATGGAAGTAATTCCCAACCTGGTTAATACAAGCCGCTATGGCAATGTGCGCAAAACAGATGCTGCATTGGTACTCGGCATTGTTACGAGCATGGTTATACGGATATGTGTAAGCTTACCTGCAGCCTGCACTGCTGTAGATGAAGATGCCGCAGCGCATTTGCTGGAGCTGTTTGCTAAAATGAATGATGCCGTAAACTTATTGCAGCAAAATGAGATCAGTGCCCAGTGGCAGCAAACACTTGCCGTTATTGCCAATGGAAAGAATGTGTCACCTGTAATTGCCGGTTACAGCACAAGGCTATTGGCTGATTATAAAATCATTGCCGGTGATGAATTGGTAAAATCATTTTACTATGCCATGTCCGCTGCTACTGCACCTGGTATGGCAGCAGCCTGGCTGGAAGGATTTTTAAAAGGCAGCGGCACGCTGTTGCTGATTGATAATAATCTGTGGGGAGTGGTCAATAATTGGGTAGAACAATTGACCGGGGAAACATTTATTGAAGTGCTGCCCTTGCTTCGCCGCACGTTCGCCAACTTTTCCAAACCTGAAAGAAGAAAGCTGGGAGAAAAAGTGAAACAGGGTGGCGCAAACGTAATGGTTAAAACCGAAACCGATTTTGATGCAGAAAGAGGAAAGCAAGGGATAGGTGTAGTGATGCGTTTATTAGGGTATAAAACATAAATTGTAAAATTGCTTCAGCATTGTATGGCCAGGGAACAAGATATACGTAAATGGCGGTTGATTTTAGGCAGCGATCAAAGCGATGGCACCGGCTTTGCGCTGAACCAGTATGATGGGCAGTTAGACAGGACCCTGGAAGCATTGTATGACAGTGATCGGACCGGTGGACTCGGTGCATCATCACCCAACGTAAGCCGCTGGCTGGGTGATATACGTTCTTTTTTTCCTAATACGATAGTGCAGGTGATGCAAAAAGATGCGTTGAAACGGTTGAACCTTACACAGATGTTGTTTGAAAAAGAAATGCTGGAGAATGTGGAAGCCGATGTTCACCTGGTGGCCACCTTAATGACACTCAGTAAAGTGATTCCCGATAAAACAAAAGACACGGCCCGGCAGGTGGTAAAAAAAGTGGTGGATGAATTGATGAAAAAGCTGCTGCAACCAACGCAGCAGGCCATTCTCGGCAGCCTGAACCGCGCTGCAAGAAATCGTCGGCCAAAACACAATGAAATCAACTGGCATGCTACGATACAAAAAAATTTAAAGCATTATCAACCCGATTATAAAACCATTATCCCGGAAACAAGAATTGGGTACGGCAGAAAAAGAAGTTCGTTGAAAGATGTGGTGCTTTGTCTTGACCAGAGCGGTTCCATGGGAACTTCGGTGGTGTATTCAGGCATTTTTGGTTCGGTGATGGCCTCTATCCCTGCCATTAAAACAAAAATGGTGGTGTTTGATACAGCCGTGGCAGACCTCACAGAAGACCTCACCGATCCAGTGGAATTGCTATTCGGTGTGCAATTGGGTGGTGGAACAGATATCAACCTTGCGCTCACGTATTGTCAACAGATCATTACCCGGCCAACCGATACTGTATTGGTGCTGATTACAGATTTATTCGAAGGCGGTGATGCGCAGGGCATGCGAAAAAAAGCCGCTGAGCTGTCCGCTGCAGGTGTGCAGGTGGTGGTACTCTTGGCATTAAATGATGATGGCGCACCTTCTTACGATCATGGCAATGCGCAGTATTTTGCTGACTTGGGTATCCCGGTTTTTGCCTGCACGCCGGATAAGTTCCCCGATTTGATGGCCACCGCGCTGAGCAAACAGGATATTGCTATGTGGGCAGCAAAGGAAGATTTGGTGTTGAAGAAGTAGGGGATGCTTTTGGAGAATTTAAGAAAAGTTGTTTTGGTGGAGATAAATAAAGGAAATGAAGCATGGATGGAAACGAAAAACCCACGAAGCATTGCTAAGTGGGCTTAAGCGATGTTTAGTAACAGGGAGATTTCGAGGTTTTCTTTTTTGCTCTCCGAACTGGACAGTTATCTAATCAAATATCAGATGGTTTGATCGCCGTTAGTGAAATCTAAATGTAAGGTCAATATCTTAAAGAGGAATCTGGCCCGCATATTTATTAAGCCATTGCTCAAAGTTCAGCAGGTCCGGGTTAAGTTGTTTGGATACGCCAACATCCCTTGTTTTATTTAATTCTTTTTCAAACTCGTCATAGAACTGGAACATATTTCCCAGATCATCAGCGCCGGGGAATCCAAAGCCCCTGTATATCTCCGCTGGAATCTTATTGTAGACGACCGGCTCTCTTAAAGCCTTGCTCAATGCATCGGCCATTTCGTACCCGGTTAATTGCTCTCCGGCTATGCCAATTCTTTTACCAATCATTTCGCTGCCTTTTTTGAAAATGCCATAGGCGCATTTGCCAATGTCTTCGGCAGCGATACCAGCCATCTTTGAATCGCCTATGGGAAGCGTGAGTGCTAACTTGCCGTCTTCTCCCCGTTTGGGCCCGGCGCCGAAGTAGATAAAATTATCCCAGTAGAAGGATGCCAGCAAAAATGTGGTAGGTATTCCAGACGCAGTAAATAATTTATCAGATTCGCCCTTGCCATCAAAATGAGGCACTTTATATTGACCCTGCAGGGTTGGCATCCGGTTATCACTGAGCGGAACGTATTCACGTGTATCTTCTAAAGTGGACCAGATAACATGTTTCAGATCTGCCTGCTTTGCCGCGTCCACAAACATGGCTGCTTCCGCTTTTTCTTTTTCTACTGAAAAATGCGCCCAGAAAAATGTAACGAAATAGGCACCATAAGCGCCCTTCAGCGCATTTTCTATTGATTGTTGATCATCTATATCAGCAATAACCAGTTCTGCCCCCAATTGAGCGAGTTCTTTTGCTTTATCTGAATTTTTATCCCTGGTAACTGCTCTAACTGCAAAGGGACTATTCTTATCCTGCAGGACAGCGCGGGCCAGGCCGCCGCCTTGTGCGCCTGTGGCGCCGAATACGGTGATTATTTTCTTTGGTTGCATATTGTTTTTTCTAACCTGAAATTAATGGTAAAACATCAATCTGAAAAATTATTTAAGAAACTGCCGAAACCTTTTACCCGGAAAAACTTGCCAACGTTTGACCTCCTGAATGTATTGATCAAATTAACCAGTGAAGTCTTGATCATGTTTGGTGAATGCTATCCTTGATAGAACAAAAATTGATTTTAAAATAGCTTGACAGTTATCGCTTAATGAAATAGATGAGGACTACGAAGAACCTTTATTATTTGATCTGCGATACCCTCCTTTAAACCAACAGGGGACTTGTTACAATAAGTGCATGCTTGAATGTTGCAGGAAGATCATACAATGATTTATAGTCGACAATAATAATGATATAGCTTTTCTCATTTTCGTGCTTTACAAATAAAAAGCAGTTATACCACCAATGGTATAACTGCTGTTTTGATTACCCCTTCTGAGGAGAAAATGCTATTGAAAATCAGTTCGCAAGTGCGAAACTGTAATTTTTAACATTCACGTAAAAAATACCTGGAAGTTCATCCCCAATTTCTCCTCAAAAATAAGAAAAATTGAATATGTAAATAGCGATTTATAGTAAAAATTTATTAACGGGAACAAATGATTGTTGATTTACTAATGAACAGCAAAAGGTGGTCGCGATGAGTCGCTTTAATTCCATTGCCTATTCATCCCCTATTGTCGATGGTTGCGGTCATTGCTGTACTCCTGCCTTTCCCCCTCACCTTTATGCGTCCAGGTTCTATCGATCGGGTTACTCGCTGGAGCAATCAAGTACGCACTCAATCCATCCAATACATAAAAGTCAATATCGTCGTCAATCTTTGCAGAATCAATAGTCAAAGCGGTAACCTTATTAGGTTCAATGGTGATCTACTTAATTCTTTCGTAAGCCAACTTAGTGGCAGGGTTAACAATCGGGAAGGCAATTGGAGCCCAAGGGATTCCACTTGGCGTCGTTTGCATCCAATCCCATCCAAGCATATTGCCTACCCGGTAACCATTTCCCGTTCTGGGGCTACATGTGCAACCTTGCTGACCAGTTTAGTGGGCTTACCCAGATGTTTTGCTTTTAGCTTTGTTATTTTCGCTTTAATGGTTGGCAGATTGCTGGATGTATTATCTTGAGCTAAGCTATTAACGCAAATAAATAGAACTCCAACGAAAATTATTAATGGTTTAAGTTGGGGGGGGTTGACTAATTATTATATGAATATTGGATATTGGATTTCAGGTATGAATTATTGTGTTACGACCGCGTAATTGGTAGGATCAATAATTTTTACTATTTGCGGCGCACCTGAAAAAGAAGGCCAATGTGACATTGCTCACATCAGCCTTTTTACATCATCATAATTTATATAATTACCAGTTTTTAGTCAACTTATATCAATGCTGCTAATCAAACGTTGACGCACGCTATCGGAAAGTTCTGCCCCCAGTGTCCTATTACAGGTAAATCTATGCCGACACTTACCTCTCCACAAATTCTATTTGGCTTAGTATGAAAGCATACTTGTGCACTCACTACTGCAACAGTTGCAACAGTTACGCATGTATCTACATTAACGGAAAACGGAAAATCTCCGTCTACAACTGTAATATCAATGGCTGGCAAAGGCCAAGGGAGTTTTTGGTGTAAATGTAAATATGCTCTTAGTTTTCCTGATATAGATGTTCCGGAGATGACTAAATCATGGACATGGAAGTCTGCATTGACATCGAGTCGTGGTTGCACCTTGTTATTCAAGATTTCTCCAACTGTACCTGTTTCAAAAGAGATGGATACAAATTCTTGACTTTTTCCAAGTGTCCACATTAAATAATCATCAGGATTTCCGAGGTCTCCACATCCATCTGGTTTAATACCAATGTCAGGTAACAAAGTGTACAAAGGCGTGGTTAACTTTATACAATCACCTATGATTTTAGTTCCATAAACTTTTACTAGAACCAGTTTAGTTCCGGACTCCCGGGAAAGGACGGTTGGTCTTTTAGTATTGATATCAACGTCAATAACTTTTTTTCCATAAACTTTAATTTGAAATTTTTCGTCGATAGCGGGAATTAGTTCTGTTTGAATTGGCATAAAATAATATTTAATGATTAAAAATTACAAGGCATTGATTAACGAGTCTTTGGATTTTAGAATTGTTATTAAGTAATTACTATAGTAGTATTTTCTTGTCCTCTTCCGGAGATTTGAGATTTTCAACGAGTATTGTTGTTGCAATTTGCGCGTTTGCAGATCACAAAGTTGGGATTATATTCCCTTAGAAGTCAACGTGAGAATGACTTAAACTAAGGGGGGTGATTATACGGGTCACGGAAAGGGTGCTTTACACGTTATTTATAACCCTTAAGGCAGTGGCGGCGAAAAAGTCATATACGTTTGATTGGGAAGGGGGAATTTTCAAGTAAATTAGATGAAACAACTCCTAAACCTCAAAACTCTTTTTATGACAAAGCATCTGCTAAACAAAAAATATTTGCTGCTTATTCTATTTTCAATGCTGATATTACAATCGATAGGGCAATGCCCGACAGTAAAGAGAAAGGTACCTTTTATGTGGGTTTCGACAACAGAGTCAGATAATAGGAAAGATTGGTTTAAAAATGGAAAAATGACCGCCGGTTCAGTGACCAAACAGCAAGTGCTTGATTTAGCCATCAACAATGGCCATCCGCATCCCAATTTTTACAGCTATTCGGTTACTGACTTCGATGCAATGTTAAAGATGATGACTGATGATGCCCAGGCTCAGGGTAAACTAGTTATCGGGTTAAGAATTTATTTCGGGGCACATGATTCACAACATGAACCGGATGGCGGATTTATAGATCACAATACACCTGATAAGCAGGTAATATTAATTTATGCACCAACGGATGCTGCCGCAAAAGACATCGGTAATTACTATTTTTTTGCACCAAACGGGAAACCGCGCCCGTTTAAAAAGACCGGCTCATATCCCGATGGTGCGAATTTAAATAGATCCTGGTTAGGCCTGTACAGAACGAGTATAGGAGGAGCCGGGCTTGTCAATACCCTTGAGGCTGGCGCCAAGGAGAATGTTGACAATATAAATAATGGAAAAATATCTGATACTAAAAGCCTGCTTTATTGTTTTGCAGATTTTCTGGATTTTATTCAGGTGGAACGAGCTTACCAGGATAACCTAAGAAAGCCGCTTGCCCAGATTGATGAAATTGAAATTGATTTGGCAGCTTATACGAACGCTGGGGTTTTATCAGGTACAGAAAAATCAAAGTTCAAAGGCCGGTTACATATTCTTTTTGAATTCAAAAGCCGAGGAAATATCGTCAATATAGACAGCTCGACTGATTTTTCCTGCAGAATGGAAAATGCTGGTAAAGCTGACACGAATTGTAATTTTTCCCCTTTTATTATTAGCAAACATAGAGACGCTGGCGACAATGGCCAGTTATGCCCGCCCTATAATTGTCCTATAGAATAATAGATTAAGAAGGAGTACTGTGGATTTTAGCAAGTTTCATTTGTTGTTTAATCTAATCGTTACGGCGGAGTGCATTACGTTCTTTGCCGCCATCCTGCTATTGCATAAAAAGGAAATTGGCAGGTGGCGACTTTTTATCCCGATGTTGTTTATCATTGTATCTGTCGAAACGCTTGGCTGGTACTTTCGGTACTATCTTTCGAGACCTAATCCATGGATATTTAACCTCAATATGATCGTGACGGATGTGTTTATTCTCTGGATGCTCAGCACAGGCATTAAATCAGCAGGTATTCGAAAAATCACCATTTCACTGGTAAGTTTATTTGTATTATTCGCAGTTGGGAACCTGCTCTTCATTCAGGGGATTCAGCAATACAATCAATATACTGAGTCGGTTGGAGATGTTATTGAGGTAATTATATGCTGCGTTGTTTTATTCCATTTCGCAAGGGAGGATGTTTACCATAATCTATTAAGCAATGAATATTTCTGGCTGACCAATGGCGTATTGTTTTCAGCAATAGGCGGCGCGTTTCTGTATACATTCCCGACTATACTGGCAAATTTTCAAAAACATACCGGAATCGGTATATTTGGTATCCTGAATAATATATTAAACATCCTGCTGTACGGTAGCATGATAACTGCGTTTATATGTCGCAACCGGAATATGAAATCATTACAGGTATTGTAGTAGCATCGTTTGTGTTTATTGTGCTCGGTTTTTTTGTAGTCATTTTGGTCGTTTATTTCAACCAGCGCAAGAAACGGTATCTCGCTGAAAAACAGGCGATGCAAATAAATTTTCAAAAGGAAATTTTTCAGTCCCAGCTTGAAATCCAGGAGCAGACCTTTAACAACATCAGCCAGGAAATTCATGATAATGTCGGTCAGATATTGAGTCTGGCTAAAGTTCAAATCAGCATTATGAATGAAACCAATAGCCTTAGCCGGGAAATGCTTAATGAAGTGAAGGAGAATATTGGAAAAGCGTTAAGCGATCTTCGAGATATTGCCAAAAGTTTAAGTACTGATCGCATCAGGTCCATGACCATTCAGGCTGCAGTTGCCATCGAGGCTGAGCGTATTAACAAAAGTGGTGTGGGTATTGTCAATATTGCAGCAGAAGGGAATGAAAAGCAAATTGATGACCATAAAAAATTGATTTTATTTCGTATCATCCAGGAAAGTTTGCAGAATTGTATTAAGCATGCTGATGCTTCTAGAATAAATATTCATTTTG
>Ga0157378_10002584_pt1 | contig 16106 bp, 11 predicted proteins | sample M65metaG_FD_115309 | JGI IMG/M metagenome (GOLD analysis project Ga0157378, IMG submission 115309) | Miscanthus rhizosphere microbial communities from Kellogg Biological Station, Michigan, USA - M6-5 metaG | ecosystem: Host-associated > Plants > Roots > Rhizosphere > Soil | place: USA: Michigan...
GGCAACCGTGGAGCGATGGCGGGAAAAGAGAAAGTGTCCTTCTACCGGTACCTGTCCTAACGGGTAGGGAGGCAACCCCATTCAAAAGGACTGCGGCAAAAAGGACTGCGGCGCTTGACCGTTTCTGCGTAGCGCGATAGCCTCTGGCCTAAATTGCAGGTCATCTCCGATTCCAGCCAGGAGGGCGGCATGGTTTCTCTAACTGCGTTGTGGTTGCCGATTCTGCTTGCCGCGGTGATCGTGTTCATCGCGAGCTCGATCATCCACATGGTGCTGCCCTACCACCGCAGCAACTACAAGAAGCTCCCGGATGAGGACAACATTCGCAAGATGCTTCGTGCCGCAAACCTCGCGCCCGGGCTTTACCACACGCCTTATTCCACGCATAAGGAAATGAACACGCCGGAAGCAAAAGCAAAGTTCGCCGAAGGGCCGGTAGCGTTGATGACGGTTTTTCCCAGCGGCCCGGTGAACATGGGGAAGTTTCTCGGACAGTGGTTCGCTTTTCTTGTGGTTGTCGGGATTTTTGTCGCCTATCTCGCCGCGCACACGCTCGTTCCGGGCGCGCCGCACCGCGCGGTATTTCGCGTCGTCGGCGCAGCCGCGTTCTTGGCGTACGGCGTCGGCATCCTCAGCAACGGCATCTGGAAGGGCCAGCCTCAAAGCGTCGTCGCAAAAGAAGTGTTCGACGGCCTGATCTACAGCCTGCTTACCGCCGGCACCTTCGCCTGGCTCTGGCCGCACTAGCTTCCCCACCTTCCAAGCTTCACGCGCCAATTCAGAATCCCGGGCGGCTCTTCTCGGTTGCCGCTGCCTCCGCGCTCCGCGCTCCGGACTACGGCAGATGGGCAAGGATGTGGTCCCATGTCGCCTGTTGCTGGAAGTATAGCGTGTGAGCTACGGATTCAACGGCAGGGGGCTGGCCGACATGGCGAGGTTTTTCCGGGTAGCGCCCTTCCGCGCGATGGAGGCAGCGGACCGACCGGGCATCCGTCGGCGCGCGCCCGCCTTCGATTTCTTGCCGGTTTTGCGTTTCCGCTTTGAGTGCTTCGCCATGTCCGGGTTCCAAAGCGCGCGACCATCCATCTTGGGCCCGCGGGAAGGTGTTATGGGGCAGTTAAGGTAGAAAGGAGTGTACCGTTTGGACCTGTCCCGATCAACTAACATTGGCGGCGTTCGCCGGCGCGCACCGGGCCCGAGACAAGCCAGAGCCAGTCCGGAAGTGGGGCTATTACTCGAGGTGGATCTGTTTCAGGGCCGCCTGGAATCGCGGCTCGTTGCGCAGCGGATCGTAGATGGGGTCGACCTTGATTGCGTTGACATTGGCCGTATGCTCGGCGCAGGCTTTTTCGAGCCAATCCAGAGCTTCCTTCTTTTTGCCTAAGCCAATATTCAGAAGCATGTAGTTGGTCGGCGTAAGTCTGACCGTGCGGCTCAATTTGAGCGCTTCCTCGAACGCCTGTTCGGCTTCATTCTGTTTTCCCCAGCGGCCGTAGATATATGCGCTCATAGGCCAGCCCCACCCGCCGCTTTCGCTGGACCGCCAGCGGCTGACGATTTCCAGCGCTTCCGGGAATCGCCCTTCTTCAACGTAGGCGTAGGTGATCATTTGCGCGCGCGGGAAGTCAGGATCCATCTCCAGCACGGTGTGGAATTGTTGAATCGCAGGCCCATACTGGCGCGAGAAATAGAGGAAGGATCCGTAATCCGCAGCGATGATCAGCGACAAAGGATCGAGTTCGCGCGCCGTGGCGATTTCCGCAAATGCCTCATCGAAGCGCCCCTCGAGCGCCAGACATTCCGCGTACCAATGGTGAGCGGTTGCGTAGTTAGGATTCAGCTGGATGGCGCGGCGATATTCCTTCTCCGCGGTGGGCCAGTCCCAATCGTAATTTTGCGCGATGGCAGCCAGAGAAGTGTGCGCTTCGGCGAGACCTTCATTGAGCTCAATCGCACGAAGAGCCGCCCCGCGCGCCTTGGGCATGAAAACTTTGGGCGGTACCCAGCCGTACGACGCCGTGAGGAGGTAGGAGTCCGCCAATCCCGTGTAGGCCTGGGCGTAGGCCGGCTCCTTGTCAATCGCGCTCTGGAATTCTCGGATGGCCAGCTCGAAACCCTGTTCGGTGCGGCGATTCCAGAAATAACGGCCCTTCAGATAGTGAAGATACGCCTCCGATTGATTTGATGAAGTCGATATTCCCGCTCGGACCGGTTCGGCGCGCTTTTGCTCGCCCAGCACCAGAAAGATCGCGTCAGCAGTTTCCACGGCGATTTCCTGCTGAACTTCGTTCAGGCTGTTTGCCCCGCGCAGGTACTCATGCGACCACACCGGAATGCGGTCGCTCACCCGAATGAGATCCGCGGTGATCCGAACATTGTCCGCGTCGCGCCGCAGGGTTCCTTTCAGCACGTATTGCGCGCCGAGCTTTTGCCCGATGGCCTGAACTTGTTGATCCGAATGTTTGTACTGCATCACCGAGGTGCGCGCGATGACGCCAACTTTTGCGGGATCCGCTTGGCCGAGCCGGGAAATAATCTCGTCGGTTAGACCATCAGTAACAAATTCCTGATTCGGGTCGCCGCTCAGGTTTTGAAATGGCAGGACCGCCATCATGAGGTGAGCTGGAACAGAAGCCGCTGATCGCCGCGAATGGCGCCACCAATAGGCACCGGTGAGGAGGATCGCCAGAGCGGACAAAGCGAAAACGACCGTCCGGCGGCGCGACGCCGCGGACGTATTGCCAAGGTTGGCTGACACGGCAGCCGGCTCGGCTTCAATCCCGGCAGATGCCGTTTCCGGAGGGACCGGATGTGCGCCGGAGTCCTCAGATGCCCCGCGCTCCACCAGAGCGATGAAGCGATAACCGATTTTGGGAACCGTCTCGATATATCGCGGTTCTTGAACAGAGTCCCCCAGCACCGCCCGGAGGTTTTTCACGGAGCTGTTCAGCCCGTGCTCGAAATCCACGAACGTGTCGGAGGGCCAGAGCTGCTTCTGAAACTCTTCGCGGGTAACGACGTCGCCCCGGTTTTCCACCAAAATCTGAAGCACGTGAAAAGGCTGGGGGCGCAGCTTCAACCGGATGCCGTTGCGATAGAGCTCGCGCGCCCGGGTGCGCAATTCAAAGCCACTACCGAACCGGACGACGGAGCCCGCCTGAGCGGTGACATTCTGGGGCAAATTGGGAGCCAATGTCTTTACTTCTTTCTAATAGAGCCTAGCACAAAACCAATAGAATGAGTCGGTTAGAAAGTCACCTTTGTTCCACCACAATGCTACCCGCCACGCATTGCCAAACCGCCGGAGCCGGAGCAGTCTGGCCATAAATCTTCAGGGTAGTTGAGCCTTTTTTAAAAGAGTCGTGGCGAGGGGCTGCTGTGTCCCGAGCTCCTTGCCAACAAGTTCTACAACAACCATAACTGGCTTTTGCCGCCGGAGCCGCACCGGCCCGGAGCCGGGAGGAACCCTAAATGAAGTCGAAGTCTGTGTCCAGCCTTGTGCCGTTCAAAGTGCGTCGCGCCCTGGCGTTGACGGTTTTGTTTGTTCTGGCGGGAGCTGCCTCTGCCTCCGTCGTTCCAAACCTTTTGCCATTCCTCGATCCGACGGGATTTGTCTCGACGTATAACACAGCCGGGAAAATGGATACGAGCCCCAAGAATCCCTTTTTTGAGAACCTCGGAACCAACGGCCGCAACTGCGGAACCTGCCATGTCGCCGCAAACGCGATGGGGCTCGGCACCGATAATGTGCAGGAGAGATTTCATCGGACCAAGGGCCGCGATCCGCTGTTCGCCGATTTCGACGGCGCGAATTGCCCGAATTCGCCGCGGCCGGACGATCCGGCGGCGCATAGCCTCCTGTTGAGCGCGGGGTTGATCCGGGTTCCCATCACTCTGGCCGCCAATCCGCAGTTTCAGATTCGCGCCTTCCGCGATCCCTACGGCTGCGCCGTTACGACCGATTCGACGACGGGTGTAACAACCATTTCCGTGTATCGGCGGCCATTGCCGACAACCAACCTCCGTTTCCTGAGCGCCATCATGCTCGATGGACGAGAGAGTTCGACCCTTTTGCTGAATAACCAAGCGACGTTCATGAATAATCTCATCGCAGACCTGAAACAACAGGCCGTTGATGCCACGACCGGGCACGCGCAGGCCGTGAATCCGCCAAGCGATGCGCAGCAGACCGCGATTGTGAATTTCGAGCTCGGCCTTTTCACCAGCCAGGTGGCCGATCATCGGGCTGGTTTGCTTTCCGAATACGGAGCGCAGGGCGATCCGGTCCAGCTGTCAAAAGGAGAATACTACCCGGGAACGAACGATTCGCTTGGAGCCGACCCGTCCGGCGAACCATTCAATCCTACGGCCATGACTTTGTTTGACGCGTGGACCAACTCGAGCTCCGAAGCGCGGCGAAACATTGCAGCGGGCCAGGCAATTTTCAATTCGCATCCGCTAACGATTACGAACGTGCGCGGGTTGAATGACAACGCCGCTCTGGGCAAACCGGCTACGATCATGGGCAACTGCACCACCTGCCACGATACGCCGAATGTAGGCAATCACTCTCTGCCCCTGCCGCTGGATATCAGCACGGGACACGATCCCGTGAATGAATCGGACCCGCTGATTGCGAGCGGCCTGGCGCAACTCAGCATGCCGGATCTGCCGGTATTTGAGATTACCGGCTGTCAGAATCCTTTTGCCCCCGCAGGAGCTCCCTCTGTACCGATTTACACCACAGATCCGGGCAAGGGTTTGCTGACCGGACTCTGCGGCGACGTGAATCGCATCAAGGGACCAATCCTGCGCGGGCTGGCTGCGCGTGCGCCTTACTTCCATAACGGCGCTGCGCAAAACTTGAATGAGCTGGTGAACTTTTACAACCAGCGCTTCGAGATGAATCTTTCCGACCAAGAAAAACAGCAGCTGTTTGCGTTTCTAAACTCCCTGTAGTCTGAATGGAAAAAGGCCGGTCTAAAGAAGTTCAGGCCGGCCTTTTTTGTGCCCATAGACGCGCGGCCGAAACCGGCTAAAGGGTCGGTTGACGCGCCGGGGCGTCGCGGAACGTAACCGCGATGCCGCGCTCGGAGTTCAGCTGGGTTGTACGCATCAGGTCCACGTCGTTCAGCGCGCACGATTCATGCGCACCGCTTGGCAGAATGTAGTCGAGTCGGTCGCCTGCCAACCAATATTCCGTAACCGCCCAGATGCTTTCGTTGCGCAGAGCAATCAACGTGAGCGAGGAGGACGAGGTACGAGGACCATCCGCTAGCCGTCCTGCAGCCGCGATGGGCAGGACTACCGGTTCCTGCTGCGGGGATGGCGGCGGAGCGGGTTGAGCTTGCGCCGTTTGATTGATCGCCGGATCAATCGAAGTGACAAAGCCGGCGTTGGTCACAACCGGAGCATTGTTGAAAGGCGCTGCCTGACGAGGCTGATAGGCGGAAGGCTGCTCGCGCAGCTGTGCACCGGGAGGCCGCCAGTCACGGGAGTTATATGCCGGTGCCGGCCGCGGAATGGTGACGTCCTCCATCAGTCTCAGCGTCAGGATTTGCTCGCCTTTCAGCGTGGGCCGCGGGCCTCTTGCCGGTAGCATGAGGACCTTCCAGGGCCACAAGGGCGGAATCATCCATTCAACGACGTCGCGCCTAGGATGGCCCTTGCCCTTGATGTCGCCATCCTTGTTCACGGAGTAGTTGCGGGTGCCGATGATTTTTGTCGACACGTTGATGTCGGCATTCGGCGTACCAATGCGGTCGAAGACGATGCGCAGATAGCCCTTGCCCCAAAAATGGCCCGGATCTTTTGACGCCTCGAGGTGTCCGGTCATGTATGCGCCGCGCGGGAAGGCGTTATGACCAAACTGCTGCACGGAGCCCAAGTGGCACAACACGGGATCACCGACCTGGGCGGTGGCCGATGAAAAGTTAGGTTCGCTCATCGTGCAGCGAAGCAGGGTACCGGCCGGAACCAGTATGTCCTGCGCGCTTGCTCTCGATGCGGCGAAAGGTAAGGCCAGACACACCAACAGAGATACACACCAACGACTTCGCATGAGGATCCTCCTGGGGGCCGCGCGTTTCAGGGTTTGTTCGTCAAACCCTGTGCTAGAAGTCCCAGACAGCACGCGGAGGAGCGCTGAAGGAAAAAAGTCCTGTCTGTAGACTCAAAAAAGCACGGCCGTCGAGAGGCACGCTACTCCCGTGTAGCAGGGAGCGCAAGCGAAAAAGGGAGCCTGGCCCGACCAGGCAAAACCATTGACTCCAACCTTCCCGAGTGGGCTGTCTTTTGATGCGCATACCGGTTTTCTGGCACTCCTCAGATTTTCCACGGCCGGACATGACTTTTTCGAAAAAGTACCATTGACCTGGCTTTTTCCTGGGACTACCTTCAGGGATGTGCCCCCCCCCGGTGCGAAATCTATCCGCAGAGAGGTTCACCGTGGCTATCACCCCGCTAAGCCAAGGCAGTCTTGAAGATCGCTGGGCGCGCATGCGCTCCCACAAACGCATCATTTCGCGCGTAAAGTTTCTGGTGGAATGGGACGACGACAAGCAAAAGCAACGTGCCAACGCCGTTACTGTCGACGTCAGCCACTCGGGCTGTATGGCCATCGTCGGCGCACCTCTACCCCTCCGCAAGCAGGTTCGGCTGATCCACCCCGAGACAGGCCGCAAGGCCGAGGCGCAGGTCGTCTGGCGCGATCACGAGGCGTGGGATACCGGCTTTGAATTGGCCAAGCCGGACGCGTCTTTCTGGGGCGTTCCTTTCTGAGCTCCCGGTAATCGGGTCTCGCGTCCCGCGCGAGCGCCACTTTTCCATCCGACATTGGCTCGGTTGTGTGGGTGTGGTGCGCTCTCGCCGCCCCGACACCGCACGTGGTATGGCCACGCCTACCTGGTCCGCCGTCGTTTGACGCGATATGCGTGTGACCGCTACTCTTTTCCTTGCCTACAAGGACCGCTCAATTTCCGTGGACCCGCGAGCAAACGAAGCTGTGCCGGCCGGCGACCTCACCGCGCATCTGCCAAAGATATGGATTGGCTATGCGCTTTGTCTGGCAACTTTCATTGACGAAGCAATCGTCTTCGCAAAGCATTCCCCAATTGTCTCTGGCCAGCTGTTTATCCCTCCTCTCCACCTCTTTCTCCTGGGTTTCGTCAGCTTCGTGTATTGGCTGGTTTCGATTCACAAGCTGCACGTCGTGCTGTCTCTGGTACCCGGATGGCGGCATCCCATTTCGCCGGCGCGAGCTGTCTGGTTTCACTTCATCCCGCTTTACAATCTCTACTGGCTCTACAAGTGGCCGCGGGAGTGCGCCAATTTTGTGAATTGGCGCATGCAGGGCACCGTGCTGCATCCGCGCAACGCCGGCCTGTTCATGCTCGGTTCCTACGTGCTCTCCGTTTTGCTGAGCAGCCTGTTTCTCGTTTTCTTTTCCCTCTCTTTCGTTGCTACCTGGGTGCGGCGCGCGCTGACCGTGCCGTTCCGTTTTCCACCTTCTAAAGGGGATTCCGGAAGTTCCGAAGCCTCGATCTAAAAGGAAAAAGATGCCCTCTCCAATTGCCCGCGCTCTGTTCCTGTCGTTCGCGTTGTGGATTCCGATCCGCGCCGCAGCGCAAACCGGGAAGGAGAACCAGGAGCTCGCCAGAGAAATCCTGAAGCAGTTGATAGAGATCAACACGACGGATTCGGTTGGAAGCGTGACAGCTGCCTCCCAGGCGATGGCTGAACGCCTGCGCGCCGCCGGCTTCGAGGAAAAAGAGATCCAGCTTGCGGGTCCCCGCGACAACAAAAAGAATCTCGTCGTCCGCTATCACGGCGCCGGGAAGCGCAAACCGGTCCTGTTCATTGGCCATCTGGACGTGGTGGAAGCCCGGCGGGAGGACTGGACCAGCGATCCCTTCGCCTTCGTCGAAAAAGACGGGTTTTTCTACGGCCGCGGCACGGAGGACATGAAGGCCGGCGACGCGCTGCTGGTCGCGAGCTTTATCCGCCTCAAGAAGGAAGGCTACCTTCCCGATCGCGATCTCATCCTGGCACTTACCGCCGATGAAGAGGGCGGCTCCGCGAATGGCGTGGACTGGCTCCTGAAAAACCATCGCGACTGGATCGATGCGGAGTATGCCATCAACCTGGACGGCGGCGAGTTCGAGCGGGACGGCGACAAGCGGCTCTTGGCGGGATTACAAGCCAGCGAAAAAGTCTACGTGGACTACCGGTTCGAATCGCTGAATCCGGGCGGCCACAGCTCGCTGCCTTCGCCGGACAACGCTATCTACCATCTTTCCGCCGCCCTCGGCCGCCTACAGAGCTCTTCGTTTCCGGTGAATGTGAACGAGATCACGCGCAACTATTTTCGGAAAACGGCGCAGTTTTCCAGCGGCCAGACCGCTGGGGACAAGCGCGCCGTCGCCAAGGAGCCGCCCGACTTCGACGCGGCGGCGAGGCTCTCGCAGTCTCCTTACTACAATTCCTTGCTGCATACCACTTGCGTTGCCACCATGCTCACCGCAGGCCACGCGCCCAACGCGCTCCCGCAAATGGCCCGCGCCAATGTGAACTGCCGCATTTTCCCCGGCGAAGATCCCGAAACCGTGCGAAAAACGCTGGAGAAAGTCGCCGCTAATGCAAAGGTGACGGTGAGCATCGTTCCCTACAAGGACGACCGGGGAAACGTGATTCCTACCGTCCCCGTTCCGCCCTCTCCGTTGTTGCCCGAGGTAGTTCAAGCGGAAGAAAAAACGGTGCAAGGTTTTTGGCCGGGCCTGCCCGTCGTTTCCACCATGTCTACGGGAGCGACCGATGGCCGATTCCTCCGCATCGCAGGAATTCCCACCTACGGCATCGCGTGTATGTTCTTCGAAGTGAATGACAACCGCGCCCATGGCAAAGACGAACGCGTCGGCGTGATGGATTTTTATCAAGGCGTGGAAGTCGCCTACCAGCTGATCAAAAATCTCTCGTCGCCAGACTGAAGCCCGCGCCACTCAATCCTGACTCGCCCGCGGAAAAGAAAAAGCCCGAAGGAGAGCTTCCTTCGGGCCAATTTCAGCGGGATCGAATCGTCAAGGCTTCGCTGCAGGAGGATCGACAATCACCGTCCCGTCCGGTGCCTGCTGAGCGCTTGCCGCAATTGGCTTGGCGCCGCTGTCCGAGTTGTAGCGAGTCAGATAGGGCATGAACGGCGTTACTTCGAACGGCATCTTCTCGCGTTCCGCCACCGTGCCCACTGGCTTGCTCTTCAGCAGTTCCAGCTTGTCGGTCCACGGATCCATCTTCACGCGCCCGCCGATCGGCAACGCGGCCATCTTCTGCGCAGTGGCCGGCTTTCCATCGGCCGAGGTAGCTGCGGCCGTCTCGACTGGCGCCGCAGCAACCGGGGACGAGCCGAGGTTCGGCAAATTCGGCACGCGGTTGCCGAGGTGCGCGCTGATCAGATTCGGGATTTCCTTTTGCCGGTTCTGCAACGCCTGGAAGAACATCGAGGCATTGTTCATCTGCCAAACTTTCGCCACCTGGGGATTCTTGAGTGCCGTGCCCAGGAGTTCGGCGCCCTTGTGGTTTGCCGCTTCTTCTTCTTCCGGAGAACGGGCAAATCCGAAGTGCCGGAAGGAATCCTTGTCGTCGATCAGCAACTGGTCAAAGAACGCATACTGGGAATCCATGCGGTGGCCGAGCACCACGTGTGCCAGTTCGTGCGCCATGATCGCGGCCAGGCTCGCTTCGTCCGGCAATACGTCGATCAACCCGCGGCTCAGGACAATGGTGTGCCCCAGCGTGAAGGATTCGAGCGTCGTTGTCGTCATCACCCGGCAGCGAACTTCCGGTTCGATGTCCAGGTTGTTGGTCACTTCGAGGTTGTTCACCACGGTTTCCAAAACCTTGTCCACGTCGCCCTTGGGCGCCATCAGGCCCAGCCGCTGCAGGCGGTCCGACACATTGTCTTCCGCCTGGCGGTCCCAGGAACGTTGCGCCTGCAAGGGCGTCAGGTCGTTGTTGGTAGAACTCTCGTCGTTGACGTTGCTTTCCACCAGAATCTTGCTCAGTTCCTGTTCCTGCGAGCTGTGACCGAGGTTGTAGCCCCAGATGCGCGTCTGGGCCTTGAAGTCCAGCTTCTTGGTCATCGCGTAGTGCAGGTTGTTCTCTTCGCTATAGACAAACGTCGGCAGCCATAGTCCCGGCTGCACGTTCGAACGCCAGCTGTCGAAGTGGAAATACCAGCTAGAATGTCCGGCTCCGCCGTATCCGCCATTGAACCGCACGATGTTGAAATCCTGATCCTCGACCCAAATGCGTCCGAGGAAGCGGCCTTTTCCGGCTTTCGGCAACGGCGTTACGTCAAACACCAGGCAGCGCACTTCGCCCAGAAATTCGCGCTTTATGTAGTCAAACTTGTAGTGCTGGCGGTCGAATCCGGTGCTGTCAATGAACACCATCTGCAAAAAGCCGTCCGGCAGATACTGCATCGCGAACGAAAAGAAGTTCCCGATGCCCACAAAGACCTTCTTCCCCTTGCTGTTCGTATCGGAAATCGGGATCAGGCCTACGCCCTTGGTGAAGTCCGCCTTGCCCAGAAAATACTTGTCGCCCGCCGGAACCGGGCCCAGAAGCTTTTCTGATTTGTCCGTCTTCAGGTTCTGAATGTAGGTCTCCACCAGCGGAGAATACTCCCTCATCTTGCCGTACAAATGGTTCTCGTTGTTGGTCACGCGATCGATCACTTGATCCATCGTGCGGGGCTGCTCGGGCAGCAGAGCGATCTTCTTGGACTGGTCGTCGTCCGCGCCCAGAGCCACGCTGCCGCACACGGCAAAAAGAAGCACACCTGTCAAAACCTTGCGCATCTCACTTCTCCTCAGTAGGCCAATCGGAATTCAATGCGAACGCGAGCCGGGTAGTCCACAGGCTGGCTCTCGCGCAAAGCCGGCTTGAACTTGATTTGCTGCGCGGCCCGCGACGCGGATTCATCGAGTCCGTGTCCCAAGCCGCTGACCACTCGATTTACCTGCACATGGCCGCTTGCCAGAAAAACGACATCCAGAACCACATCGCCTTCTAACTTCAGACTACGCCCTTCCGCTGTGTACTCCGGACGGGGTTTTTCGAGGACGACAACCGCCGTGTCGGCGGGACCGTCGTTGCCGGTTTTCTTCTTGGGAGCCTCCGCCGCAGCGGTGCTCTGGTCGGCAAAGCCGCCGGCCTGCACCGTTCCGCCGCGCTTGCCGCCACCCTGCGGAGGCACTGCGGTGCCGTTTCCGAAACCGGTGCTCCCTACCGTTCCGCGGATCCCCTTGTCGCCGCCCGTTCCGTTGCCATAACCCGGACCGTTCGGCAGGGTGTTCAATCCCTGCGCATTCACGATCAGGTGCCCGTTCGGATTTCCCTTGCCGGGTAATCCCGTGGGATCGCCAAATCCGCCCGTTTGCACTTTTTCGACGGGGGCCTTTACGGTGGCAGGCGTCGCGTTGCCGCTGCTCATCATGCCGACTTTCACTTCTTCACGCGGGCGCTTCGGCTGATTCGGTTGCGTCGAGTCGACCAGCGCCGGCTGCAGGACCGGATTCAGCTCAGGCGCCTTCGTTTCAACCTTCTGCACCTTCGGCTGCGGCTGGTTCAGCTTCGGCGTAACAAAAATATGTGGCTGCTTTGGATTGAGCACCGGCTCCACCACCGGCTTCGGCGGCGGCGTATTCACTTTTACGATCTTGGGCGGCGGTGGCGGCGGCGCGACCGGCACCAAAGTGATGGGCATGGGCACTTCGTAGTTTAGGAACTTCAAGGCCGTGTCCATCTGTTGCGGAAAGAGGAGCGGGGTGATCAGGAAGAAAAACAAGATCCCGACTTGCACGATTGCGCTGATTCCCACGCGCTTCGAACGCGATTCCCCTTCCGGCAGCATCGCCAAGCGCGCCGGAATCGGCTTCGTTCCAATATTTTTCTTCCAGGCAGCTTCTTGACCCGCAGGTGTGCGGCGGTGCGGATCGAGCCCGACGCCCAAGTTCGTCTTGCTAGGTGTTTCTAATATCATTGTGGTCATCCGCTTGCCGCCTCGAAGAAAGTTCGCCTCCGGAGCGCGCAGAGGGCTCTCCAACCTTTTGATTGGGGCGCTCAACTCGCTCGGGTTTCAGGGTTTGTTTTGCAAGCCCTGAATGAAAGGAAGCGAAGCTTTCGCTTACCATTACTACGGTACTGACGAGGCTGGAGTCGTCCGAATAGGACTTTCGTACCAAAGACGCGAAGTCGCTAATGCTGTTGCGAGCGCAGTTTCAACACCCCTTTCGCATATGAACCCGACGAGGCGAGAATGGTTGCGGGCTAGGGGAACCCCATTTAAGGATACCGCAAACCGACTTTTAGCGAACCTGGTTTTCCCGAACCCATTCCCCACGCGCACCGGAGGGGCTATCCTTAGGATGCCTGGTCTTCCGACGGTGTGGCCTCAGGTGAAGTACCGACTTTTGGGTTTTTTGCAGTGCATGCCCCGGCCGGCCTGTGGAGTGCGGCTTTCTCGGTAGAAGGTTCATGGATTCGCGGCCTGACAATTCGTCGGCGCACCCCGTGCGGGAAGCGAGCCTTCCCGAGTCCTGCCTTCCTCTCGTCCGCAAATGTTTCGCTGAAGTCGCCGCCGAACACTGGCAACTGTCATTCAAGGTTTTTCAAAGCGCCCTGGCTCGTAGTGCCGCGAAACGTTTCGGCAGCATCTCCTTCACCGCTTCAGAGTTCGAGAACTACATCCCGAGCCTGCATCTTCATGACCTCGCTTTGGCCTGCGCCTGCGCTCAAGGCGCGGAATCTGCCTGGGAGGAATTCTTCGCTGGATATCGCGGCTACTTGCGCGCCGCGTCGGCTGGGATCGTTCGCTGCAATCCGTCCGATCCTGCCGCTGTCGAACTTGCGGATTCGCTTTTCACTGATCTCTACGGCCTGTCCGGCCAAAATGCCCCCGGCCGCTCGCTCTTCCGCTACTTTCACGGTCGCAGTTCGCTCAAGACCTGGCTGCGCGCCGTTCTCGCCCAGCGGCACATTGACAGGATTCGCGTTACGCGGAGATTTGATTCGCTGGACGAACCAGCCACCGGCCAAGCTCCACGCTTGAGCGAACCCGCAACCGTTCGGCCTCCGGCAGACCCTCGCCGCGAGCAGTATCTGGAGCGGTTTCGCGAAGCTCTGGGCGACGCACTCGCATCACTGGACGCGCGCGATCGTTCCCGCCTTCAGCTCTACTATGCTGAGGACTGCACGCTCGCCGAAATCGGGCGCGTTATCGGCGAACACGAATCCAGCGTTTCTCGCAATCTCGAACGTGTCCGCAAGGAACTGCGCGCCACGGTTGAGGGTCTGCTCCGCGCGGGCTCCGCCGCTTCGAACGGCAACGCCGGCGCCGCGGGCTTCGACGACGCACAAGTCGCTCTCTGCATCCAGTACGCCGCCGAAGACGCCGCCATTGATTTGGATAAGCTATTCGAGACGAAAAAAATTCCCAACCTGCCCGGCCGGAACCGAGGGGTGAAGCCGTGAAGAGCAGCCGCGCGCAGTGCAAGATTCGCCGCTGGAATCGTTCTATTCTGAGAGTTTCCTATGCCTGAAGATCGCGATCAGCTGTTTGAACGGGCGCTGGCTCGCCACCTCCGCGCCGAGAGCGCAGGCGAGTCCTTGTGTCTCGATCCGGAAACTCTCGCTGCTTACCACGAGCGCATGCTCTCGCCGGAAGAGTTGCCTTCGGCAAAATCCCACATCGTTTCCTGTGCTCGTTGCCAGGAAGTTCTTGCGCAACTCGAAGCAACACAAGAAGTCAACGAATTGCAGGAAGTGCCGGACCAGGCTTCCGCCGGTACTGTCCGGGTGCTTCCTTCACCAGCTCGCCAGCGACTCGGGGAATCGCACGCCGGGAAACCGCCGAAAGCGGCCGTCCTCCCGCAGAAAAAAGCCTTCACTCTTCGCTGGACGGCGCCGGCGGGCGCGGTTGCCGCCGCGCTGCTGATCGCTCTTGTCGTTCGCGACTCGCGCGTGCTGCACAAACCCGCGTCCGAGGCGGCAACGCAGGTTGCCGAGACCCGCCAGCAGCTGCCATCGAGCCCGCCCCGGGAAGAAGCGAAAGAATTTTCACTGCCCAAAGACCAAGAATCCGGGATGTCCAAGAATTTAGAAAAGCAGCAGCCCGCGGCTGGCTACGCCGATGACCTCAATGAGAGAACCAGGAGCACGCGCGGCGAACCCGCCCCCGGGCCGCCTCTTCTCGATGAAAGGAATGATTCTGCGGTCCAGGGAAAGCTGGAGCGCGAGAAGAAAGCCTCGCCGGTTTATGAATATTCAGCGCGAAACGGAGCTGTCACCGGCGGGCGCGGGCCCAGCGCTGCAGCCGCGCAAGCGCAAGCGAACAGCGCCCTGCAGGGCGTTACGGGCGGCGCCGCACCAATGGTTGAAGTTGCTCCTGCGCCCGGCGATCTCGACAAAGCGCAACGGCAATCGTCCTCAGCGAAATCTGACGCTCTCGTTGCGGCCACGCCCGGCCCTGTGCCGCCTCCCCCTTCGCGCGACCAGAATCGGCCCCCGGCCGGCGCAGGCGACAGCAGCCTAAAAGGGAAAACCGCCGAAGTTAGCAGCGCAGAAATGACCGGCACGGAAGCATTCAAAGCCCCAGTCCTCAGCCGCGCCGTCAGCAAGATCAGTCTGGACATTCGCATCGCCGCGCCCGGCGGGAACAAAATATGGAGCGTCGGTCCGGGCGGGCAAATCATCCATTCAACGGATGCTGGTCGCACCTGGCTCCTGCAAATCAGCGGCGTTGCTGCCAATCTCATCGGCGGTTCCGCCCCTTCGGACAAAGTCTGCTGGATTGCCGGTGCCGCCGGCACCCTCCTGCGCACTACCGACAGCGGCCTCCACTGGCAGGGAATCCGCACACCGATAGCAGGCGACCTCGGCGGCGTCCATGCCTCGGACGCCCAACATGCTTCCATCTGGGATGCCGCGAATCACGTCAGCTATGAAACTTCCGACGGCGGCAGGACCTGGAAGCAGTCCGCGAACGAATGAGCCCCGCCCGCGTGCAAGAAAATTCCTCCGTTCCGTTCTAAGACCAGAACGCAAATCGGTATTCAGGAGCGAACCAATGGTTGACCCTTCGAAGTCTGGAGATGTCGCGCTGCCCTTCAGGGCAGCACTTTCACGAAAAGCCTGGGGCGCGACCCTAGCGGCTGCTTTGCTGGCCGGAGCCGCAGCGGTCTACGCCGCGCCTCGCCGAAATCTTGCCGGTGGTGGGCAAGAAAAAGAGGCTGGAAGAGCAGCGCAATCCGACCAGGCCACCAGCCTCACCGATCAGACCGACCTCTCCGTCACCGTTTACAACTCCAACATCGCGCTCATCCGCGATGTGCGTAATCTTTCGATCCCCACCGGCTTGTTCCGCCTCAAGTTGATGGATATCGCCGCCACCGTTAATCCTGCAACCGTCCACTTCCGCTCGCTCAACGAGCCCGACAAACTCGGCATTCTTGAGCAAAACTACGAATACGACTTGCTCGAGCCCGCCAAGCTTCTGCACAAATACGTCGGCAAGGAAGTCACTCTGGTGCGTTCCAATATGAGCAACGGCACCACCCAGCGCGAAGAAATCAAGGCCACACTGCTCTCTGACAACAACGGACCGGTCTGGAAAGTCGGCAACGACATCGTCACCGGCCTGTACGGCGAAAGCTACCGCTTCCCGGAAGTTCCGCCGAACCTGTTTGATCGTCCGACACTTCTGATGTCGCTTGAAAACTCCGGCTCCCGCAAACAGCAGGTCGAAACTTCCTATCTGGCAAACAATTTGTCTTGGAATTCCGATTACGTGCTTACCGTGGGCCGCGACGACAAAGCCGCCGACCTCGACGGCTGGGTCACGCTTGTCAACAACAGCGGCACCGCTTTCCACAATGCCCGCCTGCAACTCGTCGCCGGTGATCTAAATCGGGTTCAGCCCGGAGTTGCGGGCGGAGCGCTTCGCGATATGGCCATGGCCAAAGCCACTCGCGCCGAACAGTTCGCGCAGGATAATTTCAGCGAATACCATCTCTACACGCTTGGCCGCAAAACCTCCGTCGAAGACAAAGAGA